>Ga0079306_1000755_pt1 | contig 26098 bp, 22 predicted proteins | sample Methanotroph_Enr_FD_79181 | JGI IMG/M metagenome (GOLD analysis project Ga0079306, IMG submission 79181) | Enriched soil microbial communities from Old Woman Creek wetland in Ohio, USA - Methanotroph_Enrichment_5 | ecosystem: Environmental > Terrestrial > Soil > Wetlands | place: USA: Ohio...
GAAGAACCAGGCGTAGACGCTGTAGAAGAGGACCTGGAAGATGCTGTTGAAGGCGACCAGCCCGGCGGCGTACTCGGTGTTTCCCTTGGCGAGCTCGTTCCAGACGATGACCATGGCGATGCAGCGGGCCAGGCCTATCATGATGAGGCCGACCATGTACTCCGGCTTGTCGGGGAGCAGGACGATGGCGAGCACGAACATGAGCACCGGGCCGATCAACCAGTTTTGCACCAGCGAAAGCCCCAGGATCTTCTTGTTGCGGAACACCTCCGGCATCTCCTCGTACTTCACCTTGGCAAAGGGAGGGTACATCATGAGGATGAGGCCGATGGCTATCGGGATGTTGGTGGTACCGACCTGGAAGGAGTTGATGAAGGCTTCAGTACCCGGGACGAAAAAGCCCAGCCCGATCCCCAGCGCCATGGCGGCAAAGATCCAGAGGGTGAGCCAGCGGTCGAGGAAGGACAGTTTTTGCGAGATGCCTGAAGTCATAAAATTCTCCATTCGGAAAAGTAGTGCTCGAGTATTTGTGAAACCTGACAGATTGAGCTAGTTCGTGGTGAGGAACGCGACGAGTTTGTGCCTTATCTCGTCGCGCACCTTGCGGAACTCCTTCATGACCTCCTCGTCGCTGCCGGCCATGCGGGAAGGGTCGCTGAATCCCAGGTGTATTCGCTTCACGCCGCCGAAGAAGAGCGGGCACTTTTCGTTGGCGTCGCCGCAGAGAGTCACCACGTAGTCGAACTGCTCTCCGGCGAACTCGTCCATTACCTTCGAACGGTGGCCCGAGAGGTCGATGCCTATCTCCTTCATCACCTCGATGGCTTTCGGGTTCACCGAGGTGGCCTCGGTCCCGGCCGAGAATGCCTCGAAGCTGTCGCCGAGATCGTGATTGACGATCCCTTCGGCCATCTGGGAACGGCAGGAGTTGTGGGTGCAAAGGAAAAGGGCTCGTTTCTTGGCGGTCACAAATTCTCCTTGTAATATTCGTTTGAGCGGATATAATCGGGCAAATTTTTTTTAATTACAGCGATCAACCTTGCAGACGGCGCCGAGGCAGGTGCGGTCGGCTGCCGCCTCGGGAAGCCCGGTGATGTTGAGCTTGAGGAAGTTCACAAGGTCTTTGTGAAAACCGCTCTTGCCGGAAGCTATCGAGTAATACATCCAAAGGCCGCAGCGCCGGTCGTTTACCAGACCCGACTTCCGCAGGTAGGCCAGATGGCGGGATACCGTCGACTGCGGCAGCTGTACGGCGGAAATGATGTCGCAGACGCAGAGTTCGTCCTCTGCAAGGAGCAACGCCAGGATCCGTAGCCGGGTTTCATCGGCAAGGGCTTTGAATATGTTGGCAGGTGTTTTCATGGGGTAAACTGTATTTGCCTACACGGATATAGTCAAGTGGAAAAATTGGTACAACTACATTTTTTGCCCATTTCCTGCGAAAAACGACCCGCTTTGAGACCGGCCAATCTCTGCTGTCTGCTCGCCGTGCTGCTGGTTTGCCTGTCGGCGTTCTGCTCTGCGGCAAGGGCGGCAGAAAAGCCGGTCATCCGTTTCGGCGTCATCCCCCGCTACAACCCCGTGGTCATGTACAAGCGTTACCAGCCGATCATGGACTACCTCACCCAGAACACACCCTACCGCTTCGAACTGAAGATCAGCCGCGACTATCCCGAGGCGGTACGCTTTCTCAGAGAGGGGATCACCCCGATCAGCTCCCTGGGGGATGTCACCTTCACCGAGGCAAGTACGCTCTACGGTGCCATCCCAATCCTGAAACCGCTCAACCAGGACGGCAGCCCCTACTACCGCTCCGCGATCGTCGTGTCGCGCAATTCCACTTTGACCTCCCTTAAGCAACTCAAGGGGAAGAGCATGGCCTTCGGCTCGCCCCATTCCACTTCGGGCAATCTCATTCCCCGCTACATGCTCTGGAATACGGGCGTGAAACTGCAGGAACTCGCCTCGATCACCAACCTGAAACACCATGATGCGGTGGCCAAGGCGATCCTGAAGGGGCAATTCGATGCCGGCGGGGTGAAGGACGTCATCGCGAAGAAGTACCTAAGCCACGGTCTGCGCGTACTGGCCTATTCGGATCCCTTGCCGTCCGTGCCGCTGGTGGTGAGGAAGGAGGCTTCCCCGGAATTCATCAAAGCGGTGAAGAGCGCCCTTTTGAGGCTGGACCGCAACAACCCCGAGCATCAACGGATCATGGCCGACTGGGACGACGAATTTAAAAACGGCTTTGCCGTGGCGGATGTCGCCGACTATCGCCCCATCTTCCGGATGATAAAGGATATCCCGAGCGGGTGCGGGTATCGGTGCCACCGATGAAGCTGCGCGTGAGCATCGGGATAAAGGCGAAGTTCGTGCTGGCTGCCGCGCTGATCCTCGCCATCTCCTCGATTACCTGGGGCGGCTGGGCCTGGCAAAACGAGAAGCGGCTCCTGTTCGAATGCCTGGTCAGCAGTGCCCGCAGCATGGCGACCTCGCTGCGCACCCCGATCATCAACGCCCTTGTCTACGAGGAAATGGGGGTCATCGAAGAGGGCGGCCTCCTGGACAATTTCGTCGAAGAGATCGTGGCGAACAAGGCTTTCCCGACCGTTTACGCCTTCGTCACCGACGACAGGGGGAAGGTGCTGGCCCACAACCGGTACATGGAGTACGGCCTTTTCTATAACGACCGGGTGACCCGCGAGGCCTTGCAGGGGAGCGACTTCATTTCGCGGATCGTTTACGATGCGGAAAAGAAAGTGCGGGTGCTGGATGTCGGCATGCCGCTGCGCATCCATGGCAAGAGCTGGGGATCCCTCAGGATAGGGATTTCGATGCAGCAGCTGGAGCACGAACTCTACGTGACGGGAATCAAGGTGGTCTCCTTCTCCACCCTTTTCTTCCTCGCCGGTACGCTGCTCTTCTACTTCGTGGGGCAGACCATCACCGGCCCCATCGAGAACCTCGCCGGGGCGATGTCCGGCCTGAACCCCCAGACGCTGGCGGTCGACCTGCCGAAGGCACGCGAAGACGAGATCGGTCTCTTGCAGAAGAGTTTCAGCACCATGATCGAGCGCATCCGGGAAAACGAGAGCGAGCGGCAGCAGTTCTTCGCAACGCTGGTCCAGAGCGAGAAACTGGCGACCATAGGGAAGCTGGTAGCCGGGGTGGCCCACGAGGTGAACAACCCGCTCCATGCCATCACCACATCGATTTACTACCTGGAAAAGGAGCCTTCGGCGAGCGTCGCTGCCCAGACGGACCTCCTCAAACAGGGGCTCGCCCGCATCCAGAATATCGTTCAGCAGTTAAGCGATTTCAGCCGGGCCAGCAACCTCGCCATCGAACCGGTCTTGAGCGACGCTTTCTTCAAGGAAGCGGCCACCTTCGGCACCATGGCACTCAAGAAGCGGCCGGTGCTCTTCAGCGCCCAGGACGGTTGCATCCCCCCGGTCACGGTTCGTCTGGATAAGGCGAAGATGCACCAGGTCGTCTTGAACCTCCTGATGAACGCGGCGGACGCCTGCACTGCCAACGACCGCATCACCCTCTCCACGGCCGCCGACGACAGCCTGTACACCATAACGGTTGCCGACAGCGGTGCCGGGATACCGCACGAGAACCTGGGCCATATCTTCGAGATCTTCTTTTCCACCAAAAAGGCGGGCAAGGGCACCGGCATGGGGCTTGCCATCTGCAAGAACATCGTCGACATGCACAACGGCGAAATCGACGTGGCGAGCCGGCCGGGAGAGACCGTTTTCACCATTCGCATCCCGCTGGACGACGAGGCTTGCGCGTCATGATCAAGATCCTGATAGTCGAAGACGACCCGCTCCTTTGGCAACCTCTGCAAACGGCACTCGAAGGAGAAGGGTACAGCGTGCGGGTGGCGATGGATGGGGCGGATGCCCTGGCCGCTTCCGCCGAGGAGAGCTTCGATCTCCTGCTGGAGGACCTGCACCTGCCCGACGCAAGCGGTCTCGACATCATGCGCGAGATCACCCTGCGACACCCGGCCTGCAAGGTCCTCGTGATGACGGGGCACGCAACGATCGAAAACGCCGTGGAAGCCATGAAGATCGGCGCCTTCGACTTCATCACCAAGCCCTTCCACCTGGAACTGGTATTTCTCAAGATCCGGCGTCTTATCGAGTTCCGGGACATGGCCCAACTGGTGGAGTCGGCGGGGAAGAAGAGGACTCTGGTGACCCGCTGCCCTGACGTGCGGCACGTCATCGATGTAGCGACTGCTGCGGCTCCGACTGGGGTGTCGACGTTGGTTTTGGGCGAGAGTGGTACTGGCAAGGAGGTGCTGGCAGATCATATCCAGAGCCTGAGCACTGTCAGGGACAAGGCATACATCAAGGTCAATTGCGCCGCAATTCCGGATTCTCTCTTCGAAAGCGAGCTGTTCGGTTCGGAAAAGGGCGCCTACACCGGATCGATCCAAGAACGGGTGGGTTATGTGGAAGCCGCCCACGGCGGGACACTCTTTCTCGACGAAATCACGGAGATTCCTTTACCGGTCCAGGGGAAGCTTTTGCGCGTGCTGGAGGACGGCAGCTTCTACCGGGTGGGGGGGGCGCGGCAACGCAGGTCGGACTTCCGGTTGATCGCCACCAGTAGTCGTGACCTGCCTGAGGCGGTTCGTCAGGGGGGATTTCGAGAAGACCTGTACTACCGCATCAACGTCATCGCCATGACGATCCCGCCGCTACGACTGCGCCGGGAGGACATCCCGCTACTTACGGCCCACTTTCTAAAACTGTTCTCGTCTTCTGAAGGCGCAGTGCCAATCACACTGTCACCGCAGGTCCTGGACATCCTCTCCCTCTACAGTTACCCCGGCAACGTGCGCGAACTGCGCAACATCCTGGAACATCTCTCTCTGCTTTACCCCGGCGAAAAGATCAAGCCGGCCCACCTCCCATCCCCCCTGATGGATTCAGCATACATAGGCAACCTGTTTGAAACATTCACCGTGGAGAAGCCGCTTCGCGAGGCCACCCAGGAGTTCGAGGCCCGTTACATCGAGAAGGTGCTGAAAGCCGCCGTCGGTAGCAAGACGAAGGCCGCGGCTCTGCTGGGAATTTCACGAAAAGTGCTTTGGGAAAAATTGAACCGGTTTGCCTGCAGCGACGATTGATGCCTCGCTCAATCGACGTCGGGCTATCGCAGCCCCCAACTGCCAGGCGTCCTCTACGGACACCATAATAGCTTCAGGATGTCGGGAGATCCAGGTAGCCGCAGCTTTGGGGGAGCTTAGGAAATGGACCCGACTACAAAAACTACCGCGCACGTTGCAGCATCCCAACTGTGTATCGGGGACCACCATAGAAACGCTTGCACCCGTCGGGGTGAGGCGGCTTATACCTCTTGGACTAACCTCCAAGCTGATGACGCCATCCGTAACGGGACACCGCGAGCTAACCTGAGCGGTCTGGTTCAAGGCCACTGGATACATCAAGGTGTCCAGGGCGCACCAGGTAAACAAGTCGTGGCCATTTATCTTAAGGCAATGCGGCGACGGGAGGAGAGACAACCCGCAGGAAACTATGTCTCCCGAAGCATCGTACTCGATGTCAGAGAAAGCGGCCAGCGCGTCCTGCACCTCTGCTAAAGGTATCGAAAGAGCCCCTGCGATATCGCTTTGAGCTACGGGGTGGCCGTTTGCCAGCGAGCGCACCAGGAACAGCCAAAGTGCCGGGTGGGCACAGTACAAGGAAGACTGAAGACTCTCAGCCAATGCCATGGGAACGGTACCGGTCATGCGGGTCACCTTCTTGTCGAGTTACTAATCGAACCATTCGGAGTCTTCAGTCCCATAAGGAGTAGCAACTTTCGCTCCCGGTGGCTTACTCATTCTCGCTTGTCAGGCATGCACCGATTTCCGCACAAAGCTGCCCTCAATGTTGACTCCCGCCATACCAGATCGATCACCTGTTGAGCCGTCAAGGCCAAATGTAACCCACCTATAGCAGAAAAGTTAACCTTTCTACATAAAAAAATGGCAACTTTAGCATCCTTCGTTGGTTCGGAGTGGGAAGAAGCTGCTTCAAGCGGCCGGACCTCATATCGGAATCACTTTGTGGGCAGGCTTAGTGCAGTATGTTTTTACCGTCTCTTAAGGGCGCACTCTCAAAGCGAAGGCTCAAAAGAGGACTCGCGCAGGGGGCATCGGCTGCTAGATAGCGTCAATGCAGGATATACGACAATGGTTCAATGGATTTCCTTGGCTGTTTCGGATCTTTTCATTGACCTTCCAGGCAGTGGATTGGCGGGGTGCGTTACGATATCGTAACACATTTGTGACGGCGGACGCGCTGTGCCTGCGCCCGTAGTCTGAGGGAATTCCCGGTTCTGAGGTAACTTTTTTGCTGGAGGAAGAAACTGTGGATGAAGCAGGAAAGAAAGTTGAAAAGAAGCACCCGGTGTTGAAGTGGATAGGAATACTGGTAGTTCTTCTCCTGGTGATAACCGGTGGGGTGTTTGCGGCGATGATTGCCGCCGAAAAGTACACGGGACGATCCGAGTTTTGCGGCACCCAATGTCACATCATGAAGCCCAACTACGCCACCTGGCAAAAGGACAAGCACAGCGTCCCCGACAAGAAGACCGGCAGGATCGTCGCCTGCATCGACTGTCACTACAAACCGGGGGAAAAACCCACCAAGAAGGCCAAATTCAGGGGGCTCGGACAGCTCTTCTCCTATCTCGCAACGGGCGACAAGGAAGTGCGCAAGCGGCCGACCGTGAGCGACCTGAGCTGCACCACGGCGCAGTGCCATCCCCTGGACAAGCTCCTGGTCCAGAAGATCGACTACAAGAAAAAGTACCAGACGAAATACAAGGGGAACCTCAAGGCGTTCGAGCACAAGACCCACCTGGAAAAGGTGATCGACGGCCAGAAGCTGCAGTGCACCTCGTGCCATTTGCACCAGACCCGCGACCGGCACTTCGAGGTCCCGAAGGAACTCTGCTTCATCTGCCATTTCCGCAAGGCCAAGGAGAACGAAGGGCGGTCCAAGTGCGAGGTCTGCCACGAGATTCCGACCAAGCCAATGGAAGTTAAAAAGGATCCCTCAGAAGCCGGTAGCGACAAGGAACCGAAAAAACCGATCACCCACAAAGAGCTTGAGGCTGCAAAGGTATCCTGCAACCGTTGCCACCTGGAAATGGTGATGGGCAGCAGCGCGCTGAAAATGGACGGTTGCCTCGAATGCCATCACGATGCTTCCCCGGAGCTGATGGCCAAGGTCAAAGACAAAAAACTGATGCACGCGGCGCATGTCACCAAGCAGACGGCCCGCTGCACCCAGTGCCACGAGTCCATCGACCACAAGAAATCCTCCTACCTCGATGCGGCGGTGCACGACTGCAAGGCCTGCCATCCGGAGCCGCACTTCTACACCAAGAAGCTCCTTGCCGGCGTGGGCGGTGTGGGTGTGAAGGAGAGATACCCATCGCTCATGCACTCGTTCGGGACCAACTGCACCGGCTGTCATCGCAAGGACGGCCGAGACGCGAAGGGGAACAAGGTCCGTAAGGGCTCGAACGAGAGCTGCGCACAGTGCCACCGCAAGGACCAGAAATACGGGAAGATGACGGTTCAGTGGGCCAAGGACATTGCCGACTCGGTCACCGAGGCAAAGCAAGCCGAGAAGACCGCGCAGGAGGCCATCGAAAAGGCAACGGAGCAGGCAAAGGGGACGGCCCCGCCTCCTGCGGCCCTGGCAAAGGCGGCGGCCAAGCTGAAGGTCGGCCAGGAGAACCTGAGGGTCGTGACGGCCGGCGGCGGAGTGCACAACAAGAAATACGCCATGCTCCTGATCGATATGGCGATACAGAGTTTCCAGGAGGTTGCGGCGGAACTTACCTCATCGGCACCGCAACCAGGGGCTGAGAAGTAGCGGAAGCTGGGGTTTTTCCCCCGGGCTGAACGACGAATGGAGAGGTAGCTGGAGGCTGGGCTAGCGAATTTTGCTTTCGAATTGAAGAGGCACAACCAGAAAGGAGAAAAGCATGAATATTAACAGAAGGGACTTTCTGAAGGCGTCATTGGCTGCGGGAGTACTCATCTCCTTTGACGGCCCGCTGTTCAACTCACTGGCTTTTGCCGGCGCGGACGGCGCGACGAAGCCGGGTACCTGGCTCCCCTCGACCTGCCAGGGATGCACAGCCTGGTGTCCGGTGGAGTTTTTCGTGCAGAACGGCCGTATCGCAAAGGTGCGCGGCAACCAGTTCAGCAAGGCCAACAACGGTTATTGCTGCCCCCGCGGTCACCTGATGGTCCAGCAGGTCTACGACCCCGACCGCATCAAGGTGCCCATGAAGCGCACCAATCCTGCGAAGGGGCGCGGCGTCGACCCGAAATTCGTGCCAATCAGCTGGGACGAGGCGCTCGATACCGTCGCCGACAAGATGATTGAGCTGCGCAAGGCGGGCGAGCCCGAGAAGCTCATGTACATGCGCGGCCGCTACTCGTCCACCTCGACTGACCTCTTGTACGGCACCTTGCCCAAGATCTACGGGACGCCCAACTACTTCTCCCACAGCGCCCTCTGCGCCGAGGCGGAGAAGATGGGACCCGGCTACACCCAGGGCTTCTTCGGCTACCGGGACTACGACCTGGCCAAAACCACCTGCCTGGTCATCTGGGGCAGCGACCCGTTGAGTTCCAACCGCCAGGTGCCGAACGCCATCAACAAGTTCGGCGACATCCTCGATCGCGGCAGCATCTTCTGCGTCGACCCCCGCCTCTCCACCTCGGGCGCCAAGGCGACCGAATGGCTCCCGATCAAGCCAGGCGAGGACGGTGCCCTGGCCGCGGCGCTGGCACATGTCATCATGACCGAGGGGATGTGGGGCAAGGAGTTCGTCGGCGACTTCAAGGACGGAGTCAACCAGTTCAAGGCCGGAGCGACAGTCGATGAAACCGCGTTCGTGGAAAAACAGACCTATGGCGTGGTGAAGTGGTGGAACATCGAGCTTAAGGACAAGACGCCGGCCTGGGCCGCCAAAGTGACGCTCATCCCCGAGGAACAGATCCTCCGGTTGGCCCGCGCCATGGGCAAATCGGGATCCAAGACATCCGTTTGGATGGGCCCCGGAGTCGCGATGTCGCCGCGCGGCACCTACGCCGCAATGGCCGTCTACGCACTGAACGGGATCCTCGGATCCATCGAGACCGAGGGCGGAGTCATGCAGAGTTCCGGCGTGCCCATCGAGAAATTCCCCCCCGCAGACAAGTTCATCGACGAGGTGGCGAAGCACCATGGCCACGGCAAGAAGATCGACGGTCGCGGTGCCAAGGACATGCCGGCGATGATGGAGGCGAAGCCCGGTAGCGGCGTCATCACCAACAACGTCGCCAACGCCCTTCTCAAGGACCCCGGGGCGATCAAGATCTTCATCAGCACCTGGAGCAACTTCGTCTTCTCGGCGACCGGCTCCAAACGCTGGGAAAAGGCGATGGAGAAGATTCCCTTCTTCGTCCACATGGTGACCAACGCCGCCGAGATGACCCAGTACGCCGACATCGTGCTGCCGGCCACCTTTGCCCCGGCGGAGAAACTTTCCATCGTGAACAACATGGCGAACCTGCACGGGCACATTTCCCTCCAGCAGCCGGTGATCAAGCCGCTTTGGGAAGCGAAGGCCGAGGAGGTCGAGGTGATGTGGCTTTTGGCCGAGAAGCTCAAGGCCAAAGGCTTCGCGAACCTTTTCGACTACTATGCCTCCCTGGAGGACCCCGAAACCAAAGCCAAGCCGACCAACGCGGCCGAGTTCGCCGAGATCGCAGCCAAGATCTCGAGCCACAAGGTATGGGATGGCAAGGAGAAGATGAAAGGCGACCAGATCGCCGGCTGGCAGGAGTTCAAAAAGAGGGGGATCTACAACACCGAGACCTACAAGTACAAGAAGAACTGGGGCAAGGAAGATCCCGGGACCAAGAAATTCGAGGGCAAATTCAAGACCGAGACCAAGAAGTTCGAGTTCTACAGCGAGACCCTGAAAAAGGCGCTGGGCGAGCACGCCAAGAAGCACAACACGAGCGTCGACGACATCCTGAAGTCAAGCGGCTACCAGGCCGCGGGCGAACTCGCTTTCGTACCGCACTACGAGTCTCCCAAGCGCCACGGCAGCCAGGAGGAGTACCCCTTCACCTTCATCGACCACAAGTCCCGCCTAAACCGCGAGGGGCGCAGCGCCAACACCACCTGGTACCAGGAGTTCAAGAAAGTTGACGTCGGCGACAAAAGCTGGGACGACGTGGCCAAGATCAACCCGGTGGATGCCAAGCGGCTCGGCATCAAGAACGGCGACACCATACGCCTCACCTCGACCACCGGTTCGATCGTCACCAAGGCCCGGCTTTGGGAGGGGGTGCGTCCCGGTACCGTCGCCAAATGCTACGGCCAGGGGCACTGGGCCTACGGACGGGTCGCTGCCAAGGACTACGCCAAGGCGGTTCCGCGCGGCGGCAACAACAACGAGCTTCTGGTCGATGACTATGATCGCCTGAGCGGCGCCACTGCCAGAAACGGCGGCTTTACCGGTGTCAAGATCGAGAAGGCATAAGCCAAGGGGGGACTACCAACGATGTCAAAACAATACGGTATGGTCATTGACCTTCAAAAATGCGTAGGTTGCGGGGCATGCGCCTTCGCCTGCAAGTCGGAGAACAACACCCAGGCAAGCAACCGTGGACAGACCTTCAACTGGGCCGACTTTTACATCAGGGAGTCGGGGACCTTTCCGAACATGGTCGCCGAAACCATCCCGACCCGTTGCAACCACTGTGCTGATCCCGAGTGCATGAAGCCCTGCCCTAAACCGCAGGCGCTCTACAAATCAGAAGAGGGGCTCACCCTCTATAACTACAAGTACTGCATCCAGTGCAAGAAGTGTCAGGAGAAGTGCCCGTATAGCTCGCTCAACGTCGATAAGGACCACGCCCAATACAGCGTCATAAGCTACAACGAGGTGGGCGTCGAGGTGAACGAGTTCTACCAGAACAAGACCGAGCTGATCAAGGGGTGCACCGCCTCCGGTGCCGAGGTGGCGAAGGCCGCGGGGACGACGCCTCCCAACCGGAACGAGTACAGCTTCAAGGACAGCAAAAACCCCAAGGATAGTAAACTGTCCCGCGGCAAAGGCGACATGAAGGATGTCCGCTCCGGCGGCTGGGTGGAAAAGTGCACCTTCTGTATCCACCGGGTCAGAAACGGCGAAGAGCCGAACTGCGTCGTGGCTTGCCCGGCCAAGGCACGAACCGTCGGGGACATCAACGACCCCACCAGCGAAGTGGCCAAACTGATCGCCAAGTACAAGCCCGCGCGGCTCAAAAACAACAAGGGAGAGTTCCTGAAGGCCGACGAGAAGGGAACCCAGCCGAATAACTACTACATCAGAAGCTACAAGAAAGGATAAGCCGGCTTCCCCCTCTGTCCCTACGGTCGGGGCAGAGGGGGCTTTGCCTCCGGGGCGTTTGCTATTACAACGGCACAGTCCGTTCAGGAGAACCATGCAAAACAACGACGACATCGTACGTGAAGTAATGAAAGGGGAATGCTACCGCTTTTTGGCCGCCTGCTTTTATCAACCCAAGAAGGAGTCGATAGGTGCCGGAGAGTTTTTCCCCAGCCTGATTTCTAATCTGCAGACGGTCTGTCCCGCCGCCGCGCCTTCCGCCGAGCTCATGCGAGAAAAACTGGTGGCCTATAGCGAGGAGGAACTGAACGTCGAGTTCGCACGGCTCTTTGTCGGCCCCTTTGGCGTCAAGGCCCCGCCCTATGGCTCCATTTACCTGGACAGCGACCGCACGGTGATGGGGCCTTCTACCATGCAGACCATCGAGTTCTACGAAAAAGAGGGGCTGGCTCGCGACGAGGGGTTCCATGAGCTTCCCGATCATATCGTGGTGGAGCTTGAGTTCATGTACTACCTCGCCTACCGCCGGGCGGAGGCCCTGCAGAAGGGGGAGATCGCGGGAGCCGAAGTTTACCGGGAGAAGCAGGAGGAGTTTCTTGCCAGGTTCCTCGGCGCATGGGTCCGGTCTTTTTGTGACCATATCAAGGAACAGTCCGACAACCACTTTTACCGGGCTTTGGCCGACTGCGTCACCGCATTCGTACAGCCACCCGAACAGTTGGAGAAATGCCAGGGCATGGCCTGAGAAAGACCGATTGCCGCGAGAAAAAGGCCAGCCCTCTTGGAGGTGCTGGCCTTTTTGTTGAGGGGCGGGTATTCCTGTTGCATTGAGCGCAGAGACGAAACTGCTGGGCTGTGCAGTGTCGGAGAAGGTTTGACGACACCAAACCTTGCGTCTCTGCGCCTTTGCGTCTCTGCGTTGGAGTTTAGGCTGGTTTTGGTCCGGTACTGCTGTGTCGGCCGTGTCAGATGGCCAGTTATCTCAGTCAAATCGGCTTGCGCGTGGTCGCGTTGTGTGCTGTACTGTAAATCTGATTTCTCGGGAGATGGAGATGGTAGTACCGTCATTGTCATAAATTGCGGTGTCGGGCCTAGCGGGGCCGCAGGTGCCGTTGAGGAGACGCAATGAGAACCCTGTTACTGCTTGTCATGTTGCTTTTTCCGGCGTCGCTGGCTGTCGCGGCAGAGCCGGTGACCTTCAAGGATTGGGTGGTTGGGTCCGGCGATGGTTTTGTCTATGCCATAACGCTCAACAAAAGCGAGAACCTGTTCGGCCAGTTCTGCTATTACGACAGCGGAAAATGCTTCTACATAGTAAGTTTCGATGCGGCCTGCAGCAAGGGAGACTCCTATCCGGTCCTGATCAATACCGATATAGGAGCCGGCACCAAGCAGATCGTCTGCGACACCAACATCAACGATTCCAAAAACTACCGGTACTTCATAAGCTACGAGGACATCGACCCGCTGACGAAGAACGCCAAGAAGATCGGTTTCGCCATCCCGATGCAAAGCGACGAGTTCAGGGCGATCCGTTTCAGCCTCGATGGCGCCTCCGACTCCATCCGGTTCATGCTCCAGGTCTTCGAAAAAACGGCCAAGCCGGTCGAACCGGCCGAGCCCCCGAAAAACCGGGACAACGCCCCCTTCTGAAAACAGCGGTCCCTTGAGATCGACGTCTCAGGGGGCTGTCCCGTCTTTCGCCCTTCCTCTTCCGTTGTCCGATAGACCTCAATTTGCCACATGCTACACTGTCCCCCTCACGGTCCTGCCCTACCCACCGTACCGCCACCCTCAGGAAATGACCCAGGCTTTTCCCTCGCGTCGTGCTGTCAGTGCTCCGGATGATAGTCTGAAAAATGTCGGATATCGATCGTTAAAACAAATAGTTCTGTAATTGTGTGCATGGCAGTCAGTCAAAGACGCGGCCTGAGAGAAATTTGCCGCACTATTGACAGGACAAGAAAGGAAGATAATGTTTTCGTAGTCGAATTAGTGATAATTTAATTTGCGGTACGGAATTTGGCGGGAAGGGTGTGAGGGGGGGGCGGAACTATTTGCATAACATAAACAATCAGCGATTTGTGCATTGGGGAATTTAAAGCCACGACTTTTCTAACCCGAACTTCTGGGCAGGCCCGCCGGATCCGTTACCCCTTGCGATGTTCAATCTGCCGGCGGCGACGATTACTGTCGCATCTTCGAAGTTGACCTCAAGCGTTTCAACTCCAGTTATAGCATCAGCAAAATATGTCTGGAAAAGACAACAGGAGGTGCAGACGCGTGCACCTCTGAAGCTGCATAGCAACAATCCGGGTGCCGTGGTTGATCAAGGGAGGCAGATGCCACCCTGAGCTTTTGCCAGGTGTATTCGAGGATCTTCGCGGATCGCGCACATTCGAAAGGAGGAACGCTATGGGTAAGAGAGTGTTTGCCATCCTACTCAACATTGCGGTCGTTGCCGTACTCGCAACCGGTTGCGTGCGTCACACCCAGTACCGGACTTCCGCTGAGCCGTGCACTGTGCAGGGGTCGGAAACCATCTGCGAAAATGCGGTGCAGGAGCAGCACGACGGCTACCAGCTCAGCTTCGTCGAGTTCGATGACCAGGGATGGCTGTGGGACCGGGCGCAGATGACCAAGACCCTCGACACGCTACGCAGCCAGGAGTATCTGGAATCGGGCGTAATCATGCTGGTATTCGTGCACGGCTGGAAGCATAACGCGGCCTTCGACGACCCCAACGTACTGGAGTTCCGCAAGATGCTGCGCCGGGTGCACAAGCTGGAGTACCTGGCCAGCAAGAAGGAGAACCGTCCCGCCCGCAAGGTGGCTGGCACTTACCTTGCTTGGCGCGGCCAGTCGGCCCCGGGCGTCCTCTCCAGCGTCACCTTCTGGGACAGAAAGAACGTGGCCAACACCGTGGGCCACGGGGCCCTCACTGAATTCCTGCTGCAACTGGAGAACGTGCAGATTGCCCACCTCGAGAAGGAAAAGGGGCGTGCGGCGCAGACCAAGCTGATCGTGATCGGTCACAGCTTCGGTGGCCAGATTGTTTACTCCGCGCTGTCCCAGATCTTCCTGGACCGCTTCGTCGATCTCGAAGGTGCGCCACCCCAGACCTTCGGCGATCTGGTGATCCTCGTCAATCCCGCCTTCGAGGCGGCACGCTTCTCTCCGCTTAGGGAAGCATCCCGGCAGCGGAAGTACCCGGCGGGCCAAGTTCCCCTGATTACTATATTCACCGCGAAAAACGACGGTGCCACCGGCGTTGCCTTTCCTCTGGGGCGGTGGTTCTCCACCTTCTTTGAAAAGCACCGCGACGGAGACCAGAAGTCCTCGAACCGCGAGGCTATCGGCCACTTTGAACCATACATCTCGCATGAGCTGACTTGGGTGAAGACGGTGAAGCCGGTCGCCGAGCTAACCTCAGCCGAAGAGACCAAGCTTACGGCCGTCGAGCGGGAACGGTCCGATCTGGAGGCGACGCGAGCCGACCTGGCTATCACCTCGATGTCGTCACAACAGTGGCTGAAAACCACCTCGCGCGCGGGGTGGTCCCTCGATTTCGGCAGCGCCAGACTGGCCCATCTCGTTAAGACCGAAAAGCGCAACCAAACCGATCCGTGCAATCCGTTCTATGTGATTTCCGTCGACAAGGAGATCATCGATGGCCACGGCGGCATTTGGACGCCGGCGTTCGCCGATTTCTTGCGCCGTTTCATCCTGCTCTCGATGAATGTGCCGGAAAGCCCATGACGCTACGGGAGCACCGACTAGGCGCGGCAGTTGGGCGTTCGCCGTCCGGCCCGGCCTTCGGGGGTGGAACATGAAAACAAGGAGAGTGGGCGTCGGGGGGATGAGGCTGTTCCGTTCGCTGCTTTTAATCTGGTCGGTTCTGCTTCTCGTGTCGTGTGCACACAAGAGCACGTCGCAGGCGCAATCCGAACTTGCGCAAAAGGGTACCGTCTTGCCTGCGCCAGAACCTGCACCTGCGGCCGAACCGTCGCCGGGGCGAGACTGGCGGCCTTCGGCACCAAGGGAAGAACCGGTGCCTCAGACGGCGTCTCCGCCGGAGTGGAAAGAAGCGGCCGAGTCGGTACGGGCCAACTCGCCGGCAACTGGTGTGGAGCCGCCGTTGGAGGCAGTTACGGCAGCTGAGCGTGCGCCGGAAAGGGCGCGCCGGGAGGTGCCAGGAGCCGCGGTACTGCGACGGGAAGGCTCGCAAACCGACACGGCGAGAATGGTGCGGCAGGATGTCGGGTATGACGATTACAAGGTGGTCTTGGGGGCCGACTCGCCCATAAAACTGCCGGGAACTCCCGGCCGGCTAAGGGTCTGGATCGGTGATCCCGGCTACAAGCCGACCTTTCCCGCGGAGATGACTACGGCAACCGGCGCACTCCCGGCGGTAGGTGTGACGGCTAAAGTCACCCCGATTGCGCCGGCCTTCGTGATAGAACCCAAAAACAGCGTCTGCGTGACCATCCATCCCACCGGTTCCGAGGTCACCTTCAGCCTGACGCCGAAAGACAAGGGCACCTACGACGTCGGTGCTGAGGTGCTGCTGTTCAATTCCAGCGATTGCACCGGGGCGCCCATTCCCAAAGCTACCACAACCCTGAAAGTCACCGTCGAGGTCAACAAGGCCAAGATCAGGGAGCAACATGTGAAGAAGTTCGGGGATGTGTTTTGGGAAAACCTCGAGAAGTTCTGGGGGGCGCTCCTTGCGCTGCTTTCTGCCTTGGTGCTCTTCCTCTTGAGGCGTCGCCTGAAGAAGTTGTTCGGCTTTGGAGGGTGAGGGCCCCTCGGGCGCCTATGGCTATGCCCGACAACGTTTCTGTGGTCCGGCGCTGACCGACACAAAATGGCATCTTGAGGAAGCCGAAGAACACCCCTGTTTTCAGTTCAACCCATTACTCACCGAGGAGGCAACGTATGCAGTATGATTTGTTAAACCGGCGCTTCACCCATTTCGTGCTCTGGCAACCCGGCGCAAACAATCTCCCCGTACTGGTCCTAGGCAAGCTGATCCCTGGCAACCCACCAACCTTCTCGCAAGTGTCGAAAACAGCGCTGGCTCCCGCCGTTCACCCAGGCCTATGGGAGCTGGAAGCGGCTACCCTCAATATGAGCGACGGCGTTTACCACTACTGGTTTGAGGTCGACGACACCTCACCCGATGGCTTGGGGACTCTGAAGTGCACAGACCCATTTGCCTACACGGTGGATTATCGACTCTTATCCGAGCCGGGCTACCACCCTGCCAGCGTCGTCGCCATTTCGGGAGGTCGACTAGTACTGAACTGCGACCCAGGGGGCGAGACCGCAACAATCGGAAACCCTCCGGATCTGGACTCACTTTCCGCTAACAACAACTTGGTGATTTACGAACTACCTGCGTCTTGGTCGAGGGCAGGAGTCGAAGGAGCCGACAGCGAAGAACGCGACGTCGGAACCTTCTCTGACGTGATAGCCCTGTTTAACGACAGGCTGGCAGGCGCGAACTTCTCTGACTTGCCAGAGGTGAGTACACGAGCCCTGTTGAGCGAACTGGGAATCAATGCCCTGGAACTCCTGCCGCCTGCCGATACCAAGGCACGTCGTGAATGGGGATACGCTACGGCGCATTATTTCGCCAGTGATTATGACCTCGGTTTCCCACAAGGGAACCAATCACCTACAGCCACCTCCGATCTCGTCAAGCTGGTTCAATTGTGCCACTCCAACGGGGTGCGGTTCTTTGTCGACATAGTAATGGCGTTCGGGCATGACCCTTATGCCCGAATTGCTTTCGATGCCTTTCATATGAAACCCTCCAGAGAAAAAGACAATCCTGATTCGTATCAGTCAAGCCGAAATAGCGAGCTTCGTGACCCTTACGGTGGTGAAAGTTGGCGCTATGTCAAACAGATAACCTGCTACGATCCCGAATCAGGTAACGTTTCCACTATCACGCCTGCCTGGCTGTTCCATTTTGCCTACATCAACCGATGGCTCAACGACTTTCACGTCGACGGTTTCAGGATAGACAGTGTCAACAATATTGCGAATTGGAGTTTTCTCCAGGAGTTTAGGAAAAGAGCCAGGGGCACTTTCTCTTCGCGCTATCCGACTGCCTCCACGTCAGCCCGCGACGCCAAATTCCTGGTGATAGGCGAAGAGTTGAACGTCCCTGTGGGCCTCGTCACTGACAAATGCGTGGATGCTCTTTGGAACGAAGGATTCCAGAGTAGGCTTCGCGCTGCGATCATTGGCGAATCGCTTTCGGATGAAAATTTTGAGTGGACCGTCAGAAGGATGGTCGATTGCAGGAACCTGGGCTTCAAGGATGGTGCGGAGTCGATTATCTATATCGGAACCCACGATACCGAAGGTATGAGGAAAGAACGGCTCTACAATTTCTTGGAAAACTGCGGCGTGTATGAGAAAGAGCGACGCGCGAAGCTGGCGTTTGCGTGCTTGCTAACCTCAGTTGGCATACCCATGATTTTTGCCGGAGATGAATTCTGTGATCAACAGGACCGGAAGGCGGTGCATCCGTCGAAGCAGATTGATCCCGTGGACTACTCCCGCGTGCGTGACCCCTGGCGGGCAAACGTATTCACGTACACTGCCAACCTGATCGACTTCAGGAAACGGTCTCCTGCCCTTGGCGTGAATGATACGGTTTTTATTCATCTGGACTTCGAGGAAGGACGGAGGATTCTGGCCTGGGTTCGGGGGGATAGCAGCAAGCACGATCCTGTTGTTGTGGTGGCGAACTTCTCGGATCACTCTACCCCCGGGGCCGAGTATAGGGTGCACAACTGGCCGGTGACCCCAAACGGGAAACAGTGGAGGGAGGTAACACAGCAACGGGTTGTACCAGCCCCGTGGGTAGCACGGGAGCCGATGTTCCCGTGGGAGGCAAAGGTGTACGAGCTGGTCTGAGTCAGGTTTTGCTCGCGCCTTGTCCAAGGCACGATCAGTCGGAGCCTTGGGCAAGGCTAGGGGCAACGCTGTAAAGTCTCCTTCCGTCATGTCGCGACCCAGGTCAGCCGTCCGCCGGAGAACCGCATCTCCACGCTCCCCTCATCCACCAGGTAGGACAGTATCGACCGCACTGTGCTTCCCACCAGGACGTACTGGCTCGCATCGAGCACGATGCCGCACGCGGTGCAGACCTTTTCCAGTACGCCTTCGAACGACGCACCCTCGCAACAGCAATCCTTAACCAGCTGGACCGTCGCCTGTACTCTCTGCGCGTTGACGTCGATGAGTTCTTTCAGGTCCGTGCCCAGCTGTGCGTGGCTCGGCACAAAATGCGCTGCGCTCACCTCGCCGAGTCTTGCCAGGGTCTGCAGATGCCCAGCGACGTCGTACAGGAAAAAGATGGGGTATTTGGCGATGATGGTGGGGGAGAAAAGACTGTCGGCGAGGAAGAGGACGTTATCCGGCGTGCGTATTCCGATCATCCCGACGAAGTGCCCGGGCAGGGCCATCGCCTCCAGCCCCGTTTCGAGGATCGGCCCCTCCGGTGCGATGACGTCGGTGACCTTGGAGGGCTTCGCCATCAGGAACTTGTTCCGGATCGCCTTCATGGGAAAGCCGCCGTAGAGAAGGGACGGCTCCTGCAGCGGCTGCTCGATGAAGGCGGCCTCCTGCGCGGTGGCGGCGATGCGGCAGCCGGTCTTCTTCTGGAGAAAGGCGTTGCCGCCGATGTGGTCCGCGTTGGAATGGGTGCAGACAATGAGCTCCAGCTCCCACCCTTGGGCGCTCAAAAGCTTCAGGACCTGCCGTCCGGCGTCCTCGTCGTTGCCGCTGTCGATAAGTACGGCGCGCTGGTCGGTGACGTACACGCCCATGGTGGCAGGGGAGGGGATGATGTAGGTGTTACCGGCTACGTGCTGCAGTGCAAGTTGTGCCATTGAAGCCCTCCGTTATTTGGATGGGAGGAATATAGACGGGTTTTAACCGTTGATCAATCCCCGCGGTTGCGCCCCGGTCCAAAATGCAGTAGATTGCCGGTACCATTGAAAAGTCGACTTGGTTGTTCAAAGAGGGGTACCGACGATGATCTGCCCGTATTGCAAGGAAACCATTCAGGATGGCGCCATCAAGTGCCGTTACTGCGGCTCGATGCTGAACTCGGCCGCCTTTGGTCACGTCGAGTCCCTGGACATCGAGGAAGTCCGTGCCTTCGTCGGCAAAAACGCCGAGTACTATATTGGCAATTTCAACAAGTTTACCGCTACCGGCATCGAGACCTTCGCCGCTACCTGGAACTGGTCCGCCTTCGGTTTCACGTTCATCTGGATGCTGTACCGGAAGATGTATCTCCAGTCGGCGATCACCTTCCTGATCTTCCTGGTTCCCGGCGTTAACATCTTTCTGCACATAGCCGTCGGAATCGTGGCCAACTACTTCTATTTCAGGCACGTGGCGAACCAGATCACCGAGGTCAAACGGAACAGTTCGCCGCAGACCTTGTTCCCCACCCTGCATCAGACCGGCGGGGTGCACAACTGGGCGATCACCGTGGGCATCGTCGTCGGGGTGATTTTGGTCCTGACCTTCTCGTTCTTCTTTGCAGCCATTTCCACCTTCATGCTCGGCATGATGCACTAAGGCCGCGACGCCCGCGCCCCCCTGAACGCGTCCCAGAAATGCGCCAGCGTCAGGGCAGGGTGGCGCAGTATCATCCGCGGACCGGCATATCTCATGATCTCCGAGAAGCGCCCGTGCATGTCGGTACTAAAGCAATTGGTTCGGCACAGGCCGCAGGCCGGCTTCATCGCGTTGGTGTACGGGCACCGGTCGATCCGCTGGTAAGCGTAATTCAGGATCGACGCACACTCGCTGCAGATTCCCGCTGCCTGGTGCCGGCGGCCACGGCAGTAGATGCCGATCATGTGCCGGATGGTCAGTTTTTCGCGCTGTATCTGATGATGATTGATGGGCAATCAGTCAACTCCGAAGGGTTTGGTTTTGAACGATGTGAGGCAACTACTAGAGCCGGAGCGGCGAGTTCCCGGTCGTTCTCAGACCCGGTCCTTGATGAAATCGTAGGATCCGATCCCTTGTACCAGCAGATATTCCGAGAGGCCAGGGTGCAGGTTCACCACACGGTGCACCTGGGGTGATTTTATCTCCGCCCGTTCGCCCGGATTAAGCACGATGGCCTGCTTGGGATCGGGCGATTCCACCTGGATACAACCGGTAAGGCAGACGAAAAAATCGTCGACGGTCGTGTGGTGGTGCCAGGCGGTGGAAGCATCCTTTTCGAGCTCCATGATCCGCACCTGCAAATCCGTAACTGCCATGACTTCCGTGTTCGCCATGATATCCTCCCGCCTTAATAACCCTGCACGCCTTTCCTTTAAATAGAGCAGACACGATAAACAAAGGGGCGCCGATGTGAACGGACGCCCCCTTTGTCGCGCAGCATCGGAGGGGCATCCCCCCCTAGCTCATACTACGGTAGCGCGAATTTGGCAACTATGCTCTTAAGATCGTCCGCGAGATGAGCAAGCGCGCTGGCGGCCTGGGACGAATCCTGTGCGCCGCGCGCAGTCTGCTGCACGATCTCGGTCATCTGCATGATGTTGCTGCTGATTTCGCTGGTCGTCGCGGTTTGCTCTTCTGCGGCGGTGGCGATCTGACCCACCTGCAGCGTGACCGCATCGACCTGCTCGAGGATTTCCCGCAGCGCCTCTCCCGACTTGGCGGCCTCGGCGGTTCCGCTTTCCACTTCCCGCACCCCCTCGTCCATGGTGCCGACGGCACCTTTGGTCTCGCTCTGGATGGTCTTGATCATCTCGCTGATTTCCCTGGTGGCCCGCGTGGTTCGCTCGGCAAGAGCCCGTACTTCGTCAGCCACCACGGCGAAGCCGCGCCCCTGTTCGCCGGCTCGAGCAGCTTCGATGGCCGCGTTCAGCGCCAAGAGATTCGTCTGATCTGCGATGTCCTCGATGGTGCCGACGATCGCTCCGATCTGGTCGGACCTCTCCCCCAGGCTCTCAACCGTTCGTGCCGACAACTGCACTTTTTCCGCGATCTTTCCCATTACCTCGACGGTTCTGCTGACGACGAGGCCCCCTTCCTTGGCGACGTTACTTGCCTGCTGCGATGCTTCGGCGGCACGGTTGCAGGTGAGAGCGATGTCCCCCGAGGTAGCCGCCATCTCTTCGCCGGCCGTTGCCACGGTGCCGGACTGGCTGGCAACTTCTTCGGACGTGGTGGCCATCTGCTCGGCGTTGGCATGAAGCTGGGTGGCCGCCGAGGCTACCTGGTCCGAGGTGCTTGAGAGGTGGCCGACGATGCCGCGCAGGTTCCCGATCATGATGTTTGCCGAATCGTTCAACTGGCCTATCTCGTCCTTGCGGCCGACCGTGGCCACGACCTTCAGATTCCCCTCCGCAATGGCCTTGTTCACTTCAACTGCTTGACCGAGAGGGACGACGATACTTCGGGTGGTAAAAACTCCTATCGTTCCCGCGACCAGCAGTGAAATCAGCAAGATGACCACGATTTCCATCCGGGCAGCTTTAGAGGTGGCTTCCACCGCGTCGCTGGCTGTAACGACCCCTTTGCCTTGATGCTCGATCATTTTGGCGACAGAGTCTATATACGGTTGCTGAAAGGATCGCAGCTTGGTGAGCAGAAAAGCTCCAGCCTCGGAGTCCTTGCCTGCTGCGATCAAATCCAGCGCTTCCTTAAGCCCCGCTTTGTAGGCCACCTCCCGGTCCTTGATCTCCTGGAACATGGCCTTCCCTTCCCTGCTCGCAACCACCTTGTCCAGTTGCTCCATGTTTTTGGCGATGGCCTTGTTTGCCTCCGTGATCCTGCCGAGTTCCTTGGCTTTTACCTCGGGGAGAGGCGAGATGACCATGTTTCTCAGAGCGCGAGCAGTGACGTTGATACTGTTGTTGATTTCGTTGAGCATTACCGCCTTCGGCCATTTGTCGTCGGTGATGACGTCCACCTTCCCGTTGATCCGGCTGAAGCTTGTTATGGCGATGCCGCTTATCAGAATCATCATCAGAATCATTACGGAAAAACCAAGAGTTAAACGGGTGCCTATCTTTAGATTGGACAGCATAACAACCTCCCAATGGGGATTTGTCCTACAGGTATATCCTTCGGAACTCAGGTGATTTATCTTGAGCGGATTTTGCAGGAATCTAGCGCGAGGACCGTAGAATGTCCGCAGACTGCGTAGGTCTGAAAAGAAGTGACACGCATATCGTGCCTCGTTGCACTTCCTGGGCCTGCCCCTTCAGCTTCCATCTTGAGAATCCGACAACTTTGTTTATTACCCGTGAATTTTATCGGCGGACACATTGTTCTAAAGATGACGCCAAAATTGCCGAAAGGTGTCAGGGTGGCCAGCTGGGTGGGAAAGCGCGTCGGAATGGAGATGGGCGGCCTGGGATCGGGAGTGGACGGTGCTTTTTCTGAACACCATGCATCCAAAACCTGAACATCGAAGGACCTTAGCGGATGAAAAAATAACGTAGTTCCAGCTGGTTGCGTTTGGTATGCATCCTGCTGTTCTCGCCGCATCAAACCGATGACGGTGCCGATTAATCACACAACCAGCTCAGCCAACCAAGGAAGAGCGCGAGGAGGGAGCGATGGGACGATTCACGAAAATGGCAGGGGCAATAATGGTGCTTTGCGCGCTACTGTGCGCAGGCTGCGGCGGCAGCACTGGCGCATCCACGACGACAACTAACAACAACGCCCCCAGCGGCACCATTCAGGGTAGCGCGAAGTAGCGCGCCGGAAAAGAGGTCAACTACATGCGAATACTCACCAAAGCCCTTGCCGCCGCAGTCGTTTTCACCTTCACCTCGGGAACTTGCTTCGCGCTTACCCCGCTCACCCCGCTTGCCAGCTACTCGATCACCTCGAGCAAGCTCACCAGCAGTGGCACGGTGACCGACATCGAAACCGTCCCGGCGCAGACCGACGCCAACGGGAAGCTCACCTTTTCTCTCACCACGCTGCCGACCAACGCCGATGTGAACTTCCTCGCCTTCACCATCAAGGACGCGAACGGTGTCGTGGTGCGTCAGGGTGTCGTCCCGGCTCCGCCCAACGGCGACATCAACCAGATCGGGATCAACGACCTGGCAACTGCCCAAGCTGCCACCTTCCTCAAGGCCGCCCAGCTTGCCGGCAGCGACGATCCCATTCTCGCGAGCTACCTGCTGGTCCTCTTGCGTTCCCCGAACATCCTCGCCAGCGACGTCGATAAACTCGGCAACCTCGGCAAGGCCGCCATCCTCAACGGCTTCGAGGTGTACCTGGCGGGCAAGGTCTCGGCAGGCAAGGTAACTGCCCTCAAGAACTGCCTGATCTATAACCCTGATGCCACCAAGAAGACGCTCAGGGACATCGCCAAGGGGTTCTACGCTGCGCTCGAAAGCGCCAATGCGAGCACCGAGAGCACCGAGACCCAGAAGGCCGGCGCTCTCATGGCGGACGTCTTCATGGATGCTTCCGCGTGCGCCGGGGTGGAACTCGATCTCATCACCAACGCGCATAACGCCGCCGGGGACGCCGCCCAGGCGACCGGACTTTTGGGTGGTGGGGTCGCTCCCATCTCGGCCAACCTCCAGTCCTCCATAGACCAGTCCATGAGCACCTTCAACCGTAAGATCGGCATGGTGAAGATGGTCACCAAGTACGCCGGCGCGCTGACCACGCTTCAGGCAAGCGGGACCCAGGTCGACACCTTCATCGCCGCGGCGCAGGCGATGGCACTTGCCAACAACGCGGTCGAGAACCAGTACGGAGACTACTTCAAGGACCCCAGCGCCTATCTCGCCGCACATCCGGGTACCGACCAGACCACCGTGCAAAACGCCATCAATACCATCTTCCAAAACGCCTGGAGCGCCTTCCAGAACGCCATAGCTGCCAGCGACGCCGACATCCTTGCCCTGAAGACCCTGGTGCAGAGCGCGTTCCCCGGGATCCAGCTTCCCCCCGACTTCGGCCTGAGCTTCGTGAACGGCACGACCACCAACTGGCCGGTGCAACAGGTGGTGATGGTCAAGTGGATGGTGAACCTGATCCTAAACGGCGGAAGCATCGGCTACACCCGCGACAGCATCGCGATACCCACCAACATGCAGATGTGGGTTGGCACCTGCTCCAACACCATGTACTGGGACAAGATGAGCTGCCAAGGCCACGGCGGAACCTGGACCTCGCAGCGCAGCGTCTTCACCACTCCGTCGGCCGCCTTCAACGCCTATCTCGGGATTCAGCAGGACGTGAGCATCGCCGACATGACCCGCAACACCATCTGGGATAACGGTAACCAGCCTACCCAGACCGAAAGGACCCAGGCTGCCGAGGCCTTCCTCGCCAACCTGGCCAGCATTACCGGCAACATCACCGCGACCAAGACGGGAGGCGTGTCAGCCTCCGACGCCGAGAAAAAAGCCATCATCACCCTGATGCTGCAACCGCAAAACGACTAGGAAAGGAAACGGCGGCGGGAGCGATCCCGCCGTCGTTTCCACCGGGATCAAGCCATGGCCTCGTCACCGTTCATAACTTCCGTCTTGCTGCACGCCGTCATCATCGGCCTCGTCTGGTGCGGTGCCGGCGCGAGCAAGCCCAAGTTTCCCCCGGTACCCCGGATCTACGTCGATCTCGCCTCCCTGTCCGAAGAGCACATGGCCTTACCAGAGGCGTCGTCCAACCCGCCGGCGCAGGAGGTGGTTCCGGCACCCGATGGGGTACTCGCCGCGGCCGAGCCGGTTGATGTTCCCGCTCCTGCCCGGGCAGGGCTGGGTTCGTCCGAAGCCCCGGTTGCCAGCCCTGAAGTCGCAGCTGCCGAAGTGGTGCAACCTGTGCCGGCTGCAGTCGAGATCAGTCAGGCGTTCGCCCGCGCTAGCTATGCACAGCAGGGAATGTTTCGCAGCCGCCGCTATGCGGAGGTTGTCGCCGTGGCGGTGCGCAAAATGATCGAGGACGGGCTATCGGCAGAAGAGCGTGAGGCGTTGGAAGGGAGGACGGCACGGGTGGAGGCGAGTTACGGTCGCGGTGTCGGCTCCAGTTTCTCGGTGAGTACCGACAGCAAGGGTTTGCAAAAGCTTTTAGAAGACCGGGAGGCCTGGTCCCTGGTGCCGCCCCCGGATCAGTACCAACTCAATTACCGGAAAGTCACCTTCCAAGTAAGTCTCAATCACGGTTCGATCCAGGTCGGACTGTCACCGCAGTAGGCCTAGACGGTACTGCCCCCCCGCAATACCCCTTTCATCCAACGCAGTGAAGTTTCACCTGTGGTTTATGCACGTGCAACCTGCTGGTTGAGCTTAGAATAGCCATATATCGGATGCATCGTCACATTTTACATGCAGCTTCAAGCTCTGCCATGTGTTCTATGTGACACTCCGCGTTTTCTTTCCGCGGATAGCCACATATGCGGTAAATATTTTGACGTGTCTCCATGCATTTCCTAGATTTAATCGAATCTTTCTCTATGACGATCATCAACTTATCAAATTGCTCTTTGCAAATTGGGCTGACATTTCTATTAACGCATTGCTGGATTTCCAAGCGCATCATTCGTGTTGCAAATTCGGAGAAGTTATTCCCGTCAACTTTTGTCTGCGAATTTGATGGTTCACACTTTTTTGCCGCCTCTTTATATTCTAGA
>Ga0079306_1000759_pt1 | contig 25986 bp, 6 predicted proteins | sample Methanotroph_Enr_FD_79181 | JGI IMG/M metagenome (GOLD analysis project Ga0079306, IMG submission 79181) | Enriched soil microbial communities from Old Woman Creek wetland in Ohio, USA - Methanotroph_Enrichment_5 | ecosystem: Environmental > Terrestrial > Soil > Wetlands | place: USA: Ohio...
CAACAGCAACAATGGATGTTGCAGTAAATGTAAATGTTACTCCGGCATTTTCTGCTTTAGGGCCATATTGCGTTGGAGATACTCCCGGAACTTTGTTGGGAACTTCTACCAATGCAATAACTGGAACATGGAGTCCGGCAACCATAAATACTGCCTCTGCAGGAACAACAACATATAACTTCACCCCGACCGTCGGCCAGTGTGCAACAACAGCAACAATGGATGTTGCAGTAAATGTGAATGTTACTCCTGCATTTTCTGCTTTAGGGCCATATTGCGTTGGTGACACCCCAGGAACATTGTTAGGAACTTCCACCAATGCTATCACAGGAACATGGAGTCCGGCAACTATAAACACTGCCTCTGCAGGAACAACAACATATACCTTTACTCCGACCACAGGCCAGTGTGCAACAACAGCAACAATGGATGTTGCGGTAAATGTCAATGTTACTCCGGCATTTTCTGCTTTAGGGCCATATTGTGTAGGTATTGCCCCCGGAACCCTGCCCGGAACCTCTAACAACGGAATTACAGGCACATGGAGCCCTGCTACGATCAGCACTGTTGTTGCTGGAACAACCACGCATACTTTTACACCCACTGCCGGTCAATGCGCCACACAAACTACCATGGATATTTCGGTTATTGAAACTATCATTGCTTCTATTGGCGGAGATACGTTGTCCATATGCGATAAAACAAGCCCCGGAACTTTCACGGCAACTGTATCTGGCGGAGAAGGAACGTACACGTATCAGTGGTATACATTTACTACCGGATTAATCAGCGGAGCTACAACAAGTACCTATAATCCGGGTATTATGACTGCCAGTAATGCTTTTTATTGTCAGGTTTCAAGCAGCCTTTGCGGTTCAACAAATTCAGACACCATTATTGTATATGTTGTTCCTCAGGTTGGAAATCCTACGCCCATTACTGTTGCAAGCGGAACAGAGCCATTATGTCAGTTGACAAACGGGACAACCACAACTACCTATGCTACTACTGCAACCAACAATTACGGGTTTCATTGGTCGATAAATAATCCACTTGCAGGTTCCATAGATTCTGTAACTGGTGTAATGACATGGGCCAATGGTTATTATGGCACAGTAGATATTGAGGTTATTGCTTTAGGCTGCGGTATACCTTCCTCCATGTTAATCCATACTGTGACAGTAAACAAGATACCATCAGCAGAAGCGGGTGCCTGGGGAACATATACCGGGACACCGGTACAGATCGGAGATACATCAAGCGGGCCGGGAACTTTCACCTGGTTGCCTGTTACCGGATTAAACGATCCGGCAATTGAACAGCCACTGGCTTCACCATTAACTACCACAACATATACCTTAACAGTAGACAATAATGGATGTATAGCCACAGATACCGTTACTATTATCTTTGGAGGCATCGGGCATACTATCAGCGGGAAAACAGTTTATGCCGGCAGAGCCAATGCAGGAAATCCCACACCAAACCTCCCAACCTATAACCCAATAATTTACGCTGTAGATAAAGTAATCGTGATATTGAAAAATTATCCCGCAAACGATGAAGTTGCCAGAGATACCAGCGATGCACTCGGGATGTACCAATTCATTAACGTAATGGATGGCAGCTATGTCCTGTCTTACGATAAATATACCAGCGACACCATGATATGGGGAAATGATGTAAACGCCATTGATATTGCTTTGATGAAATATTTCATTGGCAGCGACACTCTTACGGATCCTACCAGATGCTTTTCAGGACTATATAAGAGAGCTATCAATGTTGATAATAACATATCAATTAATGCGATTGACGTTGCAAGACAAAAATCAAAGATTGGAGCACCTTTCGATGTCACTAAGAATTTCCCGAAAGGAAACTGGATCGCTTTTGATAAAAATATTACGGTTGCAGGTTCCGACCTAAGCGTTAACCTTGAAACAATCTGTTACGGCGACTATAATGCATCCAGCAGCAAATACCGCGATTCATTAACAACCTGGAGCGGAGCAAAATCATTACCTGAAGAATTTATCATCACCTCTGATGAATCAATAATGATTAACAATCAGTCCTACTTTGAAGTACCATTGAAAATAAGCATGAAAATAAATGATTTTTCTGCCATGGGACTAGAGATGCAATACCCGTATCCTGATTTTAAACTTGTGTCAGCTCATATGGCAGGGAACGGTAAAAAAGCTACTGTTGTTAAAATCAATCCTACACTTGAAGAAATCATAGCTAATGATAATGATTTGCTTGTGACAGAAAAAGACGGCGTGATAAGGGTCGTTTATGCAACAACAGAACATTTTGATGTTGCTGCCATGGATGAAATGATCGTTCTGGGTTTCCGCCCGCTCAAGATTCTGAACCCGGGTGAAATTGGATTTAAATTATCCGGAACAGGAGTGATAGGTAATCAATTCGGCGAAGAAAATGATGATACCTACCTGTTAACACCCAAAATATTTGTTCAGGGAAGCAACACCGATGCAGAATTTGAGCTTGCAGGTTTCCCTAACCCATTTACTGATGAAGCAACAATAACTTACAATATTCCCGAAAATGGAACCGTAAAACTTAAGGTATATAATGCTATCGGAGAACTGGTTTCTGAACTAGTGAACGAAAAGCAGGAAAGCGGTAAACATTCGTTTACTTTCTCACAAAAGAACCTTTCGGCCGGCATGTACACTTTCAAACTGGAATTTACAGGCACGGATATATCAAAATGCCTGGTATTGAAGCTGATTCACTGATTCAGGTAAAACAGGTTCTTTAAAAAAAAATGATTTTTCCGTGGCAAAATACGGAAAAATCATTTTTTTGTGTTTTATATTAGAAATTTTTGTTATTTTGTATTGAATATTTTACCTGCTAATTTAAAAAAAACGGTCATGAGAAAAATAATAATTGTTTTACTTATTCTGTCAAGTGTAATAACACTATTCAGCTGCAAAAAGAAAATCAGCGGATGTACCGATCAAACGGCATTGAATTTTAATTCTGATGCAACAGAAGACGATGGTTCATGCACGTACCTGAGTGTCGGCGATAGCTACCAGGGAGGTATCATTGCTTATATTTTACAGCAGGGTGATGCAGGCTATGATGCTGACGTTATTCACGGCTTAATAGCAGCACCCGGCGATCAAAGCGCCAGTGCATCATGGGGTTGTTTGGGAACCACTATCAGCGGCGCTGACGGAACCTCCATAGGTTCCGGAAATCAAAACACGTCCGATATTGTTAGTGGATGTGCCTCTACAGGCACTGCGGCAAAGCTTTGCTATGATCTTGTGCTGGGTGGATATAGCGATTGGTATTTGCCAAGTTTAAACGAACTGAACAAATTGTATCTGAACAGGGCTTCAATAGGTGGCTTTTCAGTCGCATTTTACTGGAGTTCGAGTGAAGGAAATGCCTCCCAGGCATGGGTTACTTCATTTGCTGATGGAGGGCAAAGTAAATTAGATAAAAGCTATTCCGGAAATGTCCGGGCCATTAGAAGCTTTTAATAATTCTTGTTTTTTTAACATTTTTTTTGTAAATTGCACTATATTTCGTAGTCGTGTGATCTATGTGTTTATTTTCAAAAATGAACTTTTGTCATATATAAAGCAGCCTTTATTTAATTCATTCTGTTATTAAATAAAAACTCTATGAAAAAATACACATTTAGTTTAAAATTGTATACTGTAGTGTTTAGCAAGATGCGGATTGCCTTGTTAACCGGGATAATTTTTTTTACTTTTTCTTCAGTTTATTCACAAACAAAGGACTTACCAACACCGGCTTCTAAATTGCTTACAAGGACTTTGAATTCTAATAGTAATCAATTTGATAAAAATGCTGTAAGGCATTTTCGGCCAATCCCGGGTGAAAATGACCATAAAATTCAGCTATCAGAGAAAAAATCAACCATGATATCTGCAAAACAGGAAAAATGTGCAACGGAAATCAATACCCCCAAATGGCAAAAAGGTGGAATATTTGAGGGCCTTTCTCCTGACCAGGAAATTCTGGAAAAAAGAACAAGAACCTCAAAGCATTTTCAAAATGCGGATGGAACGGCCACAGCATTTATTGGCGGTTTAATGCATTATAAAGATGAATACGGAACCTGGCAGGATATAGATTTTTCAATTAAAGAAAATTCAATCAGCAATAATTCCTTTTATAAATTCTGCAATCTTGCAAACGAAATAAAAAGTTTTTTCCCGCGTAATGGCGGTCAGCAAGGCGTATTGATGCAATTAGATGAAAACTTCCGTTTTTCATGGTGGGATCATCCTATTCTGAAAATCACACAAAACGGGAATGAACTTCAATCGATAACCGCAGCTCCATCTGAAGGAATATTGAAAAATGGTTCTGTTATTTACCCTGAAGTGTATGAAGGAATTACCGACCAATTTATTGTTGTTGAGGGAGGTATGGAAAATAATACGATCATAAATCACTTAACCCCTTTGATTTCAAATCTGCCGGCAGACGCGAATCTCGAATTCACACAGTTTATTCCAACGTCAGAAGGCTGGGTAGTTGAAAATAATGGAAAAGTTCTTTACAGGGATTTTGAGTGTGAAACATTTCATATCCGTATACCCGGATTTGCGGATGGGCTTTCGTTCAAACCTATAGTTATCTATGATAATACTTTGACAAAAAGCGAAGCCGTCAGGCTTTTATCTGCCCCGGCAGAGAAGCTCACAAAAGAACAAAAAAACATCCTTGACGGGCATGTTTTAACAGTTAAGTATAAGATCCACATTACTTCCGGCGGCATTCAGCTAGCTGTTGTTTTACCTGCCTCCTGGCTGCAGGCTGCAAACAGAAACTTCCCGGTAATTATTGACCCCGAAGTATATGTTGACCCGACACCTTATGTTGGCTCTCTGGCTCCGTTAAATATTTATTTTAATTACAGCCGTACACAGGCAATCTATTTACAAAGTGAATTGAATTTCCTGGGAAACATCACTCAAATTGCATTTTACGCTGCCGATGAGGAAGCTGATGCCGATGTATTAAATAATTCCCAGTTTTGGATGACCACCACTACCAATTCCATCTTTTCTTCCGCGACATGGCAAACACCGGGAACCAGCGTTTACGGGCTGTCAAATTTAAATATTACCGCAGGTACCGGCTGGAAACCAATAGCATTATCAACTACGTTCTCATATACTAACGCAAATAATCTGATGATTTCCTACCGTCATTATGATGGCTCCTGGGAAGAAACCTATAACTACTATGTCAGTTCGACACTGACTGCCAACAGATGCCTTACCGGAGGTGATGATGCTGCTAACCCTCCTGCGGTTGCCTTAAGCCTTGACCGGCCAATTATCCGGATAACGTATAATTGCGTTACCGCCCCGTCTGCCTTTGACCTGACAAATCCGGCAGCCGACACCATCGCCCAACCCGGTAAAACGATCACGTTTAAATGGGCAAATGTTGGAGACGCCGACAGTTATGATCTTTATATTGACGGTAATTTAGTAAACAATTACCCGCCTAATACCAACGTTTTTCTGACATTTCTGGAACAAGGCAGTACTATTTCGTGGTGCGGGCCGCATACCTGGTATGTGAAAGCTAAAAATAACTGTGGTGAAAAACAATCTACCTCTACCCGAACATTTTATATTTATCCGAAATTCCCTGGTTCTACTGCAACAGTGCTCAATCCAACAACAAATTGCCAGACAATTACAGGCTTTATAAAATCAGGGGGCGCCAATTACTATTCTTTCACTGCGACGGCAGGAAATGCATATTATTTCGGAACAGCCAATAACGCGGGAGACGGCCTGGCCTGCGGAACCACAACTTCATGGGATACCTATTTGAGGATATACCATGCTGACGGCAGCTGTTCGTCTTCCATTGAAGATGATGAGGGCAGTATAGAAACCACATATGGTTGCTCCAGAATCGGTTGGACCTGCGACACTACCGGCACTTATTATGTACAGGTTGTCGGATATGACGCAAATGTAGACTCCGGCACTTATTATCTGCAATACAAATACAAAGCCTGCTCCAGTCCATGCCCGGCAACTACGATGTCTTTAGGTACCGTTTATCCGGGGACTGTCAGCACTACCTGCAGTGATTGGGATACGTATTCCGGTTGTTCATGGGTCGAAGCCGGCGATGAAACTGTATATTCTTTTACACCTGCATCAACAGGTAATTATTCATTTACAGGAACACCCACATCAGGTTTAGGTGATCCTGATTTCTTTCTGATGAGTACTTGCGGAAATACAGGATCAAATATTTATAATAATTGTTGGGATGAAGGAGGTATCACACTCACGCTCACAGCTGGAACAACCTATTATTTGATTGTTGATAATTGGAGTACCACCTATGATGCCAATTATTCCGTGTCGGTCGCTGAGTGCCCTTCTCCTCCGTCAAATGACTTTTGTTCATCAGCTACGGTTGCAGGTTTAACACCGGGAGTAACCCAGACCTTTACTGGCAATACAACATGCGCTGCCGTTGACCCAAATTTTGGAGGTTCAAATCCTGAAGTTTGGATTTCTTTCAACCTTCCGGTATGTATGGATGTTACAATTGAAATGTGCGGAAACACTCCTGTACATGACAATGCATACATAACACTATTCACTGATTGTTCATTTTCAACCTATTATTTAGATACAAATGCAAACGTTACCGAATGTGTTGACGGCGGTGTAACTATACATTATTACGATTTACCTGCAGGCACCTATTATTATCCTGTCTTAATTGAGCCCGGGTGGACTAATTACACCGTAGATGTAACCGGAGTAACTGTTATTACTCCACCCACATCGGTATTGGCTACTCCTGCAATAATTAATTCCGGCCAGTCTTCAACCCTGAGTGCAACAGCAGGCGGTGGCAGTGATCAAATACAGTGGTACACTGGAGGCTGCGGGACTATTCTGGCAGGAACCGGAACTTCTATAAGTGTTGCCCCTGCATCCACAACAACTTATTACGTCAGAATTTATAATTCAACTTCCGGTTGCTATAGTTCATGTGATAGTGTTAAAGTCACAGTAATTCAGCCCCCGGGGCATGCAATCACAGGCAAAACATTTTATACGGGCAGGGCAAATGCTGGCAACCCCGTTCCCAACATGCCTACCTATAATCCTGTACTTTACGCCATTGATAAGGAAATCGTGATACTGAAAAATTATCCCGCAAATGATGAAGTTGCAAGAGACACAAGCGATGCGCTTGGATTTTATCAATTTAGCAATGTGGCAGACGGAAACTACCTGCTGTCTTATGATAAATACACGGTCGATACGATGCAGTGGGGCAATGATGTAAACGCCATTGATGTTTCGCTTATGAAATATTTCATAGGAAGTGATACTATCATTGATCCTTCCAGATGTTTTGCTTCAAAATACAAGAGGGCTGCCAATGTTGATAATAACTTATTCCTTAATGCCATTGATGTTGCCAGGCTTAAAGCGAAGGTTGGGTCCCCATACGATGTCACTAAAAACTTCCCGAAAGGTAACTGGGTTGCTCTTGATCAAAGCATTACTGTTGCTGGCAGCGATCTGAACATCAACCTGGAGACCATTTGTTTCGGTGACTATAATGCCTCCAGCAGCAAATACCGTGATTCGGCCACAAACTGGGCCGGAGCAAAAGCACTCCTGTTTGATATTATAACTACTTCCGGCGAATATATTACTACCAGCGACCCTTCTTACTTTGAAATACCTTTGCGGATCAGTTCAAAAATGGATGAGTTTTCCGCGATGGGACTGGAATTAAGTTATCCTGAGGAATATATGCTGGTAAAGGCTTTTATGCCAAAAGCAACAACAAATAAAGGAACGTTTAAGATCAATCCGACACTGGAAGAAATTATCGCGGAAGATAATGACCTCCTTGTAACCGATAAGGACGGGGTGATCCGAATTTTATTTGCCACCACAAACCATTTTGACATTGCCGCAAATGAGGAATTGATAATTCTTGGTTTCCATTCACTAAAAAATACCGATCAGGGAGCGCTCGAATTTAAACTCTCAGGAACAGGGGTGATCGGCAATAAGTACGGGGAAGAAAATGACGGTGCATATTTTTTAATGCCCAGGATCTATGTTCAGGGCAGCAGCGATGATGCCGGATTTGAATTTGCCGGTTATCCAAACCCGTTCATGGGTGAAGTTACAATAAATTATACTATTCCGGAAAATGGGTCGGTAAGGCTAACCGTGTATAATGCTATTGGAGCACTGGTGTCAGAACTTGTAAATGAGAACCAGGAACGTGGCAAACATTCCGTTTTATTCTTACAAAAAAACCTGCCATCAGGGATGTATACTTTTAAACTCGAATATGCTGATTTGAATAAATCAAAATGCCTTATCCTGAAGATGATTCACTGATTCCGGCCTAAATTGTGATTTATTACTGTGCTTAATAAAACCATTTGACATATACAGCCAATTATTTGATATCGCAGGTATTTTTTCAAAAAGGATTATTACCTTTTTAAATAAAATGATATTTCTGAAAATGGATTTGTATAATCCGAATCCCGCATAGCTTATTGGTTTTTAAATAACTATATTTGTAATTCCAAATCTGAAAGAATTTGCGAAAAAATTACCTTGGAATTGATGTTGGTTCCGTGTCTGTTTCTCTTGTATTGCTTGATGAGCAAATGAAAGTAATAAAGACCTATTATGCCTTTCATAAAGGTCAGATCATGGAGCATCTCGAAAAAGCAATCGGCGAGTTGGATTTGAGCCAGGTAAAAGCTGTTGGATACACATCCTCCACACCTAGTATACTGAAACAGGGTTTGGTCACTGATTCGCGTATTGCTTTCATAAAAGCCGCCAAACATTTTCATCCCGCTCTCGACGGCCTGCTGATCATTGGCGCTGAAAAATTCGGCCTTGTTACTTTTGATGAGAGCGGTGACTATTTAAACTATAAATCAAACACCTCCTGTGCGGCAGGAACCGGTAATTTTCTCGACCAGCAGGTGGAACGGCTGAATCTGGAAAGTATTATGGAATTCAGCCGTATTGCATACGAAAATACAGGCCACATCCCGCTTATCGCGTCACGCTGTGCCGTGTTTGCAAAGACCGACCTCATACACGCCCAACAGGAAGGCTACAACCTGGCTGAGATTTGTGACGGATTATCATATGGGCTCGCAAGGAACATCGTTGATGCGGTATCACTTAAAAATTCGTTTATTTCGCTGGTTGCCTCCGGTGGTGTGGCATTGAACAAAGCCGTTATCAAACATATTGAAAGCCTCAGTACTGTCAAAATCGTTGTTGATGGGTTGGCTCATCTTTATGGAGCTATAGGCGCCGCATTATACTGTACAGAACAAAACTTCGAGTCGCCGCAGCCGATAAATACAAAATCCGACCTCCTTTCCAGCAACAAAAAAGATAAAAAGCTTTACTACCCTCCTCTTAAGCTGGAACTTTCAACATATCCTGATTTCGATACCCATAAAAAATATGAATTTCAAAGTTCGTTGTTTCCGGAAATGAAATCTGTTGAAGTTGACATATATTCGGAATTAAGCGGAGACACAGCCGTGTACCTTGGCATTGATATCGGTTCCACAAGTTCCAAAGCTGTTTTGATGAATACAGATAAAGAGGTGGTCGCGGGATTATACACTCGGACTGCCGGGCGGCCGCTGCAGGCTGTTCAATGTCTTTTTGAAGCGATTTGCGACATAGAAACAACATACAATATCCGTTTTATAATTGCAGGAGCCGGAACCACAGGTTCCGGAAGAAAGTTCATGGGGAAAATTATCGGTGCCGACAGCATCCTTGATGAAATTACCGCACACGCCCGTGCTGCCTATGAACTCGATCCTGAAACGGATACCATCATTGAGATCGGCGGGCAGGATTCAAAATTCACGGTCATGAAGAACGGCATGGTGACCTTTTCCGTGATGAACAATGTTTGTGCTGCCGGAACAGGCAGTTTCATTGAAGAACAGGCAAAAAGGCTGAACTGTCCGCTTTCAGATTACGCCGACCGCGCAGCCAGTGCCTGCGCTCCGCTTACAAGCGACCGTTGCACCGTGTTTATGGACCGGGATCTGAATCATTACCTTAACACAGGTTATTCTGTAAACGAGATACTTGCCGCTGTGCTGCATTCTACAAGAGAGAACTACCTGACCAAAGTCGCTGTAGTCGGCAATATTGGCAATAAGATCTTTTTTCAGGGTGCAACAGCCAAAAACAAGGCCCTGGTTGCCGCCTTCGAGATGAAGCTTAAAAAGCCCATCATGGTTTCACAATTTTGCCACCTCACCGGCGCATTGGGCGTTGCGCTTGAACTGCATGATAAAAAAATTCAGGCAACAAATTTTCGGGGACTTGAACTCTACAAAAAACAAATCCCCATCATTTCCGAAACCTGTGAGTTTTGTACCAACCATTGTAAACTAAAAGTTGCAGCTATTGGCGGTGAAATGGAGGCATACGGCTTTCTTTGCGGGAGAGACTATACCACTCAAAAATTTGTTAAGAACAAGGCTTCAGGATTCCAGCTGATCGCCAAAAGAAAAGAAATTTTCAGGTTCAAACCACATGCTGTCAGCCGCGACATTACCATTGGTATTCCGGCAGGACTGCACTTATTTGACGACCTGATTTTCTGGCGAAAGTTCTTTGACCTCCTCAACATAAAAACCATCACAAGTGAGGATCATAAAACAGCGGTCAGGGATGGCAAAACAATATGCAGCGCCGAATTTTGCTCACCCGTCTCGGCCATGCACGGGCATGTGGATTACCTGATAGATAAAGCTGATTATGTTTTCCTGCCGGTTTATATACAGGAAAAAGGTAAAAGGAATGAGAGCAAACATTATTGTTATTACACCCAATTCATTTCATCAGTAATTTTTGTTCAGGAAAGTTTTAAGCTAAAGGAAAAAATTTTAAGCCCGACCATGCAATCACTACGCGGCGGAAATTATTCCATGCTTGAACTGCAAAAAATGTTTGTATCCATTGGATTGGAAGATATCAGCCTCACACAGGTGACCCAGGCTTATGCAAAGGCAAAAGCATTTATGTGGCCTTTAGTAAAAAAATGGAAAAATACCTATACTGAAGAAATAAAAGAATTTACCGACATCCATGTAATGTTGCTTGGACGGCCTTATACTGTCATGTCACCGCTGATGAACAGCAATATCCCCGAGCTCATTGAAAAAAACGGTGTGAAGCCATTTTTCATGGATATGCTCCCTTCCGCTTTGCCGATTAGCCCTAAGACAGCAGAATTACTTAACACCATCAGATGGAAATTTGCTGTAAGCATACTTTATGCTGCCGACGTTATTGCAAAAACAGAAAATTGTTATCCTGTGCTAATAACTTCCTTCAAATGCACGCCCGATTCTTTCGTTATAGAGTATTTTAAAGAAATCCTCAACCATCATAATAAACCCTATCTTGTTCTGCAACTGGATGAACACGACTCCTCTGTAGGTTATGAAACGCGTATCGAAGCTGCAATCAGGGCTTTCAGAAATCACCAGCGAAACAACAGCACAACAGGTAAGGCAGAACAAGTATTGCAGGATCCTGTTCTTGCTGCAACACATAATGCTCCTGATATGCAGGGCTGGAATAATTATATAAAAGTACTGACCAAAGAAGCAAAAAAAATACTGGGCGTTCACTCCATTGACATCAAAAACTTCAGTTTTTCTCTTAAACGGTTTAAAACACCAAAAGATGATTTCAATGAACAAGTGATTAATACTGTTTCAAAACTTAAAAATAAAACCCTGTTGCTTCCTTCATGGGATCAGTTTGTCGGGCCGCTCCTCGAAGCTGTTCTTAAGAACGCGGGAATTAATGCACACCTGCTGATAAGTACAGAGGAATCCATGATCAGAAGCCTGAGCCACAATACCGGGCAATGCATACCATTAAATATCATTGCACAGAACGGCATTGATTATATAAATGATAACAAGCTGAATCCTGAAGATACCGTAATTTGGAGTATTAAATCTGACCTTCCGTGCAATCTTAGCATGTTTCCGCATTTCACTAAAAAGTTGCTGAACGATCATGGCAACGGGATGGAACAAGTATCTGTTTACCTGGGCGATGTTATTTTTTACGATTTCTCGTTACAAACTGCAATCAATGCCTACCTGGCATACCTGTTCGGCGGCTATATACGCAAGATCGGCTGCATGATACGCCCTTATGAAAAGGAAAAAGGAGCCACCGACCGTATGATCAAATGGTCGATGGATTTATTATATGACGTTTTTCTTGAAGGCAAGCCTCGGGAGCCTGCAATTGAAGAAATTATTTCAGCTTTCGAAACGATCAAAACAGAAAAAACATCACGGCCGAAGGTGGCGATCTTCGGCGATCTGTATGTTCGCGACAATGATATGCTGAATCAGAATTTAATTCATACCATTGAAGAAAATGGTGGTGAAGTAATTACAACTTCATACAGCGAATACCTGAAAATTATTATTGATCCCTTACTGGACCGTTTATACAGGGAAGGAAATTATAAAAAATATGCCAGAAACACCTTCCTGAAATCGATCATCCCATTGGTGGAAAACAAATTCACAAAATATTTTTACCGGATTGCATCCGTTCCGCTTGCAGCAAATGATGGCGAAACCAATGATTGGCTTGAAAAATTCGGCCTTAATCCTTTTAACCGCGGCGAATCGGTTGAGAACCTGCTGAAGATACAGAGCCTTGTCAAAAATCATCCCGACCTCGACCTGTTCATCCAGACAAATCCGTCATACTGCTGCCCGTCTCTGGTTACTCAAGCCATGACCTCAAAAATTGAAGAAGAAACAGGCACGCCCGTGGTTACTATTGAATACGACGGAACCACCGCACTAAAAAATGACGTGGTTATACCTTACCTGAAATTCAGGAAAAAAAGGAAAAAAGCATAGTATCTCCGGTATTGGACTAAGGTAAAACGTCGATATTATGCTCCGTATTCTGCAACAAAAAATGCAATCGGTTTAATATATTCACCCGGCTCGTTCCCGAATCAAAATCGAGAAATAACAGGTTGATATCAGGATACAGGCTTTTGATTTTAGTCTCCATCCCTTTTCCGACAATGTGATTGGCTATACAACCAAAAGGTTGAATGCAAATTACATTATTAATTTTCTGCCTGGCGAAATAAGCAATCTCTCCCGATATGAGCCATCCTTCGCCATATTGGTTATTCAGGCTCAGAATCTCAGATGCCAGCTGGGCCGAATGATCGATACTATAAACAGGCCTGTAATACCTAAACGATTTAAGGATTTTTTCGAATTTATTAATGTAAAGATTTATACCAAATTCGATGATGTTTTTAATAAAACTAAAGTAATCCGTTTGATCAATATATTCACGGCTTCGCTCTTTTGAATTGACAAAAACCTGGGTAAAAAACTCGGTTAACGGAGGTAATACAACCTCCACATGATTCTCTACCAGCCAATCTATTACATTGAACTGTCCGTATGAATTATATTTTATATAAATCTCACCCACAACACCCACTGTCTGGACGTTTGTCCGGACATCCTTAATAGCATTAAAATCCTTAACAGCTTCCTTTAACAATGGGATAAATTCATCACAAGCATGATTTTCCAAAAGCTCCTTCGCCTTATCCAGGTATTTATTTTTTAATTTTACGGACATGACTGCCTCAGCTTCACGGGATGCAGAGGCATAATACATACGCGACAGGCTATCCAAAAAGACAAGGGCTGTGAGTGCCGGTTTAATAAGTTTATACCAGTTGGGCTTAAACCCCGGCTGATTATTGTCCAATGAGCTTGTAGGCGCAATAGAAATGATAGGGATGTTTGCATAACCAGCACTAACCATGGCCCTTTTTATCAGCGCCAGGTAATTGGAGGCCCTGCATTGCCCGCCGGTTTGCGAAATTCCGACTGCTATTTCATCCTCTTTATATTCATTACTTTTCAAGGCCTTTATAATATCGCCAACAACCAATGTAGCCGGATAACAAATTTCATTATTGGCATATTCAAGGCCTAATTCAACCGACTGCTTATCAGAGGGCGGGAGGTTTATAATTTTATAGCCAACGAGTTCTCCCAGGGCAGGAACAACCGGTGAATAAAAATCAGAAAACCATGGAACCAGTATACTCCTGTTTTTGTCCTTAATATCAAAAATTGCCAGCTTACTATTCGGATTTTCATTATTTATATCAGCGTATTCCTTATGAGTTTTTAATTTCAGCGATTCAACCAGTGAACGCAACCTTAATTTGATTGAACCCGGGCTTGAAATCTCATCAATCCTTACCAGGGCAAATGACAAAAAGGAGCGTTTAGCAAGGTCGCGAATTTCATCCATGATGAATGAATCGGGACCACAACCGAATGAGTTCAACTGGATAAGGCCGACAGCATATTTTTGCTGTGAAGCCCACCAGGCGGCTTGTAAAATGCGGTTGGGATATTCCCACTGCGAAACAGCAAAAAATGATTCAAAACCTTCCCCGGTATCTTCCGAAACTATGTCTTCATTGATCACGCTGACACCCAAGTCAGTCAGTATCTGAGAAACTTTCTGATGCACGAGGTGATCCATGTGATATGGATGACTGGCCAGTAATACCACGAGCTTGTCATTCTTAACAGCATCGTCGAATATTTCCGTATTTTGGATTCTGATCCTGGCCTTAAAATCAGCCTGTGCGGCCAATGAGGATTTAAAAGCGCTTTTAAAGGTAGCACTGCTTACACCAAATTGCTGGCAATACTTCCAGCATGCCTTTTTTAACAACTTGACGTTATTAAAATTGATAGCGGGCGAATCAAACGGGATAGCTGCTGATTCCGCCAACAACGTAGTGTTTTTAAGCACTTCGGAATATCCGGTTACAATAGGGCAGTTATAACTGTTCGAGGATTTTTCATGCCTTTTGGTTTCATAAATGACAAACGGCAGAAAGATACGGGATACTCCTTTTTCAATCAAGTCTACAATATGGCCATGAGCAAGCTTTGCAGGGAAACAGATATTATCCGACATCAACGCTCCTATACCTTTCTTATAAAGCGAATGACTGCTTTCGTCCGAAAGCACCACCTGAAGCCCACAGTTGGTAAAAAGTGCTTGCCAGAATGGGTAGTTCTCATACATATTCAATACCCGAGGGATCCCGATTCTGATTTTTTTCTTTAATCCGTTGTCCGGCTCAGTATTGAACAATATTTTGTTTTTAAAATCGAAAATATTCAGGCCACGGGTGTGCTTTGCATTATTGGAAAATATTTTCTCGCACTTATTTCCTGAATAACAGATTCTGTGGTTAGGAAACTTATAATTTGTGATCTGGCAGGCATTTGAACACCCCTTGCAATTGGAAAGTTTAATAGCGTAATCAAGATTTTTTTCAAGATTTTGGAACCCGACAAAGTTGCTTTTTTCTCCGGCCTTACTTTTATTTAATGCATATAATGCCGCTCCGTATGCGCCCATCAATTCCGGTTTGTCTGATACCACAATCTTCTTTCCGGATAAGATTTCCAGGCTTCTGAAAACGGCTTTATTTCTGAATGTGCCGCCCTGAACGACAATGTTGTCGCCGATATCGGAATTGCTTTTAATTCTCAGTACTTTATTCAAACAGTTTTTCACTACAGAATATGCTAATCCTGCAGACAGGTCGGAAATGGAAGCGCCATCTCGTAAGGCTTGTTTAACTTTGGAGTTCATAAAAACCGTGCATCGGGAACCAAGATCATAGGGCGCCTTTGATTGTGTGGCGAGGGTGGCAAAATCGCCCGGGGTATATCCCAGTGTGTGGGCGAACCCTTCGATAAATGATCCACAACCTGAGGAGCAGGCTTCATTAATTTCAATATTTGTAATGATATTGTTCTGAACAAAAATCGCTTTGATATCCTGGCCGCCGATGTCGAGGATAAAAGTAACCTCCGGCTCTATTTTCTGAGCGGCAAGAAAATGTGCCACAGTTTCAACGATTCCAAAGTCGCAACCTAAGGCTGATTTTATAAGTTCCTCACCATAACCGGTTACCGCTGCTTTGCCAATGTTAATTGACGAATTGTCTGCTTTGAGATGTGCATCAAAATCCTTCAATCCGCTGATCACGGCCTCTAAAGGTTTTCCGTTATTGTTTCTGTAATAATGATACAGAATATTCCCGTCTGAACCGAGTATGACAATTTTAGTTGTTGTGGAACCCGAGTCAATACCCAAAAAACAGGTTTCCTCAGTCTTATATTTTCTTTCAGGTATTTCAATAACATGCCGGTCCGATTCCCACGTTTCAAAGTCCCCGGGATTGCTGAACAATGGCTGAAGGGTATTGTCGCCGGATTTGTTCTGATCGGCTGATTTTATAGTGTGGATAAATTCGGAAATCTTAATAGATCTACGGGTGGAAGGAACAGATAAAGCGGCTCCCAGAGCCGTAAACAGTTCAGCATGTTCAGGGACAATGATGTGTTCCTTATTTATTTTTAAAAGCCTTGAAAATGATTCACGCAAATAGCTGATATAGGTAAGCGGACCTCCGCAGAACAACATATTCTTTTCGATTCTGCACCCGCGGGCCAGTGAATTAATAAGCTGCCCGGCAACTGCTTCAAAAATGGAGGCTGCAATATCAGACGTATGGACTTTCCGGCTTACAAGGTTTTGAACATCTGTCTTGGCAAATACACCGCAACGGGAAGCTATCGTGTAATTTTTTGAAGATTGCCATGCTAAATCATTCAGTTCCTCAATTGAAACATTTAATAACGTAGCCATCTGGTCAATATAAGCTCCTGTACCCCCGGCACAATTGCCGTTCATCCGGATATCCGGATTTTTTTTATTATTGAATAATACCAGTTTTGCATCTTCTCCGCCGATATCAATAAGGCTCTTTACAGAAGGGTAACGTCTGGTAACCATTGATGCCGCTGCAATAATCTCCTGAACGAACGGCGCTTTTGTTTTTTCGGCTATTCCCATAGCTGTGGAGCCGGAAAATGCCGGATGGAGTGATATTTCGCCAAATTCATTAAAAATCTTATTTAGCAAACCCAAAAGGGTTTCCAGAATCCGCGTATTATGCCTGACGTAATCCGAAAAAATAATATTATCTGTAGAATCTAATAAAACTGCCTTAGCTGTGGTGGAGCCTATATCTATTCCTAACCTGTATGTTTTCATACTTTTTTTTCGCTAACAAAAAAACCTATCGGGTTTTTACAGTCAGCAAAATTACAAATAATTTTTTGATATTAACTGTTACTAATTGTCATACAGATACCTATTCTGTCATCTGCACATATGTGTATATGGCCTGATATCCTTATGAAAACAAATTGCCTGAAAAAAAAGAAATTGATTTTTGAAAAGGAAAATTCAGATTTTTATTCGACTAATTGGTTTACTTTTCAACAACGATAATGTGGGTTTTGATCTGGGTGGTTGAAGTTGCCCTCACAAAATAAACACCGTCTGCAATATTTCCTAGGCTTATTTCTGCTTTGCCCTGATTGTGCTGTCCGGTATAAATTAATTTTCCCAAAGCATCCATAATTTCAATCTGTGCCGCATAATTCATCTCAATTGAAAACTGTCCATTATTAGGATTAGGACTAATATTTAATTGGATTTCAGGTTGCATATCATCAATCCCAACCGTATATACAGGAACACAGATGCTGGTGTCTATACATGCACCTTCGGTCACGATCACAGCGTAATCTCCGTTTGCAGCAGCAGTATAACTCTGATTTGTTTCACCAATAATGGGCGCATAAAAATCATTACAATCGGTCCATTGGTAGGTTGCACCGGAGGCTCCAGCTGTCAGCGTAATTCCATCAATGGTAACAGAAACATCAACCGTGGCGATGGTAAGATTAAGTGTCACCACGCTGTCGCAGCCTGCAGTGTTGGTCAGGGTATGCGTTGCTGTGTTGTTGCTTGCGGTGTAGGTAGTTCCGTTGATCCAGGTATAAGAATCACAGGCGGTAACCACATCTGTAAATGCATTGCTGTGGTTGATGGTCAGGTTTAATGAAACAATACTGTCGCAGCCAGAGGCATTGGTCAACGTATGTGTTGCTGAGCTGTTGCTTGCGGTGTATGTGGTTCCGTTGATCCAGGTGTAAGAATCGCAGGCGGTAACAACATCTGTAAATGCATTGCTGTGGTTGATGGTCAGGTTCAGTGTCACCACGCTGTCGCAACCTGCCGCATTGGTCAGTGTGTGCGTTGCTGTATTATTGCTTGCAGTGTATGTGATACCGTTGATCCAGGTATAAGAATCACAGGCGGTAACCACATCTGTAAATGCATTGCTGTGGTTGATGGTCAGGTTCAGTGTTAGCAAGCTGTCGCAGCCTGCGGCATTTGTCAGGGTGTGCGTTGCCGTGTTATTGCTGGCTGTGTATGTGGTTCCGTTTATCCAGGTGTAAGAATCGCAGGCGGTAACCACATCCGTCGATGCATTGCTGTGGTTGATGGTCAGGTTCAGTGTTACCACGCTGTCGCAACCTGCTGCATTGGTCAGTGTGTGCGTTGCCGTGTTGTTGCTGGCTGTGTATGTGGTTCCGTTGATCCAGGTGTATGAATCGCAGGCGGTAACAACATCTGTAAATGCGTTACTGTGGTTGATGGTCAGGTTCAATGTCACCACGCTGTCGCAGCCCGAGGCATTGGTCAGTGTGTGCGTTGCTGTGTTATTGCTGGCTGTGTATGTGGTTCCGTTGATCCAGGTGTAAGAATCGCAGGCGGTAACAACATCTGTAAATGCGTTACTGTGGTTGATGGTCAGGTTTAAAGAAACAATACTATCGCAGCCAGCAGCATTGGTCAGTGTGTGCGTTGCCGTGTTATTGCTAGTTGTGTATGTGGTTCCGTTTATCCAGGTGTAAGAATCGCAGGCGGTAACCACATCCGTCGATGCATTGCTGTGGTTGATAGTCAGGTTCAGTGTAACTACGCTGTCGCAACCTGCCGCATTGGTCAGTGTGTGCGTTGCCGTGTTATTGCTTGCTGTGTATGTGGTTCCGTTGATCCAGGTGTATGAATCGCATGCTGTAACAACATCTGTAAATGAGTTACTGTGGTTGATAGTCAGGTTCAGTGTAACTACGCTGTCGCAACCTGCCGCATTGGTCAGTGTGTGCGTTGCCGTGTTATTGTTTGCGGTATAAGTGGTTCCGTTAACCCAGGTGTAAGAATCGCAGGCGGTTTTTATGTCAGTCACCGCATCCGTTGATCCGACAGTTAAATTCAATGTTACCGTGCTGTCACAACCGGCATGATTAGTCAGTGTATCCTTATATATCCCCGGAATTGTAAGCATCTGCCCGTTGAAGAAGTATGAATCGCCAGAACAAATGGTATAAAAAATAGCTGAAGAGTTTTTGCACAGGTCAAGCTCAAAAGCTCCCATATCGATATTGTTTCCGGAAATTCTATCGTTTCCTTCGAGGTCATAAAATACATTCTTTGGCACATAGGTGGAATCACCTCTGTTTATCGCAATACTCCCGGAAGTTACATGAAAATCATTGGCCAGAGTATCCACAAATTGAGGATTAATATTAAAGTTTCCGCCACCGCTTTGATAAAGCTGGATGACGCTGTTATTTACAAGCGAAATAGTAGTAGAGTCATAATAACTCAGCAGATCATTAAAATATATGATTGAGTTTTGTATCTGAGCACCGGCTTTGTTGGTAAAGATTCCACTTCCATAACGGGTTCCTGTTACACTGTATGAATGGTTTCTGGCAACCGTAACATTGGAAATCTTAGAAGTATTACGGTTACATACCCCCCCTCCCTTGGAATTATTTCTCGCGGTCACGCTGTTGTTATGTATCAGGCAGTTAGAAACGCTATCTGTTGAATTTGAAAAAACTCCGCCCCCATATGAATGTGATGTATAACCGCCGCTCATAAATCCGGTACTGGCATTAGCCTGATTAAACGAAATTGTATTGTAATAAAGTTTACCGGTACCCACATGATATATACCACCTCCCTGACTATACCCGCCGGTTATCGCAAGGTCTGCATAGGTCTCATTATTTGATATCTGATTTTTTATTATATCCATGTTCTTTGCGTAAACGCCACCACCATGTGCGCCACCATTCGCCAGGGATATGTATGTTTTTGCTGTGTTATAATTTACCGTGCAATTTGATATCAGCCCTTTCAGGCCTGCAGTGGTAAGATCATTATAAATCCCGCCACCGTAGCAGCTTCCCTTGAAATATTCTGTCCATAACTGGGTTGCCATTATTGAAGTCAGGGCATTATTTCCACAGACGCTTGAATTTAATAGCTCTATTTTTGATGTCGAATAAATACCTCCGCCATAAGCACGCGCTGTAATGTTAGGATTTGACATGGTATAATAATCAAAGACACTTGATGATTCAAGGTAGTTGGAATCGATCCTGCAGTTCAGTATTCCGGTATAACCTAAGGCGGCTATTCCTCCACCATAGGCCGTAGTAGTAGCCGTCGAGTTTGAAGTTATATAAGATGAAATACTAACCGAATTGCGGCTTATAATGGAATTCAATATTTTAATTTTGCAGGTAACATATATTCCGCCTCCAATCACAGTTCCGTCCAAAACGTTGGACGACTCAATGCTGTTGTCGGTAAAACGGCAGTTCGTGATTCCGCATGTATCGCCTGCAGCTGTGACCAGATATAGGCCGCCGCCTGTAGCCGACCTGGCAGTCATTGTATTCCCATTGAAAGTTGAATTTGTAAAGAAGGCTCTTTTCTGAGCCCATGCATTCATTCCGCCTCCCTGGTTTGTCAGCGCTACCGTTTTATTGGTGCTGATAAGTTGGTTGTCGTCGTTGATGCCATCGGTTACCCTGATGGTATCGCATTCAAAATAACTTCCTGCCCCGTAACTATTACCTCGGGCGTTACTGATCGTATTTTGTGAAATATCGGTGAGGGTGAGATTAGAAACTGAGGCTGCCAACCCGTAACAAACGATCCCCGCACCTCTAAGATATTTACCGGTGGATGTATTGGTCGAACTGATGAGGTTGTTTTTGATGCTGGTGGCGCTGATGTTCAGGCTCAGGCTGTTTTCAATGTAAACGGCTCCTCCGTTGATTTCCGAACGGTTAGACACCACTTTATTGTTATCAAGAAAAGCATTGGTGATCTGGTTCTGCGGGCAATTTAAAAATATACCCCCTCCGTAATAGTATGCGGACCCGGAAACCAGCGGATCATCTATCATACGGTTACGTACCACCGTTGCATTTTCCAACACAAAAGAGGTTGCGTTATTTACATAGATACCTGCTCCTTTTCCGTCCAGGCCGGGAGTTGCGGTATTGTTCATAACGATCACGTTACGTAAGGTGACGCTGCCGGTATTTTCGATATAGATACCCGCGCCTTTTCCTTTTCCGGTAGTCATTATGGCGTTTCCTTTTGTTACTTTGACTCCGTCAATAATGATTGGCAATACATTATTAATGATATACATGACATGGTTGGCGTTGTCGGTACTGTCGTTTTGTATGCCGATGTCTCCCGACAAAATAGTTTCATTAGTTCTGTCAGAACCAATGGAATTAGGTATAAGCCCTGTCCTTTGGTTTATGTTGGTTTCGTTTCCATAAAAATTACCATACAAATTCACTCCGTTGTTCAGGATAAATGATGATGTTCTGTCGTTTGCTGAGGATGTTAAATACGTTCCTTTTGCTACCCATATTTGATCACCGCTCACGGCAAACAGCAAGGCCGTTTCAAGGTCAGTGTATGCATTTGCCCATGAGGTGCCGTTATTTGCACCTGTGGCGGTTTTATTTACATATACGATTGCAGCATTTACGTAGGCTGACGACAGCAGACATAGCAGGATTATTACTTTTTTCATAAAGTTATTTAATATAAGGATGAAAATATAGGGGTGTTATAATACTAAAGGCACAAAAGTAGCAGAAAAATCAGTATCCGGCTAAAAATATTATCCAAAAAAATCCTAGATATACCCGGAATTTTTTTTAACTAAACTTTAAATTATATAGTCACTATTTTTGCAAATAAAAACGCATGTAAATAAAAAATTAAAATGCCCGAAAATATTACTTTTCGGGCATTTTAAAAATTCAACGTGGAGGGTACGGGAGTTCCCGATTCGAATACTCTCCGGGATAAACTTCTATTCTTTTTGTTTTGAAAAAAAAGGCAGCAAGCGCTGCCTTTATCCTTTCCCCCTCGTGGAGCGTACGGGAATCGAACCCGTGATCTCTAGATTGCGAACCTAGCGCTCTGCCAGCTGAGCTAACGCCCCATCAGAAGAGGCAAAAATAATTATAATAATTCAGAATTTGAAACAAAAGTAAAAAGCTTTTTCAACCAAATTACCGAACAAAATTACCTGTAAAAATATCTGTAATCCTGTTCTACCTGTCTCAATGAACCATTTTAAATATTATGCATTTTGATTTATCCAATCCGGCAAATTCCAGTTTAAAAGTGTACATACCGGCCGGCAGGTTCTCAGATGAAAATACCACCGTATGCCTTCCTTTTTCCTGAACTTTGTTCTCCAGTTCTGATACCAGCTCACCGATCGCATTAAATACTTGCAGTGTAACCTCTCCGTCTTCCGGGATATTATAAGATATGGTTGCTTCATCACTAAATGGGTTTGGATATCCAACCAACTCAAATCCGGCCTCCGGGCCTCCATCCTGAACGAAAATCCTGGGCATTAACAAATACGTTTCATCGTTTTCTTGCCCAAACTGGTTTCCGATCACACCGGTCCCGGATAAATTAAATTGAAGTTCTCCCCGATCAAGATCTCCCACAGGGCGGAAACCTAAGACGATCATCTGATCATCCGGTGCAACATCAAAATGATTTGTTGTAGCATAAACCACCCTGATAACACCGTCTATATTCGTAACTAGCAAATCATTATCGGTTGTTAATATCTCTTCAAATGAAGGATTGATCTTCACCGAACCTTTAATGCCAGTTCCGGGCATATAAGCAGAAACGAGTTTATATTCATGGCTTGGATAATTTATTTCCAGTCCCAGTGCAGCGAAATCATTTACTTTGGTGCTGATTTTTAATGGGACTTCGAAATAAGACTGACGCGGAATCATTAAATATTCGTCGGATGTAATAATAAATTCCTTGGTTAATGATTTGGCTCCGTTCCAGTTAGTTAATGAATCGCGGTATTGACTGCTTGAAGCGTTATAATCTCCATAGGAAATTGTTTCCAGATTAATGTTCAAATCAGATCCGGCAACAGTTACAGACTGGTTAAGGGCTACCCAGTTTCCTTTCGGGAAATTCCTGATAGGATCGAATGGAGCTCCAATCTTCGCTTTAAGCCTGGCAACATCAATGGCGTTTATAAATAAATTATTATCAACATCTACGGCTTTCTTGTATTTTGAAGAAAAACACCTTGAAGGATCCTGCAATGTGTCAGATCCAACAAGATATTTCAACATGGCGACATCAATTGCGTTTATATCATTACACCACTGCATGGTATCAGCAATATATTTATCGTATGACAGCATATAGTTACCATCCGTGATATTAGTGAATTGGTAATTCCCGAGAGCATCACTTGTATCCCTTGCCACTTCTGCACCTGCAGGTACTGTTTTTAGTATTACCAATACTTTATTGATCGTATAAATTACAGGGTTGTAAGTTGGGAAATTAGGTATCGGAGTGCCTGCATTAACTCTACCTGCATAAAGAGTTTTTCCACTGATTGTATGCGCGAGATTTCCAAAAGTAATTGTAACCGTATCCGTGGCAGTACAGCCGTTATTATTAACCGTTAACGTGTAGGTTGTAGTTACTGTTGGTGATGCCGTTGGCTGGGCAATTCCAGGATCGTTTAATCCCGTAACAGGTGACCATGTGAAAGTTCCCGGGCCGCTGGATGGATCTCCTATTTGAATAGGTGCCCCGATAAATGTAGCATAAACGCCGGCTTCAGCGGTCGGTGACGGGTAAACTGTCATATGAATCGAATTAGACCAGGTTGGGTTATTTATCACGCAAGCTTCATTCGAAATTAATTGACATTGTATAGAATCCCCGGTAATCAGCGCATTGTTTGAATAGGTACTGCCTGTGCCAATGAGGGTATTATTAAGATACCATTGATATTGAGGCATAGTTCCTCCATTTACGGGTGTTGCTGTAAAATCAGCAACAGAAGGGCTACATATTTCCGCGTTGCTGGTTGCAATACTGATACCAGCTATCAGGCTGGGTTTAACTATCATTATTACAGTATCAGATGAAGGATTGTTTGAAGCGCATACCAAATCTGAAGTCAGGGTGCATGCAATCGTATCACTGCTTGATAATGTTGCAGAATAAGTAGGACTATTACCTCCTACTGCATCACCATTTGATGTCCATTGATATACAGGTGCTGTTCCCGGGTTATCGGCAATTGCGGTAAATGTCACAAAAGTCCCTTCACAGACCATTATTGCAGGAGAAACATTAATTGCAACGTTGACAGGTAGTGTTGGTGCAACATCTACGATACTTTCAACTCCATCGGCAAGGTCACAACCCGCCCCTGTTGGTTCATACTGTGGACGATAATAATAAGTTCCCGGAGTTGATTCCGTATAAGGTGAAGTCACCACAGAACCAACACCTCCCGGCATTGTTGCTCTTATCCAGCTGATGGCTCCGCCTAGTCCGTCACTTACAGTAGCACTGAAACTAACCTGGCTACCGGCACATATTGAATTCGGTGAGACCGTATTTGAAGACCAGGAAGGATCAGTTACCACAGTTACTGCCGCAGTGTTACTTGTATCTGGCCCGCAGTCATATCCTGAAACACCCACTATGCAATAATAATAAAGTGTTCCAGCGGAAGTACTTGGAGGCAGATAGGTAGATGATGTCGCTCCGGAGATAGACGTACCAGTAATATTATTGTCAATAGTATTTGAATACCATTGATAAACCAATGGCAACAAGCCACCTGAAACTGTTACACCAAGAGAAGGCAAAACACCTCCAACACATAATGGAACTGGTGTTACTGGCTCTGCTGTAATTTCAATAGTGCCGTTAACGAGTATTGTCTGTGTGCAGGTATTTGTATTACCATGGACATCGGTAACAGTCCACAGCACCGTTGTCGTTCCCACAGGATAGGTGCCGCTTGCATTGGCAGTGCCTGTGAAATCATTGATAACACTGCCCACCCCGCAATTATCTGATATGGTTGGTGCAACCACCGTAACAAGTGCGCTGCATTCACCATCTACGGCATTAACGCTGATTGGTCCTGAACAACTGATCGTAGGATCATCCGTATCGGTTACGGTCACAGTCTGCATACAGGTGGCGGTGTTGCCGCTGCCATCGGTAACGGTCCATATTACTATGGTGTTGCCCAGAGCATATGGTTCAACGGCATCATTGATAATGCTTGTTCCTGTACAATTATCAGCATATACAGGGGTTCCAAGATTTACTCCTGTCGCGGTACAAAGTCCTGCATCGGCATTTACATTGATATTAGCGGGGCAAGAAATCGTCGGAAGTTCTGTATCGGTAACCGTTACAGTCTGGTCGCAGGTAGCCGTTAATCCGTTATTATCGGTAACCGTCCATGTTACTGTGGTAATACCAATAGGATAAGTGGCCGGGCCGTTGTTGGTCACGGAGGATACTCCGCAGTTGTCGCTCGTAGTCGGAAACCCGAGAGCTACTGAAGCATAACACTCACCGGCATCCATCACCGTGGTGATATCCGAAGGGCAGCTTATTGATGGTGGCTGGTTGTCAGTAACCGTTACAGTTTGGTCACACGTAGCTGTTAATCCATTGTTATCGGTAACCGTCC
>Ga0079306_1000760_pt1 | contig 25972 bp, 26 predicted proteins | sample Methanotroph_Enr_FD_79181 | JGI IMG/M metagenome (GOLD analysis project Ga0079306, IMG submission 79181) | Enriched soil microbial communities from Old Woman Creek wetland in Ohio, USA - Methanotroph_Enrichment_5 | ecosystem: Environmental > Terrestrial > Soil > Wetlands | place: USA: Ohio...
CGTCCTGCTTGATGAGGTACTGCACCACGTTGGTCGCCCGCGCGGTGGAGAGTTCCCAGTTCGAGGGGAAGGCGGACGAGCTGATCGGGACGTCGTCGGTGTGCCCCTCCACCCTGACGCCGTTGGAGTAGCTGGACAGCGTCTCGGCCACGTCGTTCAACAACGTAAGCGAACCCTGCTTCAGGGACGCGCTCCCCGAGTCGAAGAAACCCGCCTCCTTGAGGCTCACCACCAACCCGCGCTGGGTGATGGTCACGGTAACCTTGTCCTGGGCTCGGGACTTCAAAAGGTAGGCTTCGATGGAGGCCTTGGTGGCCTTGAAGTCCTTTTCGCCCCCCTTGCTCCGGCTCCGCCCCGACTTCGTGGCGGTCTGCGAGGCCTTGCGCAGGGAGGGGATCATGCTGATGCTCCCCGATTCGATGATGGCCGGCTTGCTGGCCGGGGAGCTCTTGGAATAGCCGAAGGAGGTGCGCATCGACTCCACCACTTCCTCGATCTTCTTTTTGTCGGTCTGACTCATGGCGTACAGGGTCACGAAGACCGCAAAAAGCAGCGTGATGAAGTCGGCATAGGAGACCAGCCACCGCTCGTGGTTCGGTTCCTTTTCATGCTGCTGCTTTTTGGCCATTTACTTCCCCTTCTTCTCCGCACCCTCGTGGAGGTACGCCCTGAGCTTCTGCTCGATGAAATGCGGATTCTCTCCGTTCTGGATGGCAATCAGCCCCTCGATGACCATCTCCTTCTGCAAAAGTTCCTCCTTCAACCGGTGCTTCAGCTTGGTGCCGAAAGGGATGCAGAAGATGTTGGCGGTCATCAGACCGTAGATGGTGGCGACGAAGGCGACGGCGATGCCGCCCCCAAGCTTCGAGGGGTCGGACAGGTTGTTCATGACGTGGATGAGCCCGAGCACGGCGCCGATGATGCCGATGGTGGGGGCGAAGCCGCCGGCCGATTCGAACACCTCGGCGCTCCCCTTGCTGTGCTCCTGGAAGCTGTTGAGCTCGATCTCCATGGTCTCGCGCAGCTTCTGCGGGTCGATGCCGTCGACGACGAGCGAGATGCCCTTCTTGGTGAAGGAATCCTTCACGGTCTGGGCCTCCTGTTCAAGCGAAATGAGGCCGTTGCGCCTGGCCTTGGCGGCGTAGTTGATGATGCTCTTGATGACCCCCTCCGGGTCGTCCTTCGGGGGGAGGAACACCTTTTTCAGGTCCTTGACCGCCGTCAGGAGCGTCCCCATGGGGAAGCTGACGAAGGTCGCCGCAGCCGTACCCCCAAGGACGATGATGGCCGCAGTCGGCTGGATCAACGCCCCCATGTGGAGACCTTCCAGGGCGGCACCGCCGAAAACGGCGCCCAGGCCCAAACATATGCCGATTATACTCGCTAGATCCATGGCTTCACACCAGCTCCCACCTTCTGGTTTTTACAGCTTGCACAGGGGGTGATACCGTTCCGCGTCGTCTCTGCGCAGGTAGCGCCGGGATCCCGCCGAGGCCTGGCGCAAGAGCCGCCCCCGATAACTCACGATCCTTCCTATTACCACCCGGGCGGGCTCCAGTACCAGGTACCGGTTGCCGTTGGACAGGGTGATGTGGGTGTCCGGAGTCTCCTGGATGATCTCGATGAGGTCCGGGTTCAGATACATTTCACTGCCGTCGAGGGATGTCACCTTGATCATTATCGTCACCGATCGTTTCGAGATGGGCCTTGGCCGTTAGTAAAGATTTCGGCTCAGTAGGGCGAAACCTTTAGCGCTATTCGGCACTGACAGGAAAAAAAGGGCCGCGCGGACGTTCTGAAAGCGCTCGCACGGCCCGTAAGGTTGCTTTGGGTAAGGCTTACTTCAGATAGTCCAGCAGGGAAAGCTGGCTGATCTTCGAGGTGGCGGAGAGCGCCGCGTTGAACGCGGTGGTCTGCTGGCTCAGCTCGACCCCTGCCTTCGCGTAGTCCACGGTCTGCTTGTCGCTGTAAATCCCCTTGAGGGTGTTCTGGTTGTTGGTGATCATGGTCTGCACGTTGTCCAGCCGGGTCAGCCGGCCGGCGACGTCGCTGATGCTGGCGTTCACCTGGTCAGCCGCGGCCTGCATGTTCTTGATGCCGTCGGTAATCCCCGAGGGGTTGTTGCCGGAGATCGCCAGGATCAGGGCGTCGATGCTCCCGAGGATGTCGACCGGCGTGTTGCCGGCGGTGGCGCCGGTCCCGACCACAGGCGGCGGCGTGCCGCCCCGCAGGAGCTTCCCGCCGGAGACGTTGGTGGAAACCTGGCTGCTCTGGGTGATCTGCACGTCGAGCGAGTCGTCGGTGCCGTTGAAGGTCCCGGTCGAGCTGAAAGGCTGAACGTTCTTGAACCCGCCGAAGACGTACTGGTTGCCGAGCTGGGTGTTGCCGTAATCGATCAGCTGCGACTTGAGCTGGGTCAGCTGGCTCACCGCGCTGGCGATGGTGGTGGGGTCGCTGGAGCCGCTCGACAGGCTGCCGGCGACCTTCTTCGCCTGGGCGATGGTGTCCGCCATGCCGCCGAGCGCCGTGTCGGTCACGTTCAGGAGCAGCTTCCCCTTGGTGATGTTCGAGGTGTACTGCTCGCCGGAACTGATCTGATCCTGCAGGTCGAGCAGTTGCCGGGTGGTGAGCGGATCGTCGCTGGGGCGGTTGATGTTGAGCCCCGAGGAGATCTGTTCCAGGAGGGCGTCGTTGGCGGTGCGCCCCTGTTGCAGGTGGTACAGCGCGTTGTCTGCGGTCATGCCGGGAGTAACTCTCATCGTTCTCTCCTATCGCACCAGGCCCAGGATGGTATCGAGCATCTCGGTTGCCGTGTTGAGCACCTTGGCTGCTCCCTGGAAGGCCTGCTGGTACTTGGTCAGGTTGGTTAGTTCCTCGTCCAGCGACACCCCGGAGTTGGACTGTTGCAACGTGTTGAGCTGCTTCAAAAAGGCCTCTCCCTGAATGGTGGTGTTCTGCGCCGACTGGGTGTCGATGCCGACCGTGCTCACCAGGGAGCTGTAGAACCCGGCGAAGGTGGTGCTGCCGGTGGAAAAGCCGAAAGAGGCGTTCTTGAGCGCGGCCAGCTGGAGCGCGTTGCCGTTGTTGTTGCTGCTCGGTACCGGGTCGCTCGCGGTCGGCAAGCCGGCGGCGATCGTGTTGGCGGTGAGCGCGGGGTCGAGCGAGATGGTCGCTGCGGTGGTGCCGCCGGCTAAAAAGAAGTCATGCAGGTTGGTGGGCGGCGGTCCGTCGATGCCGTAGCCGGCCTGGTGCTGGGTGTTCACCGCGGAGACCAGCTGCGCCGCCATCTCGTTCACCTTGCCGAGGTACCCCGGCACGATGGTGTCGCGCACCTGCAGCGTCCCCCCCAACTCGCCCAGGCTGTTGCCGGGGCCCCCGATGGTGGTCGTGACGTTGGCGTCCAGGGTCGGGATGGCGGCGGGTGCGGGGTTCCCCACCCCGGTGATCAGGATGTCGTTTTTGCCGCCGTTGGGGTTCGTGTAGAGGGTCGCGTACTTGTTGCCGCTCACCAGTGGCTCATGAGCCCCCCCGGTCAGGGTGACCGTGGCGGTGCCGTCGCTTTGCAGGGTCGAGGTGATGCCGATCTTCTCTGAGAGCTTGCGCAGGAGCAGGTCGCGCTGGTCCAGGAGCTCGTTGGCGTTGCCCCCCACCGCGTTGGTGGCCATGATCTGGCTGTTCACCAGGGCAAGCCCGCGGGCGTTCTCGCTCACGTCGGCGGTGATCCCCACCAGCTGGTTGTCGGCGGTGGTCTGGATGCCGGTGAGCGTCTGGCTCATCTGGTGGAAGTTGTCGACCATCACCTGGGTGGTGGACAAGAGTGCCTGGCGCTCGGCAGTCCCCTGCGGGTTGGCCGAGAGGTCGCTCCAGGCGCTGAAGAAGTTGTCCACGGCCTTGCCCAGCCCGTCGGTGGCCAGCTCGTTGAAGGAAGGCTGGATCTGGGTAAGCGCCGTCTGCCGGGCCAGGTTCTGCTGGTAGGTGCTGTTGCCGTTCACGATCTGCTGCTGCAGCATCCCGTCGTAGGAGCGCCGCACCGACTGGACCTCCACGCCGGTCCCCAGCGGGAAACCGTTGCTGGTGGTGACCGGCTTGTTGGTCATGATCACCTGTTGGCGCGAGTACCCGTCGGTATTCACGTTGGCGATGTTCTCGCCGGCCACCTCGATGGCGAGGCGCTGGGCGGTTACCGCCGTGTTCGCTACTTCGAACAGGTTGCTGATTCCCATGCTAGATCTCCTTGCAGACGAAGCGGCTGCCGCCGCGCCTGGCCACCATCGAGCCGGCCAGGCCGTAGGTGTCGACCGGGTTGAAGAGCCGGTTGAAGAAGTTCACCGAGCGCTCCACCACCTTGAGCGAGTCCGTCAAGAGGCCCCGGTTCAGTTCGAGCGTTCCACCGAGTTCCCGTGAGTCGTCGGTCAGGCGCCGCTGGGCCTCCCGAAGCGGCCCCTGCTCCGAGGGAGCCAGCCGCTCGATGATCGGGGAGAGGGTGGCCCCTTCCTGGAGCCCGAGCTCCGCGCCGATGGCCGCGATCATCGCCTTGCAGCTATCGGAGACCTGCGCCATGCGATCCATCACGCGGGCGATCTCGCGCTGGTTCTCCTCGAGCGCGTCCAGGTCGAGCGCGACCAGGCAGGACTGCTCCTCTTTGAGCAGCAGCCGCATTTCCCGCAAAAGTTCGCCCTTTTCGGCCAGTGTGGCGATCAGTTCCGCCGTCCGTTGTGCCATCTCATGTCTCCCTGTGGGTTCAGCTGAACGATTCCATCATCTTCTGGGCCAGGACCGTCGGGTCCACCCGGTAGCTTCCGTACTGCAGGTTCTGCTTGGCGAGCGCCACCTGGTCCAGCCTCACGTCGGGGAGCTGGTCCAGCTCCTTCTTGAGCCGGCCGATCTCCCGGGCCTTGGGCGAGATCTCCACCCGGTCCAGGGTACGCACCCGGCTTGGCTGGGGTGCCTGGGCGGCGGCCACATCGGGCTGCTGTTCCCGGCGCACCGCCTGCGAGCGGGACAGGTCCACCACATATGCCGAACCTTCAATCCGCATTTATTATCTCCCGCACCGGCTGCGGCGTGCCGCCACCGGTGCGCGTCATCTCTTTTTCCAGCATCGTGGCGAGCCCGAGGCCGCCGCTTTTGGCGGCCTCGTTGGCGTACTCCTGGTCCAGCAGGGAGCGGAAGGTCTCCTCGCCGCGCCCGCCGCCGGTCAGCTTGTCCTCGCCTACGGTCCCCCGCATCGACTTCAGCATCATACCGACGAACATCGCCTCGAACTCGCGGGCCACCTTCTTCACCTGGGCCGGGTCGTTGCCCTGCTTGGCCCTGGGGCTGGCCGGTATCCGGTTCTCCGCCAGGGGGAGCACGTTGACCGGTAGCGCGTTGACTTCCATATCCGGTCCCCTACATGACGCTCAGGTCGGCGTTGAGCGCGCCCGCGGCCTTGATGGCCTGCATGATCCCCAGAAGGTCGCGCGGGGTGACCCCCAGGGTGTTGAGTCCGCGCACCACGTCGCTTAAGTTGGCACCCTCGCGGATCAGGGAGAGGTTCACCCGTTCCTCGGATACCTTCAGGTCGGTGCGCGGCACGGTGACGGTGGTGCCGCCCTTGGAGAACGGCGCGGGCTGCGACACCTGCGGGGTCTCCTTGATCAGCACGGTGAGGTTGCCGTGGGATACCGCGACGGTGGATATGCGCACGTTCTCGCCCATGACGATGGTGCCGGTACGCTCGTTCATCACCACCCGGGCCGTGACGTCCGGGTTCACCTCGAGCCGCTCGAGGTCCGCCACGAACTCGACGATCCGGCCGCGGTAGGCGTCGGGCACCGCGATCTGCACGCAGCCGGGATCGGTCAGGGTGGCGATGCCGGCTCTGAAGCGGTCGTTGATGGCCCGCTCCACGCGGGCGGCGGTGGTGAAGTCGGACTGGTGCAGGTTGAGCTTCAGCACGCTGCGGTCCGCCAGGACGTTGGGGAGTTCCCGCTCGATGAGCGCTCCGCCCGGCACGCTGCCGGCGGTGGGGTGGTTCTTCATGGAGCTTGAGGCCTGGCCGCCGTAGGAGAAGGAGTTGGTCAGGATGGCCCCCTGGGCCACCGCGTAGACCTGGCCGTCCGCGCCCTTAAGCGGTGCCATCAAGAGCGTGCCGCCGGCCAGGCTCTTGGCGTCGCCCAGCGAGGAAACCAGCACGTCGAGCCGGTTGCCCTGCTTGGCGAACGGGGGGAGCTGGGCGGTGACCATGACCGCCGCGATGTTCTTGACGGTCAGTTCAGTGCGGCCGATGGTGACCCCCATGCGCTCCAGGGCGCCCACCAGGGACTGTACCGGGAACTTGGTCTGGTCGGTGTCGCCCGAGCCGTTCAGGCCGACCACCAGGCCGTAGCCGATCAACTGGTTCTCCCGGACCCCGTCGAACGCGGCGATGTCCTTGATGCGCGCCGCCAGCGCGAGCTGAGGCAACAGCAGCAGGAACAGGGCCAATAGGTAAGTGGTGCGCTGAATTTTCACGTTTCACCTTTGATAGTGCCTGGGGGCTGTGAGGCGCGCTTTCTAATCGGTCCGATCGGACCGATTAGACCGATCGCTGATGCGCCGCTCAGGCCGCCCGGGCTAGAACGGCCAGACCGAGTCGATCACGTTCATGAGCCAGCCCGGCTTCTGCCGGTCGCTGATGACGCCCTTGCCGCTGTAGTTGATGCGGGCATCGGCGATGAGGGCAGAGCTTATGGTGTTGTCGGCACTCACGTCGCGGCTGCGCACAGTGCCGGTCAGCACGATGATCTGGTCCTCGTTGTTCACCTTCACGCTGCGATGCCCCTCGATCATCAGGTTCCCGTTGGGGAGGACATCCACCACCTTGGTCGACATGGTGGCCTGCAGGGTCTCCTGCCGGCTGGTGGAGCCGGAGCCGTCGAACTTGGTCGAGAAGCTCGCGTTCAACAGGTTCGCCAGATCGAACCAGCTCTTGATCGGGGTCTTCTCGAGACCGAGCAGGTTGGGCATCCCGGCGCTCATCGAGCTGGCGCGCGAGGTCCCGGTGCTCGCCTGCTTGCTGGCGCTCGCCGACTCGGAGATCAGGACCGTCACGATGTCGCCGCGCCGGCGCGCCTTCATGTCCTCGGCGAGCCCCGTGGAGGAGGCCTGCCAGAGGCTCCCCGAGGCGTAGCTCATCTGTGGCGCAGGGAGCTGCTCGTCGAAGGCCGGGCTCCTGAGCTCGGTGCTCTGGTGCGAGCAGCCGGCCAGCCAAAACGGCAGCACCAGCGCCGCACCGGCCAGATATTTCGGTAACCTTCCGGTCACATGCATCAGAAATCCACCTTTACCGTCGTCGCGTCTACGACACGCGCGGAGAGCTCCTTTTGCGAGGAGCTGTTCTGCACCAATATGGTGTCGCCCACGGCCCCGGACCCCTTGGCCCGGCCGGTCGCGGTGATGCGCACCACCTCGTTCTCGGCCACGATCGTGACGAACTGGCCGCTCTTTACCACCGGCACGCGCTCCAGGTAGTCGCCGCGCAGCGGCAGGTTGGCCCGAACCGTGTTCTTCACCCTGAGCCCCACAACGTCCTCCACCTTGCGGCAGAAGCGACCCTGCAGGTGAGCCAGATCGCGGCGCGCCAGGGTGACGTCGGTCGCCCCGAGTACCTCGCCCCGCTCCAGGGTCCTGGTGGCGACCACCATCTCGGCTAACGCCTCGACCTCGACCAGAACGGTCAGGTTCCGCTTCACCTGGTCGTCGACGCGCACGATGAGGGCGAGCGAAGCGTTGCCGTAACCTTCCCAGCGCTCCGGCGCCACCACTTCGAAGCTCGGCTTGCCGGCCGGCAGCTTCAGGTCGCCGTGCAGGCCGATCTTCTTGACGGTCACCTCGGCGTTCAAATCGACGGTCTTCCTGGCGAGGAAGTCGCTCACCACGCGGCGCAGTTCCGCCTCGGTCACCAAGGTGCCGGGGGCTGCGGCCGGCTGGGCGGCAACCTGGGCCGGCGTGGCGGGCAGAGCCAAGGCCGGCAGGGCAAGGCCAAGCAGTAAAGCGGTTACCAGAAGGGCTCTCATGGCTAGCGCTTGAGACCCGCGGCCTGCTGCAGCATCTCGTCCGATGCCTGCACCGCCTTCGAGTTGATCTCGTAGGCGCGCTGTCCCACGATCATGTTGACCATCTCTTCCATGATGCTCACGTTGCTCATCTCGACGTACCCCTGCTCCAGGGTGCCGAGGCCGTTCTGCCCGGCGGTGCCGGTGGTGGCGGCCCCCGAGGAGTCGGTCGGGAGGAAGAGGTTCTTGCCGATGGCGTTCAGCCCCGAGGGGTTGGAGAAGGAGGCGAGCTGCAGGGTCCCCACCGTGGTGGCCGCGTTCTGGCCGGCCTGCTGCACCGAGACGGTGCCGTCGGTGCCGATGCTGATCTTGGTGGCGTTACTCGGGATGGTGATCTCCGGGAGAATCGGGCTGCCGTCGGCGGTGGTCACCCTCCCCTGGCCGTCCTTCTTGAGCGCACCCGCCCTGGTGTAGGCGGTGGAACCGTCCGACTGCTGCACTTGGATGAAGCCGTCCCCCTGGATGGCCACGTCGAGCTCGTTGCCGCTTTGGGTGATGTTGCCGGCGGAGAAGATCTTGGTGACCGAGGCGGGCTTCACGCCGAGGCCGATCTGGATGCCGGTCGGGACGGTGGTCGTATTGGTTGCGGGGGCGCCGGTGGTCTTCACGGTCTGGTACATGAGGTCCTGGAAGTCGGCGCGGCTCTTCTTGAAGCCGGTGGTGCTGACGTTGGCCAGGTTGTTGGCCACCACGTCGATGTTGGTCTGCTGCGCCTGCATGCCGGATGCTGCGGTCCAGAGGGCCCTGATCATTGTCGGTTCTCCTTTTGGTTATCGGACGGATCGGTGAGATCGGTCGCATCGGACAGATCGGTTGGATCGGTCGGATCTGATAGCTTGGTTACACCTTGCCCAGGTCGTTGGCCGCTTTGGCCGCCATGTCGTCGTAGCTCTTGACCGCCTTGGCGCAGGTCTCGAAGTAGCGGCTGGCCTCGATCATGCGGGCCATCTCCACCACCACCTTCACGTTGGAACTCTCCAGGTAGCCCTGCTTCACCTGCGAGGTTGAGGCCGCCGGCACCGTCGCGGGGTCGCTCGGCCTGAACATCCCCGCGCCCGCCTTGCTGAGCGCGTAGGGCTTGGCGAAATCGACCTGGGACAGGGTCCCGACCGCAGTGCCGTCCACCATCACCACGCCCTTGTCATCGATCATGATCTTGTTGCCGGTCACGGTGATCGCCCCGCCCTGCCCCTGTACCTCGTAGCCGTCCGCGGTCACCAGCGTGCCGCCGGCGCCGCGGTGGAAGTTGCCCTGCCGGGTGTAGGCCGGGCCGTCCGGGGTGTTCACCACGAAGAAACCGTCGCCGTCCAGCGCCACGTCGAACACGTTGTCGCTTTTCTGCAACGCACCGCTCGTGAAGTCGGTGGAGAAGCGCTCGCTCGTGTAGGCCGGATCCTGGGGGGTCGGATTCTTGGCGTTGGCCAAGATGCTCTCGAACTGGAGCTGGTCCGCCTTGAACCCCGGGGTGCTGGCGTTGGCCAGGTTGTTGGAAATCACCTCGAGCCGGCGCACGGCCGACAGGTTGCCCGAAAGGGCCGCATACATCCCTGCGTTCATGTTTTCCCCCTAGGCCACGCGCTTCATCTTGCCGCGCAGCCTGATGATGGCCTGGCTGTGCAGCTGCGAGATGCGGGACTCGGTCAGGTCGAGCACGGCGCCGATCTCCTTCAGGTTCAACTCCTCGTAGTAGTAGAGCGTGATGACGATGCGCTCCTTCTCGGGGAGGTTGTCGATCGCCTCGGCGAGCCGCTCCACGGTCTGACGCGCGATCAGCTGGCTCTGCGGGCTCTCGGTCCCCTTGTCCTCGAGGACATCCAGAAGGCCGAAGGGTGCGCCGTCCTCGTCGTGCCAGGCGTCGTCCAGACTGACGAAGGAGAGCAGGTGGATCTCCTCCAGGAGCCGGAAGTAGTCCTTCAGCTCGAGCCCCATGGCGAGTGCCACCTCGTCCGAGGAGGGGTTCCGCCCCAGGCGCTGCTCGAGCTGCGAGAACTCGCGCTCCAGCCGCTTGAACTTGTCCCTCAGGCTCCGGGTGAGCCAGTCCTGCGCGCGCAGCTCGTCCATGATGGTGCCACGGATGCGCTGCTCGGCGAAGGTCTTGAACTGGACCCCGCGCGAGGGATCGAAGCGCTCTGCCGCCGAGATCAGACCGATGACGGCTGCGCTCCTCAGGTCATCGCGGTCCAGGTGCGGAGGGAGCGAAGAGGCGATCCTATCAACAATGAACTTCACCAGCGGCAGGTGGGAGACCACCAATTCGTCCCTAGTGAGTGGCGCACCGCGGTGCGCCTCCTGTTCGTACGCCTTAAGAAGACAGTTCATGGTTTCTCCACTCCTTGCATCGTGCGGCCGGCGGGTCGAGCGGCGTGGCAACTGCGCCGCCCGGCACCTCTGTCGTGAGTTGCTGTGCCAGGGTCTGGAAGCTCCGGGTGACCGTGGCATCGGGAAAAAGGCGGCTGAGGGTTCCGTGTCGCCTGACGGATTCGACGAGCAGTTCGTCGTGGAGCAGACACCCCGCGTACTCGAGGGAGACCTCCAAAAAACGGCCGGTGATCGACGAGAGCTTCGTGAAAAGCGCTGCCCCCTCGTGCGCGTCCCGGCATCTGTTCACCAGAAACTTGAAGCGGAGCGCGCCGTAGCGACCCGAGAGGGTCTTCACCATGGTGTAGGCGTCCGTTATCGACGTCGGCTCCGGCGTCACCACCAGCATCACCTCCCGTGCCGCGCTGGCAAAGCCGGTGACGTTGGCCGGGATGCCTGCGCCGGTGTCGATCAGGATGAAATCGAAGAGCTCCTCGAGCCGCTCCATCCCCTGGAAGAGCACCAGGCGATCGCTCGGGGAGAGCGACGGGTACTGCCGTATCACCACGCCGGCCGGCAAAAGCCGGACTCCCTGCCCCAGGTCGACCATCAGCTCCTCGAGGGTCCGCTCGCCGGTGAGGATCTGCGGCAGCGGAAACGAGGGAAGCACGCCGAACTGCACGCTGAGGGCCGCGGGACCCGGGTCGGCGTCGACCACCAGCACCCGCTGTCCCAGTTGTGCCAGGGACTCGGCCAGGTTGATGGTCACCGCGCTCTTGCCCACCCCGCCCTTGCCGGAGGTGACCGAGATGACCCTGAGGCCTGCACGCTGCGGACGGGGCTCCGCGGGGCCGCGCCGTTTCACGCTGCCGGCCAGCTGCCGGAGCATGTCGGCTTGATCTGTGGTAACACGTGCTGCAGTCATCGAGTCGACTCCTTAACTACCAGTGAGGCAAGTTTTTTCGGGGTGGCCACCTCGATGTCCTCCGGGACCTTCTGCCCGGTGGTCAGGTAGGAGATGGGAAGCTTGTGTTTCAGGTGCATGTTGACGATGCAGCCGTAGCTCTCGCTTTCGTCGAGCTTGGTGAACAGGAACCGGGTGATGGGGAGCCCGCCGAATGTGGCGACGATCTCGTCCAGCTCGCGGGCCCGCGTGGTTGCCGACATGCAGAGGTAGGTCTCGATGCCGGGGTGGCACTCGAGGTACGCCTTCAGTTCCTCGAGCCGCTCGGAGTCCTTGTGGCTCCTGCCCGTGGTGTCGACCAGGATCAGGTCCTTGTCCGCGTGGCGGGCCAGCACCTTGGCGAGTTCCGGCGCGGTGGCGGCCACTTCGAGCGGCAGGTCCATGATCTTCGCGTAGGTCTTGAGCTGCTCGATGGCTCCCACCCGGAAGTTGTCCGTGGTGACCATGGCGACCGAGGCCCCGCGGTTCAGGGCGTGCATGGCGGCCAGCTTCGCAATCGTGGTGGTCTTGCCCACGCCGGTCGGTCCGACGATCGCTATGATGCGCGGGCCGCTCTTCTTCATGCGCAGGGAGCCCGAGCATTTAACGAGGCCGGCCAGGTTCTCCGCCAGCTGGCTCTTAAGGGTGGTCAGGTCGGCACCCGCCTCGGCTGCCGGACGCAGCTGGTCCAGCAACAGTTCCACCGACTCGGGGCTCAGCTCTTCGTCGCGCAGTTCGCAGGCCAGCCGGTCCAGCGCACCTGCCTCGTGCACCTCGACGGCGCGGCTCGCGGCCTTTTCCGGCACCGGTTCTTCCGACTTCTGCTCCACCGGTTCCGGTTCCAGCGTTTCCTGCAGCTGCTGCAGGGCGGCGGACGCCGCGGGGGCGGCCGCTTGCTGGAACCCGGGGATATTGAGGCTCGCCAGTTGCTGGCGCAGCTCCTGCTGGGGATCGCTCGCGGCGCCCTTAAGGGAAGCCGGCGGCGCGTCGGCCATCGGGAAGGTAACCGGTACCGGCTGCTGCTTGTCCTTGCCGGAGACCGCGCTGAAGAGCAGCTTCTTGATCTCCTCGAGCTCCTCCTTGGCGAAGGTGCGCGGGGCCGGTTCCTGCTCCGGGGCCGCTGCCGGCGCCGGGGCAGCCTGCACCGGCTGGCTCGACGCCTCCCTCTTCGAGAGCGCCTCGATGCGCTGCTTCAGTTCGCGCACCTCGCGGGCCAGGGGGCCCAGCATGGAGTTCTGGAACTCCTCTTTGGTCGAGAGCTCGCGCTGCGGTTCCGGCTCCTCGCGGTACGGGTTGGGACGCTGTACTGGCCTGGGTTCCAGGGCCGCCGTCACCTCGAAGTACGGCTTGGAGAAAAAGCCCAGGATTCCCTTCTTGCGTTCCTTCTTGGAGGAAAGGATCATGGCGTCAAGCCCCATCTCGGCTTTCACCATCCGGAGCGCTTCCGACATCTCGCCTGCCTGAAAAGTTCTAACTAGCATTGAGCACCACCACGCCTAAAGATTGGATTTTTATGTTCGGTGGGATCTCGTTGTGGGAGATCACCGCCAGGTTGGGCATGAACCGTTCGGTCAGCTTCTTCACGTGGCGCCGGATGGTCGGGGAGGCCATCAGCACCGGCAGGGAGCCGCTGGCGTCGAAGCGCTCGGCCTGGCGCCGGATGCTGGCCAGGATGCGCTGCGCCGCGTTCGGCTCGATGGCGAGGTAGCTCCCCTGCTCGGAGAGCTGGACTGCGTCGGCGATGGTTTCCTCCACCTCGCGGTCCATGGTGATGACGCAGAGCGTGTCGTCGTCGCGCTTGTACTGCTCGACGATGTAGCGCCCGAGGCTCTGGCGCACGAACTCGGTGAGCATCTCCGGGTCCTTGGTGACCCCGCCGTAGTCCGCCAGGGTCTCGAGGATGGAGCGGAAGTCGCGGATCGAGACGTTTTCCTTGAGGAGGTTCTTGACCACCCGAAGCACGGTGCCCAGGGAGAGCAGCGACGGGACCAGTTCTTCCACCACCTTGGGGAGGATGGCGGCGACGCCGTCCAGAAGCTGCTGCAGCTCCTGGCGTCCCACCAGCTCGTGGGCGTGCTTCTTGGTGATCTCCGAGATGTGGGTGGCGAGGATGGTGGTGTTGTCCACCACGGTGTAGCCCGAAACCTGGGCGTTCTCGCGTTCCTTCCCCTTGATCCAGACCGCCGGCAGGCCGAAGACCGGCTCGGTGGTTTTGATACCCTCGAGCTGGCAGGTCGCCCCGCCGGAGTCCATGGCGAGGTACTGGCCGGCGAGTTCGCCGCCCCCCACCTTGGCGCCGTTGATCAGGATGTTGTACTCGTAGGGCTTCAGCTGCAGGTTGTCGTGGATGTGGATCGGCGGGACGATGAAGCCCATGCGGTCGGCGAACTGCTTGCGGATCGATCGGATGCGGTCCAGGAGTTCGCCCTGCTGGCTCGCGTCCACCATGGGGACCAGGCCGTAGCCCACTTCCAGTTCCAGCATGTCGAGCGGGCGGATCGAGCTGATCTGGTCCTCTTCCGCGTCCGAGCTCTGCGCCGCGGCGGCGGCCGATTCCTCCACCTCCTCGATCTTCTCACGGGCCATCCGGCTCACCAGGTACGAGGTGCCGGAGAGGAGCAGGAAGGCGAAGTGGGGGAGCCCCGGGATGATGGCGAAGAGGAACAGCACGCCCGAGGCGACCTGGAAGGCCTTCGGGTAGTTCAGGAGCTGCCCGGAGATCTCGTTGCCGAAGTTGTTCTCGTCGGCCGAGCGGGTCACGATGACGCCGGCCGCGGTGGAGATGATGAGTGCCGGGATCTGGGCCACCAGCCCCTCGCCGATGGTGAGCAGCGTGTAGTTGGAGAGCGCCACGTCAAGCGGCATCCCTTTCTGCCAGACGCCGATCACGAAGCCGCCGACGATGTTGACGATGACGATCATGATGCCGGCGACCGCGTCGCCGCGTACGAACTTACTGGCGCCGTCCATGGAACCGTAGAAGTCGGCCTCGCGGGAGATCTTCTTGCGCCTGGCCTTGGCCTCCTTGTCGGTGAGGATGCCGTTGGAGAGGTCGGCGTCGATGGCCATCTGCTTGCCGGGCATGGCGTCCAGGGTGAAGCGGGCGGCCACCTCGGCGACGCGCCCGGCGCCCTTGGTGATGACCACAAAGTTGATGATGACCAGGATCAGGAAGATGACGGCACCCACCACGTAGTTGCCGCCCACCACGAACTGTCCGAAGGCCTTGATCACCCCGCCGGCCGCCTCGGTGCCTTCCGAGCCGTGCAGAAGGATGAGCCGGGTGGAGGCGATGTTGAGCGCCAGACGGAACAGGGTGGTGACCAGCAGGATCGAGGGGAACACCGAGAAGTCAAGCGGCTGGATCGTGTAGAGGCAGACCAAGAGGATCACCAGGGCGATGGTGATGTTGGCCGCCAAGAAGATGTCGAGCAGTATGGCCGGCAAGGGGATGATCATCAGCGCAAGTATCCCTATCAGGGCTACCGCCATGTAGATATCCGCGTTCTTGCTGGGCGTCGGGAGCGCCAGGGCGTCCGCTGCGCTACTGGACATAGATACAGTTCCTTTGCCGGGTGAGATTGCTTTGGCAAGAGGTGGTGTGCAACCGGTATGCCATAACCGGGCGTGAACGGCATAGAGAGGAATTTTGCCAGTAAAACCGCGTGGAGTGCGGCGGCAGAGGTGTGGAGCAGGGGCGGGTAAACCCTTTGCGGCACGTCATTTTTCTTGGTGATCAGTCAACTTTTTGACCTAGGGCGCGGCGGAAAAATGTAACCGGTGCGGCTCTTTTTTCTGTTGAAAAAAAGGCGGCAAGCCGTTATCTTTGCTGCTTTTAGCACGAGGAAAGGTCCCATGCGCGCCACCTATTTCATACCGATCATACTGCTTGCGACCGCCCTCGGGGGGTGCACCAGTTATCTCAAGTCCGGAGAGTTCCCCCTCCCCCCGATGCCGCAGGAGCACGTCAAAGTTGTGACCATACCGCTGCCGGTCATCGCCTCGAGCCCCAACGAGGGGATCACCTACGGCGGTTTGAGCGCTTTTTTGCTGCATAACCAGAAGGACGAGGTCAGCACCCTGATCGCGCCGCAGGTCAACTACAACGACAACTTCGGCGTATCCTCGACGATCTACGGCGCCTTCTACCCGTCGGCGCAGCGCAGCATGGAGGTGAACCTCTCCAAGTCGACCAAGGTGAACGAGGACTACGAGCTGAAGCTGCGGGACCAGACCCTTTTGGACGGCAAGTTGGAGCTGAACGCATTTTTGTTCGCCTACCGCGACGGCTCCGCGCGTTTCTTCGGGTTCCAGTCCACGAGTTCGAGGCAGGACGAGACCAACTACGCCGATCAGGAGGTCGGCTTCACCGCTTCGGCCGGTTACCCGATCCTCCCGAACACCCAAGTGGTATTCGGCGAGCGTTACAAGGACGTAGAGATCAGCCGGGGCGCGGTGAAGAAGGTGCGCTACCTGCGCGACGTGGCGAAGTTCCAGGACATCCCCGGTGCCAACGGGTTCACGGCGCACGCCCAGATGCTGTCCCTCGTGTACAGTACCCTTGATTCGCAGGTCATCCCGACCACGGGGATACGGGCCAAGGTGAGCCTGGAGTCGAGCATGACCGCCCTCGGGAGCAGTGCCGACTACCGGCACTACGAGGCCGAGGTGAAGGGGTACTTTCCGCTGAAGGATGCGCGGTTCATCACCGTGGGGCGGTTGGGCTACAACCAGACCCTGGGCGGAGACATCCCCTTCCTGGAGCGTAGTATCCTGGGCGGCGAGACGACCCTCAGGGGGTACGGCAAGAACCGGTTCATCGACAACAGCTACCTGTTGTGCAACATCGAGGAACGGATCAGGCTGTTTCGCTGGGAGGTTTTCGGGGTGCGCGCCGACTGGGAGTTGGCGCCGTTTATCGACCTGGGAAGCGTGATGACCTCGCTGGACGATGCCAATCCCCATGACTTCGAGTTCAACCGGGGGATCGGCTTCAGGGCGGTGATCAACCCCAACATCATCGGGCGCATCGACGTCGGCGTGGGCAAGGACGGGCCGGCGGTGTTCGTGGGGCTTGGGTATCCGTTTTAGGGGCGCTGCCCTTTGATCAGACCGATCGGTCTGATCGGACCGATCCGGCCGATCAAGGTTCAGCCCGCTTTAACCGGCTTCGTTTGCCAGCCGCTTGCCCTGGCTGGTCCCCCTGCGCTCAAGTTCGGCGTCGATTAAGTTCAGCACCTCGAACTTCTTAAGCGACCACTGCGGTGCGATCAGGTCGGCCCGGTTGCCGTCACCGGTCAGCCGGTGCACCACGATGCGCGGGTCGAGCCGCTCCAGGAAGTCGCACAAAAGCCCCACGTACTCGTCCCGGTCCATCACCCTGACCCCGCCCGCCTCATACTGCTCGGCCAGCCGCGTTCCCCGCATCACGTGCAGCAGATGGATCTTTACCCCGTCCACGCCCGCCGCGTTCAAAAAACCGGCGCCGGAAAGCATCTCCTCCCGGTTCTCGCCGGGAAGTCCCAGAATCACATGAGCGCAGACCCGTATGCCGCGGCGCTGACAGCCGGCCAGGGCCGCGTTGAACGATGCGAGGTCGTGCCCGCGACCTATAGCCGCGAGTGTGCGGTTAAGCGGGGACTGCAGCCCGAGCTCGAGCCAGAAGTAGCAGCGCTCGGCATACCCGGCCAGCAGGTCGAGGGTCTCCTCGGGGAGGCAGTCCGGGCGAGTGCCGACGATCAGGCCGACCACGTCCGGCACGGCGAGCGCCTCGTCGTAGAGCCGCTTCAGCTCGTGGACCGGCGCGTAGGTGTTTGAAAAGGACTGAAAGTAGGCAAGGAAGCGCGACGCCTTGTACTTGCGGACCATGATCTCCTTGGCGTGCTCCAGCTGGCCGGTGACACCGGCACCCCGCAAGATGCCGTAGGAGCCCGAGCCCTTGCCGCCGCAGAAGACACAGCCGTTGACGCCGACGCTGCCGTCGCGGTTCGGGCAGGTGAATCCTGCATCGACCGAGAGCCGCTGCACCTTGCAGCCGAAGACCCTCTTGAGTTCCTCCGAAAAGGCGTTGTAGCGCTGCATGTTTTTTCCCCCGGGTTGTTTCTAGCACAATTTGCGGTGAAAGGCGACAGGTGGGCGCCCCTGATCCGACCGATCAAGGGCGCACCGCCTGCGCCCACCTGCACCCTCCCCCGTTTTCTGTTGCACCCCATTGGCAAAGCCTGTATCTTCGAAACGCCATGCAAAAGTCCTTCTCTGACCACGCAACACAGCAGCTCCGCGCAGCAATCAACGACGCCGACGGTAACGAGGTTTTCTTCCTGGGACGCACCGACGAGGCCCGACTGGTCGTCGAGGTGGAGCCGCTGGCTCGCGGCAACCGCGACGCCGTCGCCGCCATCATGATCGCCGCCTCGTTCGGCGACGTCGTCATCCACAACCACCCTTCCGGCCACCTCACCCCTTCGCAGGCCGACATCGAAATCGCCTCGCTCCTGGGCAACCAGGGGGTCGGCTTCTACATCGTGGACAACAGCGCCGAGCGCTGCTACCAGGCGGTCTCCCCCTTCGCCCGCAAGGTCGTGGAACGGCTCTCCTACCCTGAGATCGAGCGTTTCTACGCCCCGGACGGGGTGCTGTCCCAAGCGCTTCCGGGCTACGAGCACCGCCCGGAACAGACCCGCATGGCCCTCAACCTGGCCGCCGCCTTCAACGACGAACATGTCGCCGTGGTGGAGGCCGGCACCGGCACGGGAAAATCGCTCGCCTACCTGCTTCCCGCCACGCTCTGGGCGGTGCGCAACAAGGAGCGGGTGGTGGTCTCGACCAACACCATCAACCTGCAGGAACAGCTGATCCAGAAGGACATCCCCTTCCTGCAGCAGCACCTCGACCTCAAGTTCCGGGCGGTCCTGGTCAAGGGACGCGGCAACTACCTCTGCCTGCGCAAGCTGCAGACCAACGCATCGGACGCCTCGCTCTTCAAGGACGAGACGGCGCAGGAACTGGACGCCATCGTCGCCTGGAGCAAGCAGACCGAGGACGGTTGCCGCAGCGATCTTTCCTTCATCCCGAAGGACGAGGTGTGGGAGGAACTCGCCTGCGAGTCGGACCAGTGCGGCCGGGTGAAGTGCCCGAACTACGCCCGCTGCTTCTTCTACAAGGCGCGCCGGGAGGCGGCGGGTGCCGACCTGCTCGTGGTGAACCATGCCCTGCTCCTGGCCGACCTGGCCGTGCGCCAGGAAACCGGCTACGATGCCACCGCCATCCTGCCCCCCTTCCATCGCCTGGTCTTCGACGAGGGACATCACCTGGAGGACGTGGCGACCAACTTCCTCTCCAGCCAGGTCTCGCGGCTGGGGCTCATGAAACTGCTCGGAAAGCTCCAGCATCCCCGCAAGGCGCACCGTGGCATCCTGCCGCAGCTCTCGACGCAGCTCTCCGCTGCAGTGCCCGAGGCGCAGGACGACCTCTACCTCGAGATCGCCGAGATCCTCGAAGGGCGCCTGATACCGAAGCGGGTGGCGGTAAACGACGCGGTGGCGCGCGGCATGGACGCCATCGGCGACGCCCTGGTCGCCCGGCTGAAGCACGTGGGGATCGAGCAGAAGCTGCGGGTGACGCCGGCCATCTACGGCTCGCCGCTTTGGTCCCAGGTCACCGAGCAAGTGGAGCTCATGTGCAAGGAGCTCGCTGACTATGCGGTGACCATGCAGGCGTTTTTGAAGGGGTGCGAGAAACTCTCCGACAAGGTGCTGGAGAAGCTGGCCGGGCCGCTCACCGATCTGCGGGGGGCCAAGGGGAGGATCGAGTCCGCCGTCGAGGCGCTTCACTTCTTCGTGAGCCGCGAGGAGGAGTTCTGCCACTGGTTCGAGTTGAGAAAAGGGCCCCTGGTGAAGCTCTGTTCCTCTCCGCTCGAGGTGGCCGAGTCGATCAAGAAGGCGATCCTGGACCGGTTCAAGACCGTCGTGCTCACCTCCGCGACCCTGGCCGTGGGGGAAAAATTCGACTTCCTGAAGAAGAGGACCGGCATTGCGCTCCTCGCCAAGGAGCGGGTGACCGAGCTGCTGCTCCCCTCCCCGTTCGACTACGCGCACCAGGCCTTCGTGGGTGTTCCGTCCGACATGCCGGAGCCGACCTCGCCGCAGTTCGAGGCGAGGCTCTGCAGCAACCTTTTGAGGGCGCTGAAGATATCGCGGGGGCGAGCCTTTGTGCTGTTCACTTCGTACGACCTGTTGACGCGAGTGGCCAACCGGCTGACCGAGCCGCTCAAAGCGGCGGGGCTCACGCCGATGCGTCAGGGGGAAACTAACCGTCACTTGCTGCTCTCCCGCTTCAGGACCGCGCCCAACCCGGTGCTCTTTGGCACCGATTCGTTTTGGGAAGGCGTGGACGTGCAGGGGAAAGGGTTGGAGTTGGTGGTGATCACCCGGCTACCTTTCCGGGTGCCGACCGAGCCGATTCTGGAGGCGAGGAACGAGCACATCGCTGCCCTGGGCGGTGACCCTTTCATGAGCTATACCGTGCCCCAGGCGGTGATCAAGTTCAAGCAGGGGTTCGGGCGGCTGATCCGGAGCAAGGAGGACCGTGGCGCGGTGCTGATCCTGGACTCGAGGGTGCTGACCAAGAACTACGGCAAGATCTTCCTGACCGCGCTGCACGGCGTGCAGGTGAAGAAAGAGGTTGAAGATGAACTTTGCTGCCTGATGCAGGAATTTTTCGGCCCGGGCGAGTAAGGCGGTCTGACTGATCGGACTGATCGGACTGATCCGACCGATCAGCTGCGTGGAACCTCGACGCTGGGGAGCCCTACTTGGGCACGCTGCGCGCCACGGTCACCGCAAACACCGCAGCAACACCGGCTTCGTGCAGTGCGTCCGCGCAGGCGCGCAGGGTGCTGCCGGTGGTAAAAACATCGTCCACCACGAGCACCCGCTTCCCCTCCAATCGCCTCGGCTCCCGCACCGCAAACGCACCGCGCACGTTCTCACGCCGCTCAGCCGCGTCCATCGTTATCTGCGGCTCGGTCCAACGCACCCGACGCAGGTTTCCCACCTCAAGCGGCAGTTTCCACTGTCTTGCCAACACCCCCGCCAACAACTGCGACTGGTTGTAACCGCGCTGCCGAAGCCTCTTTCGGTGCAGCGGCACCGGCAGAATCAGCTCAGGCGCCGCCTCGCCGCCAAACTCCCTCAGTGTGTAAGCGATCAACAGCCCAAGCGGCTCGCTCAGCTGCACGCGATGCCCGTACTTGAAGCGATGGATCAACTCCTGGACCGGACCTGCATAAAGCGTCGCCGATCGGCATACATGGAGAGGGGGATTTTTAAGACATTGGCCACAGACGTGGTCCCGCCCGGCCTCGGTGCCGAACGGGACACCGCAGACGCTGCAAAGGGGAGTGCCCAGAAAGGTGATACTTTGGCGGCAGGCGGCGCAGAGGAGGATGTCGCCGACGTCGGGGATGAATGCCTTGCAGTGGTGACAAAGCGGCGGGAAAAGGAGATCCAGCAGTGCCCGAAAAAGCATGGCTGCCTCCGGTGCTGCTTATCAGAAACCAGCGACCCCATGCTCGGCTAGAGAGGGACCAGATCGCTCGGGGCACCGTCCCCTCACCCTCCCCCGCGAGGGGGGAGGGTGAGGGGCGGGATGCCCTGGCAAGGGCGAGTTGAAATGCGCCTTTGCGCCCTAGAGTCCCATATCCTCATTGACCACGAGGACCCTGATATCGGTGTTGCGCGGCTTCTTTTCGATGATGGTGGTCACCCGGCAGATTCGCTGCGGCGAGTCGCAATCGCAGCAGAAACCGGTGGTGGCGCAGGGGGTGGCCAAGTTGAGCCGCTTGCTGTTGGGCGGCGAGGCAAAGGTCTTGATACGGCGGATCGCATCCTCCACGGTGCCGTCTACCAGCTTGTTCCTCCCCACCACCACGATCACCTTCTTCGGTCCAAAGAACATGGATGCTGCACGGTTGCCGTTGCCGTCGATGTTCACCAGCTGGCCGGAAAGGGTGACCGCGTTGCTGCCGGTGAGGAACAGGTCGCAGGTCAGCTGACGACGAGTGATGGCAAGCTTCTCCTCCGGCGAAAGGTCAGGCGCGTTGTGGTTCAGTATCTCTTTGCCCATCCCCTTCAGCTTATCGGCGAGCTTCAGATCCGCAACCGACAACGAGCCGCCGAAACCCACGCTGTGCGCATCGGCCGCTTCGTTCAGTATATAATGAAAGACTTCTCCGCTGTCCTGGCAAAAAAGCGCCGTGAAACCATTCTTCTGCAGACCTGCCACTGCCTTTTCACATTTCGCAGCAAAGGCCCAATCGTTCAACCCTTCAGTTTGACTCATATAATTTCTCCTTAGCTATGCTGTGCCTGCCCGATCCACGTTAGCCGCGGTTCGCCCAAAATTCCCGCTCATAGGTCCAGTAATCGCCCATGAAGCCGACCAACTGCTGCATCCGTTCCTTGAAGGCGTCGTGGGCCGCCATCTGTTCCGGGAAATGACGCCTTTCCGCTATGCAGACACAAAGCTCGGCACCCAGCAGGCGAGCCCGCTCAAAGAGGGCCTCCTGGTCGGGGAACTGACGGGGGCCGGCTCCCGGCGAACCGATGCTCCCCACGGTGACCGCCCCAAGCGCCGACACCACGCGCTCCAGGTAGTCCAGCACCTCCTGGTCGCCGCCACCACCGGAGGTCTCCACCAGGACGGCGTACCTGTCCTCCAAAGCGGTGCAGTGGACCAGGCCGTTGCAGCGGTCGAGGAAGGCTTTCAGCTGCGCAGAGACGCTGAAGATGTAATTCGGCGTGGCGAAGATGAAGCCGTCGGCGTTCATCAGTTTCACCTTGATTGCCTCGAAATCGTCCTTGATGGGGCAGTTACCCACTTTGTGGCAGACGTCGCAGGCGACGCAGGGGCCAACTTCGGCCCGGTCCAGACAAATGACTTCGACCTCGGCACCAGTTTGGGTTGCTCCGGCGAGGACTTCCTCGAGGAGCCTCCCCGTGGTGCCCCGCATGCCACGGGGGCTGCCGTTGATGGCTATGATTTTCATGGGTTTTCTCCTGTTGGCTTGGCGGCGCTTTTTCATCAGGCTGATCGGACTGATCGGTCCGATCGGTCCGATTCGCAGGCGCCGCGGTGTTCGTTGGGTCGCCTAGTGCACGATCAGGCTTTTACCGGTCATCTCCGGCGGCTGCGGGAGACCCAGCAGCTCCAGCATCGTGGGCGCCAGGTCGGCGAGCACACCTCTTCTCAGCTGCACCCCTTTGCGGGCATTGTCCACCAAGACGAACGGCGCCATGTCGCAGGTGTGTGCCGTGTGCGGGCCACCGGTTTCGTCCACCATCATCTCCGCGTTGCCATGGTCGGCCGTGATCAGCGCGGCGCCGCCCAGCTCGAGCACCCGGTCCGCCAGCTTGCCGACGCACTCGTCGACTGCCTCGACGGCACGCACCGCCGCCTGCATGATGCCGGTATGGCCTACCATGTCGGCGTTGGCGAAGTTCAAAATGATGACGTCGTACTTGTCCTCGCTAAGGCGCTTCAGCAGCTCCTCGGTCACCTGGTAGGCGCTCATCTCCGGCTTCTGGTCGTAGGTGGCCACTTCCTTGGGCGACGGGATCAGGGCGCGGTCCTCTCCCGGGAACTGCGCCTCTCGCCCGCCGTTGAAGAAGAAGGTGACGTGGGCGTACTTCTCCGTTTCTGCGATGCGCAGCTGGGTAAGCCCGGCGTTGCTGATCACCTCGGGGAAGATGTTGACAAGTTCCACTGTGCTGAAGGCAACCGGCAGCCCGAAGGTCTCGTCGTAGCTCGTCAGGCAGACATAGGAGGCAAGCTTGGGCACCACCTCGCGCTGAAAGCCGCTGAAGGACGCCTCGGTGAGGCTGCGGGTGATCTCACGGGCCCGGTCGGAGCGGAAGTTGAAAAAGATGAACGCGTCGCCGTCCTGCAGCTTCCCGCTGGGGGCAGCTTCCTCGACTATCACGCTCGGCAGCACGAATTCGTCGGACACCCCCGCGTGGTAGCTCTCCCGCATGGCGGTGCTCGCCGAGGGGTACGGTTTTCCCTCGCCCTGCACAATGGCGCGATAGGCCTGTTCGACCCGCTCCCAGCGGTTGTCGCGGTCCATCGCGTAGTAGCGGCCGATCACGGTGGCGATCCTGCCGAGGCCGATCCTGGCGATCGCATCCTGGAGCCGCTCGATATAGTCGGCACCGCTTTGGGGCGGCGTGTCGCGCCCGTCCATCAGGCAGTGCACCAGCACCTCGTGGATCCCCTGGCGCTTGGCCATTTCGATCAGCGCGTAGAGGTGGGTCTCGTGGGAATGCACGCCGCCGTCAGAGAGAAGCCCCGCCAGGTGCAGCCGGCCGCTCCCCGCTTTCGCCTTTTTCATGCACTCGACCAGCACCGGATTCTCGAAGAAGTCGCCGTCCTCGATGGATTTGCTGATGCGGGTCAGATCCTGGTACACCACGCGTCCGGCACCGATGTTGGTGTGCCCGACCTCGGAGTTCCCCATCTGCCCGGCCGGCAGGCCTACGGAAAGGCCCGAGCCGTCGATCTCGCTGGCAGGGTAGCTGGCGGTGAGCCGCGTCATGTTAGGGGTCTTCGCCTTGGCAACGGCGTTGGTGTCGGTCACGGGGGCTATCCCCCAGCCGTCCAGGATCATCAAGAGCAGAGGCTTCTTGGGCATGTCACTCTCCTTGAATAATTGAAATAAAAAAGGTGAAGAAGAACTTCACCTTTCAAAAAACTTACTCATGGTGGTACGGCTCGCCGTTCATGATGGTGAACCCGCGGTAGACCTGTTCCAGCAGAAACACCCGGACCATCTGGTGCGTCAGCGTCATGCGGGAGAGCGAAATGGCCTTGAAGGCCTGGCTGCGAAAAGCGTCGGTGAACCCGAAGGCCCCTCCGATGGCAAAAACCAGGTCCTGTGTCCCCTGGTCCCGGTTCTTGGAGAGGAAGCCGGCAAGCTCGGGGGAGGTGAGCTGCTCGCCCCGCTCGTCCAGGACCACCAGCCTCGCCCCCTTGGGGACGAGTTTCGCGAGGCGCTCGCATTCGCGCTCCCGCATGGCCTGAGCCTGGGCCCCTTTCTCCTCGCGGGCTTCGAGTATCTCCAGCGGGCAGTAGCGCCGGACCCGGCCGGCGTACTCTTCGATCCCTGCCTTGACCCACGCCTCCTGGGTCTTGCCGACCCAGAGCAGCTTCAGTCTCATTTTTCCTTGTGTTCCCAGAGGAACTCTTCGGGGATTTCCTTCTGCGGCGCCCGCTCCCAGAGTTCCTCCAGGTTGTAGATGGCGCGCACTTCTTCCTGAAAGATGTGGACGATGATATCGCCGTAGTCGATCACGGCCCAGCGCCCTTCCTCGATCCCTTCGCTGTCGATGGGACGGTCGAAGGGCTTGAGCCCCACCTTGACGGATTCCGCGATCGCCGACACCTGACGGTCGGACCGGCCGCTGGCCAAAACCAGGTAATCGGCGATGCTGGAGATTTTCTTGATTTCCAGGATCTTTACGTTGAGCGCCTTCTTGTCCAAGGCGAATGCCGCACACTTTATCGCGCGCTCCAGCGCCGGTAAAACTTCCTTATCGTGCATCAGTGTATAACCTTTTTCCTTTGATGTAGTGTTCGACGGTATCAGGAACCAGGTACCGGATCGAACGACCGCCCCGGGCAAGCAGGCGAATGTGGCTGGACGAGATGTCCAGCAAGACTCCGTCCAGCGCGTAGACCGCGTTTCCGGAGCTGTGGCTTAGCTTTTTAGCCGATTCGTTATAGCAGAATTCAGCCGCTATGGCAACAGGGAGGGCCTTCGCCAGGCTCTTGACGGTGGAGCCGGGACGCTGCACGCAGACCACGTTGCACAGGGCAAAAATGGCGGTGTACTCGCGCCAGGTGGCGATGTCGTTGAACGAGTCGGCGCCGACGATGAAGTAGAGCTCGTCCTCGGGATGCTCGAGCCTCAAGGCGCGCAGGGTATCGATCGAATAGGAGCGTCCGCCGCGCACCCCCTCCATGTCGGAGACCGTGAACGAGCTGTTGTCCGCCACCGCCAGGCGCACCATCTCGAAGCGGTCCGCGAAGGAGAGTTCCCCCACCTGGGGCTTGTGCGGCGGCGTGGCGGCCGGAATGAAGATCACCCGGTCCAGCGCGAACTTGTCCCTCGTCTCCTCGGCGATGCGCAGATGGGCCAGGTGGATCGGGTTGAAGGTGCCTCCCAGGATCCCTATCTTCATCGGGCTGCCACCTCCGGACGGCTCACCGCCTGCCGCATCAGGGGCGCACCTGTCCTTCGCCGTAGACGATGAACTTGGTCGTGGTCAGGTCGGTGAGCCCCATGGGGCCGAAGGAGTGCAGCTTGGTGGTCGAGATGCCGATCTCCGCGCCGAGGCCCAGTTGGTTCCCGTCCGAGAAGCGGGTCGAGGCGTTCACCATGACCACGCCCGAGTTCACCTCGCGGATGAAGCGCTGGGCGTTGCCGTAGTCGGAGGTGATGATCGACTCGGTATGCAGCGAGCTGTAGCGGTTGATGTGCTCGATGGCCCCGTCCATGCCGTCCACCACGGCGGCCGCCAGGATCAGATCCAGATACTCGGCGTGCCAGTCCTCTTCGGTCGCCGGCGCGGCTTCGGGCGCGAACTGCCGGTAGGTC
>Ga0079306_1000761_pt1 | contig 25958 bp, 22 predicted proteins | sample Methanotroph_Enr_FD_79181 | JGI IMG/M metagenome (GOLD analysis project Ga0079306, IMG submission 79181) | Enriched soil microbial communities from Old Woman Creek wetland in Ohio, USA - Methanotroph_Enrichment_5 | ecosystem: Environmental > Terrestrial > Soil > Wetlands | place: USA: Ohio...
AGATTCACATCAACCGGCTCTGTAAAAGTAGCACCAGCCGGCGATATCGTAACACCCTCAACTCTTTCAAGCGGCTGGGCCGTCTCATACGCGCCCATGTCAACTACAGAATTGCCATCCTCATCCCCGTCGACTATCCGCGCATCCCCGTTTGCATCCGCCACAATCCCGCCCGGCACATAATCATTCCTGCCGGCATCCAAACATGGCGACCCCGCACTAAGATGCAAATCACCAAATTCGTCGGCAAGCCCCGAACCATCACGAAATATAGGGCTTCCATTGTAAACAAGCGGACTATCGGCAAAATTCGGGTCAACATCTATATTGTCCGATCCTGCCCCCGTCCATCCGCCAACTATATCGCTGTTATACACTTGAGCAGTGCCGCCAAAATTCAGTATCTGGGCTACTGGATCATCTCCGACCAGCAGACCGTCTTGAAAACCCATAACTATACTGTTGACAACCACCAACTCGCAATTCGAGCTATTGATTATGGCTGAAGCACCGCCTATGCTGCTGTTGTATAACAAAGTACAATTGTAAAATTGTGCGTTGCTGCTTTCTTCATTTTGTAAAACTGCTCCTACATCCCCGCATACACATAATCCGGGACTGATATTAAACACAAAGGTGCAATTGTGAAAAATAGCCGTGCTGCCACCCGCGTTTAAAAAACATTTGCCTGTTTCGTTGCCAATGAATTTGCAATTTTCAGCATACACATTGCTCGCCAGGCTGTTATAAATTATCCCGCCTCCACTGTTTTTAGTAAAAACACAATTTATCAGTATCGGTTCACTCGCAGCGTTAGACATGCAGGCATTTGCATTGGAATTATTATTTCTGAATGTACAGTTCCTTATTATCGGGTCGCTTGAATTATTATAGATTGCCCCGTCGCTTGACTTCAGCGTAAACCCATCCAGCACCGCGCTATTAGTCAGATTCGTCCCCGCTGGATGATTAAAAATATGATTCGAATTATCATCTGAATTTCCAACCGTCCCAATATCCCCGCTCAGTATCGTCTCGTTGGCTTGCCAGTCTCTATCGTTGATATCCGCCTCATCTCCCGCAAACCCGCCATAAATCGCCACCCCGTTTTTCATGCAGAACGAAACCGACCTGTCAGTCCCGCTTGTTGGCTTATAAGTCCCTGCCTTAACCCAGACCTGGTCCCCGCTCACAGCGGCGTTTATGCCCGCTTGAAAGCCAGCCTTCGCGTTAGCCCAGCTCAAACCGTCTGCTGCGTTATTGCCGCCATTCTTAACGTATATGACTCGCCCCGAAGCCGCACCGCAAAAAAATGAAAACACAACCGCGCTCAAAACCACCCCGCCCGCGACCCTGCAAAATTTCATTCCCGCTTCTCCCTTTTTCAACAATATGTACCTACATATTACCTCTTTAACTCGGAAAAATCAACCAACAAACTCGGCTCTATCCATAATATCGATCAGATTGTTTTAAAATTCATGACCCAAAACTACCCCAATTACCTCCCTAAACCCATCTTTTCTTTAAATAATGAATAATCCTTAATCAATAATCAATGAAATGCCCCCTCTGGCTCCCCCAAATTTTCAGTTTGTATTAAACAAAATGTTTAAAAGAACCTGCCGAAAACAGTTGACAATCCCTAAAAAAAATGATTTATTACTCGCTTCTGATCGACCACGGGGACGTAGCTCAATTGGTTAGAGCATCGGACTGTCGATCCGAAGGTTGAGGGTTCGAGCCCCTTCGTCCTCGTTTTCCTAAATGAAGGCTTCTAAGTAAAACTTAGAAGCCTTTTTTTATCCTCAAAAACAGCCCTTTGCCCTGAAGTTCATCAATCGTTCGTAAATGGACCCTCTGCCGAAAATTAAAACCCGGACGGTACTAAACTCGCACTGGCGTTTTCTTTAGCTCTTTAATGGTCTGCAGTAAGGCAAAATTTACGATCGCATGTCCCTTCGTGAACTTTGAAACTGTTTCGCCCAGGCTCTGTATATCCGGGCCATGGAGCATTGCAAAAAGATTATAGGGCCAGTTTTCAAAAGCAGGCCTTTGATAGCAGTGGCTTACGTTTTCCAATTTCGCAAGTGCCTGGCCGATGCGATGGATATCCGATTCTTTAATTTCGCATACGAACATCGCGTTGGCCGTAAAGCCCAGCTTGCGATAATCCACAACTGCCCCGATTCGCTTTAGAACACCGGAGGTAATAAGCCCGGCAATCTGCCAGATATCATCGAACGGTTCTGATATTATCGCCAGTGGCTGCTGCAGTTTCCTTATAGTCTCAATTTGCTCGGGGGAAAGTTTAACAGGCTCGCCTGTTTCGGTAATAACCGGATTAGCCCTTGGGGCCAACAGACGCCTGCCCGAACTTTTAGCGTCAAATCGCACATCAAGTTTGAATGTTTTTATGGCCGGCAGAATATGGAATTTTACACCGTATCGCTTTGCGATAGGATCAATAGTGTCTTCCATTTTATCCGGGCACGCCCCCTGGAGAGTAAACCACAGATTAAAAAAATGATCTCGGATGTAATTATGGGATACTCCCTGCAGTCCGGACACCGCCGAGCCGACATCCTCAACAAGCTCCTGGGCAACATGCGCGGCAACTAGCGCACTAATTTTGCCCAGACGCGAGTAGTCGATAGTCGCCGATATGCGTTTTATATATCCTGCCTCGCTAAGGCGACTAGCGGCACAGAGCACCGTTGCTTCATTTGAAGTCAGCTGTTGGGCTACAAGTGCAAACGGCTTTCCGATCGGCTCAAGACCCGCCTGGAGCAGATTAAGGAGTTCTTTATCGAAGTCAGTCAGGTTCACAGTCATTTTATGGGCCTGTATTGGCATATAGGGTCGGATGCCAGAAAATCGCCGCCGGCGGCATAAGCGCGAGCTCTGCATCCGGAGCATGTTTCCAAATACTCGCAGGCCGCGCATTTACCCTTATACGACAACCGGTTGCGAATTGAATTCAGGAAATCCGATGAAGCCCACAGCTTGCCGAAATCAAAACCGTTTTCAACAAGGTTGCCTGCGGAAATATCGAGAAAGCCGCATATCTGGATATCGCCACGGTAACTTATAAACCCGAATTCCTTGCCACCCAGGCATCCCTTAATTGGAACTGGCGTATCGCTTTGAGCCATGACCCTTGCAAACTGCGGCCCGCAGGTTACACGCAAGTCGATCGGCATTTCACGCTTCATACCGGCAAGCTTTTCAAGAACGTTTTCGTAACGGTCGCGATCCAACAGCTGCGATGAAATCCCCTCACCTCTGCCGGTCGGCACCAGTATAAAAATGTTGAAACAAGCCGCGCCAAGCTCGCCGGCTATGCGGGCCAGTTCCCCCAGCATATCCGCATTGTGTGTTGTTATTGTGGAATTTATCTGAAACCTTATACCATGGGCCTTGAGAATTCCCGCCGCCTTTACGACCGCTTCAAAAGCACCGCTGGCCTTGCGGAAAGAATCATGCATCTGGCATGTTGGCCCGTCCAGCGAAAGCGATACCGCGCCGATTCCGGCTGTCTTGATATTTTCCGCCGCGTTATCATCAAGCTTGTAACCGCAAGTAGCCAGTGCCGATGGCAGGCCCAGCGATTTCGCGTATGCGATGAGTTCAAAAATGTCCTCACGCTCAAGCGGCTCTCCTCCCGTGAAGATGATCAGCGGCTTCGAGCAGGCCCCAACCGACTGTAAGATACGCTTGCACGCCGAAGTATCCAGCGCATCATCGATCCCCATAGCAGCCCCTGCCCTGCAGTGCAGGCAGTTATACCGGCACTTGCGGGTAACTTCAAAAGCTATGACGCGCGGAAAGATCAATGCCGTCCTCCTTTGAGCAACTTCGCGGCGGTTTTGGCAAAGTACGTTATAATTATATCTGCCCCCGCGCGACGTATGGCCATAAGCGATTCCATCATGGCACAGTTGAGGTCCAATACGCCCGCTTTAGCACCGGCATGGATCATCATGTATTCACCCGACACATTATAAGCCGCTATTGGAATTTCAAACTGCCCCCGTGCTGCGGCTATTATATCAAGGTAAGCCATTGCCGGCTTGATCATAACCATATCAGCACCCTCCGCGATATCCAGCCGTATTTCACACATTGCCTGTCGGGCAGCGGATGGGTCCATCTGGTAACTCTTGCGGTCACCCGCAGCCGGCGCCGAATTAGCCGCCCCTCGGAACGGGCCGTAAAACGCCGAAGCGTATTTGGCGGAATACGCCATTATCGCGGTGTCTTGAAAAGCATTTTCATCGAGCATAGAGCGTATCGCTCCAACTCTCCCGTCCATCATATCCGATGGCGCTACTATATCAGCCCCTGCCGCCGCATAAGAAACTGCCGCCTTGGCGATCACGGGCAGAGACGAATCATTATCGACCCGCCCGTCTTTGAGCAAGCCGCAATGCCCATGGCTTGTATACGCGCACAGGCACACATCTGTTATCACAAGCATGGAATTATTAATTTTTTTTATCTGCCCTATCGCCTGTTGTACCGCGCCTTTGGGATCATACGCATAAGAAGCCGTGTCATCTTTTTTATCCACCGCCCCAAACAGTAGCACGGAATTTACTCCGACCTCAGCCAACTGGTCTATCTCAGCCCCAAGCATATCCGGTGAATAATGAAAACAGCCCTCCATTGACGCGATAGGCGTCTTGATACCTGTTCCAGGGCATATAAACAGCGGATATACAAAGCTCTCGACGCTCAGCGACGTCTCAGAAACGAGCCTTCTCATCTGCGGTGTCGACCGTAATCTTCGCATGCGGTTTGTCGGGAACTGCATTTTATTCTCCAATTCCAATTTCTTCGTCTGTCAAATAACATTGCGGCTCCAGAGCCCAGTTTTCGATTGCCGAGTCTGCTCCCAGAAAACGATAATTACCCCGGCAAAGCCCAAACCACTTGCATCTCAAGCAGCGGTAATCGGCAAATTTATCCTTGCTGCGGAGTATCTTAAGCACAGGCTCAAGTGGATTTTCCCAAATGAGACGAAAACTGTTTTTGCGAATGTTGCCAAGGGAATAATTTCTCCAGAACTGATCCGCATAGACATTGCCGTCCCAGTTCACAGAGCAGATACCCTGGCCCGAGCGGTTGCCGCCGTTTGCCGCAAGAAGCTCATACGCCTTGTCATAACCCGCCCTGCCGTTCTTTTTCATTTGCAAAAGCAGGTACGGCGCATCCGCATGATTGCCGACTGTGAGTACTTCATCAAGCAGCCCCTGGCTGACATATTTTTCAGTAAGTGCGATTATGGTATCAATAGTCCGACGTGTCTGCGCCTTTGCTGGACACTGTGATTTAAGAGCCGCCCCGCGCCCGCTGCGCACCAGGTGATAAAAACATATCCGCCTCACGCCGGCATTTTTGGCTATCTCAAAAATTTCAGGCACAAACGCCACGTTTTCAGATGTCATCGTAAAACGCAGTCCTGTTTTGACATGAGCCTTGTTGCAATTTCCGATACCACGAAGGGCCGCCGCAAACGCCCCCTTTGAATCACGAAAGTGGTCATGCTGCTTTTCCGGACCGTCAAGCGAAACACCCACATAGCCAACGCTAAGCTCCGAAAGCATCTGTGCTCGCTCATCATCGATCAGCGTACCATTAGTCGAAATTACGGTTCTGATGTTTGCCTTTTTCGCGTGACCTGCCAGTTCAAAAAAATCCTCCCGCATCAACGGCTCGCCACCGCTGAAAAGCACAACCGGGCAGCCGTAATCAGCAAACTGCGTTATAGAGGTTTTTGCCTCGTCAGTCGACATTTCATTATCACCAGCCGCACAGGTAGACCCGCTGTAACAATGAAGACAGCGCAAATTGCACCGCGCTGTAATATTGAATACAGCTATCGGCTTGCCTTCGCCACTGCGACGGTAACGAAGCCCGTCGGAATCACTCGCCGCCGAGCAGTACAATTTGGATATATTAAGCATCTGTGCTCTCTTTTAAATATTCGCATAATGTTTCGACCATCGACGCTGTCGTATGCTCTTTTGCTTCGAGATCGACATCAAGACCGTGCCTTCGAACCTGCTCGGAAGTCACAGGCCCGATTGAAAGTATTTTTACCCGATTTTTTATCGCATCGCCGCCAATTGATGAAAAGAACGCGTCCACCGTTGACGCGCTTGTAAATGAAATCCAGATATCCCTTTGTCTGCAAACCTGATCTATCAGCCTCTTGGGATCAAATGCGACTGGTTTTGCCGTATAGACATCTATTCGCACAAGCTGGGCCCCGCTTGCGACCAAACCCTCATCAAGATCGTTATTCGCTATCGCCGAGCGAAGCAGCAAAACCTTTTTGCCGGCTATCTGGAACGTCGATTTAAATTCCGATCCCAGCGCAGCCGTCGTGAAGTGCGCCGGAACAAAATCGGCGTTGATCCCATACTGCCTAAGCTTGTCCGCCGTCCTCACACCAATAGCGGCTATCTTGTTTGCCCCGAAAACCCTGGCATCTTTGCCCAACGACGAAAGGTGCTCGAACACAAACTCCACTCCGTTTGCACTGGTAAAAAACACCCACTCAAATTCAGACAGGTGAGAAATTTGCGTCTCAAACGAGCTTTGCCTGACAAGACTCACAAGCTCTATCGATGGATACTGCATAACATTGCCGCCCTGCTGGGCTATTCGACGCGCAAATTCAACATTGCCAGCCGCGTCGCGTGTAAGGATAACTGTTCGCCCAAATAACGGTTTGGATGTAAACCACTGCAGCTGCTCATCGCTTTTTGCGCCTTTGCCGATAATGATCACCGCCGGCGGACGAATATCGGCATCAACAGTTATCCGGCCAATCTCCCTCAGGGGCCCCATAACGATTCGCTGCGTCGAAAGCGTTGCGTCTGCCACAATCGCCACGGGCATCTCCGGGTCCATTCCATTATCGATCAGACCTGATACGATATTTTCCAACGTGCTCATACCCATATAAAACACAAGCGTGCCGTCGAACTTCGCAAGGACCGCAAAATCTATTGAGCTTCGGTTTTTCGTATCTGATTCATGCCCGGTTACAAATGCCACCGCCGAACTGTGATCGCGATGTGTAAGCATGATACCGGCATATTCACTAGCCCCCAGCGCAGCCGTAACGCCCGGAACAAATTCAAACTCAATACACTCACGCACAAGCCGGCCCGCTTCTTCAGCACCTCGGCCGAAAATGCATGGATCCCCACCTTTTAGTCGAACTATCGTCTTGCCCTGCTTTGCCAGGTTAACAAGAAGATCATTTATCTCATCCTGCTTATAGCTGTGCTCTCCTGACCGCTTGCCCACTGAGATAAGCTGCGCTTCCTTACGTGCTAGTCCAAGCAGCGACTCATTTGCAAGCCGGTCATAAACAACGCAATCCGCCTGGGCCAGCACTTCCGCACCGCGCACAGTAATAAGACCCGGATCGCCCGGCCCAGCCCCCACAAGATATACCTTCGACTTTTTCATTTTCTGGTAATCCCCTGCAGTATCTCCCTGCCGCCCATTCCGAGCAGAGCCTGCCCAAGCTGCCCCGCGAGATTTTGCCAACATTCAGCCCGGCCCCTTACAGTATCTCGCAAATATTTTGATCCGTCGATATCCGCCAGAAATGCCGTTATCGAAATATCGTCGCCTGTTATTACCGCACGCACTCCCACCGGCGCATGACAGCCCCCTTCAAGTATCTCCAGCACCATGCGTTCGGCCTGCGCGGTAATTCGCGACGTCTTGTCATCAAGTCGCGATACAAGCCCGCGCGCAAACTCATCATCCACGCGTGTCTGGATAGCAAGTGCCCCCTGCGCCGGCGCAGGGATAAATTGATCCGCGTCCAGCACCTGCGTTATCCTGTGCGCAAGGCCAAGCCGTTCCAGTCCCGCACGCGCGAGTATTATCGCGTCAAATTGCCTCTGATCGAGCTTCGCTATCCTGCCCAGCACATTGCCGCGGATAGTAACAGGCTTCAAATTAGGGTAAAATCGTTTTAATTGAGCTATTCGCCTAAGGCTTGAAGTACCCACTCGCGCCCCAGCCGGAAGATCATTCAAATTCCCCTTTCCCCTCGCGATCACCGCGTCTTCAACAAATTTCCTGTCGCACACAGCAGCGACGGTTAACTGCGTATCACAGAAAGTCGGCAAGTCCTTAAAGCTATGAACTGCTATATCCGCCAGCCCTTCCTTAAGCGCGTTTTCGATCTGGGTCGTAAAAAATCCGGTCCCCTCAAGTTTCCACAGCGGTACAGACCTGTCCTGGTCTCCAGCCGTAGAGATCTCAACAAACTCAAACTCAATATCACTTGTCAGTGATTCAAGCAGCCCGCGCACAAATCGGCTCTGCGCCTTGGCAAGCTCACTGGCTCGCGTTGCTATTCGTAAACGCGTCATTGATCTTCAGCCCCCTGCTCGAGAAAGATCTTATTGATGAGATCAGCCGCCTGGAGCTGCTCAAAATCCGGTTCCTCGCCCGCGTTCTTGATGAAAGTTATCGGCCCGTGCAAAATTTTCTTCACAAGCGATTCCGCAAATAACTCCAGCTTTTCCGTTTCCATCTGCGCCGGCACGGAATATCGCCGAGCCTCGCAACGTGCAAGCTGCACAAGCCGCTGGGTCAATTCGCTGATGATCGGCACCACGTTAAGTGTATCTAGCCATTTGCTGAACTCTTTGACATGCTGCTGGATTATTTTGTCGGCCTTTGCAAGCTCGTGATTATGACTGTGAATATCACCGCCGGACAGATCATTGATATCGTCGATGTTAAACAGACGTACGTTCTCTAATTGCCCAACCTGCTCTTCCACATCTCGCGGCACAGCCACATCAAATATGATCAGTTTTCTATCGCTGCCTTCCAGTGCCGCTTTCAACGGCTCATACCGCAGTATCGGCTCAGCCGACCCTGTTGATGCTATTATTACGTCGATGTTTCGCACGGCTGAATATAACTGTAATAGCGACATCGCCCGCCCCGTGCCCAGCCGTTCTACCACACTCTGGGCGGCTTCTACGTTACGATTGACGATTACGATCTCCATTGCTTTCAACGACGCCAGGCACTTGGCCCCAAGCTGTGCGTTTTCGCCCGCGCCGATTACCATAACTCGCGCTTTTTTAAGATCGATCAGTTCACCCGCTGCCCGTACAGCCCCAACGCTGATCGAACACGCCCCGCAGTCAATACGCGTCTCCTCCCTCACAGCCTTGCCCACATGAAAAGCCGTATGCAAAAGTTTGTGGAACATGAACTTGCTTGTGCGGCACTGAATAGATATAGCGTATGCGCTTTTAAGCTGCGAAAGTATCTGCCCCTCGCCGATTATCTGTGAATCCAGCCCCCCCGCAACTTTGAACATATGCTCCACCGCCGCCACTCCGGAATGTATATAGCACGACCGGTGCCATGACTGCGCTCCATCGGGCCGCATAGCGGATATTACGGAAGTAACGTAATCGGCCGCATCGAACGAATTCGAACAGTAAATATAGAACTCCAGCCGATTGCAGGTATTTAAAACCAGTGCTTCCGCGATATCCGCGACACTGTGAACACGGTTAAGAAACCCGGCCTGCTCATCCGCCGAAAAATTTACCTTTTCCCGTATCTCCACGGGGCAGTTGTGATGGCTTATACCGATTACCCAGAGCTTCATTTTTTCGCCCTGTCAATTTTCATAATGAGTTTTTTGATCCTGCTCGAAAGAAAGATCAGGTATCCAAGCAGTATCCCGTAAGCAAGCAGGTAAGTTGTTATTGCCCAGCTCATTTTGTCTCCAGCGTTTCAAATGCCTGCTCAATTTCTGCGATTTTTGCTCGCACTATAATTAAAACCACCCCAGCCAGCAGCCATGATACGACACTGCACAAAAGTGTTACAAGCATTTTTGGCTCCATGCCGCTGTCGCGGGCCGTTATCACAGTCGGATGCAATTGGCCCGGCATTTGAACCCAGCGATTTATAATTAGCACAAAAGGCATTGTTAAAAATCCGAATATAGCAAAAACTGCCGATCCAGCTCTCTTTATCCCCGAATCCTCAATAGCCCTGCGCAAAATGGTATACGTAGCGAATATTACCCAAAGCAGCAAAAAGATCAGCAATTTCACTTCCGTCAGCGGAAAGAACGTCCCCCACGCCGATTTCGCCCACATCATCCCCGTAATAAGCACTATTGCCCCCACAACCGCCGCCGTCTGCGCCGATGCCACAGCGTAGTTATCCGCCCGAAGATCGCGACGCACAAGGTACAATATACTGCAAATAAACGCCCAAAGCACCGCAACCGCCATTGCCGCCGCCGAACCGATATGGACATAAAATATCTTCTGTGAGTACCCAAGCTCCGCGTCCACCGGCGCATACATCATAACCAGCCACACAGTAAGTGCAGTCGTTACCGCCCACCCGATCGCCAGCAGGTTCATCATCGCAAAACCCGAAACGAGCTTTTTCATTCAAGCACCTTGTCAAAACTTATCCACGCAAGCAAAACAAACACCACGTCAAAGCCGGCCAGGAATTTAAGCCAGTTACTTATTTCACCAAGCCCGTCGCCCGAAAGCACGCCCTTAAGCCCCGATGTAATCGCGATCACCGGCGCTACCAGTACGGCCGCAACCAGCAGTGTCAGCAAGAAACCCTTCCCCCTGCACTTGGCCAGCATCGCCGAAAACACCACCCCAATAGCCGCGAACGATATATTAAAACCGCACAGCAGCACCAGGATTCCAAACCAGCATGAAAGAAGGTTAAAATTAAACATCACCGCAAATACCAGGCATATCCATATCTCAACAGCCAGCAAAAACCCCGCGATAAACAAGCACTTGCCCCAGAAAATAAAATCCGTCTGCCCCATCGACCGCATGGCATCCAGAGCCCCATTTTCTGTTTCGCTGTCAAAACTTCTCTCAACCGCTACTATCCCGCAGAACAAAAACGATATCGCCAGCACCGCCCCAGCCTGCGCCGCCGAGATCGCCTGTCCTAGCGCAAGGGCGAATATCAAAATGATCAGGATTGACATTATCGCTGCCGTACCTGCCGCGCGAAATTGCGAAAGCTCAATGGCAATATCCTTCTTCAGCAGCAATATAGCTCTTCTGATCAAGCCTTTACCCCAACCCTTCCATAGCTCATCACTTTCCCGCCGCAAAGGGCCAGGCTGTGCGTAGCCGCTTTGCCGGCAAGTTCAAGCTCGTGCGTTGTAAAAAGCACTATCCCTCCGCCCTCGCGCACATCATTTATGCATTCAAACGCAAAACCCCTAGCCGATTCATCCAGCGCCGAAAACGGCTCATCCAAAATTAAAACTTCAGGATCGTTTATCACAGCCCTGCAAATCGACAGCTTCTTTTCCATACCCGCCGACAGTGCGCCGGCCTTCTTATCTCTGTGCCTATCCAACCCCGACGCCTCAAGCAAACTCCGCACCTTCTCCGAATATCCCTCAACCCCCGCCAGCCGCGCCCAGAACGTCAGATTTGCCTCGACATCCATATCGTCATAAAGAAACGATTTATGCCCAAGATAACCCACCCTGGCATTTCCGATTTCTATACTCCCTCCATCGAGCCTAAGTACCGATGCAATGCAATTGAGCAACGTGCTCTTGCCCGCGCCATTAGGCCCAAGCACCGCTACCACGCTCGCCGGCCCGGTTTCAAAGCTCACCCCATCCAGCGCGACCACCGCCCCGAATCGCTTGGAAATATTATTTACCTTTAGCTGCCCCATAAATATCGCCGGCTTAACCTTCATGCCCGCGCCTCGCGAAAAAAGAAATAACCGCGCCAAGCATGACCATCACCATCGCAGCCCAAATCCAGTTCATCATCGGCTTGATTTGAAGTTCCACTATTGCGTTTGACTTCTCATCGATTCCCTTAAACACAAAATACAGATCCTCAAACGCCCAGCTGCTCAGCCCGATCTCCGACGTAAACGTATCTTCACCGTATATCGCCTTATGAGGCCACACCGTATCCATGCGCCCCTGCTTGCGTATTTCTATCTGCGGCCCAACCTTCATCGCCCCGCCGCTGCTCTCGTGACGAAATTCCGTATATGTAATCGTATGATGCCCGATATTCAAACTCTGACCTTTTTTCAAGCTCAGTTCCCGCCCCGCCTGGCCCCAAACCAGAATACCTATCGCCGCCGCAAGCACAATGATCCCCAGGTGAGAGATTATCGAGCCGCTCTTTGTAAACCAGTGACGGCTTTTGAAATGATCCCGCATCATCATGATCGTCGACGCGATCGCCGCAAGGCACAAAGCCTCAAAAAGAATAACCGGCCACGCGATTCGCGCCAATATTATCCCCATCAAAGCAAGCCCGGCAAAGATGATTCCGCAAACGATAAGCAACTTCGGCGCACGCTTTGTGCGTGTCCAGTTATATGATCCTGCCAGTATCAGCCCTATCAGCACAAACACCATTACAATAAATGTGATCTTGTCGTAAAATGCTCTCTCTGGCGCCGACGCTGTCCCCGTAACCAAACGAGTTATCACCGGCCACATTGTCGCAACCGTGATAACCCCCGCCAAAAACAGCAGCCCCAGATTCCCTGCCAGCGTAAATCTCGCCCGCATCGAGACCACATTTTTATCGCCGCAAGGCTTAAGCAGCCCGATAGCCCTGTAATTCGATGCAAGCCACAATCCCGTAAAAAATCCAATTACCCCAAGCAGTACAGTTGACATCACAGACGTCCCAAAACCATGCACCGATTGCACCACGCCGCTTCGAGTAACAAATGTCGCGAATAAACAAAACAGAAACGGCAATCCCGTAACCGCCACAGTAAAAGCCCCGTATTTTCCCGTCTTGCGAGTCACCGCGATCGCATGAATTGCGCAAATCGTCGCAAGCCACGGCACCAGAGAAGCGTTCTCTACCGGGTCCCACGCCCAGAATCCGCCCCAGCCAAGTTCTACATACGCCCACTTCGCCCCCGTCGCGATGCCCGCCGACAATAATACAAACCCCATTAAAACCCACGGCCGCACTTCACGAAAGATTTTCCTGTCACCGATCGCTCCCGTAAAGATCGCCGCCGTCAGCAGCGCAAAAGGCACTGCAAACAACGAATATCCCGCAAATAGCAAGGGCGGATGGATTATCATCCAGAAATTTTGCAGCAGAGGATTAAGACCAGTCCCCGTATCAGTTGTATAAGGCGTCGCCGCAAATGGCTCAAGCACAAAAAGTAGTATGCCCGCAAATACCGCGCAAACAAGCGAAGCTATCGAAAGCCCCGTCCGCCTTGTCGATTCGTCGTTTTTGCCCCTGCCTCCGCCCCAGAACGAAACCACAAAACACAACATCGTCGACCATAGCAAAAATGAACCCGGCGCGCCAGCCCACACCGCTGATACTTTATATATCCATGGTAAATCGACATCACTGTGCGACGCGACCGCGTAGATCGAAAAATCATTCTTAATAAACGCGTATGCCAATAGCCCCACAAGAAACAGCGATGCTATTGTCCCTGCCCAAACCGCCTTCAAAGCCGCCCCGGATAGAATTTGGGCCCAGCTCTTTTCCAGCCTCAGCGAAACCAGTGAAAAGACCGCTCCAAACACAAAAAACACGAACTGCGCCGTCAGCAGCGATTGCGATAATGCCGTCATCTCGTCTTCCTCGACGTATAACGCGACGGGCATTTTGTCAAAATTGAATTGGCCGTAATTCCTCCCTTTTCATCCACCTGCCCATTGACCAGGACATCCGCCCCGACCTTAAAATTTGAGGGATATTGTTTATCGTAATTAATATGCATCAAACCTCCCTGCTTTCCCATCAGATCAAATCCATTGCTATTTGCATCCACCGCCCCCGCCACCTTGCCGTATATCTGGATCTGCTGCTGTTTCAAATTCGCCGACTTGCCAAGGTATTCCTCGACAGACATCGTCTTTATCCAGTTTGAATCCAGAGATGCCCACACAAGCATCCCCGCCCCGATCGCCGCGAACAACAAAATGGCAATGTACCTATTCTTTTTCTGCACGTGCACACCTGTTAGCAGGATACCACCATTTGCATATATTTTCTACTCCAAACTCGCCATTATACCTCTTTACTTGACTTTACTCACGTTCCACTTAAAATGTTTACATAACCAGCCCACTGTGGCAATTTTGGTTTAGAATTAAATAAAAATCGACAACCTGACAAGCCGGCAAAACGTATATTTGACCGGTTTAAAGGAGAATAAATGTATAATCTGCCGCTTCAAACACTGGCTATCTCAATGCCCGGCGGACTCGAATGGGTCATCATCCTGGTAGTCGCGGTTCTCATATTCGGAAATCGCCTCCCCGAAGTCGCAAAGGGTCTGGGCAAAAGCATAGCCGAACTCAAACGAGGCCTCAAAGAAGCTTCCGAGATCAAGGACGGCATCAAAGATGATATCGATTCACATGTAAACAAATTCAATCCCGTGGACGATATCAAAAACGAAATAGATAAAGCATAATGTCTAACCTGCAAGCACCAGATCAAGATCAAACCTATACCCGTGGCATTTTCGATTCAGCCATGAGCCTTGGCGAGCACCTCATCGAGCTGCGCAAGCGCTTCGCCCTTGCCATAATTGGCGCAGTCATTTGCATAGTAGCATGCCTTTTTTTCACCGGCGATATTCTCAATTATCTTATCAAACCATATAACGACGCCATGAAAGCCGCCGGCCTTCAGTCCGGTCTGATTATTCTCGCCCCTACCGAAGGTTTCACAACCTATCTCAAGATCGCCACCTGGGCAGGCATAATCCTCGCCTCACCCTGGATATTCTACCAGCTATGGAAATTCATCTCAGCAGGCCTCTATCCTAAGGAACGGCGCTACGTCTACATCGCAGCCCCGGCATGCGCGATCTTGTTCATTGCCGGCGCACTCTTTTGCGTCATTCTCGTAGCTCCCGTAACGCTCCAATTCCTCATAAATTTCAATAAGGATTACCTCGCCGGCTCCATCAGTTCCTTCACCTTCACAGAATACCTCACCTTCATGGTCTCCATGCTCGTTGCCTTCGGCATATCCTTCCAGACCCCAGTCATAATGTTCTTCCTCAACAAAATAGGTATGCTCCCCGTTCGCCTCATAAACAAGAGCAGGCGATATGTGATCTTTTTCATAGTCGTCGCTGCTGCTGTAATAACCCCCGGCTCGGACCTTATTTCCCTCTTCGCACTTTCCGGCGCGCTTTATGTTCTTTTTGAACTGGGCTTTGTCTCCATCCTCATAGCCGGGCGAAAATAGCCCATGCGCATCTTGCTCATAAACCCGCCCGTCTACGATTTCACCGCCCACGATTTCTGGCTCAAGCCCTACGGCATGCTCACCGCCGCCGCAACGCTTGGCCCCGCGGTCGATCTTACCCTCTTTGATTTTCTCGACCGCCAGAGCACCCTCATGCCCGCCATCAAAGAAAATCATCCCGACCCCTTCGGCCGAGGCAAGTTCTTCCAGCAGATAATCCCAAAACCCAAGCCGCTTGAAAGTATACCCCGCAAATACCACCGCTTCGGCATCCCACAAACCGCTTTCCACCGTTGGCTCACCCTCCAGCCCCCCTTCGATGCCGTCCTCATCCAGACCGTAATGACATACTGGTACCCCGGCATCAAAGAAGTCATAGATGACCTTCGCCGCATCACCCCGCGCGCAAAGATAGTGCTGGGCGGCCCTTACGCCACCATCTGCCCCACCCACGCCGCCGGCCTGGGCCCCGATCTTGTAATTTCAGGAGCAAACCTCCAGCCTTTATACCAGCTTCTAAATATAGAACCCGCAATAGCACCTATCCCCTGGCATCTCTACCCCATTCTCAAAACCGCCGCAATGACCATAACCCGCGGCTGCCCCTACCGCTGCACCTACTGCGCAGCCGCAGCCTTCGGCCCAGCCTTCCAGGTAAAGCCCTTAGCCGATGTAATTGCTGAATTCGACATCCTCGCTGCAAGAGGCGTAAAGGATATCGCTTTCTACGACGATGCCCTGCTCTTCCAGGCCGAAAAAACTCTTGTGCCGTTCCTCAAATACGCCAGATCCTCCGGCGTAAATTTCCACACCCCAAACGCCGTCCATGCAAGATTCTTAACCCCCGATGTAGCCACAGCCCTCGTCGAAGGCGGCTTCAAAACGTTCCACATAGGATTTGAAAGCAACGCCGCCGACTGGCACAAAACCACCGGCCAAAAAGTCCTCGCCGAAGATTTCGCCCATGCAGTAAAAAACCTCTTAGCTGCCGGCGCAAGCCCCAGCCACATCACCGCGTATATAATGCTTGGCCACCCTCAAACGCACCTCCAGGCAATCGAAGACTCCCTCAAATTCGTCGCCGACCTGGGCATCCGCTCCATGCTGGCCGAATTCTCCCCCATCCCAGGCACCCCCGATGCCGTTTATGCAGAGAAACTGGTCGATTTGACTGACCCCATAAACCACAACAAAACCGCCTGGCCGATTACCTTCCTGGGCGAACAAAAAGTCAATCACCTCAAGGAGCTTTGTAAAAGTCTTAATCGGAATTTGGCGAAACTTGCGCAAGTTGAAAAGGGGTAGTTAAAAAGCTAAAAGGTTAAAATTTAAAGTTCAAAATTGAGAGAAATGGCGGTTTTGGGGGTATGGGGGCGGTTTTTGGGGGAATTGTGGATATTTCCTAGTAATCAAAAAAATGTGTTGTGAGGGTGGAGCGCGGTATAGGCGCGGGGGGATGGGAAGGAGACAGAAGATGGGGAGATAGGATGCCGGAGGTGGGTTTGGAGTAAGTCACAAGGCACAAGGTAAGCAAATCAGGTTTTTTCGCCAATGTTGATACTTTGGTCTTTTATACCCATGTTTTGGGGGTATAATTTTTCGGGATAGAAGACAGAAGGCAGGAGATAAGTGACGGGCAAAAAAGGAGAAGGGGTTTTATGGCGAAAGTGGGATATTCGTTGGAGGAGGGCGGGGCGAAGCGGCTGGAGCTATCCTATTCAGGGAATTTCAGCAATTGCATGGTGCGGCTGGATGGGAATGAGATAGGCGCTATCGCTGATTATGCAGATTTGAGGGCGGGACGAGAGTTTATATTGCCTGATGGTGCCGTGCTGCATGTGCAACTGACGAATCATTTGATATTTCCTTATTTGCGGGTTCTGAGGAACGGTCAAATTCTGCCGTCTGCCCAAGCCGATGCCAAAAAAATACTGGCCCATGTTTATAAAATTATTTTTCTAATTGGCATAATCAATCTTGTGTCAGGATTGGTTGTAGCATTGAAATTACCAACTGTGATACTGCCCGTTGTTGACTGGGTGGCTATTTCGGCAGGCTGCATCTTCCTGACACTGGGGTTTTTCGTAATGCGATGTTCAAGCACTGCGCTTCTTTTTGCGGAAGGGTTGTTCGCGATCGATACTATCTCGGCAATTTTCTGGCATCCACAAATAGCGGGCTGGGTATTTGCAGTGATCCTCATTTTTCGCGTGATTATTTTGCTCGGGATCATGCAGGGTTATTCAGCAATACAGGTGCTCAAAATTAATTCAGCACTTGGCGAAAAAACGGAACAGCCTGATGCCGTTTGATGAAAAAAGAGAAGTGGGTAACAAACATAAATTGCAGCAATCTAAATCTGAGTCCATTTATTGGATGGAAAAACAAAATGCCAAATCTATGGGACCAACCAGAAGTGCCGCATAAGGGCTGGCAGTGGGTGAACACCGAGGACTTAGAAGAAGCTAGCGAAACCTGCCAGATGTGCGGTCATGAGAATATTCGTTATGTACATTACATGCAGCATCAGGACTATTCTGACACTTTAGGCGTCGGCTGTGTATGTGCTGAAAAGATGTCTGGCGATTATACAAATCCGAAGCTTAGAGAAAAAAAATTAATCAGCAAGATGGGTCGAAAGCAAAGATGGAAAAGCCGCAAATGGAATTTGTCACGCAACGGCAACTTATATCTTAAAGTAGAAGGAATTATTATCATATGCTTTCAATTCAAAAATGGCAACAAAGCAGGCAAATGGGGTTACAAAGTAAATGATGCTTTCGGAAAAAATTCCTATAATGATGTATCGGAAGCACAGATTGCTTCCTTTGAGGATTTCTGGAAACTTAAAGATGGAGACTAAAAAAGACACAGCCTAGCTGCGCTAGACTGTGGCACTTAGGACGGAATACGGCATGGTGTGTTGTGTGCCACTTAGGATAGGAACACGGCCTAGCTGCGCTAGACCGTGTTTTGCAGGTTGGAATTTGCATGTCAGTGCGCTGAAGGCATTAAAATGGACGAGAGGTTGGCAAAATTCAAGGCGTGTAAGCGTTACGACGTGCCCGGGGATGCTCACGCTCTTACTTTCAGTTGTTCATGCAATAAGCCATTAATGCTCGAAAGGCAGAATTTTCAGCATCTCGCGACATCAATAGAAAACGCCAAGTTGAAATATCACTTTGCTATTTGGGCGTATGTTTTTATGCCAGAACATGCACATTTACTAATCTGCCCGCTTGAAGAAACTTACTCAGTTTCAAAAATACTGCAATGCATAAAACAATCTATGTCACGCAAAACATCATCAAAAAAACCTTTCTGGCAGGCGGGAGGAGGGTATGATCATAATATCAGCTCACGAGATGGGGCTGTTTCAATGATGAATTATATTCATCTTAATCCTGTCAGGCGAGGGCTGGCGGAAAGGCCTGAACTATGGCAATATTCAAGTTACAGAGATTGGAAGGGAATATGCGAGGGTCCGCTTAAAATTGATAAGGAGACTCTGTGGTGATTTGAAAACGCTGCTTGGGGGAAGGGTGCTGTAATGGGTATTCAATGAAAAAAAAGGAACACGGCTTAGCTACGCTAAACCGTGCCACAATAACATGAAAACACAGCCTAGCTGCACTAGACTGTGCCACGGGTAAATGGAACACGGCCTAGCTGCGGCTAGACCGTGCCACGAATATGCTAGACTGCGATATATGTTAATTAGGATTGAAGAACACGGCCTAGCTGCGCTAGACCGTGCCACAAGTAATAGAGAATGCCACGGATTTATTTCGCGGCGAGTTTGAAGATGAGTTCTTCCATTGCGACGGGGGCGCTTAGTTGGCCGGTTTTTATGGCGTAGTCGGTGGCGGCGAGGTCCTGGATTATTTTGGCCAGCTGCTCAAGGGAGAACTTCGAGAGGAGGCGGAAGAAGTTTTCTTTTTCGTAGAAAATCCGCACCTTGCCTATGACCTGCTGCTGGTTGGCACCTTTTGCGAGCATCGCTTTTGCAGAGAACATCCTTCTAAACTGCCAGGCAAAGGCCCCTACTATCGAATATTCTGCGTCGCGGTCGGCGGCGAACATCGCACGGAGCTTATCAATAGCTGTAACGGCATCGGAGGCCATGAGGGAGTTTATTACAGCAAAGGCGTCAAACATGCGGTTATGGCCGATGAGCTTTTCGACGTGGTCGGGAGCGATAACCTTGGCTTCATCGACATAAGTAGCGAGTTTTTGCACCTCGCTTGAGAGGCGGCCGGGGTCGTCGCCGACGAAGTGGACGAGCATCTGGGCTGTGGTGCGGGAAATAGTCTTGCCAAGGCTTGAGGCCTGGGTCATTACGAAATCTGGAAGCTGGGCGGGTTTGAAGGAATCTACCTCGATAAGCCGGCCTGCTGTGGTTAGCTTTTTTGCGAGCTTGGTGTTTGATGGCCAGGATTTAACGGTCAAAACGAGAACGCCCGGGCCGGATGGGGAATCAAAATACCGCTCGAGGCTTTCGCGATGCTCGGAGATGAAATCGTCGGCGGCTTTGAGTACGACGACACGCTTATCGCTTAGAAACGGCAGCGTGCGGAGTTCGTCGAAGACTTCGGTAATTGTGATCTTGTCCGGGTCGCCGTCGAGGAGGCCCATTGGCCTTTGCTCGGGAGCGATTACCTGGTCAAGGAGCGTCTGCGTCGCCTGGCCGAGGAGGTAATCGTCTTTGCCGGTTATGACGTAGATGAGGGCAGCGTTGGTTAATTTTTTTGATGCCATATTCACGAAAACCGTTACGAGTTACGGGTTGCGAGTTACGCGTTTTTAAATCCGAAGCACAAAATTCGAAAACGGACTGTTAACCACGGATTTACACTGATTTACACTGATTTTAAAAAAGTTTTAAGTTCAAAGTTCTAAGAAACGACGAAGAGCAATACAATTCCTTTCGCCCCATCCGGGGCTTGCGAGGCCACAATACATTCGAACCCATAGCTTGCGCTATGGGCTACTCCCTAACGCCCCTGCCGGGGCTGATGGAAGCGAATAAACCTGGATTCCCGCCTGCGCGGGGATGACAGAGTTACTGTTAGAAATTCCAAATAACAAGCAACAAATTACAAACAAATTCAAATATTTAAACAAAAGCAAAATTTGAAACAAAACTGGACCCCCGCCTGCGCGGGGATGACAAAGTCACTTTTTATGCCACACAACCTGCGGATTCTAAAGATTCTACGGTCTTGACACCCCCAGGACGAGCCTGGGGGCTAACCGAAGAACACGGCCTAGCGCAGCTAGGCCGTGCCACAAAGCAAGAGTCCTTCGTTACGCACAAGAAACACGTTCCGCATTACTGGTCGGCGGATTCGTCTTGCGGTTCCTCTTCGTCAACTACCTCAACCGGGGGTACATCAACGGGCGGCTTTGGAGCAGTGCCTGGTTCGGGAACCTTGTCTTCTTCTTCCTCATGGGCGATCTTGGCTACGGCGACGACCTTATCGTCTTCGTCGAGCTTGATGAGGCGAACGCCCTGGGTGTTTCGGCCGATGGCACGGAGTTCCTCGATGCCGGTGCGGATGACGATACCCTTGGAGGTAATCATCATGAGTTCGTCGCCGTCGGTAACGGATTTGAGTGCGACGACCTGGCCGTTGCGGTCTGAGGTCTTGATATTGATAAGGCCCAGGCCTCCCCTGCCCTGTACACGGTATTCGTCGACATCGGTGCGCTTGCCGTAGCCGTTCTCGACGACGGTGAGTACCGATGCGCCCTGCTGGACGACGACCATATCCACAACTACATCCTTTGGACGCAGGGTCATCGCTTTTACGCCGCGGGAAGCCCGGCCCATGGAGCGGACCTGCACTTCATTGAAGCGTATCGCCATGCCGTCGCGGGTGCCCAGGAGTATTTCGTCGGCTCCGCTGGTAACGGCGACGCCGATGACGTCGTCATTCGGATCGAGCTTGAGGGCTATTATGCCATTGGCGCGGAAGTTGCCATAGGCGGAAAGGACGGTCTTTTTGATAATGCCGTTGCGGGTGGTCATTACGAGCTGGCGCTGATCATCGAAGGCGCGGACGTTTATGATCGAGGCGATCTTCTGGTCGCCAAGATCGAGTAGATTGACGATGTTGCGGCCTTTGCTTTGACGCGACAGGGCCGGGATATCGTAAACCTTGAGCCAGTAGCACTTGCCGCGGTTGGTGAAGACCATGAGATAATCGTGCGTGGAGGCGACGAACATGTGTTCGAGGAAATCGCCTTCCTTGAGGTCGGAGCCGATGATGCCTTTGCCGCCCCTGCCCTGCTTGCGATAGGCGTCGAGGTCCATACGCTTGATGTAGCCGGTATGCGAGACGGTGACGAGGACTTCTTCATCGGCAATGAGGTCTTCGAGGTTGAACGATTCGACGCCGCCGGTGATCTCGGTGCGGCGTTTGTCGGCGTACTTTTCTTTAATTTCGTGGATGTCCTCGCGGATGATGTCGAGGAGGAGGTTGTCATCATTGATGATCGCTTCGTGGCCGGCGATCTCTTCTGTGAGCTGAGAATATTCTTTGGCGAGCTTTTCTATTTCGAGCCCGGTGAGACGCTGGAGCTGCATTGTGAGGATAGCGTCTGCCTGCGGGCCGGAGAGGAACTGGTCGGCCTTGGATTTGCCGGTTACGAACGATTCGGGCAGGATGCGCAGGAGCGTCTCGGTTTCGACGAGCTTGAGTGCTTTTCTCATCAAATTCGCCTTGGCCGCGGGGGCATCGGGCGAACGCTTGATGAGGTCTATAATTTCGTCTATGTCGCTTACGGCGAGAATTAGGCCTTCGAGGATGTGGGCACGGTTGCGGGCCTTGGCCAGGAGGAACCTTGCGCGGCGGCGTATGACGATCTTGCGATGCTCGATGAACAGCGTGAGCATCTGTTTGATCGTCAGCGTTTCGGGACGGTTATTGACGAGGGCTATGTTGATGATCGCGAAGGTATTTTGCAGCGGCGTGTACTGATAGAGCTTGTTGAGCACGACATAGGAATCGGCATCGCGTTTTAGTTCAACGACGACTCGCATGCCTGTGCGGTCGCTCTCGTCGCGGACATCGGATATTTCGTTGATAATATCGTTGGTGACGCATTCGGCTATGCGTTCGACGATGCTGGTTTTGATGACCTGGTACGGTATCTCGGTGATGATGATCGACTCGCGGCCTTTTTTGTCGACTTCGATCTCGGTTTTGCCGCGGAGTGTAAGATGGCCTTTGCCGGTCGTGTATGCGTCAACGATGCCTTTTCTGCCGCAAATGGTTCCGCCGGTGGGGAAATCCGGGCCGGGGAGTACGTTTAGGATATCACGGTAGCCGCAATCGGGCTGATCTATCACCAGCAGCAGAGCATCGCAGACTTCGCCGACGTTATGCGGGGCCATGTTCGTAGCCATGCCGACTGCGATACCGGTGGTGCCGTTGACGAGAAGATTCGGGAACTTCGCGGGCAGGACAGTCGGCTCGGTGCGGGTTTCATCGTAGTTGGGTACGAAATCGACAGTGTCGCGATTGAGATCTTCGAGCATCTCCATCGCGGGGGCGGTCATGCGGGCTTCGGTGTAACGCATCGCGGCTGGCGGGTCGGCGTCGATCGAGCCGAAATTACCCTGCGGATCGACCATTGTATATCGCAGGTTCCAGTCCTGGCCCATGCGGACGAGGGTGCCGTATGTGGCCTGGTCGCCATGGGGATGATAGTTACCGCTGGTATCGCCGACGATCTTTGCGCATTTACGATGCTTTGAACGGGGGCCGAGGTTAAGGTCGTTCATGGCTACCAATACGCGTCGTTGGGAGGGCTTTAGGCCATCGCGGACGTCCGGCAGCGCACGAGAAACGATAACGCTCATGGCGTAGTTCAAGTATGAATTTTTCAATTCGTCGAGAATGCGGATATTCTCAAATCTATCTGTTTGCTGAATCTGATTTTCGTCCATAAAACACGTCTAATCCTATACGTCCCAGCTTTGTAGCGGGACCGATAAATAATCACGTTAGACTACCGCAAAATGGCTGCAAAGTCAAACAGCGATTAGCAATAGCGGATGTGAAAATATCCGTTTTTTGCAGGTCAGCGATGCGGTTTTGAGCTTAAAAACAGGGCTTTTGGGCAAAGCTGTTAATTAAAGCCGGGCACCCCGCCATAAATAAATCTAAGTGCACCGAAATTGGGTATAATGGCCGGAAGCTTTGGGTTATTAAAGAGCGAAAAGCCGCTTGGCCAATAGACGAACATGGCCTTGCCGACGAGGTAATCGCGGGGGACGATGCCCTTGGGGTAATGATTCTTGTTGTTGCCGATCCCGTAATTATCCCACCAGCGGCTGTCGTGACTGTTCGGGCTGTTGTCGCCGCAAACGAAGAACTCGTCTTTGCCCAGCACAAAGGCTTCTTTTTCGGACGCCCTGGACCTCATGCGTCCGTAGGCAGATACGTCGAGATAAGCTGTGTCACGATAAAGCGCGATGTGGCTTAAAGTAAGGCTGCCTGAACCAAGGATACCAACATAAGGAGCACTGCCGTATATCCGTTTACCAGCGGAATTGGGATCGGTGCCGAGGTCTTTTGTGATCGATGTTTCGCCGAACTTGAACGTAAGCATATGATCTACGCTTGCGAAACTAACCGGCAGGAATTTGTCTTTGGGTATCGATTTGAGAGTCGTCGAGGCCAAAGTAACGGGTTTAGAATCGGCAGTTGACCCGGTGATGGACATAAGGCCGTTAGCGTCGACGGAGGCCTTGTATAAGGTTTCATACTTGCTGATCGCGATGCCGATAAGGCCGGGCGAAGCGGTGGTATCGGCACTGAACGCGAGCTTAACATCGGTTACAACAGGCATGTTATCATTCATGAAATTGGCGTTGTAGGCGTATATTGCCTTTATCTCGTTACCAACGGCACTGTTATAAACGGCAGTGGATACCTTATCTTTAGGGCTGTCCAGTGTGAATACGGACGGATCGGTGAGTGAAGTGAAATTCCAGGTCGAAGGGCCGACATTCTCAAAGGGCTGGCGCCAGGTGTGGCCATTGAAATAGGGCTGCTCCGGCCTGACCGGCCGGTAATCGTTATTATAAACAGGCATCCAGAGTTCATCCTGGACATGAGGCGGCTTGCGAACGAGTTTGTCGTTTATGTATATGTCGCCGTCGAAGATCTGTATCTTTTCACCGGGCTTGCCGACAAGACGTTTTATAAAGTTGATGCGGGGCATTTCCGGATTTTTGAAAACAACCACATCCCAGCGATCCGGGTCGCGGAACTGGTAGAGCGTCTTGAGGACCAGGATACGGTCACCGCTGGCGACGGAGTTTTTGGTGGTGGAGCTTAACATATAACCGCAACTTGGGCATCTCGGCGGTTCGGGACGGAATTCCTGCTCGTCCTTGGGGATGTATTCTTCACTGAAACCATAGTCTCTTTGAACAAAGCCGTAATCGTAGCGGTAGCCGCACTCGACGCAGCGGAGGCGGAAATGAGCACCCTTGAGGGTATCAGCCATTGAGCCGGTAGGTATGCGAAAGGCCTCCATAACGAAAGCTCGAAAGACAAACGCCAGGATGAAGGCCGTTATGAGCCATTCAAATGTGTTGGCGACCGTGTCTGCCATTTGCGTAGAGCGTTTGGCTTGAGGAGTTTTGGCCATCCGTGATTCCTTATTTTTTTGTTTTGAGGTAGTCGTTAATAGCTGCCGCGGCGATACGTCCCTGTCCCATGGCCAATATTACCGTAGCGGCACCGAGAACAATATCTCCGCCTGCATACACGCCGTCAAGCGACGTTTTGCAGTTCTCATCCACTACTATATTGCCCCACTTATTGAGCGCCAGGCCCGGAGTTGTCTGGCCGATGAGCGGGTTGGCGCCGTTGCCTATGGCGATAATCACTGTATCGACAGGCAATATGAATTCCGAACCCGGTATAACCACGGGTTTGCGGCGGCCGGACGCATCAGGCTCGCCAAGTTCATATTTGAGTATCTCGATAGCCTGGACGCGCGAGTTTTCGTCACCTATGACGCGTTTGGGATTCTGGAGAAGGCAGAATTCTACGCCCTCTTCCTTTGCGTGATGGAGTTCCTCAACGCGGGCGGGCATTTCCTTTTCGCTTCGCCTGTAGACAATGGAGACCTTTTCGGCACCGAGCCGAAGTGCAGTCCTGGCGGCATCCATGGCGACGTTGCCGCCGCCCACCACAGCTACCCTCTTGGACTGGGCTATGGGTGTATCGGAACCTTTGCCGAATTTGTATGCGTTCATCAGGTTGGCACGGGTAAGATACTCATTAGCTGAGTATACGCCGATAAGGCTTTCGCCTTCGATATTCATGAAATTGGGAAGGCCTGCGCCTACGCCAATATAAACAGCGTCAAAGCCATCCTCAGTCATCAGTTCGCCGACTGTTCGCGTCCTGCCGACCACGAAATTGCAGACGATCTTAACGCCCATTTTCGTGAGTACGTCGATTTCCCTTTGTACGATGGATTTAGGAAGCCGAAACTCCGGTATGCCGTAGACCATAACCCCGCCGGGCTTGTGAAAGGCCTCAAAAACCGTGACATCATGTCCCATGCGGCGAAGATCGGTGGCAACTACTATTCCGCCGGGCCCCGAGCCTATCACTGCTACAAAGGGAAATCGAC
>Ga0079306_1000762_pt1 | contig 25947 bp, 23 predicted proteins | sample Methanotroph_Enr_FD_79181 | JGI IMG/M metagenome (GOLD analysis project Ga0079306, IMG submission 79181) | Enriched soil microbial communities from Old Woman Creek wetland in Ohio, USA - Methanotroph_Enrichment_5 | ecosystem: Environmental > Terrestrial > Soil > Wetlands | place: USA: Ohio...
GCGAGGACGAGATTTGAACTCGTGACCTTCGGGTTATGAATCCGACGCTCTAACCAACTGAGCTACCTCGCCATGATTAGGGGTGCAAAAGTATCAATTTTTCCGAAACAAACAAACTCTGGCTTCGAAAATGTCCAATTTTATATAAAGTCAAATGGATTGCAGTGCTAGCAGCAAGTAGCAGATGCGAATTGTTAATGTATATAGACCATAAATTTCTATGTTAAAGCTAAACGCAAATTATCCTTATTCTGCAAAACAGGGAAAGTTGTATTGAAAATTATTGCTATTTGCGCAGGTATATAATAATTAAATTGATTTTACACCTTATAAACCACCGCTCTAATATTCATCCCGGCTCCTACCGAAGCAAAAATCAATTTGTCGCCTTTGTTTATTTTATGAGGTTCCAGTTTATGTTTCAGAATCAAATCAAGCAAGGTAGGCAAGGTTGCTACAGATGTATTGTCAAGGAATGAAACCGATTCAACTCACCTTTGGATAAAACTGTTTCAAAATTCATGTTTTTTTTACTATCTTTACAGTGCAGCGATTTTTTTTATTTTTAATTATGCTGGGGAAATATTCAATTTATTAATTTATTAAAATCCAATGCTGCATTTTTTTGTTTATTCTTAACATGGAGGAATATCATTTAACAGTGGAACTTTTTCTAAAATCTGCATATGACAGAACCTCTTTCCACCGAACATGCATTTATCAGAAAGCTCACTGATATTGTACTTTCAAACCTTGACGATAAGAGTTTTGGCGTTAAAAAACTTGCATTTATAGCTGGCCTGCCACAGCACAGTCTAATTCGAAAATTGCATGAAATAAACAAAAAAACGATTAATCAGTTTATCCGTGAAGTTCGGCTTCAAAAGGCGAAGGAATTGTTACAAAATGAAGATCAGACTGCTGCTGAAGTTTCATTCTTAGTTGGTTTTAACAGCCCTGCTTATTTCAACAAATGTTTTCACGAATACTTTGGCTATCCTCCAGGGAAAGCAAAAAAAAATCATACTTCGGACTCGGAAGTAGAATTGTTAACTCCAGACACTTTTCTTGCCAGACCTTCCGGGTTTAATACAAGGAGGTTAATTTATACTATCCTGATTTTTATTTTTATAGCTGGAACTGCTGTCTTTTTTTTATATCCGAATTTTTATAAAACCATTTGGTCACAGGGTATGGAGACCCCGGATGGCAGAATCTCTATTGCTGTAATGCCCTTTTACAATATGACCTGGGATACTTCCTGGAATATATGGCAGGGAGGTATGCAGGAGTGCCTAATATCGGTGCTTTCTAATAATAAAGAGCTTAAATTGAGGCATAAAGAATCAATCAATGCACTGCTGCTATCGGAGGGAATTACTGAATATGCATCGCTTACACCGGCTATTGCAGGCAGGATTTCGCGAAAGCTGGAAGCAAATCTGTTTATTTATGGTAGCATTAAACAGGCTGGTTCAACTCTCCGTATTGATGCTGAACTCACCAATACAAAATCAAAGGAAGTTGTTAAATCCTTTAGGGTTGAAAGGCCCCTTAATGAAGAAAATATCCTTGAGATTATAGATTCTATTGCTGTGAATGTAAAGAATTTCCTGCTGATATCTAAACTGATCAGGGAAAATTCGGTCTGGAAACATTATGGACTGCCAAATACCAACTCTCCGGAGGCTATCCGGTTTTGTATGTATGGGAGCTCTGCCTTAGCCAAAGGTGATAATACAAATGCAATTTCCTGGTTTTTAAAAGCACTGGAAGCTGATTCAAACTATTATGGCCCCATGCAGGGACTTTCATCAGCCTATGCTCATATGGGTATGACAGAGCAGAACTTTCAATGGGTGGAGAAGTTTTACAATAAAAGAAATCAGTTTTCATTTGATGACCAGCTTTGGGCAAGCTGGGTATATGCCTTTAACTTTGAACCGCCTGAGGAATCAATAAAGTATTTAAAGCAACTTCAGCAAATGGATGATCAGTCACCAAACACTTACTACCTGCTTGGGATCACCTACAACATGTTGAAACAATACGACAAAGCAATCCCGGAATTGGAAAAGAATCTGGAAATATGCCGTAAATGGGGGAAGGATTTTATGACTAAAAATTCTACCTATATTGACCTTGGAACAGCTTATCATAAAACGGGTCAATACAAAAAGGAAAAGAAGATTTACCAGCTTGAAGAAAAGTATATTTCCGATGATCCCGTGCTTTTATGCAGGCAGGCCATTCTCGCCTTAACCCAGAAAGATACAGTTGCCTCGAACCGATATTTCGAGAAATATATTGTTGTCCACAGGCAAAAATATCCGGGCTGGGAATCAGAAATTCCAACAAGCCAGGCATGGATATATTTAGAAACAGGATACCCCGATAAAGCGGAAGAATACCTCCGGAAATCAATTTCGATGGATCGCGGAAATCCGGAGAGGCTGTTTAACCTTGCTAATTTCTTTGTCGATCATAACAGGAAACTCGGCGACATTCCGGAACTGATGGACCAGGCTATGGCTATGGCAGTAAACAAAGTCGATTATTACAGATATATGGATTTAAAAGGCTGGGGTCTTTATAAACAAGGACGGAGTAAGGAAGCGCTGGCAGTCATACAGGAAGTTTGGGATTCAGCGCCATTCCACTTGGGTAGCCTTGTTGTTCATATGCGGGAAGTAAAAAAAACAGTCGCAGGTTCTGAGCTCACATCAAAATCAAAGTAAAACAATTCCAATAGAGTCAGTGGATAGTAATGACACAAGAGTGCTTTTTTTTTAAATCTGACTTTTTGTATAAAAATTGCAATAAGTTGTTATAAAACTATAATTCATTGTTTAAAAATTGCTATTTACCTGGTAGCGTTTCATATTAACTTTAAATATAATTCGAACTGGAATTGAATACTTTTTATAAACTTAACCATTTCGTATGAAAGAACTGTTTTGCTTATAAATTTGTACTTCTGTTCTTGTGGCAAATTGAAGTTAAAGGGATTCAATACTGAAACTAGATCAATGCATTGTTCCGTTACTTAATAGTGACGGTCATAAATCATCCAAATCCGGGAGCATGGTTCTTCCTGAAGACATAGAATCACCTCGTTATCTTAGTATCGTTTGTCGAAGACACAGCCTCTGGTCAAGTAAGGTGGTGCAGCCCATTTCCATTTTCTGTCAAATGGGAAGCCGGATTTATAAAAGATTTGGATTTTGAAGACTCTTCCCGTGAGTCATTAAATGGGATATCCATGATTTTTCGAAATCCAATAATTCTGATCTCACAAGGTATAAATAAGTCCGTCCCAATCTGTTGAAATAATACAGAAAAGAAATAAGTTGATTATCATTCATTTAGTATAATAAATCTTATCAAAGCACAAACTAAAATCATAAACCATGAAAAAGACAATTTTAATAATAGCTTTAATGATGATATGTTTCGGACTAAAAGCTATTGCTGGTAACGATGAAAATTGTTACGTAAAAACCAGAGATAATACATTTGTAGGGGCAGATATTAAAATAGGATTGAACCATACCAGGCTGGTACAATCAGATGGAGCATACAGGGAATTTAAAAACCGTGAAGTTATTGCTTACAGACATCACAATAAACTTTATATGATGATGCCTGTAGTTTGCAATAATACAGACACTCTTTGCATGGCTATGATGGAGTATATTACTTCAAAGTCAGGGTGTATTGTTTATAAATACTCTTGCTCAAAAGAGGAGGACAGACTTACCGATGCAAATAAAAATTATTTCTTTGTCTATAAAGATGGTAAGTATTATTGCCGTATCGATGAGGACCAAACCGAGGCACTCAAAGCCTTTGGCATAATAGTGATATAGATTTTCAAAGAAGTTTGAATAGTAGAACTATTTAAATCCCTCTGCCTCATTGAATGGGATTTCTAACAGTGTGAAACAATCTCTAAATCGGAGTGAATGAACCCGCACTCACAGAATATCAGGGAGTGTAATCCCTTTTGCATGAATTCTTTACAGTACCAGAAAATTGATTCTTATTTAAGAATTATACATTTAAATCTTGCTTGAAAACGATTTTACACCTTGTATACCAACGCATTAATATTCATACCTGCACCTACGGATGCAAAAACCAAAAGATCTCCCCGGTTTATTTTATGCGGTTGCAGTTTATCCTTCAGGATGAGATCAAGTAAAGTAGGCAAGGTGGCAACAGAAGTATTACCCAGGAATGCAATGGTCATCGGCATAACGTTTTCCGGTAAGTCAACTATATTGTACAATCCATAAAGCCTTTTCAATATGGCATCATCCATCTTCCCGTTAGCCTGGTGGATGAGAACCTTACTGATTTCGGAGAGCTGTGTATTGCTTTTATCGAGACAGTCTTTAATGGCCTGGGGTACTGTTTCGAGTGCATATTGATATAATTTTCGCCCGTTCATTTTTAAAAACAAGTCATTCTTGTTTTTATGTTCAGGATTGAATGATTTATCCATATGTAACATTTTTGAATACAAAAATGTATCTGAACGTGTTTTATGGGCAAGTATTCCGATAGGGGTATCACTTATCTTCGTTTCCATAACCACAGCACCAGCTCCGTCAGCATATAGCATGCTGTCTCTGTCATGCGGATCCGAAATCCTGGATAATGCCTCTGCCCCTATAACCAGTATTTTTTTGGCATCACCTGATTTTATGAAATAATCCGCTTGTATAACAGCTTGCAGCCAGCCCGGGCAACCAAATGTTATGTCGTAAGCTATCGTGCCCGGATTTTTGATCTCTAATTTATGTTTGACCCGGGCTGCCAGGCTGGGTACAAAGTCGGACCTGTTGTTGTCATGTTTCACATCCCCGAAATTATGTGCCACAATGATGTAATCTAATTCTTCTTTGTCAATATTCGCCGACTTAATGGCTTCAACAGCAGCAAAATAAGCGATATCGGAAGTTACCTTGTGGTCAGTAATATAATGTCTTTCCGCAATAGTCGTAATTTCCAGAAACTTTTCAATTATTTCCTGGTTCGGTTTATCCAGTTTCGTTCCGTCTTCGTTATAAAATTCATTGGTCAGGAAATTTTCATTTTTAATCTTTCTTGACGGAATATAGCTTCCGGTTCCAGTAATCACGCTGTAAATAGTATCGTTCATTTTTTTTTGATTCAGTTGAGGGGTTTAACTTACATCCCATTTTGAACGCTATTTGGCGTTTTTTTAAAAGATGAGAATCTTTAAATGGGAATTTTTTGATCTGTTTTATTCGTTCTCTTGTGCAATAAAATTACACAATATTTTGTACATGCGTAGCATTCTCTTACAATTACAGTATTTTCAAAGGAATTAGTCCTTTTGAAACTTTTGCTGCTCTTCAGTGTACACTTCGCCAGTAAATCTGGATGAATCACTACATCTCCATATTCGGACAACCGGTATTTTAAAAGGAACACTTCATACTTGTTCCAATGTTTTAAGCCTGCAATAACAAAAGTGAAAGCCATCAGATCTGCACCCTTCTTAAATCATCGTCAAATCGCCGGATTGTATTGTCCCAAGACTGATACTATGGCAAGGCTAAGACCTGAGTTAGTCAAGAAAAAACCGGTATAAACCGGTTTTTGAAATCATTCAGGCTTTTTCTAGTTATTCTGTTTCTTCCTGCCCCAGCGTATTAAAACATCCTGCACATCTTTGAAACGGATTGGTTTTGATAAATAATCAACCATTCCGGCTTCCAGGAATCTTTCCCTGTCACCGGGCATAGCATTTGCTGTTATTGCAATGATAAACGGCCGGATGTTTTCCGGGTATTTCTCAATGATAGCTTGTGTCGCTTCAAGTCCGTTCATCACAGGCATCTGCACATCCATCAGAATAATATCAAATGATTTGTGCTCCATAATTTCCAATGCTTTCCGTCCATTTTCAACAGCGTCAATGGTATACCCCATTTTTCGCATCAAGGTTACAACCAGTTCCTGGTTAGTGAAATTGTCTTCCGCCAGCAGGATATTCAAAGGAAGTTTATCCGAAAGTTTTTTATCAACACTGTGATCGGCAACATTCTTTTTACGGTTCCTGTTTTCTGACATAACTCCTAAAACCAGTTCAAAGAGGTCAGTAAGTTTAACAGGTTTTGAGAGTTGAGCATCGAAAAGCCCTTTTGGAAGATCGCTGACTTTGCCTACTGAAGAAACCAGGATGAACGGCATATCTCCTTTAAATGGTATTTCACGGATGGTTTGAGCCAGTTCTACGCCATTTAATCCGGAAGCCTGCATATCAAGAATTCCAAGATCGAAATAGGAATCCTCGCTCTCAATTATCCGTAAAGCTTCTTTTGCAGTTGAGGCTGTATAAGCTTTCATTCCCCAGGCTTCGAACTGTACTGTGAATATTTGCCTTGAAGTCTGATCACTGTCAACAATAAGTACCTTGCTGCCTTTAAGTTCCGGTATTTGTCCGCGTATATATAGTTTGGTAGTTGGTGTATCGGCTATTCTGAGTTTTGCAGTAAAATAAAAGGTAGCTCCTTTGCCGGGTGAACTCTCAGCCCAGATTTTTCCGCCCATAAGCCCAACCAGGTGGCGTGCAATAGCCAGTCCCAGGCCAGTTCCGCCGTAGCGACGCGAAACGAAAGTTTCCCCTTGTGTAAAGGCTTCAAAGATTAATGATAATTTCTCTTTTTGAATTCCAATACCACTGTCTTTTACTGAGAAGAGCAGTTCACAATAATCCTTGGTTTGTGATTGTTTCTCAACCGAGATAAAAATTTCTCCTTCATCAGTAAATTTAATAGCGTTGTTGATAAGGTTTCCAAGGATCTGCCTGATCCTTTTCATATCACCTATTAAAAATGGGGGAGCTTCTGGTTGAAGCATATACAACAAATCAATCCCTTTTTCAATTGCCTTCATGGCATAAATATCCAGCGCCTCTTCAATACACTTGCGGAGTTCAAATGAATCCTCATCAAGAATAAGTTTATCAGCTTCAATTTTTGAGAAATCCAGGATATCATTGATGATTGACATCAGGTTATCAGCACTGATCCGCAGCGTTTCGAGATAATTGTGCTGTTCGGGAGTTATTTTAGTATCAAGCAGCAAACTGGTCATACCCACAATCCCATTCATGGGAGTGCGTATTTCGTGACTCATCATCGAAAGAAAGTCGGACTTGATACGGTTGGCTTTTTCAGCCTGATGCTTTATTTCATCTGCTTCCAGTGCAAGTTTTTCAAAATCTTTCTGTTTCAGGAGGTCGGTCTGGATCCTGACATTTTCTGACTTTAGTTTTTCTATCTCCTGTTGCAGTGAGTTAATATCATTCGAATCCAAATTCATATTGGTAAAGAGTGTTAATAAATCAAGCAAATATAACGATTAAATTGTGGTTTTAGTTTTTATTGATAAAATATTCTAATTTACGTATAGTGTCTACAATACTTTCATGAAACAAAAAAACTGCTTCCGGTTATGGAAGCAGTTTGGATTAATTTTTTTCTTTGAAATCAATCGGGATATAAGATAACCCGTCTAAGCTTGCTGGTACTCCTTAATAATATCTTTTACACCGTCAGGGGATACGCGGCCGTAAACCTTTTCACCAACCATTACCACAGGGGCAAGTCCGCAGGCACCTACGCAGCGCAGGCAGCTGAGTGAAAATTTTCCATCAGGTGTGGTCTGACCAACCGGTACATTAAGGATGCGTTTAAATTCATCCAGTACCTTTTCAGCTCCCCGCACATAGCAGGCTGTTCCCATACAAATACTGATAGGGAATTCGCCTTTCGGTATCATGGTGAAGAAGGAGTAAAAAGTTACAACCCCGTAAACATGAGCAACCGAACAGTGAAGATTTTTTGCTATAATTTCCTGTACTTCGGCTGGCAGATAACCCACCAGGCTTTGCGTTTTATGCAGTACATTGATCAACTCACCCTTTTCGTTGTTGAAATTTTTGCAGATGGCTTCTATCTGTAGAACCTTCTGCTCACTAATTTTTATATTTGCCATTACGATTTTTCTTTAAAATTATTTACCTGCTGGTCCCTGTTTATTCATCAATTTCGACCGGTTTGCTCCTGTCGAAATATTTTGTGTGAAGCAAATGATGTGACTTCTCGCCCATCGGTTTGCCAAGGAATTCGGCATATAACTGCTGAATGTAAGGATTTTCGTGCGATTTACGGATTGTTTTACCTGAATCCTCATTGTAAATTGCTTTCTGGCGGGCCATCAAAATACTTGTATCTCCATGATGAAGCGGTTGCCCTCCGCCGCCGATACATCCGCCCGGGCAAGCCATAATTTCGATGGCATGAAATTCGGATTTGCCATCTTTTATGTCCTGCAGAAGCTTGCGTGCATTGCCTAAACCGTGTGCGATTCCTATCCTGATAGGAGTTCCGTTAAAATCAATTTCTGCATGACGTATCCATTCCATTCCACGTAATTGTTTGAAATCAACTTTCGCAAGAGTTTTCCCTGTGAAAATTTCATAGGCGGTACGGGCCGCAGCTTCGATTACACCTCCGGTAGTACCAAATATTACAGCAGCACCGGTTGATTCACCCATAGGTAAGTCAAAATCCTGGTCAGGCAACAGATTGAAATCGATATTTGCCTGTTTTATCAGGTGAGCGAGTTCCCGTGTTGATACAGCATAATCCACATCTGGGTTTCCGTTCGTTGAAAATTCTTCGCGCTGACATTCATATTTTTTTGCAAGACAGGGCATAATGGAAACTACAACCAGGTTCTCACGCTGAATACCAAGTTTGTCGGCAAAATATGTTTTTGCTATGGCACCGAACATTTGTTGCGGCGAACGCGCTGTGGACGGGATATCACTCATTTCGGGGAACTGGTGTTCAAAGAAATTTACCCAACCCGGGCAGCACGAAGTAAGTATAGGTAATTTAACAGTTTTGTCGCCTTTCAGATGTCGTGTGATGCGATCGAGCAACTCGGTACCTTCTTCCATAATGGTGAGGTCGGCAGCAAAGTCGGTATCAAAAACATAATCAAATCCAAGGTTTTTTAGTGCGGAAACCATTTTCCCGGTTACTGAAGTTCCTGGCACCATACCGAATTCTTCACCTAATGCCACTCTCACGGCCGGTGCAGTTTGAACGATAACTGTTTTTGAAGGATCAGCTAATGCACGGATAACCTGGTTGGTGTGATCCACTTCGGTAAGAGCGCCTGTTGGGCAAACGGCAACACATTGCCCGCAATATGTACAAACGCTATGATCGAGGTTCATTTCGAATGCAGGAGCCACGACTGACATAAATCCGCGGTTCACTGCTGAAAGAACACCCACAGTTTGTACGTCGTTACACATCATTTCGCAACGGCGGCACATGATGCATTTGTCAACATCGCGGATGATAGCGGGTGAAGTATCTTCTTTATAATGTGATTGCTCGCCCTGGTACTCAATCTGACGGATTCCCATATCCTGGGCAAGGATTTGCAACTCGCAGCTTCCGCTCTTTGGACATACAAGGCAATCGGTAGGGTGATCGCTCAGTATGAGTTCCAGAACCGTTTTACGGCTGTTGAGTACACGTATATTGTGAGTGTTCACTTCCATGCCTTCGTAGCAATCAGTAGCACAGGCTGGTGCAAGATTACGGCGACCTTTTACTTCAACCACGCAAATGCGGCAACCTGCCGGTTTGTTGGTGATTTCAAAATCATGCAAGTGGAGGTAACAAAGTGTCGGAATATTGATTCCAACTGATTTTGCAGCATCCAGTACCGTAGTCCCGGGGGCTACCTGTATATCTTTATTATCTATTATTATATTGATCATTTCCATGGTTTATTCCCCTTTCATTACTTAATAAACACTGCGTTGAACTTACATTTCTCCAAGCAGGCACCGCATTTTATACAGATAGCCTGATCAATTATATGTACTCCTTTCCGTTCGCCTGCAATTGCATTCACCGGGCAGTTACGTGCACATGCAGTGCATCCAACACAATTTTCTTCGTCAATTACATATTGAAGCAGTGCTTTGCACTGACCGCTCGGACATTTATGATCAACAATATGTGCTAAATATTCGTCATAGAAATTGTCCATGGTCGAAAGTACAGGATTCGGAGAAGTCTGTCCCAGTCCGCAAAGTGAAGTGTCCTTAATTACATAACTCAGGTTGCGAAGGAGATCAAGATCTTTTAAAGTCCCTTTACCTTCACAGATTTTTCCAAGCATTTCATTTAATCGTTTGTTCCCGATCCGGCAGGGCGAACATTTCCCGCACGATTCCTCAACAGTAAAATCGAGGTAGAATTTAGCGATGGAAACCATACAGTCATCTTCATCCAAAACAATCATTCCTCCCGATCCCATCATGGAACCTGCAGCTGTAAGCGAATCAAAGTCAATCTTTATATCGAGATGCTTTTCGGTTAAACAGCCGCCTGATGGACCGCCGGTTTGAACGGCTTTGAATTTCTTCCCGTCTTTAATACCACCGCCGATTTCGAAAATAATATCACGAAGAGTTGTTCCCATCGGGACTTCAATCAGTCCGACGTTATTTATTTTTCCTGCTAATGCGAATACTTTTGTTCCTTTTGATTTTTCACTGCCGATGGATGCAAACCATTCTGCTCCTTTATTAATAATTACCGGGACATTGGCAAAAGTCTCAACATTATTAACATTGGTAGGTTTTTCAAGGAATCCTGAAACGCTTGGAAATGGCGGTTTGATGGTAGGTTCACCGCGTAAGCCTTCCATGGAATGGATAAGTGCTGTTTCCTCACCGCAAACAAATGCTCCGGCTCCATAGCGTATATCAATTTCGAAATTAAAGCCCGTTCCGAATATGTCTTTTCCCAATAGCCCGAATTCAGAGGCTTGTTTCATGGCTATTTTCAACCTTTCTACTGCCAGGGGGTATTCGGCACGGATATATACCACACCTTTGTCAGCACCGATGCAATATCCGCAGATAGCCATGGCTTCGATTACGGAATGAGGGTCGCCTTCAAGGATTGAACGGTCCATGAACGCACCAGGATCGCCTTCATCGGCATTACATACCACAAATTTCTGATCAGACTGGCTTTTGCTGGTAATTTCCCATTTAAGCCCTGTAGGGAAACCGCCGCCTCCGCGTCCGCGGAGGCCGCTCTTTTTCATTTCTTCAATCACCTGGGCTGGTGTCATTTCGGTGAGACATTTTGCCAAAGCGGCATATCCGTCGCGCGAAATGTATTCTTCAATATTTTCGGGATCGATAAATCCGCAGTTCCGCAGTGCGATACGCAACTGTTTGCGGTAAAACCCCATGTGTTTCGAATCGGAAACAGCTTTTTGCGTTTCAGGATTAATGTAAAGTAAACGATGTACTTTGCGTCCTTTAATTATGTGTTCAGCAATAATTTCAGTTGCGTCCTCAGGTTTAACCCGGGTATAAAAAGTGTTGTCGGGCATAACCTTTACAATAGGTCCTTTTTCACAGAATCCGAAACAACCGGTAGTTATAACCTGAACTTCATTTTCCAGTCCCTTTTCAAATATCTCTTTCCTGAGGTTGTGAAAAAGCTGTTCGCTTTCCGAAGCCCTGCAGCCGGTTCCTCCGCATACCAATAGGTGCATTTTGTAGTGTGTCATAGTATTTTCCTCCTGGTTTTATTACTTGCCTTCAATATTTTCGTAGTTAACAGGGATAATGCCATCAAGCAGTTCACCGTTTTTAATATATTTTTCGATGATCAGGTCGGCTTTTTTTGAATCAACATACCCGAAAACAAGCGGTTGATGACCTGGGCGTGTAACTTCAATAGTAGGTTCGGCGTAGCAATACCCCATGCAACCTGTTTGAGTAACAACGGCAGGGATGTTGCGTTTTTCCATTTCAGTAATCAGATAATCCATTACTATCTTGGCTCCAGATGCAATACCACAGGTAGCCATAGCTACCCTGATCTGTACCATGCTCTCCGGGGTTTCGCTCCGTTCGCGAAGACTCATTTTCGTCTCAACGTCAGCTTTAATCTTTCTTAAATCAGCCAGTGATGTGATCTTGGTCATTTGATTTTGTTTTTACAATGTTTATTAAGTTTCAATTACTTATGATGCTTTTATTTCTTTAAGATTATCACGTATCAGATCTTTCATGAATGCGATTACCATTGGATTGCTTATTGCGAGATCACATAATGTGTCTTTTATCTCAGCTGTATCGAATACAAATGTGCCTTGCGGCGTATGGTGTGTATACTTGAATTCAATTTCAGGACACGAGGAAACGGTTAGTGCCAGAACTCCGGCTATATCACCTATAGGTAGCCTGTCGATATGAGAGTATCCAAATCCTGCTACAACCTCAGTTCCTATACCTGGTTGTGAATGAACCCTAATGCTTCCGCCGGTTCGTTCAGCATTTTGTTTCAATAAAGATAATCCTAAACCTACTTTGCGGGTTGAACGTGTTGTAAAAAAAGGATCTGTAATATGTTTTACCATTTCAGCGTCTATTCCTTTGCCGTTATCAGTGAACTTAACCTGGTATTCGTCATTATCCGGAATTTCGTCAATCTGAAGTTTAATCAGTGTAGCACCGGCCGTCACCGAATTCTGCAGTATATCGAGTATGTGAAGTGCTAAATCTTTCATTCAATTATAACTTTACGTCCCAACTTACCTTGAAGAGCCATTTTAACTTCATTAAAGGTACGAAGTTCCATTTCAAATGTGGAAACTGCTTTACCAATATTCTCCGCATAATGTGCATCCGAATTCCTAATGATTGATATTCCGGCTTGCTTTCCAAGGAATGGGATAACCGATTGAATCTTGCAATTGGCTGAAATTTCTATACCGTCAATCAACAGATCCGTAGGAATAAATCCAAGCTGGCTGATAATGCTGTAGCTTGGTCTGTCAATATGTGCCGGGATAAATATTCCTCCAAGCGAATGTACTTTCTTTTCAACCTGATCAATTGATTGGTCTAATGCTGAAAGAAGCAGGAACTCAATTTCATCGATTATCTGTTCATCTTCATTTACAACAACCTGGTAACCGAAATTTTCCGTATTGTTTGGGATAGGAGGGAGGTGTTTTTCCAGGTAAGTCTGGAATTCCGACAATTGATCATCATTTTCAAAGAACGTGAGGCAATGAACTTCTTCGCGGGTAGTTACTTCAGTGCCCATAAGTACAAATATTCCTGCATGCTCCGCCAGTTTGTTTATCAGTTTACAATGCCTAGTCGTATTGTGATCGGTTATTCCAATAATATCGAGGGCCTTTTCGCGGGCTTTCTCAACAATAATCGCCGGGCTCATCTCCAGGTCGCCACAGGGCGAAAGTACTGTGTGAATATGAAGATCTGCCCGGTATCGATTCATTTCTAGCGGCTTAGCAAGTTGAACAATTTTCCGGTTGTTTCAAATGCCTGATCACCTGTTCCTAACACAGGGATACCTTCCTCTTCAGCCTGTGCCAGCATATCTGCTTCGGGTTCAGCTCCTTTAACCAGAATTACAGCTGCTAATTCCTTCAACGACGCAATTGCAATTACGTTTTTGTGGGTTTGCAACGTAATCCAGATTTTACCTTCTTCAGCATGTCCCATTACATCACTCAGCAAATCAGAAGCATAACCTCCTGTAATTTCACGATCCAAACCTTGGCTTCCGCCGAAAACTTTTAAATCGAGAATGGTAATTATATCTTTAACTTGCATACCGGTATTGGTTATTTATGGTTTGAAAAAAATTTATCGCTGCCCCAGATGCTTTTTAGCATTTCGAGTGATTCTTCCGGGCTGAGTTTTCCGGTTTGTTCCCGGTTTTTTTGGATAAAAATGCATTGCCTGATATCAGCTTCACCAAGCGCTATGTCGTTGGCAAATGCTTGGCAATTGGGCGATCCGCATGCACCACAGTCGGTAAGGGGAAGGCATTGTAGCATCCGTCTTGATTTGTCAAGTTTGCGCATCGCTTCTTCAATGTCTTCATCCAGTTTCATCATGCTGCGCGGATTTATCGGCTGGATATTAATCCTGCGTAACAGGTAATCAGTATATGCCTGAATCCCGTTTTTTGGGGATATTTCTTCTTTAGCCAGAGGCGTATAGGATCTTAACCGTTCAGCAACCAGGAAACGGTTGGCCGAAAGCAGCACACCGCCGGCACAACTTTCGTCGCAGGCACGCAGTTCAAGGAAATCTATATCTCCGATTTCATCATTTTCGATTTTTTCGAGAAAATCAATTACATTGTGAATTTCGTCGATGGCTAGGCTGCGGCCGGGAACATGTGAAGCTTCACCATGGGTAAGAGTCCATTGCCATGCAGTTTTCGAAAGATGCTTTTTTGGAATAACTGCTGGATGTGTCGAGCGGTCAGTCCTGATAAATTTATACACTTTATTGTAAAGGGTATCCATATTGATCACGCCCGTTATCATTGAATAATCTTCGCCAACAGGACTTTTGATAGCTGCTATTTTTGCTGCACAAGGTGTGATATAGAAAACTCCGATCTCAGCAGGATTAATTCCCTGGTCGGTTAATTCTTTGCGGCAATACAGTGCTGTAATATCCAAGGGCGGCTTTAAAAGCATGATATTCTCTGTTAATGCAGGAAATTTAACCTGAACCAGCCTTAATATCGCAGGACAGAAAGAAGAAATCAGTGGTTTCTTTTCAGGATGAGCTTTTGCATATACTTTTATTTCATCTGCCAACAAATCGACGCCTGTTTCTACCTCGAAAATATGAGTAAATCCATTTGCCAGGATTGCAGTATAAATCTGATTCTGTGATACTTCATCCGGAAATTGACCAAAGAATACTGCCGGTACCAATGCAATCCTGTATTTGTAAGCCTGTATACGTTTGAAGTCATCCTGGTCAATAAAAATAGCACTAACCGGGCAAGCCTTAAAGCATTCACCACAATCAACGCAGCGGTTTTCATATAAGATTGCTTTCCCGTTTCGTACCCTTATAGCTTCTGTAGGGCAGACATTCATGCAATGTGAACAACCCATACAAAGGTTGTCGCTTATTTTCAGTGCATGATGGAAATGTTTGCTCTCCATTTTTCAGGTCTGAGGCAGGTTAACTATTAGTTCAAGCGTTGTGCCAAACCCTACTTTACTTTTGATGATAAGTTCGTCGGCATTATTTTTTATATTTTGCAGTCCCATTCCGGCTCCAAATCCCATCTCGCGCACCTTCGCTGATGCGGTTGAATAGCCGGCCTGCATCGCTTTTTCAATATCCGGTATACCAGGGCCAGAATCAATCAGTTGGATATGTACACGTCTAGTATCAACATCACAAATGACCCTTCCATCGTGAGCATGAGCTACAATATTTACTTCAGCCTCGTATAGCGATACAACAATCCTTTTTATAATCTGGGGATCAACATTAAGCTGTTTCAATATTTTCTTAAAACTGCTCGAAGCATCACCAGCTTTGGTAAAGTTCCCTGCTTCAATGGCATATTCGAACCTCATCGCTACAAAATTAGTAAACGGGGTTCAACCTGTTTTGAAACAATAGACCGCACGATTTATACATTGAATAGCTGCATTGCATAATCACCATTTTGTATTCTTCAGCCATAGCAATCATTTCGGGTGTGGCTTTTTTGTTGCGCACAAGCACAATGTTTTGGATATCTGACATTTCGGAAGTGCGTATGGTTTGAATATTTACGAGTCCGGTCAGCAGCAGGAGTTTATCACTGTCAATAGTAAGAACGTCACTCATCAGGTCCGAGGCAAATGCAGCCTGTACTTCCCTGTCGAGTCTTTTCTGGCCGCAAATTACTTCCGCATTGAGTATGGTAGCTATTTCTCTCAATTTCATTATAAAGTATCCTGATTTTTACGATGTTTAAATTTTCGCAAATTAGTATGTTAAAGAAATATGAGTATTCCATGTATAAAGGCTGCAAAATTAAATGTAATTTATCTGATAAACAAGTTAGTTGTTATTTAATTCACATTGTTAATAATATAACACTAAATTTGTAATTAGTCTAAATAACAGACTATTACCTGTCTTTTTATTATCTTTATCAAATATTAAATTCAACATTTGGCATATGTTTAATCGGCTTATGAGTAGGAAAAGGAGTTGAAAAGAAATGCAAAAGCCGCCCGGTTATAGGGCGGCTTTTACAAAAGCATTTAACAATTAGTAACGCTTGCGGACCTTGTAATGTGTGTGTAATAATTCGTGCGATTTATGTCCAAGCGGATTGGTTAAATATTCCTTGTACACCTCAACCACTTCAGGATTTTCGTGCGACTTTCGGATAGGTTTTCCCATATCTTCTGCATAAATGGCTTCAGCTCTTCGTTTCCGTATTTCTTCCGATGTAGGAATTGGTTGTCCCCCGCCGCCTATGCAACCTCCAGGGCACCCCATCACTTCGATAAAATGGTAGTTCGATTCACCTGATTTTACTTTATCCATCAGTAGTTTGGCATTGGACAAGCCATGAGCTACAGCAACATTCAATTCAACACCTTCGAGGAAGCTCCATTCAGGTTTGGTGTTTTTGATTTTAATGCTGGCTTCTTTTACACCTTCCATACCACGTACTGGTTTGATATTGAGGTTGGTAAATGGAACTTCATTGCCGGTAATAATTTCATAAGCTGTACGAAGAGCAGCTTCCATTACTCCTCCTGTAGTTCCAAATATTACTGCAGCTCCAGTTGATTCACCCAAAATACTGTCATATGATTCATCTTCGAGTTTATCAAACTCAATACCAGCCTGCTTAATCATCATGGCAAGTTCACGGGTAGTAAGAACAAAATCTACATCTTTAAATCCGGAGTCACGCATCTCAGGGCGGTTGTTTTCAAATTTCTTGGCTGTACAAGGCATGATTGATACTACTACCATGTTTTCTGCTTTGATGTTGATTTTATCAGCATAGTAGGTTTTGGCTAAAGCACCAAACATCTGTTGCGGAGATTTACATGACGAAAGATTGTCGAGCAGTTCGGGGAAGATATGTTCCTGGAACTTTATCCATCCTGGTGAGCAGGAAGTCATCATTGGAAGTTTAACGGTTTCATCTTTGTCGACAAGAGCTCTTTTCAGACGGGTGAGTAATTCGGTACCTTCTTCCATAATAGTTAAGTCGGCCGTGAAATCTGTATCCAATACTTTATTGAATCCCATTCGGCGCAAAGCTGTTACCATCTTGCCTGTAACGCGCTGACCGGTTTCGATTCCAAGGTCTTCCCCAAGTGCGACGCGGGTAGCTGGAGCTGTTTCAACAACAACAAATTTGTCCGGGTTATAAATTGCTTCCCATACTTCTTCCATATAGTTATGTTCATATAAAGCCCCGGTCGGGCAACGGTTGATGCATTGTCCACAATTGGTACAAACCACTTCGTTGAGTGGTTTATTCATAAAAGTGGAAATTGCCTGGTGGCTTCCTTTATGAACAACCGCCAGGGCACTTACTGACTGGAGTTCGCTGCATGTCCGAACGCAACGCTGACATCGTATGCATTTGCTATGGTCCTTGGTTATGGAAGGAGATGAAACATCGAGATGTTTAACATTAGTTTCTACAAGATCAATAAACACATGATCGCCGTACCGATATTCACTTGTCAGGTCCTGTAACTCGCATCTTCCGTTTTTAAAGCATTTGGTACAATCGGCATTATGTTCAGATAATAACAATTCGACAATATGTTTACGAGCAACCCGTACTTTTGCGCTGTTTGTAAATACCTCCATGCCTTCGGATACCGGGGTTGCGCAGGATGCGGCAAGCAAGCGGGCGCCTTTTACTTCGACTACGCAAACGCGACAGTTGCCTGCTACTTTCAGGTCTGGATGGTTACAAAGGGTCGGTATCCGGAAATTCAGGCGTTTAGCTGCATCAAGGATGGTTGAGCCTTCTTCAACCTGAATGGATGTATTATTTATTTTAAGGTTAACCATATATTTACTCATGGTGTTTTCTTTTTTGTTTAGGGTTTGAAAGAACTTGATTAGTAAATGATTTCTTCACGGAAGTTATCGACGATAGAGGTGAACGGATTTGCAACGGATTGCCCGAGTCCGCATTTCGCAGCTATTTTCATAGTTCCGGTAAGCCGTTTCAGATCATCAAGGTAGCTGGGTGGACGTTCGCCTTTTTTTACAGCTTCAATTCCTTTCAGTAATTGCTGGCAGCCAATGCGGCATGGGGTGCATTGTCCGCACGATTCTTCAGTAAAGAATTCAAGGTAATCGTGAAGTACATTGTACATCGACCGGCTTGAATTAAAGATCATCATGGATCCTCCTGTCGGAATTCCTTCGAAACCGATTATGGTATCAGCAAATTTCTTGCGAGGAACACAATGGCCTGAGGCTCCGCCGACCTGTATGGCCTTCGCATCGTCATCTCCAAATTCGTCAATGAAATCTTTTAATGACATGCCTAATTCCAGTTCATAAATGCCGGGAATTTCAGTATCCCCGGAAACGGAAAATACTTTTGATCCCCTGGAGTCTTTGGTTCCTAGTGCTTTAAACTGCTCTGGCCCCATGCGGCAGATTTCAGAAGTATATACTAAAGTTTCAACATTGTTTATTACAGTGGGCTTCCCGTTGTAACCAGATACGGTCGGGTAGGGAGGTTTATTGCGGGGCTCACCGCGTTTACCTTCCATCGATTCGAAAAGTGCTGATTCTTCTCCACAAACATACGCACCACTGCCTGAACGAAGAAAAATTTGAAAATCAACTTTGAGGTTGTGTAGTTGTTGATTGAAGATATCAATCTTTTGCTGAACGGTTTTCAGCATAAAATTATACTCCCCTCTGATATAAATGTACCCTTCCTTTGCTCCAATCACAAAGCCGCATATGGTCATTCCTGCAAAAATCTTTTCCGGAACACGATCCAGAATTTCACGATCCTTAAATGTGCCCGGTTCGCCTTCATCAGCATTACAGATTACATATTTGATATCAGATTCTTCGTTACGACAAAATTTCCATTTGAGACCGGTTGGAAAACCTGCACCACCGCGTCCTTTCAGACCGGAATCTATCATATCCAGGATAATACCTTCAGGAGTTCTTTTTATGGTTTTTTCTACAACCTGGATAGGAGTACATTTTTCGTCCCAGCCAAAGATTATTTCTATTTTCTTTAATTGTTTCTGTTCCATTTGATTAGATGTTTCTGCATTGAGTATTAAATGGTTTTCTTTGCGAATACTTCAATAGTTTCGATGGCCTTTTCGGGCGTAATGGAAGGAAATACTTCATCGTTTACAAGCATTACGGGCCCTTTATGGCACCAGCCAAGACAATTAGCAGTTAAAAGAGTAAACTTTTTGTCATGAGTCGTCTCGCCGGTTCTGACCAGTAAATGATCTTCAATCGCCTTGATGATTGCATCCTTGCCTTGCATATGGCACGAGATGGTTTTACAGACCCTGATGATATTCTTGCCACGGGGCTTTGTATCGAGGAAGGTGTAAAAGGAAGCTGTACCATACACATCTGCGGCCGAAAGGTCCAATTCGCGGGCTACCGCAATCATTGCTTCTTCCGAAAGAAACTTATCACGGGCTACTACTCCCTGTAATACGGGCATTAAAGCATTGCGGGTTTTGCCATGCTTTTCAACCAGTTCATGAATTAATACTTCAGTGTTTGTCATCTTAATTTTATTTTATCGTAATTAGTTGATTAGTATTAATATACATTGTTAAATGATTCACAATAGAAAGTGTAAAGATAAATATCTTCTAAATACTGACGTCATTATCGGGACTGAATTTTGGCTATTCTTTGCAATTTATAATCTTTCTAAAAGACATATATAAAACAATGATATTCATTTGATAGGCTGATATATATATATTAAAATATATAATATTTTCAGTAAAAAAGTTACTTTTGCAGACCGGAGGAAAGATGGCTTACAGGTATTTTATAAGTTTAGCATACTATGGTACGGGATTTAGTGGCTGGCAGATACAGCCCAATGCACCAACTGTGCAGCAATTGCTAAATGAGGGATTAACTGCAATTACCGGACTAAAAGAAGGTGTTACCGGATGCGGACGGACTGATGCAGGTGTTCATGCAAGCAATTTTTATGCACATTTTGATCACGAAGATGCTTTTCCGGCAGAAGCACTGATTCAACTCAGGTACAGACTTAACAGGTATTTACCACAGGATATCGCTGTATATAAAATTATTCCGGTTAATCCTGGGGCTCATGCCCGTTACAGTGCATTGTGGCGTCAATATGAATATCTCATTATCAGGCAGAAAGATCCTTTTAATTTCCATCATGCCTATTTTGTAAATGGTAATCTTGACATTGAAATGATGAATACATGTGCTGAATTTCTAATAGGAAGACACGATTTTCAATGTTTCAGCAAAGTAAATACGCAGGTGAATAATTATTTTTGTGATATACAAGTTGCAAGTTGGGTTGAGCATGATCATTTACTTACATTCACCATCCGGGCCGATCGATTTTTACGAAATATGGTCCGGGCTATAGTGGGTACCTTGCTTGATGTAGGAAGAGGGAAAATTACAACATCAGAATTCCAACAAATAATTCACAGCCAAAACAGAAGCGAGGCCGGTTTTTCAGTTCCTGCTAAAGGTCTTACCCTAACCGAGGTCGGATACCCTGCTGAAATATTTTCGGATAATCCTGTATATTTCTCACCGGATGGGGGTGAAAAATAATATCCCATTGCGATACTGATCACTTGTTTCTTTTGCGTTCCGGCAATGCATCCGAAAAATGTGCCGAGGGCTGAACGGGAAAGCTCTACTGGCTTCTTGAATGTATTAAGTTTATCTGCAAATGCCCAAAAATGGCCTCACTTATAAACATGCGGGCAATAAACAGAACATACAGATAACAATCTCAATAATTACTCCCTGAATTCCATCATTTGCCGGCAAATTTCTGGTTCTCTTAAATTGATGAAGGTGAATGATAATGGCAACTCTTGTTATGTCAGTTGCCTGTTTGGACATGCATTTTTAGGGATAAAGTATATAGGCCAACCTGCATGAAGCTCATGTTACGAAAGGGTGTGTGCGGATCTGCCCGGGACGGAATAGAGCAACCCGCAATTCAGTCAAATTGTTGATTAAGCGCGTTGCGATCAGGGAAATTACTATAATTACTAAATGAAAATAAATTAAGTATTTTTATGAAAGGTTCATTAAACTTTACCTTTAATTAAAGTGTTTACATCAACAAAATAAAATGCATTGAAAAAATCATCAGATGAAGATCAATTTCGGAAACATTTGGATTATAGCGCTGATAAGTTTGTCAATTTCAGCATGTGCACAAAAAACAAACGATAAAAGCATTACCAAGACGATTACAAACATGGATACTTTTGAAATAAAAAAGAGTGATGATGAATGGCGTAAACTTTTAAGCCCGGTGCAATTCAACATTCTTCGCGAAAAAGGTACCGAAAGTCCTTATACCGGCAAGTATGATGAATTCTTCGAAAAAGGAACTTATTATTGTGCTGCCTGCGGAGCCGAACTTTTTACGTCTAAAACCAAATATAATTCTGGTTGCGGATGGCCTGCTTTTTACGAACCATCGATAAACAAAAATATTGTTGAGAAAAGGGATATGAGTCATGGAATGGTGCGTATCGAAGTAATGTGCGCCAGATGTGGCGGTCATCTCGGTCATGTATTCAATGATGGCCCAAAACCAACAGGCTTACGATACTGTATAAATTCAGGAGCTTTGAGATTTGTAGCAGGGGAAAAGAAGGAAAGTAATTGATTACTGAATCCGGAAGAGGCTTTAATTTGCACCGGGACTTACATTTATCCAGGATATGAGCGTTAATGGAATTATTTATTTCCCAGGTGATATTCCACCAGTCCGTCAATAGGAGCTTTGATGAATTTTCCTGTTTTAATACCGAATTCCAGACCCACCTTGGTAAGAATGTCTTTGTAATGGTACGCTACTGATCCTACAAAATGAACAGGAATATCTTTGTGCCTGGCATAGCAGCAAACCTGGTATTTGTAAAATGCCCTGAAAGCTTCTGCAACGAGGTTATAAATATACGGATGATCAAGGTTGTTATTGATAAAGCGGCTGAAGGAAGCCAGGAAACGGCTTGGCGATGGTTTGGTATACACGGCATCAAGAATACTTTCGAGACTCATTGAATATTCTTCTTTAAATCTTTTCCCGATATCTTCCGGAAGTTCTGTGTGGAGGTAAGCTGTCAAAAGAAGTTTTCCCAGGTAAGCTCCACTACCTTCATCTCCAAAAAAATATCCCAGTGAGAATATTCCATCTTTTATTTCTTTTCCATCGTAATAGCATGAATTTGAACCTGTTCCGAGAATGGCGGCAATTCCTTCTTTATTGCCGCATAAGGCATGTGCCGCTGCCAGTAAATCGTGGCTGATATTAATCCTGGCGTTTGGGAAAATCTTTTCAAAGGCATTTTCAACAATCATATTCTTGACCGGAGTAGAACATCCAGCTCCATAATAATAAACAGTGCTTACCGCATTGTTATCAATATACGGTTGCAGCTCTTTCCACAGGATGGCTTCTATTTCGTCGCTGCCCACGAGGTAAGGATTAAACCCGGGTGTTTGAACTTGTTTATATTCCCTTCCTTCTTTAATCAGACGCCAATCCGTTTTGGTTGAGCCTCCGTCAGCGATAAGTATCATATTGGGTTCTAATTTTTGTTAAATGGTTAATAGAAAATGGTTCAAGCTCACCATATTATTTTTCATTTTTCTATTTTCTACTATCCGTTCAGACCAGTCCTAAAATTTAAATAACTCCAGCAGCCGGGGTGCAAAAATAATAATTCCTGTGATGGCTGCAATTATGGCTGTGATAAGCACTGCTCCGGCGGCGACATCTTTCGCTTTTCCAATCTCATCGTCAAAGCCGGGATGAAGTTTGTCGGCAAAAATCTCAATAGCTGTATTGATAGCTTCCAGACCTAATACCAGCGCGATACACAAAAGAATAATCAGCCACTCGGAAGTACTTATTTTGAACAGGACTGCTGAAATCAGAACGATACCAGTGATAATCAATTCGATACGTGCGTTCAGCTGGCTCTTAAATAGATAAGTTATCCCTCGGACAGCATATGAAAAACTCTTTATTAACTTTCGGTTGAAGCCTGACATTTTAAGAATAGTTGTAAGTATTTGGAGATTATCCCCTTGTAAAGACCCAATGATCACCTTTCGACAATCCGTGATTGAAATGATAGCCGCCAGCATCAAAGCCTACTAACATTTCAAAATCGGTAATGGCATTCTGGATAATAAAACGGCTCATCATACCACGGGCTTTCTTAGCAAAAAATGAAATCATGGCATAGGAGCCATTGCTTTTGTCTTTAAATGCCGGGGTGATAATGCGGGCTTTCAGCTTTTTGGGGTTAACAGCCGCAAAATATTCCTGCGATGCCAGGTTTACAAGGATGTTATTCCCTGATTCTTTTAAGCTTTTCTTCAGTTGATCAGTAATGCGGTCGCCCCAAAATTTATAAAGATTTTCTTCTTTTGGTGTTGCAAACGAAGTCCCCATATCAATCCGGTAAGGCTTAATAATATCAAGCGGACACAATAATCCATATAAGCCGGAAAGTATCCGGAAATGATTTTGCGCAAACCCTATTTCATCCTGCGATAATGACTTCGCATCGAGACCATCATAAACATCTCCATTGTAAGCAAATATCGCTTGTTTTACCGGAGCCATTTTCCATGAAGCATAGCGTTCGGCATTGAGTTGAGCCAGCTTTGGCGAAATGTCCATCAATTCGCCAAGTTGTGATGATTTAAGCTTACTTAATTTACCGGCAAGGTAGTCAGCGTTCTTCTGAAAATGAGGTATACTGGTAATTGCATATGGTGCTCTGGATTCAAAATCAAGGGATTTGGCCGGTGAAATTACAGCTATCATATAAATAGTTATTTGGAAACGTGTATTTTAATCTCCATCATTCGCTGTTCAGGGGTAAGCTTTGTATATTGATCGCTCAGTTTATAAAGCACCCCATGTTTTGTGAATTCTATACTCACCATTCCGATTGCTACAAATCCAGCTATAATATTTTCGGCTGTCCGGCTGTTGACTTTAGCCAGTTTACAATATTTCGACTGGGTGATGGCGGGTTCTTTTTCAAGGTAATCCAATAAAAATTTCTCACTTTCGCCAAACCTGATGAACGTACCTGTTTTTGAGTTTTTCCATTTGTAGGCTTTCAGCCAGACACTATTTACAGGGTAGTTCTCATCTTTGACACGTATATAAATAAGGTAATCATCTTTCTCAATTGGGGCTGAATGCAGAATGTCTTTATCTGCCGGGACAATTATTTCGAGCACCCGTTTCTGATTTATTGACCATTCCTTCACTTCAAACGGGACGACAGGCCTGGTAAACATCTCCGAGGCAGCCTGAATCATGTAGAATTCTTCTTCGGAACGGACGCCTGCGATTGAGCCGTTATCCTTTACCCCAATAAGCAGACGGCCTCCGTCGGTATTGGCAAAAGCAGCAAGCGTCCGGGCAATTTTACGCGAGTCGTTGATGCCAAATTTGAAATCGAGTTGCTGGTGTTCACCTTCGGCAATAAGTTTCCGGATATAACCTTCGTTAGGTTCGGCTTCATGTTGTATGCGTGCATGTTGTTGGGGCATGAGGTGACAGATATTAGGATTTAGGTTTGAGAGGTTGAAGTCCAGGTAATTGTAAACTGATAATTTCGGTAAAATTCAATCAGAGATTTATGAATGGGAATTGCCGGGGTTTTGAATGACTAAAACCTTAGGCTCAACTCCTATTTGATAAATTTCGGTAAAAGATCTTTCATCATATCCTTATGCACCATGAAGTCCATAATTTTAAGTTTAACATAATCTTCATGGAAGAAATAATAGCCGAAGTTTTTATTCTTCTCTTTTCCCCCTGTGCGGCTTCCGGATCCTGAATCTTTAACCAGGAACCATGTTACTCCGTCTTTTTCCATATATCCGACTAGATGCATGCCATGATCGTCGGTTGTAGTTTCGTTGCTGAAACGGAACTGGCGTGCATTTTCGTCAATAGCCGATGAAGGAATGTCAAACGAAGGAATAACGGCAGCGTTAGCTTCGCGGGCCAGGAATCCTGCTTCGGAAACATCGCCTCCGATTGCCATTGTATAACCTGCTTTGATCGATTTTTTAATCACTGCCATAAAATCATCTAATGGAATATTGTAATAATCAGAATCATGCCACCAGTTATCCGGCACTTCATATTCTACCTGTTTCCAGTAAGGTTGCTGCATATATGAAAGTACGTCGCAATAATTATCGGGATTGAATTTGAGCACGTTGGTCATATATTCTTTGGGCGTCATTTCTTTGCCGTTGACCGTAATTTTGGTGGGAGGCTCACCAATATAATAGTCCAGGATACTTTTAAAGTTGCCGATAACAGCTGCTTCGTCCCATAAATTGTTCTTTTTAACGAAATCGGCATAATTTTTCAGTTCATCGAACATTTTAGCATGATTGTGAATCGTTTGGCCCGGTTTCAATCCACTATACGCTTCCAGGGGCACAATTCCGTATTTGCGCCAGATTTTTGTGACAGCATTGCCTTCGGAACCTTCACCGAAATTCATATTTCCATGGGTTTTTACCCAGTTTTCAGCACGCTCAATGTATTCGTAATATACGGTGTAAACTTCCGAAAGACGGACTTTCTGCCCGGTGGTTCGGTAAACTTCCGATTCGAGATACGAAGTGGTGGAAAATGACCAGCACGTGTTGGTGTTGCCTTGTGAAACAGGTTCGTTGTGCCAGAATGTTTTAAATTCATCTTTTGATGACGGGATGTTAAATGA
>Ga0079306_1000765_pt1 | contig 25879 bp, 27 predicted proteins | sample Methanotroph_Enr_FD_79181 | JGI IMG/M metagenome (GOLD analysis project Ga0079306, IMG submission 79181) | Enriched soil microbial communities from Old Woman Creek wetland in Ohio, USA - Methanotroph_Enrichment_5 | ecosystem: Environmental > Terrestrial > Soil > Wetlands | place: USA: Ohio...
AGGAATCAGTAGACGCGGCTCGGAGAGCGTCCGCCGACACAATAGTTACAACGTGCGTGCGTGGCGTACTGGTTGCATAATGCTTGAACGCGCCGGCGGGCACCGCCCGCACACGCGTGACCAGACCTCGCCGGTACGAGGCGACACTGCAGGAGGCACCGCACATGGCGCACGTTCGCTCGCTCTTCTTCCAGGGCCCCCTCTCGGACGTGGAGAACAAGGCCGTCAAGGCGTTTAAGCTCGGTCGCCCGAGCGACGTGATCTGGAACATCACCAACCGCTGCAACCTTCTGTGCGACCACTGCTACATGGCAGCCGACGCGCACGTCCGGCCCGATGAGCTCACCGACGAGGAGACCATCGCCCTCGTCCACCAGATGGGCGAGCGTGGCCTGCCGGCCCTGTTCCTGTCGGGCGGCGAACCGATGATGCGTTCGAACTTCTGGGAGATCCTCGAACTCGCGCGCAGCTACGACATCCGCGTGACCGTCTCGACCAACTGCACGCTCATGACCCGCGATGCCGCCAAGCGCCTCAAGGCCAACGGCATCGACTGGATCGCCACTTCGCTCTACGGCCCCGCCGACTTCCACGACCCGATGGTCGGCGTCGCCGGCACTCACGATCGCGTCATCGAGGCCATCAAGATTCTGCGCGAGGAGGGCGTCAAGGTCGCCATCAAGACCGCGATCAGCGCCGCTACCTGGCCACATGTCTACGACCTCATCCAGGAGGCCAAGGATCTCGACTGCGGCCTCATCTACTTCTGCGACCTCATCACGGCCGGCCGCTCCGAGGGCGAAGACGACGGCCGCATCACGGCCAAGCAGTGGCGCGAGCTCGGGGACTTCATCGTCGAGGACATCCTTTCCGAGGAGTCCAAGCTCGAGTGGGACATCGGCGCCATGCCGAGCTTCATCCCCTTCGTCGCCGAGAAGTTCGTTGAGCGCGGCATCGACGTCTCGAACGGTCTCGAGCGCCTCAAGACCATCTCGGCGTGCCCGGTTGGCAAGGGCCACATGAACATCAACTCCGAGGGCGGCATCATGCCCTGCCAGTTCGCTCAGGACTGGACGATCGGCTCGATTCGCGAGATGTCGCTGCAGGACGCGGTCGGCAAACTGTATGAGCTCGACCAGCAGGAAGCTCAGGGCGTGTGCGCTCCTGAGGCGTGCGAGTACTCGCGCATCTGCCGCGGATGCCGCGCGAAGGCATGGCAGCGCACCGGCGACCCGATGGCCGAGGACGTGACGTGCCTGCTGCACGCGGAGTTCGACCGCAGCGACCTCATCGCGCACATCGAGGCCACGCCGGAGTTCCAGCGCTCGGCCCCGTGCTCGGCACCAGGCAGCTGCTAGGCGCCAGCCCGCTTCTCCACCCGAACACAAAGAGAGGGCCCGCTGCGTGAATCCGCAGGGGCCCTCTCCCATCGCTGCTCGAACAGCGACGTGCTTTTCGCAGGTTTAACGTTGCGAATGAACGGAAGGCTTCGCAACGCCGCCGTCCTAGGCGGTGCCGACCTCCGCAGTAGCGGAAACGGTCAGGACCAGCGCAGCGATGTGTTTACTTCGCACTCTGGCTCACCTCCTCTTCGACGGCGGACGCACTATCGCGCCCTCGGGCATCCCCGTGCCGACCCAAAGAGCGATTGCCATGCCGAGATGCCCCCGTTCACCGAGTCGTTTTCGGATAGAACGCGCACGCGCACCGCGCGTACACTGCTGGAAGCGCCCCCGCCGCGACCCGCCGAGGAGACCGCCCGTGCCCGCCGCTCAGCCGCAAGTCGATCCCATCGCAACAGCAGTCGCCACGGCGACGCGCACGATCGACGCTGCCGTCGACGCTGGCGAGCGCCCGCCTTCACTGGACGCGCTCGCGCGCGAGGCGCACGTCTCGGCTGGCTACTTGAGGCGCGTCTTCGCCGACGCCCTCGGCGTCACACCGCGGGCCTACGCCGACGCCCGGCGCGCAGCACGGCTGCGCGATTCCCTGGCCGCCGGCACGCCCGTCGCACAAGCGATCGCCGCGACCGGGTTTGGCTCGGCCAGCAGGGTCTACGAGCGCACGGACCACCTGCTCGGGATGACGCCCGCGCGGGTGCGCAAGGGCGCTCCGGGTGAGCGGATCGCATACACGCTCGCCAGCAGCTCGCTGGGTCGGCTGCTCGTCGCGACGACCGAACGCGGCGTCTGCCTGGTGATCTTCGGCGAGAGCGACACCGGGCTCCTCGCCGAGACTCGCCGCCGCTTCCCGCGCGCAATGGTGGAGCCGGCCTCTGGCGAGCATGCCGAGTGGGTCTCGGCGGTCGTGCGGCTCATCGATGCGCCGGCGACCGGCGGGGCTGGGGCCGCCGACGTGCCGCTGGACGCGCGGGGCACCGTCTTCCAGCAGCAGGTGTGGAGCGCACTGCGGGAGATCCCTGCCGGTCAGACTGTCACGTACGCGCAGCTCGCGCGCGCGATAGGGCGCCCGACGGCGACCCGAGCAGTGGCGCAGGCGTGTGGCGCGAACCCAACGGCCGTCGTCGTGCCGTGCCATCGCGTCATTGGCGCCGACGGATCTTTGACCGGCTATCGCTGGGGAGTCGAGCGCAAGAAGGCGCTTCTCGACCGCGAGCGCGGGTAGGGTTCTCGGCCGGACTCGCACAAATGCTACTTCTGGCGTGCTCATTTCTGCAGTCGCGTATTCATTAGCGTGTGCGAATCGGTGTCTTCGTATGCACTAGACTCGCTGGTCTAGACAGCGCCGTTAACCCGAACTCAACATCCGTTCGCGGAGAAAGTGCTAATGAACGGCGCGGAATGACCGAAACTGCAAGTAGCACGGGGTGACCCGTTTTCCTCCTGAGTCGGAAGCGTTCGAGCCTCTTGCGCAAAGGTTGTTCGTGGGGAGCAACTGTTCTAGCCGGAGCCTGCCTGGGATCCGGCTATACGACACGGTGCTGACTACCAGAGCGAGGCCCATATGACCGACTCAACCTACGAACCGAGGATTCTCGGCATCTTGTGCACCTGGTGTTCCTACTCAGGCGCAGACGGTGCCGGGCAAGCGCGCGTCGCCTATCCCCCCAATGTCGAAGTCGTCCGCGTGATGTGTAGCGGTCGCGTCGACCCCACCTTCATCATCTCTGCGCTCGCCGATGGCGCCGATGGCGTTCTCGTCTGCGGCTGCCACCCCGGCGACTGCCACTACATCAACGGCAACTGCAAGGCCACCGCTCGCATGACGGTCCTCTCGGCGATGCTGGAGCAGCTCGGCATAGAGCCCGAGCGCGTCCGTCTCGAGTGGATCAGCGCAGCTGAAAGCACCCGCTACGCGGAGCTCGTCGCCGAGATGACCGAGCAGGTCCGCGCCCTCGGGCCGCTGGACTGGAGTCCGCGGAAGAAGGTGGAGGCGCTGTGAGCAAGCTCCGACTGGGCATGTACTGTGCCGCCGGCTGCGGCGGATGCGACATCTCGCTTCTCGAGATCCACGAGCACCTGCTCGACGTCATCGCCGTCGCCGACATCGCCTTCTGGCCCGCGGCCACCGACTTCAAATACGCCGACATCGAGGCGCTGCCCGACGGCGACATCGACGTCTGCTTCGTCAACGGTGCCATCCGCAACACCGAGAACACACACATCGCCAAGCTTCTGCGCGCGAAGTCCAAGGTGCTCGTGGCCTACGGTGCGTGCTCGGCATTCGGCGGCGTGCCCGGACTCGCGAACCTCTACCCCGTTCGCGAGGTCATCGACCGGGCGTTCACCACTCCCTCGACCGACGCACCGACCGGGCAGCGTCCCTCGGCGAGCGCAACGCACAGCGACGGCTCGTCCGTCGGGCTGCCGGCTATCAACGGCACCGTGACCTCGCTTGGGGACATCGTCGCCGTCGACTACACGCTCCCCGGCTGCCCACCCGCGACCGACCGAGTGTGGGAGGTCATCCAGGCGATTGCATCCGGTCAGCTTCCAGGCGCACCGGCCATCGTGGGGGCCGGCAGCAAGTCGGTTTGCGACGACTGCCGTCTCGAGAAGAAGGGCACCCGCATCAGCAAGTTCGTGCGCTCGCACGAGATTGTTGCCGAGGACGGGCGCTGCCTGCTCGAGCAGGGCATCGTGTGCATGGGTCCGGCCACGCGGTCCGGCTGCGGCGGACAGTGCACCGACGCGCTCATGCCGTGCCGCGGCTGCTTCGGCCCTGCCGGTGACTCGATCGACCAGGGCGCAGCGATGGTTGCCGCGCTCGGCACCGTCATCGACTCCGAAGACGAGGCCGTGATCCGCGAGACCATCTCGCAGGTCGTCGACCCCGCCGGAACGTTCTACGCCTTCACGCTCGCAACCTCGGTCCTCGGCCGAGCGCGAACCGCGAATCCTGAAGAGGAGGTGCGCTCGTGACCCGCATCAGCATCGATCCCATCACGCGTCTTGAGGGCCACGGCCGCATCGACCTGTTCCTTGGCGAGCGCGGCTACGTCGACGAGGCCTACCTCGTCATCCCCGAGCTGCGCGGCTTCGAGAAGTTCCTCGAGGGCCGACCCGTCGAGGAGATGCCGCAGATCACGTCGCGCATCTGCGGCGTGTGCCCCGAGGCGCACCACACGGCGGCGGCCAAGGCTGCCGATGCCGTCTACAACGTGCAGATCCCTGAGGCCGCCGAGGTCGTCCGGCGCCTGCAGTACAACGCCTTCATGGCCGGCGACCACGCCACGCACTTCTACGCGCTTGGCGGTCCGGACTTCATCGTCGGCCCCGACGCTCCCGCAGCCGAGCGCAACATCATCGGCGTCATCAACAAGGTCGGCCTCGAGCTTGCGAGCAAGGTCATCCGCATGCGCAAGGAGGGTCACGAGGTCGCCGAGATTCTCGGCGGTCGCCGCATCCACCCCGTCGACATGGTGCCGGGCGGCATCTCCAAGCCCGTCTCGGCAGAGTCGGCTGCGCGTTTGCGTGAGATTGGCGCGTATATGGTCGATTTCGCGCAGGAGTCACTCGCGATCTTCGACCAGATCGTGCTTCAGGACGAGCGGTTGAAGGCCCTCGTCCTCTCGGATGCATACTACAACCAGACCTCGTACCTGGCCCTGGTCAACGACCAGAACCAGCCCGACGCCTACGACGGTCACATCCGCGTCGTCGACGCCGACGGTCACGAAGTCGTGAAGTACCACACGAAGGACTACCTCGACCACATCGCCGAGGCGGTCGTGCCGTGGAGCTACCTGAAGATGCCGTACCTGAAGCAGTTCGGCTGGCACGGCGTGTCCGACGAGACCTCTCGCCACATCATGCGCACCGGTCCGCTCGGCTCGCTCAACGCCGCGGACGGCATGCAGACACCGCGCGCGCAGGCCGAGTACGAGCGCTTCTACGACACCTTCGGCGGCAAGCCCGTTCACCAGACGCTCGCGTTCCACTGGGCTCGCCTCATCGAGATGCTCCAGGCGGCCGAGCTCGTCGACCGTCTCGCCAACGACGATCGCCTGACCTCGACCGACGTGCGCTGCGTGCCCACGGGCACCCCGCGCGAGGGCATCGGCTGCGTAGAGGCTCCGCGCGGCCTGCTCACGCACCACTACATCACCGACGAGAACGGCATCGTCCAGAAGGCGAACCTCATCGTCGGGACCACGTACCAGTACCCGGCGATCCAACTGTCGGTGCTCACCGCCGCCAAGGAGATCGTCCGGCCCGGCGTCGAGCTCACCGAGCCGATGATGAACCAGATCGAGATGGCATTCCGCGCCTACGACCCGTGCTTCGGCTGCGCGACCCACGCGCTTCCGGGCACGAGCCCGCTCGAGGTGCGCACGTTCGCGAAGGACGGCGAGCTTCTCGGCGGCATGCGTCGCAACGCCGACGGTTCGCTGGAGCGGATCGGAGGGGGTGCCCGATGACCCGCAAGCACTCCCCCAAGAACTCGATCGTCTTCCTCTGCGAGTGCGGACCGATCATTCGCGACCTCATGGACCTCGACCGCCTTCAGACCGAGGTCGCGGCGATGCCGAGCGTCGGCAAGGTCGTGCGCCATGCGACGCTGTGCTCGGCCGAGGGCAAGGCCTTCATGGCCGAGAAGCTGCGCGAGAACCCGGACCTCCTGCCCGTGGTCGCGGCCTGCACGCCTCGCGAGCACCAGACCGACCTCGCCGAGGCCTGCGAGAGCGCCGGCCGCAACCCGTTCACGATGAGCCGCGCCAACATCCGCGAGCAGGTCGCGTGGGTCACCCCCGACCGCGACCAGGCGACCGCCAAGGCATACGACATGATCGGCGCTGCCGTCGCCCGCGTGGGCGAGCAGGAGCCGCTGACCGCCCCCGAGATCGACGCCGAGACAAGCGTGCTCGTGGTCGGCTCCGGCGTCGCGGGAATGACCGCGGCCGTTCTCATCGCCGACTCGGGTCGCGACGTCACGCTGGTCGAGCGCGAGCCCGCCATCGGCGGCAAGGTCGTGCTGCTCTCCGAGATCTACCCGGACATGGACTGCGCACCGTGCTTGCTCGAACCGCTGATGGATAAGGTCCTCCACCACCCGAAGATCGAGGTCATCACATCTTCAGAGGTCGAGGAACTTCTCGGCTATCTGGGCAATTTCACGGCCGCCGTGCGCAGGCACGATCGCCACGTCGACACCGCCGGCTGCTATGGCTGCATCGACACGTGCTCCGGCGTGTGCCCGGTCAGCGTGCCCGATCAGTACAACGCCGGCATGACCGAGCGCCATGCGGTCTACGTCCCCTTCATGGGCGCGCTGCCGAACGCAGCGGTCGTCAACGAGAAGGACTGCCTGCACTTCAACGGCGGTGAGTGTGTCGCGTGCGTGGGCGCCTGCCCATTCGGCGTCATCCGCCTCGATGGCGGAGACGAGCTCGTCGAGCGCAAGGTCGGCGCGGTCATCCTCGCGACAGGCTCGCAGCTCAAGATTGAAGCGGGTACCGCGTACGACCTCCCCAACGTGATGACGACGTGGGAGTTCGAGCGCGTCATCAACCCCGACGGCCCCACCGGCGGCGAAGTCCGCCTTCGCGACGGCTCGACACCCAAGCGCATCGCGCTCGTGCACTGTGCCGATGAGTGCGGCTCCGCTCCGGCAACGTCGTGCTCGCAGACGTGCTGCCTCGCGCTCGCGAAGCAGGCGCTCGAGACCGCTCACAAGCTGCCCGACGTCGAGATCGTGGAACTCGCTTTCGACCGCCAGCTCGGGGGCCCGCACTACGCCCGCACCGCCGCAAGCGGCGAGACGCCGAAGAACCTGCGCACCGTCCGCCTCGAGATCGGCGATAGCGTTGAAGTCGCCGCCGCCGCAAGCGGCGCGGCCACTGTGACCGCGTACGTGGGAGAGAAGGTGCGCGCCGGCGACTTCGACCTCGTCGTGATGGCACCGCCGCACGTCGGCGATCCTGACGCGGTCGAGATGGCAGCGGGCATGGGCGTCGATGTCGATAGCGCCGGTTACGTACTCACGGCCAACAAGCGCCTGAAGGCGTTCGCGAGCCGCGTCGACGGCATCTTCGTCGCTGGCTCCGCCCAAGGCGAGAAGGACATGACGACTGCAAGCTCGCAGGCCGCTGCGACCGCAGGCGCGGTCCTCTCGGCACTGGTGCCGGGCAAGAAGCTCGTGCGCGAGGCGACCACCGCGGTCGTCGACGACGAGGTTTGCGGCGGCTGTCAGATCTGCGTCCTGGCCTGCCCCTACAAGGCGGTCGCGTTCGATGCTGACAAGATGGTCGCCATCGTCAACGAGCTGCTCTGCCAAGGCTGCGGCACATGCGCCTCAGCCTGTCCCTCCTCGGCAATCACGGCCAAGCACTTCTCGAACGATCAGCTCATGGCCGAGATTCACACACTCACCACGCAAGATCATCTCGCAATCGTCCCGTAAGCCTGGTTTGAGGCGAAGTAAAGGAGCACACGATGACTACTCACACGCTTGATGCAAAGGGGATGCGCTGTCCGCAGCCGATCCTGAAGATCACGGCCATGCTGCCGCAGATCGCCGCCGGTGATGTCCTTGAGGTCAGCGCTGACTGCGCAACCTTCGAGGATGACGTCCGGAAGTGGTGCGACCGCATGAACAAGACCCTGCTGGCAGTCAACAAGAGCGGCGACGTCGTCGTCGCGCAGATCCAGTTCTAGCGGCGGTCGGTATCGAAACGTGTACGCGCGTCCACCCACCGCGCGCAATTTCACGGATGGAAGGGAACTACCGTGACTGACAACGCCAAAGGCGCCGTGACACTGTCGCGTGCCGAGTACGATGCACTCATCGCGGGCATCGCCAATATCGGCGAGCGCGAGATGACCGTGCGTCTCGACATCGAGTCCGAAAACGCACCCCTCAACGCGCTTCAGGCTGCCGTCAACGCGCTCGTGGACGACCTCGACCGCCACCTCAGCAACGACCGCGACGCGACCATGAACCTCGCTCTCGCGATGTCGGAGTGTTTCGCCGTCCTCGCCGACGTACGCGGCGGCAACCTCAACGCCCGCGTGAGCGACGAATCGATCAACGGCGCCGACGACCTCATGCGGCAGTTCGCGCAGACGCTCAACGCCACGATCGCCGACATCGAGACGCAGATCGAGACGATCCAGCGCCAGCAGAACACCCAGACGGCGATGGAGAACCTCGTTCGTCAGCTCCAGACGCCGATCCTGCAGCTGTGGGATGACGTGCTCGCCCTGCCGGTCATCGGTATGGTCGACTCCCGCCGAAGCCAGGACATGATGGAGACTCTCCTCAAGGAGATCGTCAGCCATCGCTGCAAGTACGTGATCATCGACATCACGGGCGTCGAAATCGTCGACACTCGCACCGCCGACCACTTCGTGAAGGTGATGAAGTCGGCCGAGCTTCTCGGCACGCGGTGCGTCATGACTGGCATCCGACCTGCCGTGGCCCAGACCCTCGTCGAGCTTGGCGTGGACCTGTCCAGCATCCGCACGCTGCGCAACCTCGAAGAGGGCCTCCGCGACTGCCTGCGCGATATGGACCTGCGCAAGGCGGCCCACTAGGGCTGCTACGCCCTGGGGGAGAGAGCCATGACAGATACGCACATCCCGATCATCAAGCTCTACGACACGCTCATCGTCACCATTCAGGTCGAGCTGTCCGACCGCGTCGTCATGAAGCTCAAAGACGACATCGGCGACGCCATCGAGAACCTCGGTCCGAAGGGCCTCATCATCGACGTGTCGGGCGTGGGGATCATCGACAGCTACATCTCGCGGGCAATCCGCGACATCGGCCTCATATCGAGGCTGATGGGCGTCGAGGCGGTCATCTCCGGCCTCGACCCCAACATCGCGATGACCCTTACCGAGATGGGCATGGATCTCGAGGGCGTCAACACGTACCTGCACCTCGAGGCCGCGTACGAGGCCATCAACGGGCGCAATGCTCTCGCGCGCAAGACCGGGCACGAAGGGGCCGATGAGGCGTCGGCCGTCGAAGACGCCGGGGAAGCGTGGTGGCGGAGATGACACCGTCAGCGAACGTGACATCGGTACTCAACGACTACGTCGGGACGATCGTCGCGCGGTCGATCGTCAGCGGGGCCTCCTCGGCCTCGGGGATCGACCCGGATGCGATGAACCCGGCGCAGATCCCGATGTTCCTGCGAGCACTGGACGCCGGCATCAATGCGTTCGTTCAGGAGCCACTCAAGCAGCAGGAGTGCGCCACGCGTCTCCGCTCCATTCTGGAGGCGCAGGGAGCGCATCCCGATCATGCGACGCACTCGCACCGGCTCGTGGTCGATATCAACGAGGAATACGACATCGTCACCGCGCGCAACCACACCAAGACGCTCTGCGACGACGTAGGATTCACCGCGTCCGAGCAGGTCAAGATCGCGACCGTCGTCTCGGAGCTCGCGCGAAACATCGTGCTGTACGTCGGACGTGGCCGCATCGAACTCGAGATCGTGAACACGCCGAGGCGCGGAATCGAGATCCGCTCAATCGACCAGGGCAACGGCATCCCCAACGTCGATGAGGTGCTCTCGGGCAAGTACCGCTCGAAGACGGGCATGGGCGTGGGGCTTCTCGGCACGAAGCGGCTCATGGACGAATTCGCAATCGACTCGGGGCCAGCGCGTGGCACCCGACTCACTGTGAGGAAGTACGTCTAGTGACTGTCTGCTTCGGCATAGCGCAGCGTGTCTGCGACGGCGAGATCGTGTGCGGTGACGCCTACGTCACGCAGCTACTCCACGATGGGGCGCTGGTGAGTGTGGTCGACGGTCTCGGGCATGGTCCGAAGGCGGGTGAAGCCGCAATCGCGTTCACCGATATGCTCGCCGAAGACGAGGCGGTCGGGGTCGGCGTTGAAGCGCTCATGGAGGAGGCGAACCGCCGACTCGCAGGTACGCGGGGCGCTGCGGCCGCCATCCTTCGCGTGGACGAGTCCGCCCATCGCGTGCAGTTCACCGGCGTGGGCAACATCGAGATGCACGCCGTCTCCGACGTGAAGATGCACCCCGTCTGCGCGCCGGGCATCGTCGGACACCGCGTGCGCAAGCTGCTCTCGTTCGAGTTCGAGCTCCCAGCCGCGGCGGTCATCGCGCTATGCTCTGATGGCATTTCCAGCCGCCTGCACCTGGATCACTACGCGCATTTGGAGCCCCAAGAGATGGCGGACGCGATCATGGAGCATCACGGCAAGTCGCACGACGATGCGACGTGCGTCATCGTCCGCTACACCAACGAGGCGTAGTGGCTACGAGCTCGGACACCCTCACCTGCGTCCTCGCGGGGCTGGCCGACATTCTCGCCTGCACGCACGAGGCGACGGAGTTCGCCTCGGCGCATGGCTTTCCGGGACGCGAGACGTGGGAGCTCGGCATCGCGGTAAGCGAGCTGGCCACCAACGTCACTCGGCACGGCGGCGGCGGATGGATGCGTCTCGAGTTCGTGCACGATCCAGCTCCCGGCATCGCAATCATCGCGTCCGACAAGGGTCCCGGCATTTCGGATATCGACGCAGCGCTGGTCGACGACTTCTCGGAAGGTCGGCTGCTCTCCGAGAACGTACCTCCTACCCTGCGACAGGGACTCGGCTCGGGGCTCGGCGCGGTCATGCGCCTGACCGATGACGTGAACATCGAGAGTACCCCGGGCGTCGGCACCACGATCCGTGCGTACAAGCGGCTGCCCGATGGGCAGCCCCGCCCGTTGCACGCGCCAGAGACGTCGCGAGCGAGCGCCTCGACGGCCGTCCCCGGCACGAAAGGCCCGACGCTCGTCCTCGGCCTCGGCAATGCGATCCTGTGTGACGACGGCGTGGGCATCAAGGCGGCACGCTACATCGCCGAGCTTGGCGACAACCCCGCCGTCGTGGTCAAGGAGGCCGAGCTCGCCGGCTTTGCGCTCCTCGACCTGCTGGAGGGTTTCGAGCGAGCCGTCGTTATCGATGCCGTGAGGCTGCGCGATGGCAAGCCGGGCGACGTCGTCGTCTTTGAGAGCAGTTCCCTCGAGCCGTCGCTGCACCTCGTGGCCGGTCACCAGATCGACCTGCCGACCGCGCTCGAGATGGGGCGCAGGCTCGGCCGTCCGGTCCCGAGCGAGGTCTACATCGTCGGGGTCCAGATCGAGAACGACACGACCTTCTCGGAGAGTTGTACTCCGGACGTGGAGGCCGCCATTCCCACCGCCGCGCACATCGCGCTGCGAATCGTGGCTGCGAGCCAGTAGCGCCCTCGTGTGCGCCGAGCGGAGCGCGGCAGTGTCATACTCCCCTGCGAGGTGATTCGCGACATGACTGACGGCTCCAAGCTGCCCGCAGGGACCATACACATCGCCGGCGACACGCACTACCTCCCCGGCGTGACCAACTCCGGCTTCGTCGACGGTCTCGTGATCGACACGGGTCCCGACGCCGAGGCGTACAACGGCGTTGCAGCAGACCGGCTCGCCATCACGCACGGCCACGCCGATCATTTCGCCGTCGCCTCGGTGCTGCGCGAACGGGGCGCGACCGTGGTTGTCGCACGCGACGACGCGTCGCTCGTCGAGAATCCCGACATCAACATCCGGGGCATGTTCAGCTGGGCGAGACCCGGGGACCAGCTCGTGACGAAGCTCTTCAAGGGCGTCCCCTGCGAAGTCGACGCGCTCGTCGAGGACTGGCGAGACCGCCGAGCGACCCCTATTCACCTTCCCGGGCACACGCTCGGCCACACGGCATTCCTCACGCGCGACGGCGTGCTCTTCACCGGCGACGCGCTCTACCAGGAGTCGCTGTGGAAACGCCACCCGCTGCCGTACGCGATCGACCCCACCATGGTGGCGGAATCGCTCGAACGCATTCGGGGTATCGAGTTCGACTGGCTCGTCCCCGGACATGGCGAACTCACCGATCGCGCGCAAGCGATGCGCGATGTCGGCTTCCACATCGCGCAGATCCACGACGTCGAGCAGCTTCTTCTCACCGAGCTCGTGAGGCCGCACACCACCGAGGAGGCCATCGCGCTGGTCTCGCGCAGGCGCGCTCTGTCCGACAACCCTGCCGGCTACTGGCTCGCCGTGACCACGGTGAAGGGCTATCTTGGCAACCTGCTCGGGCGCGGGCTGCTTGAGTTCTCGGTCGTCGACCACGCGGGGGTGTGGCGGACCGCCCCCCGGGCGAAGTAGCGCGCATTCGCCTTTTCCGCCTTCAACCCCCATAGTGGGGTGACTCTGCGCCGCATTCGCGACGCTCCGACCAGCACTCGGTCGCCCTACTCTCACTCTTCCGTGGCCAAACGAATCAGGCTGCACCCGCCACCGGCGCCAGCATCAACCCGATGCGCGCCGACAGGAAGAGAACACCGCTCGACACTGCGCAGGGGCGCTGCTGTCGACCTCTCTATCTGCCGTCGAGGTGCTCGTGCCGGCGTGGAACGCTCCGCCGACGAGCCCGGGCACTCAACGGAACTCAACCGCGCTGGGCCCTTTGGGCCATGACGCTGCTTCGGTCAACCCCATCGCCGACGGGGTGTCCGACGCCACGATGATCAAGGAGTACTACATGCGCCATCTTGCCGACGTACGTGACGAACGACCCAGGACTGCGCTACTGCTCGCGGCAGGCATGGGGAGCCGTCTCGCGCCGCTGACCGACTCGACCGCGAAGTGTCTTGTCGGCCTCTCGGGCGTTTCAATCCTCGAGCGGCTGATCCGCACCCTGAGCTCCTACGGCTTCACGCGTCTCGTCGTCGTCGTCGGTCACGAGTCCGAGTCGATCCAGGACTACCTCGGCGATCACTCGGGCGACATCCAGATCAGCTACATCACCAGCTCGCGCTATCGCACCACGAACAACATCTACAGCCTGTGGCTCGCACGCAAGGTCATCGACGAGCCGTTCCTGCTCATCGAAAGCGACCTCGTGTTCAACGAGACCCTGCTCGAAGGGATGCTCAAGGCGGACCGTATAGCGGTGTCTCGCCAGCTGCCTTGGATGAATGGGACCACGGTCACTCTCGACGGTCGCACCGGCATCAGCGCGTTCTGCCTCGGCGAGATGAGCAGACCGGACGCGACGCACTACAAGACGGTCAACATCTACAGCTTCTCGAAGGCGACGTGGCGCGCCATCTGCGCGCGGCTCGATACCTACATCGCGGCCAAGCGCACCGGCGACTACTACGAGTCCGTCTTCGCCGAGATGGTCGCGGACGGCTCGATGACGCTGACGCCGGTGCTCTTCGACGCCGACAGCTGGTACGAGATCGACACGCTTGCCGATCTCACCGCCGCCGAACTCGTGTTCCCGAGGTACTCGGCGACGCTGCGTGGCGAGACGCCAGGCGACGTCGCTGCGGGAGCCGCAGGGTGACCGCGCCCTCCGAGGAGCGGCTGCGCTCCGCCCGCGAGATTGAGTACGCCGCGCTGCAGTCCGAGCACGGCGGCTACTGGCGTCGCGGCTTCACCGACCACGCCTACCTGTACAACCTGCACTTCCCGCCGGCGTCGCTCTTGGATGCCCTCGGCGGGCAGATTCACGAGCTGGTACTCAACTACCCGGTCGCTCAGGACGTGGTGGCAGGGCTTGTCGGCAAGCTGATCGGGCAACCGGCGCAACGCATCGTCGTGGGCAACGGGGCAGCCGAGCTCATCAAGATCCTGTCGGGGCATGTGGCGAGCAAGCTCATCGTCCCGGTGCCGTCATTCAACGAGTACGCGAACGCAGCGCCCGACGGCCGCGTGGTCGAGTTCGCGCTCGAGCCACCCACCTTCCAGCTCGATGTGGGCAAGTTCGCTGCCGAGGCGATTCGCGCTGGCGCTGACTTCGCCGTCGTCGTCACGCCGAACAACCCGACATCGCTCCTCGTGCCCCGAGGCGACCTGCTGCGGCTCCTCAACCTCCTCGCGCCGCACGGCTGCACGCTCGTCGTTGACGAGTCCTTCATCGACTTCGCCGAGAAGGGCGCCGCCGAATCGCTCGAGATGGACATCGCCGAGCACCAGAACCTCGCGGTGATGAAGAGCATGAGCAAGGCGTACGGGATATGCGGTCTGCGTATCGGCTACCTGCTCACCGCCAACGAGCAGCTCGCCGCGCGCATGCGCGACGGCCTACACATCTGGAACCTCAACGGCTTTGCCGAGGCGTTCCTGCGCATGGCCCCCGACTACCGCCAGGAGTTCGCCGAGAGCTGCGAGCTTGTGCGATCTGAGCGCGATGCGTTCTACGAACAACTCCGCGCGATCCCCGGCCTCGCCGTCACCCGCCCCGACGCGAACTTCATCTTCTGCCGTCTGCCCGACGACGCCCCCTCGGGCCCCGTCGTCGAGCGGGCTCTCTTCGTCGAGCGCAACATCTACATCAAGCACTGCGCCGACAAGACCATGCCCGAGGCCGACAGGTACGTCCGCATCGCAAGCCGGACACCCGCCGAGAACACCGCGCTCGTCGCCGCGCTCATCGGCGTGCTCGAGTCCTCGGCCCACCGGACGGCGGTGACGCTGTGACCGCCGACAGGCACACCGCTCTTGGCCCTTCACGGTCGATGTTGTGGTTCGCCGCGGATCTGCCGAACCTGATTTCGCTCGCCGGGCTTGTCTCGGCGATGCTTGCGATCTACTTCGCCGCGCGGGGCGTCTTGCCGGCAGCCATGATCGGGCTGGTGTGGGCGGTCGCCTTCGACTGGTTCGACGGCTGGATAGCCCGTCGCATGTCGCGGCGCACCGACGAACAGCGCACGTACGGCGCTCAGCTCGACTCGCTCATCGACGTGGTGAGCTTCGGCGTCGTGCCGGCGGTCGTGCTGATGTCCGTGGGCGGGTTCCAGCCGGGGTTCCTGCCGGGCGCGGCAATCGTGCTCGCCGGTGCCGTCATCCGACTTGCCTACTTCAACGTGTTCGGGCTGGCCGACAGCTCCACCTATCGCGGCCTGGCCCTCGACAACAACGCGATCATCCTTGTGGCGCTCTTCGCGTTCCGCCCGCTGTTCGCGGCTCCGGTGTTCCCGCTCGTCGTGTGCGCGCTGCTCGTGGGATTGAGTGCCCTCAACATCTCGCCGATCAAGACGCCGAAGTTCGGAGGTGCGTTCTACTACGTCGTGGCGGCGTATGCGGTCGCCATGAGCGGGGTCTTCGGGTGGCAGCTGCTGGCGTACGCCCGATAGCGCCGCGGCTAGATCATCTCAAGCAATCTCAGCCCATCGCGGTATGCACCCTTGAGAAACGGCAGCTCATCCTGCTCCTGAGCGAACTTCATGTCGGTCTCGAACGTGAGGAACTCGTGGTACGGAGAGGCCGAGATGATCCCGGCAAGCCGACGCCAGTCGACGGTCCCGGTGAACAACGGCTGGTGCCGGTCGGCCGTGCCATCGTTGTCGTGCAGGTGAAGCGAGACCAGCCGGTCATTGAACGTCTCGAGGTGCGCGAGCCCTTCGCCCCCGATGTTGCCGTGCCCTGAGTCGTAGCACAGCCCCACGTACTGAGGCTGGTACTCCGAGAACAGCTCGGCGATGCCGTCGAACTCGTCGTAGGGTCTGTTCTCGATTGCGATCCTGACGCCTCGCGTCGTGCAGAAGCTCTCGAGCTCGTCGAGGGACTTCCGAAGCTGTCCCCAGTGTTCACGGTTCTCGGGGACCACCTCGGGCACGTGCGTCACGACGACCGAGCCGCCGAGGGTCTGGCACATCGCCACGCGGTTCTTGACGATCTCGACTCCGGCCAGCCGCTGGTACTCGGTGGTCGAGAACCAGTTCTTCTCGGCACCGACCGGAGCGTGGATGTCGTAGAGGGACAGGTTGAGATCCCTGAGGAGCCTGGCGATGTGCTGAATCTCCGGCTCGGTGTAGATGAAGTCGTGGCGCCAGTGGTGAATCCACTGGATGTGCTCGAAGCCCGCCTCGGCGATTCGCCGGAGAGACGGTTCGGCGTTGCCGACATCGCTCGCGTAGTCCGTGGCCATCGAGAGTTCCATGCGGGTCCCTCTTCCGTTCCACCGACGGGCCTGAAGCTTACTCCGTTCTCGGCACCGGCGCGGAGACAGTCCCGAGGCCATGGCTGTGCCTTCCCTCTGCTATCCTCTGCCATGCACTGTCGGACGCGCCCCCAGAGGCTCGAGACGAACAGCAGGCCGTCGACGACGAGGTTGAGCCTGGACGCGTGCAGGAGCCGGTCGAAGAAGTTGAGCGTGATGCGAACCGTCCACTCCCAGTTGATAACAGTGTGGAAGATCAGCGGGACGATCACTGCGATGCTCAGCCACTCGTGCACGGCAATTCCCGTCACCGCCGGGTTGTAGGCGGCGAGCAGGGCCGCGAACATCGCAACGTCGAGAGCGATTCTGGTTCGCGCGGACATGGTAGGCCTCCAAGGTCGTCGATCCGAGCCCGAGGATTCCGGGCTCTGTCCGCCGGCGGATGTCTTGTCGGCGGGTCTACCTCAGATTCGGAGACCCAGATTGCGCTGCAACCACGAGGCGACTACGGTTCCGTAATCTGCGGCATCCGACCACCCAGGGGGTTCAGCGGGCACTAGCTGCGGAAACGTGCTATACTACGCGAGGCGAGCCACATGGGCTCGTATGTTTGCGACGTGACACCCCGCATTCTGGCGGACGGGTCGCGTCGTTTTGTTTTGCCTCACAGGTGAGGCAAGAGAGTGGGTTTAGCATGGCTGAAGGTAAAGTAAAGTGGTTCAACGCTGACAAGGGCTACGGTTTCATCGAGCGCGAGGGTGGCGACGATCTCTTCGTTCACTTCTCCGAGATCCAGGGCGATGGCTTCAAGAGCCTCGACGAGGGTCAGGCCGTCACGTTCGAGCAGGCCACTGGTCAGAACGGCAAGCCCCAGGCTACGAAGGTTAGCGCCATCTAGTCTCGGCACACATCGCACGATCTTGAGGCCGGGCGGTCCCCATGGGGCCGCCCGGTCCTTTCTTTATTGAGGGCCTTACTGCATGAGGTGCATCCCCGCGGGGTAGAACCGTAGAGGCACAACTCGATACCAAGGGGGAGAGCCATGAAGATCAGTGCACGCAACCAACTTCGCGGCACAGTGACCGCCATCAAGGAAGGTGCGGTCGAAGCGCAGGTAACACTCGATGTCGGTGGTCAGGAGATCGTTTCGGTGGTCACCATGGACGCCGTCGCCAGCCTCGGCCTGGCCGTAGGGTCGGGCGCTGTTGCCCTCATCAAGGCCGACAGCGTGATGCTCGCAACCGACTAGCCGTACGTGCGCGAGCTGCTCCAACGGCGCAGCTCGCACGGCATACGGCCATCCCGATCCCCACGCGCGCGCCGTGCGCGCGTGGGGTTTTGTTCACGGGTAGAACGGAAACCCTCACAGAGACAGATGTCCCCGACGCCGAGAGGAACGCGCAGATGACAACCATCAAGGGCACGCAGACCGAACTGAACCTCCTGAAAGCATTCGCCGGCGAGAGCCAGGCTCGCAACCGCTACACGTTCTTCGCCTCAGTCGCCAAGAAAGACGGGTTCGAGCAGATCAGCGCGCTGTTCCTCGAGACCGCGGACAACGAGAGGGAGCACGCGAAGGTCTTCTTCAAGTACCTCGAGGGCGGCGACACCGAGATCACCGCGTCGTACCCGGCGGGCAAGATCGGCTCAACCGCCGAGAACCTGCTCGCAGCCGCCGAAGGTGAACTGATGGAGTGGGGCACGCTCTACCCCGAGTTCGCCAAGATCGCTGACGAGGAGGGCTTCACCGACGTCGCCGAGTCCTTCCGCCAGATCGCCGAGGTCGAAGCGCACCACGAGAAGCGCTACCGCAAGCTCCTCGAGAACGTGAACGGCTACCACGTCTTCCGCAAGAACGGCTCTGTCTTCTGGAAGTGCCGCAACTGCGGCTACGTCTTCGAGGGCCCCGAGGCGCCGGCCGAGTGCCCGGCGTGCAAGCACCCGCAGGCGTACTACGAGCTGCTCTGCGAGAACTGGTAGGAGCTCGCCCTCCTCAGCACGGGAGACCGCCGGCGCCGGTCGCAGCGATGCGGCCGGCGCCGTTGCGTGCGGAGGCGGTCGACTACTCCATCACCTTGGTTGCCTCGGCAAGGTCGAGCCGGAAGATGCGGCGGACGGGGGGAATCTCGGAGAGAAGCACCACGGCGACCATGAGCACACAGATCTGCACGATGCTCTCCGGGTAGATGTAGGCCTTCAGTTCGAATCCCTCGATATCGAAGTAGTTGAACAGAGCGGTGGCCGCCTGTACTCCCAACCAGAGTCCGAGCGGGATGGCGGCGACGGCGATGGCGAGGTTCTCCAACGTGATCATCACCGTGAGCCGCAGGTTGTCCTCTCCGATGGTGCGCATCGTGGCGATCTCACGAGTCCGTTCGGTGACGTTGGCCGTGAAAGTTGTGAAGACGACCACGAACGCGAGTGCCGCCCCGAAGCCAAGCAGCACGACACCGAAGTAGTCGAAGAGCTGAAGCCACTTCTTGAGTTGCTCGACATAGCCGGCCTTCACCTGAACCGCCGCGGCTCCCGGCAGGTCGTAGATGTCTTCGCGAATCCGATTCGCGCGTGTCGGATCGGCGTCGATGTACAGCGCGTTGTAGCTGGTGACGGGAGCTCCCGTGAGTTGCGACGCCGCTTCGAGCGAAATGTAGACCGGCTGTCCTAGCATCTCGTCGGAAAGCGTGCCGACGCGTAGGGTGACCGGATCGTCGATGAGCGGTGAGTCAACTGTGACCCACGAACCCGGCGCGACTCTGAGCTTCATCGCCGTTGACGACGACAGCACGAGATCGCCCGCAGCGAGCGCGTCGGCCGGCGCTATGCCACTCACGGGTTCGAAACCGTGGAAGTCGGCATCGGGCCTGGTTGCGGTCACGACGACATCCTCCTCAACTCCGCCGGAAGACATCGTCACGGGGAGCATGAGCGCGACCTGCACGCGCTCGACACCAGCCATGCGACGGACTTCGGCGACTCGGGCGGTGCCGAATGGCGCGTCGAACGCCGCCATGATGTCCCATCGCTCGATGTGGGTGAACGCCTTGTCCATGATGTAGTCGATGGAATCGAACATCGCGACCGTGGCCACCGAAAGCACCATCGCGAAGGCGATGCCAAGCACCGTGTACAGCGTGCGGCGCTTGGCCCGGAAGATGTTGCGCAGGGGCAGACGGAACGTGAACGAGCGCGGCAGGATGGGGGAAAGCAGCCGCTCTATGACGGGGATGTGCCCGCCGGCCAGTGAGGTGTTGGGGTCCGAGTGCATTGCGATTGCGGGCGCGAGCCGAGCCGACCTCCATGCGGGCATCGCGGCGGCGGCACCGCAAGAGACCAAGGCCAGCGCGACGGCGATGGCCACCACCTGCGGATAGAACCCGCTCGTGATGAACGGCACGCCGAGCATCGACACGTACATCGCTGCCACACCCTGCGCTCCCCAGAGTCCGAGTCCGACGCCGACCACCGACCCGGCAATCGCAATCATCATCGCGATGGTCAAGTAGTGAGTGAGTATCTGGCCATCACTGTAGCCAAGCGCCTTGGCGAGTCCGATCTCCCCTCGTTGGGCTTGGACGAGCCGCGAAAGGGCGATGAACAGCGACATAGAGCTGATGGCGAGTATCAAAGCAGGCATCGAGCGTGCCATGAGTTCGTTTTGCTTGAGTTCCGAATCCAGACCCGCGTAGCTGGGCATGTCATCCCGCATGGCCGTCGAGTCCAGGCCGTAGGGCCTGAGTTCGTCTTCGACCTCCTCGGCGAGCTCGTCGAGATCGACCCCGGGTTCCGCCTTCACGGCGATGTCGTTGCCGGAGTGCGCGGTGCCGAAGAGGTACTCGATTCCCTTCTCAGTCGTGTAGACGATGGCGAAGGTACCGGGCGCGGGGAGCGTGCCCTCGTTCTGCATCGCGTAGAGGTTCTCGGGGTCGATGCCGATACCGACGACTCGCACAATCGCGTCGTGGCCGCCAATAAGCAGCGTGAGCTGATCGCCGAGCGACGTGCCGGTGTCCCCGGCGAACTGCGTGCTGAGCACGACCTCGTTTCGTGCCGAGGCCGCAGGGAATCTACCCCGCTCGATGTGGATGGCGTTCAGCTCGGCGGTAGGTCCCGAGGAACCGATCACCCGCGCGGTCGCTTGGTCCTCGTTCTTGAGTTCGAGCCCGACGTCGTTGACCGTGCGGACGAGCGCCGTCGCGACTCCGGGGATGCGCTCGACGGCGCGCGCCGTCGTAAGCGGCATGCGATCCACCCGCACGGTGAAGTCCGCGAAACGAAGCGTGGTGTACGCGTAGTCGAGCGATGCCTTGAGGTTGTAGTAGCCGTTCTGAAAGGTGACGTAGCTCGTGATGCCGATTGCAATGAGCACCACGAGTGAGATGAACTGGCCCTTGTGTGCGAGCATGTCGCGCCAGGCTTTGAGGGTCAGCGTGCTGATACCCCGTCGGCGAGTCACCAGCTCACTTCCTCCGGGTCGAGCGGATTCTCGTTGATCTCCTGGGAGACGATGTGGCCGTCCCGAAGCTGAAGAACCCGGTCCGCAATCGCGGCCAGCGGCTGGTTGTGGGTCACGAGCACGACCGCTGCCCCCTCTTCGCGGTTGACTTCGCGCAAAACCTTCAGTACGAGTTTGCCGGTACGGAAGTCGAGGTTGCCGGTGGGTTCGTCGCCAAGAATCATCTCTGGCGCCTTCGCCAACGCACGGGCGACGGCAACGCGCTGCTGCTCGCCACCTGAGAGCTGGGCCGGGAAGTGGTGGATCCTCTCGGCAAGGCCGACTTTGGCGAGAAGCTGCGTGGGATCCAGATCGGGGCCTTCGCCGTCTCGCTCGGCAAGCTCGAGAGCGAAGCGCACGTTCTCCTCGGCGGTGAGCGTGGGGATCAGGTTGAAGAACTGGAAGACGAAGCCGATGTGTTCGCGGCGAAACAGGGTGAGTTCCCGACGATTGAGGTGAGAGATGTCGTGCTCGCCGAAGGTGATGGAACCGCTGGTGGGCGCGTCGATCCCGCCGAGAAGGTTGAGCAGGGTCGTCTTGCCCGAGCCCGACGGGCCGAGAATCGCCACGAATTCGCCGCGGTAGATGGTGAGTTCGTCGACGTGGAGCGCCTCGACCTCGACCTCGCCCATCTTGTAGATGCGACGAACGTCGCGCATGACGATGAGGGGCTCAGACTGCATGCGCCCCCGCGCTGGGACCGTGTCCTCGCTCGGCATACCGCATTCCCCCTGTTCAGGTGCGGTCTGTCAAAACGCTGATCGGTGCCTACGGCGCCTGGGATGACCCGCATGCCCTCGGCCTGTCGAGTATTGGTGTACCCGCTGTGACATGCAGCTAACGTCGGCGCCGTCGGCGCCCGTGCCGCAGAGGCTTCCCTACTTCACGATCTTGCTGATCGGAATCTCGAGAATGTCTTCGGCGCCGGCCGCCTTGAGCTGCGGGATGAGGATGTTGACGGTCGACTTGTCCGCGACGGTCGTGACTTCGAGATCGTCGGAGCCGTACAGCGGGGAGACCGTGGGGTGCTTCATGGCGGGCAAGCAGCCGATCACCGCGTCGAGCTTGCTCTGAGCCACGTTCATAGACAGGAGCACGCGCCCGCGCGCCTCAATAACGCCAAGCAGGAGGGTGCGAATCTCCTCGATCTCGCGGCGCTTCTCGGGATCGGCCCATGCCTCCTTGCTCGCGAACAGTCGCGTCGTCGAGGTGAGGACGACATCGATGATCTTCAGTCCGTTGCGGCGCAACGTGGAGCCCGTCTCGGTGAGATCGACGAGCGCATCCATCATGTCCGGGACCTTCGCCTCGGTGGCGCCGTAGCTGAAGTGAATCTCGACGGGAATGCCGAGCTGCTCGAAGAAGCGCTTCGTGACCGCGGGAAATTCGGTGGTGATACGGCTGCCGGGCGCTATGTCAGCGGCGGACTTCGCCGACGAGTCATCCGGCACCGCAAGTACCATCTGCACGACTCCCGTACCGGTCTTGGCGTACGGCAGCTCCGCGACCTCGACCACATCGGCGCCAGTCTCAGTGATCCAGTCGAACCCGGAGATCCCCAGGTCAAAGTAGCCGTCTTGGACGAAGATCGGAATCTCCTGGGGACGCAGAATCTTGACCTTGCCGATGCGTGGATCGGCGATCGTGGGGTTGTACTCGCGGCTCGACTTCTTCACTTCGAGATCGGCCTGCGAGAACAGCAGCATCGTCTGCTCGCCGAGAGAACCCTTGGGAAGCGCGATCGTCAGCATGCAACAGCTCCTGTCGAATGCGCGGCGAGTCCGTACGTCGCCGCGAGAGTACGTTGCACTCTACCACTCTACTGAGCTGCAGTATAGGACGAGCGACTGAACCGCTCTGCGCGCCCGGGATCCCGCCGTCTACCGGGTGGCTGCGGCGACCTCCACCGCGAAGACCCAGAGGGCTCCGAATGCGCCGGCAAGGTAGAGGATCGAGGGGACGAAGATCAGGCCGACGTAGTAGCGCCGCGCCAGCCAGGCGAACAGCACGAAGACGAGCGCGTCACCGATGGCAAAGAGCAGGAAGAGTCCGAGCGGCCCGAGCGCGTGGGCAAAGACCAACGCTGCGGGCAGCGCGTTGCCGGCTTTCTCGGCCATGTTGATGACAATGGGAGTGAAACTGAGGATGAACGTGACCTGGCCCACGACGAGTAGCGTCGACACGCAAAACGCCACCCAGAGAACGACGTCAAAGCGCGTCGGAGCGGTTCTCGGCAGGCCTATGCGCGGTGGCTCGGTCTGGTGGCCCCGTTCCTCCATGCGTCACTCCCCTCGCATCCGTCGCGCCTCCACCTTACTTCGCGCTCGGCCCGGGTCAAGCAGCGACAGCGCGAACGGCGCGACAAGTTGGAGCAAAGCAAAGCGCCCCGCACGAGGCGGGGCGCTGTCAGAGCGGGAGTGCCGCCGCCGGGGGATGGCCGGCGGCGGCGAAAGGGGCTAGATCAGATGGAGCAGGACAGCCAGCACCGCAGTCACCGCAACGGCGAGCGCAGCGCGTCCGTAGAAAACCTTGCCTTCGCTGAAGCTGTCATACATATCGAACGCCTCCTTCGGATTACGACCCGTGGGGTGGTCGCGTTCCTTGTACTGCAATCATCGGGCCCTATACCCTGAAGAACAATTGTCGGCTTCTAACGTATACCGTAAGCTTTACTACATGTTGAATGTGAACCGACTCCGCATGCTCCGAGAGGTCGCGGCTCGCGGCACGATCGCCGCAGCAGCTGAAGCGCTGTACATGACGGCCTCTGCGGTGTCCCAGCAAATGGCCGTCCTCGAGCGGGAGACCGGCACGCCGCTCCTCGAGCGTCAGGGCCGCGGTGTGCGACTGACGGACGTCGGCCTTCAGCTCGTCGCGAACACCGAACGGATTCTCGCCGAGATCGAGCACGCCGAGGCGGAGATCGCCGCGGCCTCGCGCGGGGTGGTGGGCCGAGTGCGCGTCTCGGCGTTTCCCACCGCCGCGCGCTCGCTGCTGATACCCGCGCTTGCCGAACTGCAGGTCCGCTACCCCAACCTGCACGTGTCGATGGTCGACCTCGAGCCGGAGGAATCACTGCCTGCGCTCAAGAACCGCGATCTCGACGTGGTCGTCGCCTACGAGTGGGGTCTGCTCCCGCGGTTGGCCGACCGCGGTATCGAGCGAGAACAGCTCCTCACCGAGCCCGTCTACCTCGCGCTCCCGGCAAGCCACCGGCTCGCGGGCACCGGTCCTGTTGCGCTTGCCGACTTGCGGGATGAGGAGTGGATCGTGGGCCGCGACTCGACGTCGATGCTGGATCTCGTCGTGGCGGCGACTCGGCGCCACGGGTACGAGCCGCGGACCGACTTTCACTCGATGGACTTCCAGGTGATCCTCGCCGCCGTCGGCGCAGGTCTCGGCGTCGCGCTGGTGCCTCCGCTCGCTCTGATCGGCACCTACCCGAACGTCGAGATCTGTCGCGTGAAGGATCTCGAGATCGACCGCACGATCTGGGCGGCGATCCGCCGTGGCAGCGAGGGCAATCCGGGCATCGCAGCCGTGCTCGGCGCGCTCCAGCGAGCGGCCCGCACCGTCGCCGACAGGATTCCGACCCCCTCTGAGGCGCCGCCTGCCGAGCCAGTCGTCTAGGGGCTACTGCGCGATGACAACCGCGCGCCGCAGGTAGGTGTCGGTCTCGAGCGCCTTGACGACGAGCGCGGCCACGTCTTCGCGCGAGACGCCCGACGCCTTCGGGAGCAGCTGGCCATCGAGGCCGAGCCGGTAGTCGCCCGTCGCCGGGTCGTCAGTCAGACCCACCGGTCGCACGATGCTCCATGCGAGCGCTGAGGCCATGATGCGCATCTCCATCGCTTCCAGGTCGTCATAGACGGCCCGCAGCGCAGTGGCGACCATCACCCGGTAGCCCAGCGACAGGTGTCTGTCCGTGCGCGCGAACACGCCCGCCGCGCTGACCGCCACGAGCTTCGGCACCTCGTGCAGCGCCATCGCGTGTATCACGTTGGCGATGCCGGCCTCGTGGATGTCCTTGCCTCCGCCCGACCCGTGCGAAAGCACGAAGGCGACCCCATCGCAGCCCTCCACCGTCGAGGAGACCGCCTCGAAGTCGCGGACGTCGCCAACCGCGATTCGCAGGTTGGGGTCGGTGCGGGTGAGCGGCGTGCTGCGAATGAACGCCACGACCTCATGACCGTGGCCGAGCGCTCGCTCTACGACATGCCTGCCGGTTCGGCCGGCCGCACCGAAGACGACGATTCTCATGAAAGGACTCCTTGCGGGCGACTAGCGCAGGCCGACGTTCTTGACGAGTTCTTCCCCGCCCACCACGTAGGGCTGGTCGGGCGCGGTGGCGACCGACGCATAGCGATCGTACTCCAGCACCCCCCGGACGCCCCGGTCCGACAGCAACACCACGAACACGCTCCCGCGATAGCTCGCATCGGCCAGCGGCACCGTCAGATTGAGCGCATCAGTCGCGTTGACACTGACACTCCCGAGGACCCTGCCTGGCGAGCCGTTCTCGTCGGCGAAGGCGACCGCCCAGGACGGCCCGGGCGCAACGACGTGGACCAGGGTGACGATGCCCGTCGTCTCCTGGTCGAAGACATCGAGCACCGCCCGACCTGCCTGGACGGGCACGCCAAGCTCCTGGAGCTTTGCCCCCGCCGAGAGGGCCGTGCCGTTCACGAAGACGGGCCGGTCCCAACTCCCGGTCAGATCCATCATCGAGGAGTCGAGCGTGCCCTTGGTTCCCTTGTCCACGTAGAACGTCGCTGTAGCTGCCAGGCCCATGACGTTGCTGAGGGGAATTCGCACGTCGGTTGACTCGCCGCGCTTCACGGACGCGACGCCAACCACCATGTCCGAACCGCCTGACGAGTCAGACGTGGTCACGACCACGAAGCCGTCGACCGGCGCGACCACACGGCTCGCAAGCAGCCCCCTCGTGCTCGAACGTGACTCGTCGAGCTCGATTCGGGCGTACTTCTC
>Ga0079306_1000768_pt1 | contig 25767 bp, 21 predicted proteins | sample Methanotroph_Enr_FD_79181 | JGI IMG/M metagenome (GOLD analysis project Ga0079306, IMG submission 79181) | Enriched soil microbial communities from Old Woman Creek wetland in Ohio, USA - Methanotroph_Enrichment_5 | ecosystem: Environmental > Terrestrial > Soil > Wetlands | place: USA: Ohio...
CGTTGAAATCAAAAAAGGCGACGCACAAGGTCTGGGTTCGGTTCGACGGTTTACCTGGACGAGCAGACTTCCCTATCGGCTATGTTTTGAAGCCCGAGTTAATGTGCTGGAAGAGCCTCATTGGCTTGAAGGCATTGTATCAGGCGACTTAAACGGTACTGGAAGTTGGAAGCTGGATGATTTGGGGGATTCAACTCAGGTGACTTATGTATGGCTTGTGTCTACGGAAAAAGCCTGGATGAATCTCATGGCGCCAATTTTGGCCCCCGTCTTTACTTGGAACCACGATCAAGTCATGCAGGAAGGCGGAAAAGGCATGGCCCGGCATCTCGGCGTATCACTACTGGATTTTCAAGGATCCCGCAGCCACCGCAATGAGTGTATTTAGACTCAACAAGCCAAGCTTATGGCGTTATGAAAAACACCGAATTGTGTTAAACGACGTTGAATTTTCTCCACATTCAACATCCATCTTTACCGATTCATTGGAAGGGTAGATGTCATTTAAACAATAAGATAGCAAAAATTAATAGAAAATATTGATGCTCTTTTCTGAATTTTGGCTAGTCCCAATTCCACCATATTTCTAAAAAACACCAGCAACACTTGCCAACATTTCAAGCACAAAAAACCGGCACTACCCGGCCTTGACTGTTTCGCGACTTAACGCCCTCTTTCGAGTTTACAAATAGTCAGTAAGCCATACGGCAATGCTGCTGGTATTTCGAAGTTGATATTAGTCCATTCATGTAACCATTATTCAATCGAAGCTCTTTTAAGCAGGAGCGACCTAAAAGCATCAAATGCTTTCTGCATAATAGCCGGTTTATAAGGAAAGATTTCAACGGGATCAATTGCATGAACCCAGCCCCCTGGATCGGCCTCAAACAGCAACAATTCACCGTCTTTGGTTTCGGCGCAGTCGATAACCACATAATCGAGATCAAGCCGGTCGGCAATTGCAAATAGTGCTTCACCATGCCTTGCAGCAAAAACATGGTCAAAATTTTCCATGACCGTTCTCTCTTCTGCGCGCTTGTGTTCGCTCAATTCCATACCCGAAGGAGCATAGTGAACTATCCAGTTATCAGAGATCGCCAAATGGCATATAAATGGTTTCCGACCGATTAATGCGATTCTTAATTTGCGATAACATCCATCATGACTTTGATATTCAATAAACTCAGAAATATAAAACTCATCATGTTCCGAATGATCCAGATACGCTTTTAATTCCTTATGGTTAGTTATTTTTTCGAAACCCTTTCCGCTGTGCGTATCAATCGGCCTGATGGTTATAGGAAATGTAAATTCGCCTAATTGGTCTCGATGCATGCGATAAGTTTTGGGTACAACTAGCCCCGGAATATTTTGCAGAATCTGCGAAGTTTTATGCCGCGCGCAATTTAAAATTTTTTCAGGATGATTGATGTAAGGACGCGGCCATGTAAGAAGTAGCTTTCTTATTTCTTCGAGGATTGGCTTGTTTTTATCCGATTCGCCCAAGGCAACAAATGCAATGTCATGATCAGGTATTGAACTTGGAAAGTTTATTTCGGGCGATATAAAAAGTAGATCTAGTTGTATATCGCTATGTTCTACAAGAAAATCTATGGGAGTGTTGTCCGTCATATCGCCGGGTCCCATAATGGCTAGCAATCTTATCTTTGGGCTTGCCGGACTGACCACCCGATAAATCGACCTGTGCCTAAGGGCATCCGATTGCATATCAAGAGCCATCTCATTTTGACCAAGAGCCAACAATATATAATGCATGCGCATGTATATATTGCCGGGGTCGCTATCTATACAGGCCTCATTAAGCATTGGCGCTATATCGGAAGCGGCTTTTCGTAAAATGGCACAGGTTGATAAAATTGCAACCAAGCCATCTTCGGCGAACTTGATATTGTTAAATGCAAAATCACGATTATTCATAATTTTTCTGTGGCGATTGCAGGCTAAAACCATACTGAATAAAGTTTCACTGTCTGAGCTAACTGACATGGGTCTTATCAGGAACACATGCTGTAAGTCCGTTATGAGCCCTAAAGGGTAGGATTTGTACCTGTTCCATTATTCATGAAAACGGAGCGTGAGCAGCATGTTGCCGCACTGTATTAGAAGGATTTAACGTCATACTTCTTTGGGCATCAACTACCGCATCGTCTACGCTCCAAAAGAGTTTGCCATGAAATTGCTCCTCAGCCAGTTTAAGCAATAACTGTCTGATCGGGTCTTTGATTCGTGCCAATAAAAGCACTTTATTCTGACGCTTAAGGTTATCAGCCAGTTCAATTAAACATTCTGCCGCCGTACTGTCGAGATTTGCACTTTGCTCAAGACTTATAATAAGAACCTGCGCATCGCTGCTACGCTCTAAGCGCTGTTGAACTTCGGCCAGAATGCCTTCGACGCTGGCAAAAAACAGCGGCTCTTCGGGACGCAGAATCAATAGACCGGGCTGGGGTTGGGCTTTAGGGTGATTTTCTCTATCCACATAGTCGCGCGAGCTTCCCAGCTCTGCCAACTCCTTGACCAAAGGCTGGCTGAAAGACCGTATCGCCGATGCTAATGACAAGCCGATGGCAATCAGCATTCCATGTAACACCCCGAAAGCTAACACGGCTATAACCGCAGCCAGCGCAAGATATTGATCGCGATCCATGCGCCAGAGGTGAAGGAGCGATTTAGGGCTTAACGCATGGCTCAGGGCATTGATGACCGCCGCTGCAACAATGGGTTCCGGAATATGTCCTATCCACGTCCGCCCAAAAACGACCATTAACAGCAATACTAATGCAGCAATGACACCGGCCAGTTTGCTTTGCGCTCCAGCTTCCTCATTCGCAGAGCTGACTGAGAAACCTGCGCCGACGGGCATCCCCTGGAGCAGACCCGAAACAAGATTGGCTACGCCCAGCGCAGACAGTTCACGGTTAGGTTCTACAACATTACCGTGAATCAGTGACAGGCTACGAATACTGCCCCAGGATTCGGCAACAATGATAACCAGCAAACCACACGCCAGCTCCGCTAACTGAATCCATTTTTCCAGTGCTAGCTGCGGCAAGCTTAGACTAGGTAATTTGATTAACACAGGCCCGACAATAGCCACATTATAGTCGGCAAGATTCACCGTGTTACTTAAACAGATACCGAATACCAGCACCACAAAAGCGCCCGGCACAAGAGGCCAGCGTTTCAGCAACCACAGTATGATGAGTGCGCCGCCCCCAATGGCTGCGCTCCAAACAGCCCATTCGTGGACGTGATTAATTAACTCAACGAGTATATGAAAAGGATCGGGAGCCTGGACTTTAATGCCGAGTATGATCGGAAGCTGCTTGGCGATAATGGTTAGCGCCAAAGCAAACGAGAAGCCATGCAGCACAGGCCGCGAAACGAATGCCGACAGTCGTCCGAGTCCTGCTTTCGCAAAGACTAATAAACCGCCACCGGTTAATATGACCAATGCAACGCCTAATCCTGCGGCAGCATTACCATCGACTGGATGCATTGACAGGACTACCGCCGCCAGAAGCGCAGCGGCGGATGAAGTTGGCGCAACGATCGCAAAATGGCTTTCCCCCAACCAGGCGTAACACATTAAGCCCACCAACGCGGCAGTTATCGCGGATTGAATCGTCAGATGCGCAATGGCGGCATATGCGACAGCCTCCGGCAGCAAAATAAAGGCAACCGACAGACCCGCAATTACATCGGCAAACGATACCCATCTATTTGATGGACGAATGGTGTGGTTCACTGGTAAATCAGGATTTTTGGCCGGATGTGCGGCCTTCATTTCAGCTTTATCAACCAAAACTTCCTGCCTGCGGCGAACCGGCTTGAAGCAGGAGAGCCAAGGGCTCTAACCTCAGATGATCTTGCATCGTATCAAAGCATCCTCGTCAAACTCGTAAATGGCGCACAGTCTATGGTAACCGTCCGCAATCACCACCTTACCGTTCGGTTCGTCCCTCAAAAGTAGCAGAGGAGAAAGGCTTTTTCCATTTTGGATTTTTTTCCTGTCCTTCTCGACATGTGAATTGCTCACCCCCAACAATGAAAGCTGGGACGCCCTGAAGATATCCTTGGCTTTGAACTGCACGATAGCCGCACTTTTGAATCTAGCTATCATTCCAGTAACCCGATCTTCGTTATAAAGGATCCTGAGATAGGACTCGGCCGCAGGATAGTCGTGCTCTTCCACATCGGGGAGCCACTCGATTTCTGTCACCTTCGATTTTGTCATTTTTCCTCACGTTTTTATAGGGTTAGCTGGGCACGTCTAACACATTATTTAAGCTTAGACGGCTATTTCCAATACGACAGAGCCCTCTCTTGACTCACTGGTTGAAGTCGAACACCCCATCCAAACCATTAGCCTTAGCGTCTCGATCTGTCAGTGGTGCCAAGCCGAAGCGGTTTTCAATCAACTTTAGAATCGAGGTTGTATCATAGACCGTGTGGTCAACATAGCCCTTCTTCGCGAACGGCGAAACGATGATCGCAGGAATTCGGGTGCCGGGCCCCCAGCGGTCGATCTCGGGTGGAGCGACGTGATCCCAAAGACCGCCGTATTCGTCGTAAGTAATGATAATAGCAGTGCTGGACCAAATCGCGCTGCTGCGGATAGCTTCAACCACCTCTTTGACCTCGCGGTCGGCCGCAAGAACACTGGAATAGCCCGGATGTTGGTTTTTGCTGCCCACCGGTTTGAAAAAAGCCACTTGCGGAAAGTCGCCCTTGAGGTCGGCGAGCAGCTTGCTTTTATCTTTTAAATGTTCGACCCGCGCCTGAGTGTCCGGTGCATAGTTGGCGTAAAACACGAACGGCTGATGGTGGTATTGGAACTTATCCTCGGTTTTTCTCCCGGCCACGGCATCGTCCCAACCACCGGCATACCACGCCCAGGAAACCCCCTTTTCCGACAGCCGGTCGCCGATAGTGACTTGATACTGCGCCGGCAGCCGGTTATCCGGACGGGCCGTATTAAAAGGTGGGAAATTCGGTTGGACGGTGCCGACTGCATAACCGTCTTTGGTGACACTGGGATCGCTGATCGGCTTGCCGGTGGCAGAGTCGCTTTTCCATTGGCGAAGTTCGGCAGGAGCGTCTTTAAACACCGGCGTACAGGCGCAGATCAGCCACTGATGATTCAAGAACGAACCGCCAAAAGCCCCCTGAAAAAAGTTATCGGCCAGGGTGAACTCCTTGGCATAGTTCCACAGCGCCGTGCCTGACATATCGTAATACCCCATCGTCAACCCGCCAGCCGCGGACAGCTGGGCAAAGCGATCATTGCGGCCCCCGTCGATCTGCATCTGGTGGATGAAGAACCGGTGGGTGAGATCGGGATGCTTCTCGCCAGGCTTCGCATAACGGGCTATATCGAAGGGACTGTTGGGCATATCCGTGGGGAAACGCTTGTCAAGGGCGGCCGGTTCATGGTCTGCGTCCATTATCCCCGGCAACGTTTTATAAGGCCGCCCGTATTCGTCTACTTGGGCGGGCGCGTTTCGAGCGCTAGTTAGGCCGTTGGCGCCGGGAAATAAGCCGAACAGGCTGTCGAAACTGCGGTTTTCAAGATAGATGACGACGATATGCTCGACGCGATCCAGTCCGTTCTCAGCCAGGCACGTAGCAGGCAGTAATGTAGCTAGCGCCGCTAAGAAGGCAGTCATGCGAATAGTCATTGTTTGTTCCCTTGAGTTGAAAAGATGATTTTTCTTATTTTTATCGAATTTGGATCGTCATATTTAAATTTTTTGAATACCTTTTTTTCCATCGTGTAAGCAAGCCATTTTGAGAACACAACCTAGCCCGTAAAACAAGCAATTAGCGGAGTAAAAGACATCTGCTGAAGCTAGGCCGTCGCCTCCTGTGATAGGCGTCTCTCTATGCTGATTGTATATGCAACAACCGCTACAAGCAGAACCGCAAGAATCATTGATGCCCCGACAGTACCGAATCCCAGCCCGCCTTTTTCGATAGGCTTTGTGAGTAAGTCTCCGAAAGTCGCTCCAAATGGGCGGGTCAGAATAAAGGCGAGCCAAAACAACATGACCCGATTCAGACGAGTGACGAATGAAGCAAGGGCGATAAGCGCAATGAGTCCGCCAACGATAATAGCACCTCCAAGAAATCCTAGCCCAGAGTCATCGGCTAAAAAGTCTCCTAAGGCTGTGCCCAGCGTGTTTGAAAACAAAATTGCCACCCAATAGAACAGCTCTGCTTTAACTGTTTGGATATTGCTAACAGAAAGTGTCTTTTCGCTGAATCGCCAAACCGCCAGAACTATCATTAAGCAAGTGACCAAAATCAATGAACCTTTCGCATAACCTAGACCAAGAGTTCGATCCATATAGTCGGATATTGTCGTGCCGGCTGTGCTGGTTGTGAGTATTACGGACCAATAAAGCACCGGATGAAACTTGCTCGAAACAAGCTGCATTACAAGTGTAATTAAGAACAGGCTAATGAGAATAATGGAACTGATGGCGTAGCCCACGTTCATCGTCATCGACAAAAGATCACCCGCGGTCTCACCTAAAGTTGTCGCGCAAATCTTCATAATCCAAAAATAAATCGTCACTTGAGCGACTTTATTCATGGCTTCTCGCCTCCAAAATAGTAGATAAAGATGGGTTGACTCAATTCTGACAGTAAATCTTAACACTCTTTAATGGTGAAAAATTTCAACATTGTCAACAGATCATCACATCCCTGTGAAACCGATCCTAACCTAGCCTTATCTACGCCGCCCACCGCCGGCATTGGCATTTCTGTTTTGCATGCCGTTCTGCTGAACGCCGCGCCCCTCATTCATTTGCAATCTCTCTGCGCGTTCCTCATTGCGCTGATTGAGTTGTTGGCGTTGCTCATTTTGCTCATACCGAGGATTCTCACGGCCTTCGCCCCCGCCTCGCCGGTCGCGCTCAGCCATTGCGGTATTGAAAAGCATCGATAATATAACGATAAAAAACAACTTAACATTTAATTTCATAATAGGTTTTCCTGTTATTTGCGTTTGTAGATTGAATTCAAGTTTCTTTAACGTCCATTTTGTTTTCCAATGTAATGACTGAAAAACTGCGGATACCACAGGTTTCAAAAAACGTTGGTGAGTTACAAAGCTAGACGCTTTTTCGCTCAGCTTGAGAGCCGTCGCATCCTTGCTATCGTCCGATTACTTCGTTTTTGTCATTTTTTCATGAGTTGCCGCTGCTTTTTCGTGTTCTTTGGACAGTGCCTTATGATGGGTGGACATCGATTCGTGACGTTTCTTTAAGTCATCATGCCCGGCTTTTTCATACTCTGCAGCCACTGATTTATGATGTGCTGCCATAGCCTTGTGATGCTCAGCGTGTTTTTTATGAAGCTCGGCCGCTTCGTGATGCTCTGTTGCTGTCGTTGCAGGAGCGGTGATATTTGCAGGCTGTTCAGGAACGGGGGAAACTTCCGCAAACAAAGGCGCAGAAACAACACTCATACAAGCACTCAAAGCCAATCCGAGGTAAATCTTTTTATTCATAACCATTCTCTCCAGTGATAATCATTAAAAAACAACTGTTATATATTTTTGAAAATGTCAGTTTATTGCCGCTTATCTCCTCCTTCTTCGATGACGGATTGTTTTATCACCAAGTCTCTATGCTCAACTCTTGAGCTTATAGCAAATACAGCAATTTATAGACCACCCATGACGAATGCTGACAATTCGAATGATAAGAAGATACTTTAATAAAACAGGCCATCTCAAAAGGGTGAAATCAACCGGTAATCATCAATTTTGTAGTGCAAAACAACCGGCAATTAAATGGCAGCAGCCATGGCCCGGAAAGGTCAAGGTGCGCTAGCGACTGAAGTTGGTTGGTTTTAGACGAGGTTGATCGAAAAGTCCTGCGGGACACAGAAAATGCGTAAACTTGACTAAAAGCATGATGGCGCTCAGGGTGCCACTAAAAAATACAACAATACTATCGATCAATTAGAAAACGCTTTCTACGGCACCCTGTATTATTTATCTTGCAGTTTTGCTTAGGCTGAAGAAATTGCTGATACCGCTTTATGGATGTGAGATCGATACAATAACCGCATTACCTATCGAATGAGATGAATGTGGTGTATTGACGTCATGAAGAGTGATATGACCGGCATTAGAATCCTGCTGCGTAAAAGTTGAGGCTTGAACGCTGGTATATGTGTCCGGCCCACAACAGGCGACTGAGCGGACGTGTCCAATAGCGATTTCAGCATTGCGTGTGTCTATAGCTTTGGTCCAAACTGAAGTATAGGCATCTCCACCGACAGCTACGGCCACGCCGGCAACACTAACCCCTGTTGTATCTGCATTAGAAACGCTTGCTCCTCCAGCAACTGCGAGGTCGTTACCATGCGCCACAGCCACTCCCTGACCTGTGGATTGTAAATTTCCTGGTCGGGCAATGGCATAGTCCGTTACGTCAGTCATTGTTTTGGCATAGGTTGAACCGACGGCAAACGCATTCGCCGTCGTTATTGATGAAATAGCTCCAGCGGTAACAGAATCCAACATAGACTCATTTAAAATGATCGGGGCGATGGATTCCACTGTTAAAGCATATGCAGCGTAATTTGTGGGAAGTAATGCAACCAATATGAACCAAGCTTTTCTCATGATGTTTTACCCCTTATTAAAAATTGATTGCCAAATAGGATAGTAATAAGGAATCGATTTGTGCGCTATAAGTAAGAAAACCTAAGAACCTGTCTATTGGATTTAACGAAGGCTTTATCAAAAACAGGCCGAGGGGTGTAAAAAAGGCCACAAAGAAATAATTCTACATGACTTGACCACTCAACAATTCCCGCGCCCGATTATCCGCGCCCGACGGAAGTTTGTCAGGACTGGCGTCAATCCAGGCGGCAATGTCTTTCCATGCGGTGGGCGCTTCTAAATCGCGCAGCAACATGTGGTACCCGTTCTGATAAATCGCCACGGTTTTTTTCGCCGCATCCGCTGCAAGAAATTGCTGCAAAAACGCATAAGTCGGTTCTTTGGGAATGATTTCGTCTTTCTCGCCGTACAACATCAGGGTATTTCCGCGCATCGACGTGGCGCTGCTAAATGCCGCATCCATCAAATCGGCCAAACCGTACACGGTTTCCACGCGGGTCGCCTTGATTACCCAAGGATCACGACCCAGAGCCCTAAGCATTTCGATGTTATCCGATGCCACGACGTGGACGCCCTCCCCGGTCAAGGTCAGCCACGGCAAGCTGTGCGCCAGCGTCCAAAGCAAGCCGGTTTGATACCAGGGCATGGTTGATCTGGCCCATAATGCCGGGGCGGCGAGAATAACACCCGCAACTTCGGGCATATCCATCCGGCTCATGGCGGTGATAACTATCGCGCCGCCCATACTTTCGCCGAGCAGGTAAACCGGGCGTTTCGGGTAACGCTGCTTGACCAGTCGCACTAAAGTCTGCAAATCCTGGGTATAGGCTTCACTCCCCGCCCATAATCCGCGTTTTGGCGCCATGCCGAAACCGCGTTGATCGTAAGCGAAACAGGCAATGCCCTGCTTACTGAAATACTCTCCCGGCTTATCGAAAAAACGGCTGTAATCGTTAAACCCGTGCAGCGCAATAATGACCGCGCGCGGCTCGGTTTTCGGTAGCCAATGCCGTAACGGTAAACTTGCGCCGTCTTCGGTCAGAAAAATATTCTCGCCAAGTTGCGCCGTATTGTTTCTTGCGCCTGGAGGATAAGCCATCGGCATGCAGCCGCTTAGGGTTATCAGTAGTAAAAGAGCTATCAGTGGGTATCGGAGTTTCATGCGTTTGGATCAAATCTGTGCGGGTACTTAACATTATATACTTACGCAATATACTTACGCATATCAAAATTCGGCTATTGTTTGCAGCTATTCAAACCCTGGCTAAGGCTTTATTATATACACCAACGCACCACCCTAAGCTAACCATCCTTAACAATCTTTGTACCTTGGCAAGATCATCCCGTTATTCCAGCAACCGTCATTTTCGCTCGTTGCCCGTCAAGGGTATTCTGCGCAAGGCCGCGTTTTATTTGATGTTCGCCTTCCTCGCCTCATCGGTCGGCTCGTGCCTATTGTTGCGCTGGATACCTGTACCGACCTCGGCGTTTATGGTGTACCGGCATGTGGAAGATTTGGTCGACGACGCCTCGTACAAATCCATTAAATACTCCTGGGTCGGCGCAAAAAAAATCTCGGCTTATGCCTCTTCAGCAGTTATTGCCGCCGAAGACCAGCGGTTTTTTTTGCATTCCGGGTTTGATTTGCACTCCATACAATCATCCATCGATGTCTACATGGACGGCGGACGGCTTAGGGGCGCGAGCACTATTTCCCAGCAGGTGGCCAAGAATTTATTTTTAACGCCGTCAAAAAGCTTTGTCCGCAAGGGGCTGGAAGTATGGTTTACGGCGCTGATCGAGTTTCTATGGAGCAAGGAGCGGATATTAACGGTTTACCTGAATATCGCTGAATTCGGCGATCATCTGTTCGGCATTGAGGCCGCAAGCCAGCACTATTTTGGCGTCCATGCCAGCCAAATCAGTCGCTCTCAGGCGGCATTATTGGCGGCGACATTGCCCAATCCAATACTGCTGCGGGCTGCTCAGCCATCAACTTATGTTCTCAGACGGCAAAACTGGATACTCAGGCAAATGCAAAATCAATGAGGTTTTAAAAGCATAAATTCTGATATAATCGCGCAAAATTATAATAACTGTCCGAGACAGACTTCCATTTCACCTCAACACCCTGTAAATAGAGATAAACCATGAGTATGCAAAAATCCACCATCAACACTCGTTTATTAATGAGCAGTCTGGTTATTTCAAGTCTGCTTGCAGGTTGTGCGAGCACCGCGAAGCCCAACGAGCTGGACCCCTGGGAAGGCTGGAATCGCGGTACTCAAGAGTTTAATGACGATCTGGACAAGGCGGTTTTAAAACCCATGGCGAAAGGCTACCAATGGATAACCCCAAAATTCGTTGATGACGGCATAACCAATTTCTTCAGTAACATGAACGACATCGGTGTAACCCTCAATGATTTTATGCAGCTTAAAATGACGCAAGGCGGTATGGATGCCAGCCGTTTCCTGATTAACACCACGGCTGGCGTAGCCGGTTTTGTCGATGTGGCAAACATGATTGACCTGCCCAAACATAATGAAGATTTCGGGCAGACGCTAGGCTTTTGGGGCGTTCCAACCGGCAACTATCTGGTGGTTCCATTTATGGGTGCCAGTTCACCTAGAGAAGTCGTCGGGGCTATTGGCGATGCGCTAATGAACCCACTGACTTATACCTTTGCAGTTGCCGGTGGCGGAGCCGCTATCAGCGCGGTCAACGCGGGAGCCAAAACGGTTGATGTCACCGATAAACGCGCCGATTTGATACCGACTGAAAAAATCGTTAATGAAGCCTCTGTCGATCGCTATTCCTTTATCAAGAATGCTTACCAGCAACGTCGCGAATATCTGCTTCACGACGGCAATGTCCCTGAAGAAGAGGAACCTCAACTGGAAGAGGCCGCCGCGACTGATGGTGCCAGCGCAACAAAAACCAACTTCCCTGCACCGGCAATTAGCAACAATAAACCCGGCTCAGCCCCAGTTTCTGATAATTCCAAGCACTTTCTGGAAATATCCGCGCCGGCTAAGAAATAAGCTGTGCAACATGGGCGGTCGATCGGCCGCCCATCAGTTTTAACATGAAATTTGCAGCATTTATCTTATTGTTGGGCGTTTTTTCCGAATGCTCGTCATCCCCCGCCACCAATAACTGGGCAACGATTAAACAAGCTGCACAAATCGGCGACAGTGCTCAAAGCATCGGTTCTTATACCGCCGGCTGTTTGAGCGGCGCGGTTTCACTACCCCCAAACGGCATAGGCTATCAATTGATGCGCCCAACCCGAGGCCGATCTTACGGCCATCCCGACCTGATACGATTTATCGAAAGCCTGGCGCAATCCACGCACCTGCAAAACGGGGGCGTGTTGCTGATCGGCGATTTGGGCCAAGCCCGCGGCGGCCCTACTCCTAGCGGGCATCGCAGTCATCAGACCGGCCTCGATGTCGACATCTGGTATTTGCTGTCGCAGCAGGCAGCAACCCGAAGCCTGGCATTTAATGAGCGCGAAACCTGGAGTGCCCCCTCTGTTCTTGCAGCCCAGTCGGATGCTATTGATGACAGCCGGTGGTCACCGGCTCATGAGAAAATTCTTGAGGCTGCGGCACGCAGACCCGAAGTCGATCGCATCTTCGTCAACCCCAGCGTCAAGCGCCAGCTATGTATACGCAACTCGGCCCATGACTGGCTAAGAAAGATACGCCCGTGGTGGGGACATGACGACCACTTTCATGTGCGCCTCAAATGCCCGTTGAACAATAAAAACTGCGCCGGACAAGAACCGCTACCTGTTAGCGATGGCTGCGATGCATCGTTGGCCTGGTGGTTTTCGGAGGAAGCCAAAACGCCGGTTCCCGCAGCCAAAAAGCCGGAACTGCCTGTCCTCCCTGCGCTGTGCGATGTTGTTCTAAAAGCGGACGATTAAACTAAATCAAACCCTTCTCATCCCTGATCGGAACGATAAAACCCAGGCCATCGTCCGTTGCGATAAAATCGGACAACTCCAATCTCAGCTTATCCAGCGCCTCATCAAGCGCCTCTTTCTTGACCTGATGAAACGAAGGCAGCATCGTGGATGCGTTATGGTACTTCAAAATATCCAATAATATTCTGGCTTGTTCAATGGTGTATCGATGTTTCACAACTTCTCCGTGGGTATACTTAATCTGTCTCATTTTTTCACACAAGTGTTAAGCAATTTTAGCAGCTCCGTGTAGCTTCATCCTGTTGCCCGCTAATAAAAATGACCATTATAACTTGAGACGCCCATACTCAAAAATTCGCTTTACCGGTCATCAAAACTCAAACCAACTCAATAAGTCTTCATCAATCCATCCAGCGTCAGTCCGCAACTGGGCGCAAACGCCTTCATGAAGAAAATAACTTCCGGTTGTTCCGATGCCGCTATCGTTATAGCCAATTGCGCGGCGGCGGTTTCAAACTCCAAATTCCCGGCCTTTAACTCCGCCTGACATTTCAGATAGGCCGATATTTTATCCGCCGCTTTAATAATCTGCACATGCTCCGGCGGCATCAGATCGTGATGAATCAGTGCCTGAAAATCGGCCTGCAACTCTTTAGGCAACAACGCCAGCAACTCGATTTCAGCCTGATGCTCAATCCGCTTGTAGGCGGCGCTGATTTCAGGAGAATGGTATTTGATCGGCGTCGGCAAATCGCCGGTGATTACCTCGGTAATGTCATGGTACAAAGCCGCCGCCGCAACTGCATTGGCATCGACATTGCCGTCGTAATAGCGGTTTTTAATCAGGGCCAGCGTGTGGGCAATCACCGACACTTCCCAACTGTGCTCCATCACATTTTCATCATGCGCATTGCGTTTTAGCCCCCAACGTTTGATCCATCTGAGCCTTGATAAATAGGCGTAAAAACTGCTCGTAATCTCATTCATTTTTCATCGATTAACCCATGTCCGTGATTTATAGCTGTTGATTGAACGGCTATGATGCTTAAATATACCATTTTGACAGCAGCTAAACATCATGCTTATTCAGTGGTACCCCGGCCATATGCACAAGGCCAGCAAAGAGGTCAAAGAAATCCTGCCCCAGGTCGACCTGATCATCGAAATCCTGGACGCGCGTATTCCGTTCAGCAGCCAGAATCCGATGCTCGCAGAGCTGCGCGGAGACAAGCCCTGCATCAAAGTCCTCAGCAAAAGCGACCTTGCCGATCCTGAAATCACCCAGCAATGGCAAAATTATCTGGAACAGGAGCAAGGCGTAAAAACCTTGGCGCTGACCATCGAGCAGCCCGAGAAAATGCGCCAACTGACCGACCTGTGCCACAAGATGCTGCCGAACAAGGCCAGCAGCGACAAACCGATCCACACGCTGATCATGGGCATACCCAATGTCGGCAAGTCTACGCTGATCAACGTCCTGGCCGGAAGAATGATCGCCAAAACCGGCAACGAACCGGCCATCACCAAAACCCAACAGCGCATCGACATCGGCCATGGCATTATCCTGCTGGACACGCCCGGCATGCTGTGGCCCAACGTCGAAAACAAGAACAGCGGCTACCGGCTGGCGACCACCGGCGCGATCAAGGACACCGCGATCAGCCACGACCAAGTCGCCTACTTCGCCGCCGACTACCTGTTGCGGCATTACCCGGAATTAGTGCTGGCACGCTACCAGCTGGAGCAACTCCCCAAAAGCGAGATGGAGCTGATGGAAATCATCGGCAAAAAACGCGGCTGCCTGCGCTCAGGCGGACGCATCGAGATGGATAAAGTATCCAAAATCCTGCTGGCCGAATTGCGTGCCGGAACCATCGGCAGAATCAGTCTGGAAACCCCGGAGATGATGGAAGTAGAACTGGCTGAGTTGGTGATTATTCGGACTGAGAAAGAGGCTAAGAAACTGGCGCGTAAGAATAAATGGAAAAAATCAGGTTAATTTGTGTAAAGCAGCATATGAGTAAGAGCGAATCAGGATAAATACAGACACTTAATCACCCATGACTGATGATAGCAAAGAATCAAACAACGCGCGGTGACTGGGGTTAGCTATCGACCTATCTTCCAAATCATGAAAAAAGTTATATTTTTTCACCAACAGTACAAAATCAGTTTTTTCTTTGGAAAGAGAATTTAACAGCTCATAAAACAATAAACCTAATTCATCTTTAGACAATTGGGAGCGAATCAGATTCGTATAGAAGCTTTTATCTTTTTCAGAAAAACTTGTGCTATCAACAAATTCTAAGATACTGCGAAGCAAACAAAAGTAACTAAAAAGTATATAACCTGATCGCTGGTAAAAATCGGCATACATGTTGTTAATATGCTCAATATCATTTAAATAGTTAATATTAATAGAATTATTTAAGAAATTAGTCAATTGTCCATGTAGATGCACTAGGCAAGCTTTACCTTTAAATGGTGGTTGATAATTGATGTATAAATCTCCCACTACCCCATTAAAAAGCGAAAACATCTGAAAAAACGTTGTTTCAAATCGTTGCCTTTCAGCAGTAATAACTTGAGCCTGTAAAGCTTCACTAGATTTCTCAAGTTCTTTCCTCGAAAGTTCTAGCTCTGTACTGGAAAGATTTAGCTGTCGTTCATTTTGTAATAAGGCTTGTTGATTTTGCTGAATAGTTTTAATCACAAAAAACAAACCAACAAAAGTAAAAAATGGATTTAAGACGCCACCGAAAAAATCTCCAGCCTGCCCCCATTTCTCTTCATCTGACACGAAAGCATGACAATCTTTAAAAGCACAAAAAGTCCAAAAATATAAACATATAGCAGCCACCCCACCAACAAAAGCAATGGAAAACATTACTTGCATAAGAGAAAGGGATTTAAAGTAATTCTTAACTTTTTTAAACATAAAATTGCTTAGATCGAGTTAGGCCGTAGGATGTGCTGAACAAAGTGAAGCGCATCATTCGCGAAAACCCTAAGCCTATCAACGCATTGCCGCCCGTGCCGCCTCAGCCAAAAATACCGAGCGTGTTAGATGCTTGGCATGGGTATAGTCATCAATGCGTTTTAATAATAGTTTCGGCAAAACGATGTCGATTTTTTCGGCTTCGCCTTCGAAAGCAGTGGTGTCCACGTCAACTAATGCCCACACTCCGCCCGCATAATCAGGATTATTTTGATGCTGGCTAATAGGCGCAATACTTGGCATGTCTTGCCCATCTTCTAACAATCCTTCCAAATGCAATTCTATCGCTTCTTTAACCGACTCCAATGCATCGTCTATACTGTCTCCAGCGGAGAAGCAACCGGCCAAGTCCGGCACAGTCACTCCATAGCGTTGACCGTCGTCAGAGTGTAATACTACGGCAATCTTCATTTCCAACCTGCCTGCTTGTAAATGTTAATGAGAGTTCCTTTTGGAATGTCTCCGTCTGGATGTTTAACGGTAACCAGCTCTTTTTTACTGTTGTGTTTAAATTGATGGTGAGAGCCTTTGACTCTTACAAGCACCCAGCCGTCTTTTTCCAGTTGCTTGACACGAGTTTTACTATTCATAAATAATTTTTCAACGGCTTATCTGTTTTTGACAGTTGTTCCAATCTTACCAGCGTATTCGCTTGTTTTACCAGTAAGTAATTAAAGCTCGTGTTACAAACTTACCAGCTTGCACGCTGTATCACATCCCTGTGCTCTGGATTCCAGCACAAATCTGTCTGGAACAGATTTGCATTAACCCGAAGGGGTCAGGCAGGATAGCCTGACATGAATCCCTGCCGGAATGACGGTGGTTTTTAAGAACTACACGACAACATCGAACACCCTGCCCGCTGCCTTGCCCAGTCGGGGCGTTTCAAGGCGAATTCTTCCTTGCCGGGCTGTTCGTCGTAAGGATGACGCAACAGTTCCAGCAGCTCGTTGACCATAGAAAAATCGTCCTGCTCTGCCTTGTCTATCGCCAGCTGCGCTAGGTAATTTCTCAGCACGTATTTGGGATTGGCGGCATTCATGGCCTTGCGTCGTTCCGCATCGGTTATGCCGGAATTTTGCACCCGTTTGATATAAGACCTAAGCCAGTTGCCAAGACGCGATTTGTAGTCGTCGGTGATTTGTTCCGGCACATAATAGGCTTCCATTAAAGGCACCATCAAAGTCTCGTTGCTCAGTTCAACATCCATGACCAGCTCCGCCAGCTTGCGGTAAAAAATGGTCATATCGGTTTCAACCGTTTGCAGCAGGATCAACAATTCGGTATTTAGCTCGTCGTCAGTTGCCGGATCATAAGCATTAAGCCCCAGCTTGGCGGCGACCATGTTTTGCCAGCCTAGCTCAAAAGTGTCTTTATAGGCGTTGATCGCCTGTTGCAGGGGGGCGACCTGATCTATCAGCGGATAGATCGCATTGGCCAGCTGTCCCAAATTCCAGAATGCAATTTGCGGCTGGCTGCCGAAACGGTACCGGCGCTCCCCTGCATCGGTGGTGTTCGGCGTCCAGCTGGGATCGTAATTTTCCAGCCAGCCGTAAGGGCCGTAGTCTATGGTGAGGCCGAGTATCGACATGTTATCGGTATTCATCACGCCATGAACAAAGCCGACCCGCTGCCAGTGCACGATCATTTCCGCTGTTCTGCGGCAAACTTCTTCAAACCAAGCCAGATAAACGTCAAATGATGGCTCGCCCAAATGCGGAAAGTCGGTGCGGATGGTGTAGTCCAGCAGTTTTTTCATCACATCGATCTCGCCCCTGGCGGCAAAAATCTGGAAATTGCCGAAACGGGTAAACGATGGTGCAACCCGGCACACCACCGCACCCGGTTCGGGTTTGGGATTGCCGTTGTAAAACATATCCCGGATAACCTCTTCGCCGGTCAATATCAGGCTCAAGGCCCGCGTGGTCGGCACACCCAAATGGTACATGGCTTCGCTGCACAAAAACTCGCGCACCGAGGAACGCAACACCGCCAAGCCGTCGGCATTCCTTGAATAAGGCGTCTCGCCTGCGCCTTTCAGCTGTAATGTCCAATGCTCGCCCCGCCGGTTGAGCACTTCGCCCAGATTAATCGCGCGGCCGTCACCGAGCTGCCCTGCCCAATTACCGAATTGGTGGCCGCCATAACAGGTCGCATACGGATCCATGCCGGGCAACAATCGATTGCCGACAAACACTTCGGTGAAATCGCCAGTCTCGCAAACGGCCGAATCCAAGTCCAACAGCTCGGCAACCTCCCTGGAATAAGCGACCATTTTTGGGCTGGAAACCTGGGTCGGCGACACCCGAGAATAACAGGCACTGAGCACCTGACGGCGATGGTTGGCGGTTTCGGGATCTGCGGGCAACTCGCGGATAAAACGGTTATCGAAGGTCAAGTCATCGAGCCTGGAGTTTTTTGTTTTTGAATTCATCATAATAAAATCATACGTCGATTCGGTGGGGCGTTAAACTGCCATTTTGGGCGTATTCTTGCGGGTGTGATTAAAAGTGCTGTTAGACTCAAGGTAATAAACGATCACTCAATAAATATTGCGCTTATGTATCATCGTCGTTCCGGCAGGGATTGCCGGAATCCAGGGCACAGGGATGTGAACGGTTGCGAACTGCGCAATTCCCTATACAAACTTGTGCCCTACCTTAGATATTGCCATCCATGGCTTCTGGATCCCGGCAATCCCTGCCGGGATGACATGTTGTATAGATACCTATGCGCTCAAAAAATAGGTGCGGGAAATAATCTTCTAAAACCGCATTTTTAATCACAACCTATATTCTAGCGTTAAACATGAATTCTCCCTGAGATTCGGTTAATATATCTGCTTTAAAAGCCTCCGCTTTTGGATGGCGGCGTGTCGTTTTATTTAATGAATTTTCTGAGGTCGTCGTATGCGTAAAAATCTTCTTACCTTCATTTGGGGCGCTACATTGCTCCTTATGCATCCTTGGAGTCAAGCGGCCAGTGATTTACCTCCGACGGCCAAGGTAGATATGGGGCCGGTAGAAGAGGTCTGTTCCGACTTTACTGATCCCGCATGGCGCAAAGAGCAAGTCGTTGATGGCGTAAAAATACAGGCTTCACGACTGTGTAATCCGGACAATCCTGCCGACATCGCCGCCTTCGTCAAGGGCACCAACGGCATTTCCATGGCAACGCTGATGGAAACCCAGCTCGCTGCCGACGCGATTACCATGTCTGACGATGTCGACGGCGACGGTGATCCGGATAAAATCATTATCAAGCTTGAAGTTGTCGAACTCAACGGTCATTCACCCGACATGAAAGACCCGACCACCACCTTCGACATTGCGCCGGGCATCCAACCGACTTTTTGGGTCTTCGCTCCCAAAACCCGCGATATGTCCACCCTAAGCATATATGAACTGATCGCTAATCCCTTGTTGCGCGCACCGTCGCCGGTGATCCGCGTCGAGCAGGATGACGTGGTCTGGCTGGTTCTGGAAAATACCCATTATTTGCCGCATTCCATACACTTGCACGGCATCGACCATCCGTTCATGGATCATGCCGGCGTCGGTAACGATGGCGTTGGACAAACCAGCAACATGGATACCATGCCGGGCAAAAGCAAAACCTACGTGATCAAACCGCGCCAGCCGGGCACCATGTATTACCATTGCCATGTCCAGCCGCACACCCATATTCCAATGGGCTTGCAGGGTATTTTTATCGTTGAGGAAAACCGCCCCAACAACTGGCCGCAAACCCTCAATGTCGGCGCAGGCCAAGTGCGCCACCCATCGGTAGCGGTGCTTGAAAAATATGCCCGAGAGTATGACTTGCATTATCAATCGGCGGACAAAGAATTACATGAGCTAATTGCCCGCTCAGCCAACGATCCGCGTCTGATTGCCAAGCATATGAACATGGAATATGACACGACCGATGCCACCGATGATTATTTTATGCTCAACGGCCGTGCTTTCCCTTATACCTTAAGGGAATCGCTGATTGAAATGAAACAAGATGAAAAAGTTAAACTGAGGGTTCTGAATGGCCACACGGAAGCCATGGCTTTGCATATCCACGGCCACAAGCCGACGGTAACTCATTACGACGGCGTCGATAACGGTCCTGGCTCATATATCCAACGCGATGTACACGGCATGGTGCCCGCACAACGGCTTGACCTGGAATTAAGCGGCGTCGATGACGGCCTGAACAGCTTTGGACAAGGCATCTGGATGTTCCATGACCATGTCGAAAAAGCGTTTACCACTAACGGTGTTGGTGAAGGCGGCGACATCAGCCTGGTCGTTTATGATGGTTTCCTTGATGAAAAAGGCATTCCAAAATCACACGGCATGAGCCTTGCGCCCTATTTCACTAAAGGCATGTGGAAACGCGATTACCCGATCTGGCAAGATTATGATGAGTGGCGCAGCTTAGGCCTGCCAGACCTGAAAGCCGCCTACCAACCTTCTAAAGTTGCAGTGCAAAACGTGCAAGCGCAATGGGCACCGCCAGCGGCTCCTGCTGCTGAAGAAGGATCTGTTTTCGGAAAACTGTTGTTCGGTCTAATACTCGGATTGTTAAGCTATGTGCTGATCATTAACCGGCAGAAGATTATTGACCGTATTCTTAAACTGCTGAACAAATAAGCTAATTCAAGGTGGGCATCGCTTTTTTGCCCACCGATTACGCAGGTTCCACGCGGGCAAACGATGCCAACAGTCGGCACTTTAGACGAAGCCGTTTGCCCGCGTGAACAGAATGCACCATGCAGACATCGCGTATCCCGCAATAAAAATGACAACCAAGCACAAAAAGTGAATTACCTCAACATGACGCGAATCCTTGCCATACTTGTTATGGCATTGCTGTGCCCATGTTTTTCAGTATCGGCTGAGCCCATCCATCTACAGTTACGTTGGCATCACCAGTTTCAATTTGCCGGCTATTACGCAGCGCTAGAAAAAGGCTATTACAAACAAGCCGGACTCGACGTGATTATTCACGAAGGCACCCCGGAAAAAAAACCGGTACAAGAAGTCCTTCAAGGTCATGCCCAATATGGGGAGGCCAATAGCGAATTATTACTGGAACGGCTGCGCGGAGCACCATTAATCGCTTTGGCTGCAATCTATCAACACTCCCCTTCCGTGTTAATTGCGCGGAAAGCTGCCGGAATTTCTTCGCCCGACGACTTAGTCGGAAAAAAAGTCATGCTGTTAAATCAGACCGTCGATGCTGATTTTGTCGCCATGTTCAACAATGAAGACATTGATATAAGCCGTCTTCAAGTCATCCCCAGTAGTTATGAAATCCGCGATTTGGTTGACGGCAAAGTAGACGCATTTAATTCATACTTAAGTAACGAACCTTATTTTCTAAAGCAACAAGGCGTTGAATTCAACGTACTCAATCCGCGCAATTACGGCATCGACTTCTACAGCGACATTCTGTTTACAACGGAAAATGAGCTTAAACAGCATCCCGATCGCGTGAAAGCATTCCGTCAAGCCAGTCTTGAAGGCTGGTATTACGCGATGGATCACCCGCAGGAAATTATCGATCTATTGCTCAACAAATACAAAGTCAGCAAATCCAGAGATCATCTTGAATTTGAAGCCGACGCAATACGTTCATTGATAATACCGGATGTGATCGATCTGGGACATATGAATCCCTGGCGCTGGCGACACATGGCGGAAACATTCATCAAAGCGGGCATGGTTGAAAACAATAAGCTTTTGCAAGGTTTCAGCTATGACCCCGCCCCCAAAGCCGATCAAGAAGAACTACTCCAATATATCAAAATTGCCGTAATCATTGTCCTGTTAACCGGCGCTGTTACCTTAACCTTCTTAGCTTCCTATCGATCACTAAAACGAAAAAATAAAATAGCCGCGCGTAACGAAAAACTTTTACATCTGGCGCATGAGACAGCGGGAGTAGGCTACTACGTGACCGACTTGACCACCGGCCGCTGGGAAAGCTCGACCCTGCTCGATCATATTTTCGGCATCGACGCACACTTTGAACGGAATGCATCCAATTGGGCCGCATTGATTGATCCTGAATGCCGCCAGCAAACACTCGCTCGCTATCAAGCAATAATCCGCAACCGCGAACAGTTTTCGATGGAATATGCAATCATTCGCCCAAGCGATAGCGAAACGCGCTGGGTTAGCGCTCATGGCGATGTCGAATACGACAAAGCCGGAAATCCCACGCAACTCGTGGGCACCATACAAGATATTACCGAGCGCAAGCAAGCGGAAGCTACGCTACGAGAAAGTGAGGACGCACTTCGACACTTGTTTGAAGATTCCAAAGATCCCATTTTACTGCTCAAGGAGGGGCGATTCATCGACTGCAACGCCGCCACTTTGACGCAGCTTGGCTATCACTCAAGATCGGAATTAATCAATTGCAGCCCCGGCGAAATATCTCCAGCCTATCAACCCGATGGCCGATCCTCCGAAGAGAAAGCCGCCGAAATGATAGCCATTGCGTTACAGGAGGGTTACCACCGATTCGAATGGCAACACACCCGAGCCGATGGCTCTCCCCTGCCTGCCGAGGTGTCGCTAACGCCGATGACAGTACAGGGCAAACTTATTGTCCACGCCTGTTGGCGCGACATTACCGAGCGAAAGCAAGTGGAACGGCAGCTAACCCGTCAACTCCGTTATCTGGATATTATGGAGCGCATATCCCGAATAAGCTCTACGGCCGGAAGTCTCGAAGCCATGCTTGATGGGGTGCTCAAAGAAATCCAGTTAATCTTCGATGCCGATCGCGCCTGGTTTTTATATCCTTGCGATCCCAATGCAAGTTTTTGGTCGGTGCCGATGGAGCGTGCCCGCCCCGAATGGCCAGGTGCATTTGCGCGGGATATGAAAATCCCGGTCACCGAGGAAATCGCAAAACTATTTCAATCGGCGCTTGAAACCGGCAAACCCTTGCAGTACGGCCCTGCATTGGAGCTCACCGTTCCGACAATATCCGTCGAAGAATTCTCGGTAAAATCCCAGTTGCAAATCGCACTTCGGCCGCAGATAGGCAGTCCCTGGCTGCTGGGTATTCATCATTGTTCTAGGGCGCATATTCACGACCCGGACGACCTATGGATATTCGCCGAGGTTGCACATCGAATTACCGAAGCTTTGAGCAGCCTGATCTCGCTCAAAAGCCTGCGGGAGAGCGAGGAACATTTCCGTCTGCTGATTCAAAAATCACCTGTTGCCATCGGTATCGCCAATAAACAGGGAGGAATCGATTTACTGAATGACCGATTTATCCAGACTTTCGGCTACTCGCTGGACGACGTTCCAAACCTGGACGCATGGTGGCCGCTTGCTTATCCTGACGAACATTATCAGAATCAGGTAAAAGAAACCTGGAACGGCGCGGTGGAAAAAGCCCTCTTTGACGGTAAAGATATTGAGTCTATGGAGTTTAGGGTAACCTGCAAGAATGGAACGGTACGCGATATAATTTTTTACAACGCCATCGTCGGCGAGCGGATTCTGGTATTTTTTGATGACATTACCGAACGCAAGGCCGTTGAAAATAAATTGCGTAACCGTACCGATGGGCTGGCTTTACAAAATCAGATTCTTCAACTCATTAACCAAGGGGTTGACCTGCCCATCGTATTAAATGAGCTGGCGCATCAAGTTGAAACCCTGCATCCCAAGATGTTGTGCTCCATTTTACTGTTGGATGAAGACAAATGTCTACGCCATGGTGCAGCACCCAGTTTACCCGGCTTTTACAATCAAGCCATTGACGGCTTGGCCATTGGAGATGGCGTGGGTTCTTGCGGCATGGCGGCGCATCTCGGCGAACAAGTCATCGTCGGAGATATCCAGCAGCACCCTTATTGGGAAGCGTTTCGTGATCTTGCCAAGCAGGCCAATCTGCAAGCCTGCTGGTCGCATCCGATTAAAAACAGCCAGGGGCATGTGCTCGGAACGTTCGCCATCTATCATCGATTACCGGCCCATCCGACGGCAGCCGAAATCAGCTTGGTTGGCCACTATGCCGATCTGGCGCAATTGGCGATTGAGCGAAACCAGTCAATGGTGCAAATAGCCGAATCGCTGTCCATACTCAAGGCCACCTTGGAATCCACCGGCGAAGCCATCCTGGCTGTAGATCTGGACAACAATTGGCTGCTGCATAATCAAAAGTTCGTTGATTTGTGGCAAATTCCAAATGAATCTGTCGCTGTTGAAATAGGCACTGAAAGTCTGTCGCACAAATCCGACCACATTGAAAACCAACTTAAGGATGCCGATGCTTTTTCGCGTAAAGTAGACGAGCTGTATGCGTCCCCGGAAGCCCACTCTTTCGACACCATTGAGTTTAAGGACGGAAGAATTATCGAGCGGAATTCCATCCCCCAGATAATTAGCAACAAAGTGGTAGGCAGGGTCTGGAGTTTTCGCGACGTCACCGTGCAAAAACTGGCCGAGGCGGAACTTCGCATCGCCGCAACCGCCTTTGAATCCCAAGAAGGCATGTCTATCGCCGATGCCGATCAGGTTATTTTGAAGATCAACAAAGCGTTTACCCACATCACCGGCTACAGTCCCGAAGAAGCCATTGGACAAACGCATGCTTTGCTTAACTCAGGCCGCCAGGATGCCCACTTCTACGAGGAGCTGCAACATAGCCTTAAACAGTATGGTTATTGGGAGGGCGAAATATGGAACCAACGCAAAAACGGGGAAATCTATCCCGAATGGCTCAGCATTACCACGGTGCGCGATGCCAATAACCAGATCACCAACTACGTTGCCGCCTTCACCGACATCACCAAAGACAAGGAATCTGAAGAAACCATTCACAATCTGGCTTATTACGATCCGCTCACGGCGCTGCCCAATCGCCGCTTGCTGTGGGAGCGACTAAAGCACGCCATCGAAATGGGGCGGCGTGACGGCAAACATCTGGCATTACTGATGCTTGACTTGGACCGTTTCAAAACGGTCAATGACAGCATGGGGCATTTGGCTGGTGACGAGCTACTGCAACAAGTTGCTACCCGCATCAAGGCGAGATTACGCGATGTCGATATGGTCGCCCGTTTGGGCGGCGATGAGTTTGTCGTGCTGTTGGAGGACATTACCCATCCTGAAGATGCGGCTCGGGTTGCAGAAGTTATCGTCGCCGACCTAAGCAAGCCTTTTCAATTGCTTAAAGACATCAACATCCACCCTGAACTCAGCCGGAAGGTCAGAATCGGTGCCAGCATAGGTATTAGCTTATTTCCCCAACACGGTGATAGCCCTGAATCGCTGCTTGATAACGCCGACATTGCGCTCTACCGGGCTAAAGATGAAGGGCGCGGCTGTTTTGCCTATTTTTCCGAGGAATTCACCCTTGTCGCCCGCGAACGCATCGCACTGGAAACCCGCCTGCGTCACGCCATTGAGCAACTACACTTGTGCGTTTATTATCAGGCGCAAATCGACATAGACAGCGGACGAATAATCGGTGCCGAAGCGCTGGTGCGCTGGCACGATCCCTCCGAAGGGCTGATCTCGCCAAACAACTTTATCCCCATTGCCGAGGAAACCGGCCTGATCGTGGAGATCGGAGCCTGGGTGCTGCGCGAGACCTGCCTACAAGGACGACGCTGGATAGATGCAGGGTTGCCGTCATTAACCTTAGCGGTCAATGTCTCCCCTCACCAGTTTCGCCGTAGCGACATCAGCGCACTGGTAGCTCAGGTGCTGGACGAAACCGGCTTCCCTGCCGAGTTGTTAGAGCTGGAATTAACCGAAAGCGGCTTAATGGAAAATGAAGAAAAAGCCGTCGAGGTGCTCAATAATTTGCGCGCTCAGGGCGTTCGCCTAGCTATCGACGACTTCGGCACCGGCTACTCGTCGCTGTCTTATCTCAAGCGCTTTCCGCTGGATGTGCTGAAAATCGACAAGAGCTTCATTGATGATATTCCCTCGTTGCAAGACGACATGGAAATCACCGCGACGATCGTTGCGATGGGCCATATTTTAGGCTTCAAGGTGCTGGCCGAAGGCGTGGAAACGCTTGAGCAGCTGGCATTCCTGCGCGAAAAAGGCTGCGACACCTATCAAGGTTTCATCAAAAGCAAGCCCCTGCCGGCGGAAGAATTTGCCCAGCTATTGCGTGATCAAGCCCAGTTGCTCACTA
>Ga0079306_1000769_pt1 | contig 25753 bp, 19 predicted proteins | sample Methanotroph_Enr_FD_79181 | JGI IMG/M metagenome (GOLD analysis project Ga0079306, IMG submission 79181) | Enriched soil microbial communities from Old Woman Creek wetland in Ohio, USA - Methanotroph_Enrichment_5 | ecosystem: Environmental > Terrestrial > Soil > Wetlands | place: USA: Ohio...
GCAAAGAATCAGGAGAATAGAGATTGATCATCAGCTGGTAGTTTTAGAACAAAAAGCACTTCAGTCGATGATGAATCCACATTTCATATTCAATTCACTGGGTTCAATTCAGAATTATCTTCTTAAAAACAAGGGAAACGAAGCCATAATTTACCTCTCAAACTTTGCCCGGCTAATACGGCAAAACCTGAATGCTATAAATACACCAATGATTGCACTTGAAGAGGAAGTTATAAGGCTTAGGAATTACCTTGACCTGGAAAAAATACGGCTTGAAAATAAATTTGATTACAGGATTGAAATTGAACAGACAATTGAAGGAGATGAATTATATATTCCCAATATGATTATTCAACCAATAGTCGAAAATTCCATCTGGCATGGTATAGCTTCACTTAAAGAACAGGGTGTTATTATAATCAGTTTTCAGACACATAGTTCCAATTCGCTGATAATCAGGATTAAGGATAATGGAATCGGGATGAAACAATCAATAGAGGATTCATCTAAAGATACGCACCGTAAGCACCTTGGAATGCAAATGATCAAAAAGCGGTTAGATCTTCTTGGCAAAAAACATGCAACAGAAACATGCATCAATTATTCGGAATGCTCACCTGATAAAGTCAATCCGGGTACTTTAGTTGAACTTATCGTGCCATTTACCTACAGCACTGTTGATTCTTAAAGTACAATCTCACATTATCGGATATGATCCCTGATGAGATCAATATTAATTAAACATCACACTATTATTACCTGTAATTTTTAGTACAGAACAGAGTTTTGGGTTTCCTGATTTGATCAATCACCCTGCACCGCAAATATTTGCATAGTGGCCATTTACAATTGCTCAGTTGCAATTTCATTGGAAGGTTGGTAAAATTTGACACTGGCCAATCAGCCAAAACGTTTTTCCAGACTGTCAACCATGTAAAATACATCTTCATTTGGAATATCTGTAATGGTTTTGTAAATTTGATATAATTATAGCTTGCATTATTCAGGTATGGCCTGGGTTGATTCAGACATGTCAAGCCGGGAAAATATCAAATGTCGGACAGTTCAATAATCTTGCTTTCAGGATGAATAAAAAGGCAGTTTTAATTGGATTTTTTTTCCTGAGTTATTTACTCACCTATGCGCAGCAATATTTCTTTTCAGGATATTCCATTAGTGACGGACTTTCCCAGAGTGTTGTCAACTGCATTTTCCAGGACTCAAAGGGATATATCTGGTTTGGTACGCAAAACGGGCTTAATAAATTCAACGGATACACTTTCGAGGTTTTTACATATAATCCCACTGATTCCAATTCAATTGCCAATAATTGGATTAATGGCATTACAGAAGATAAAGAAGCTAACCTTTGGATAGCGACAAAAGGAGGGCTGATTAAATATACAAGGAAAGAAAAACGATTCAGCAGGATCAGGTATTCCTCACCTTATGAGTTCTTGGTTACCGAATGTGTATATGATGTTAAATGTGCCCATAACGGGAACATACTTATCAACATGCCTCCGGTTCTGACTGTATGCAATCCGAAAACAATGTCGTTCAGCCACTTTATCTGTCCGCTCGCTTTTGACGGAAGTGCCAAGGACAACAATATCCCTCTGCTTGAGGACAGGAAGGGCAATATCTGGATAGCTTCGACCAAAGGCCTGGCGTCTTTTGATCCCGGCACTAAAACCATCAGGGTCTTCATCCATAACCCGGGTAATCCGTCGAGCCTGTCGGATGACAATGTAACTGCATTATACCAGGATCAAAAAGGTGATCTGTGGATAGGATCATCCGGAGGTCTTAATTACCTGCAATCCGATGGAATTTCATTTGGTCATTACTACCATGATGAGCGAAGCGAATTTTCACTTAGTAATAATTTTATCAGGGCAATTCTTGCTGATCAATCCGGTAACCTTTGGATCGCTACAGAAGGCGGAGGTCTGAACCGGATGATCCGGAACAACGAAAATAATATATTGTTCGAGCGGTTCTCGGCAGATAATAGCGGTCTGAATCACAATATTAACCTTTCCCTGGCAATCGATAATTCCGAAAACCTCTGGATAGGGACCTTGTCGGGCCTGAATAAAACCGACCTTAAAAAGCGGAATTTCAACCTGTACCGTAAAAACGATTCTCCTTATTCTGTCGACTTAGCCGGAAATGTTATTGCTTCAGTATACAAGGATGAAAATGATGTTATCTGGATTGGTAACTGGGGACAAGGGCTGAATCTGTATAACCGCGAAACAGGCAAAGTAGAACATTATTCCTCGAAACTGGCCGGCAAATACCACATCTCCAACGACTATATTCATTGCATTTTTGAAGATGCCATGCACACTATCTGGCTCGGAACACGCGATGGTCTGATGGTATATGAGAAACAGAAGAAAAGTTTTACCCGTCCTGAGGAATTTTTCAAGGACAGGGGTTTTTCCAACTTTCCGGGTCTGAGGATCAATATGATGATACAGGATCATCATGGAACTTATTGGGTTGCAACCCATGATGGAATATACCGTATGGAACGAAATGGACCCCGACCGGAACATTATTATGCCGGAGCAATAAAGGAATACAATATCAGCTCAAACCTGGTTTATGCTCTGCTCGAAGACCAGGAAGGAGCTATCTGGGTGGGGACAATTAACGGCCTGGATGTCATTGATCCTGCGAAGGGAGGAATCACTCATTTCAGGAAAGGTGAAAAAGCAAATTCTTTGTCTGATAATTTTATTACGGCATTATGTGAAGACCAGCATGGTGACATCTGGATTGGAACAAACTCCTATGTGAACAGGTTTTCAAAAAAGGAAGCAACATTCAGTTATTATTCCCGGGAACAGGGCTTTCCCAGCAACCTTGTGTATAGCATTCTCAAAGATAAAAACCAGGTTCTTTGGTTTGCAACCGGAAATGGTTTATGCCGGTTCGATACTGCCGGTAACAAATTCCGGACTTATACAGTGGAAGATGGTTTACAAAGTCCGGAATTCAACCTGAGGGCTTCTTTTTTGAGTAATGACGGGGAGATATTTTTTGGAGGCATGAACGGCTTAAATTCATTTTATCCTGATTCGCTGGGAGGCAATCCGCACATACCGGTCATCGCAATTACTGCCGCTTACAAAATGAGTAAAGGTGCCAGGGAATATATTAACCTTGATAAAGGTGATCCCTTGAATCTCAATTATAAAGAAAATACTTTCACAATTGAATTTGCCGCTCTGGAGTTCACTAATCCTGCCAAAAACCGATATGCATACATGCTAGAAGGCGTAGATGACGATTGGATTGATATCGGCCCGAGGAATTTTGTTGCTTTCACCAATCTTCCGCCTGGGGGATACACCATGCGGGTGAAAGGGTGCAACAATGACGGGCTGTGGAATGAAACCGGGGTCAGCTTGTCAATAATTATCCGCCCTCCATGGTGGGAAAGCAATCCAGCTTATGCGGCCTATGTCCTGTTGGTTGTTTTTCTGGTTTTTCTGTTTATCAAAATGCGTGAACGTAATCATATCAGGGAACGTAAAATACTGGAAGAAAAAGTTAAGATGAGGACAATTCTGATAGAAGAACAGAAATCAGAAATATTGAATAAGAATTCAGAACTCAATGAGTTGAATGCAGCAAAGGACAAATTCTTTTCCATTATTGCCCATGATCTCCGTAATCCCTTCAACGCCATCATTGGTCTGACCGATATACTACTGATAAACATTGACAATCTGGATACGCTTAAGCTGCAGAAGACACTGGAAAATATAAAAGGTTCCTCTCAGCAGGCGCACGAATTGCTCGAAAACCTATTGTTATGGGCCCGTTCTCAAACCGGAACAATTTCATTCAGACCTGAGCCGGTTGACCTGAAAATGCAGGCAGAGGAAAGTATCGAACTTGTCGCCGTGCAGGCTGCCCGTAAGAATATCAGCATAATTGCAGATTTCAACGAGTGTGAAATGATAATTGCAGATGTAAACATGATTAGTACGATTCTGCGTAACCTCCTGACCAATGCTTTGAAGTTTACACCAAGGAACGGTGAGGTTCATGTTGGAATTTCAGAGAGTGATGGTTTTTGCATTTTGAGTATAAAGGATAACGGTATTGGCATATCAGCCGGTAAGCTTAAAGACCTTTTCAATATCGATACTTCTCACAAGACCAAAGGTACTGACCAGGAGCCGGGAACCGGTCTTGGATTAATCCTTTGCAAGGAGTTAACCGAAAAACACGGTGGCCGTCTTGAAGTCGTAAGTGAAGTCGGGAAAGGAAGCGAGTTCAGGGTAATCATTCCCGGAAACAGGAATGAAAGCCATTAACCCATCTGATAATCAACCGGTTTATACTCATTCTGCGCTTTGTTATAAGTACTTTAAATTGACCTGGTGTTTTTGCCTCTAACAGAATTAACCGATCAATTTGCCGGATAATCAAAGCAATTCATCGATTTGATGATGACATAATGTTTTTTTTAATTAACTTAGTAATTAGAAAAGACAACCGAAAGGTCAAAAAAATGAAAAAGAAAAACATCATACTCATTCATTTCTTCTTCTGGTTCTATATAATAAACCAGGGGCTTTTCCCCCTTTACATCGGACAACTTGATGAATCTTTTCTGGCCAATAACAGGTATTTTAAAGATGTTATTGTTTCGGCGATCCTGAATATGATCTCGTTTTACCTGGTATATTTTTCATTTCCACGATTAATGAAATTCAGAAGGAAGATTTTTGCAGTATTGACAGGTTTGATAATAGTGGCTTTGATTTTGGCATTCCGTGTGCCTGCTGAATATTATTTCTGGAAGTTTTTCGGTAACCTGCCTGGAAAAGAGATGATATTTAAAACGGCCTTTGTCTGGAATAACCTCCGTTTGGTGATCATTACCGGGATCTATGCCATTCTGATACATTTTATGATAAACTGGTTTGAGTCTCAGAAACTCAGGGACGAACTCATTAACCAGCAGCAGGCAGGCGAACTCGCCCTGTTCCGGTCGCAGGTAAATCCACATTTTCTGTTCAATACGCTGAACAATATCTATTCGCTGGTTTACAGGAAATCGGACGAAGCTCCTGCAGCAGTCATGAAATTATCCTCCATCATGCGATACATGCTGTATGATTCCTCCGCTGAAAAAGTTCCGCTTGAAAAGGAGATTGAATACCTGAAAAGTTTTATTGAACTGCAGAACCTCCGCGTTAAACATCCTGATTTTGTATCGCTTCAAATAGAGGGAGATATGGAAGGACACTCCATTGCCCCAATGCTGCTGATATCGTTTGTCGAAAACGCATTTAAACATGGCAGCAGGAACCACCGGCCGGGAATCATAATTCACTTGTCCGCTTTAAATGAAAGGGTAAATTTCAAAGTCGTCAATTATTTGAAGAAAGGATCCCTTACGGATGATGAGCTTGAAAGCGGAATAGACCTGGCCAACATCAAGAGAAGACTTGAGCTGATATATCCCGATAAACATAAGTTATTGATCGGCGAAGAAGCAGAAACATTCAGTATTAACCTTGAAATAGAAAACTGATATGAAAATTAATTGCATTGCCATAGACGATGAACCATTGGCTCTCGATATCATCAGGGATTACTGTGCAAAGATCCCTTTCCTGAATCTTTTGCAGACATTCGATAATGCCATCGATACGCTGGAATACCTCCGCAACCATCCTGTCGACCTTATCCTGCTCGATATACAGATGGAGGAACTTACCGGGATACAGTTACTCAATGCATTGAAAGTGAAACCATATGTGATCCTGACAACGGCCTTTGACTCCTATGCACAGCAGGGATTTGACCTCGATGTGACTGATTACCTTCTGAAACCCATTTCGTTTGAACGGTTCATAAAAGGGATAAACAAAGTATACGACCGGATGCAGAAGGAAGCAAACATTCCTTCGGAAAAGCCGGTGGCAACGTATACTTCCGGAACGGCCGATAAAGACTATTTTTTTGTGAAAACGGACACCCACATTGAAAAAGTAACTGCATCTGATGTTCTGTATGTTGAAGGAATGGGCGACTACTGGCGGATCATTACCAGGAATAAACGTATAATGACATTGATGAATGCCCGGGGTATTGAAGAGGTTTTACCCGAACCTCAATTCTGCAGGGTTCATAAATCCTATTTTGTGGCTATCGGCAAAATCGAATCCGTTGAGCGAAGACATATAAAAATAGCGGATCAAAGCATCCCCATCAGCGACAGCTACCAGAAAAATTTCTTCGACATCATCGAAAAGAAAAAGTAACGACAGCCATTTTTTATTCTCAGTGAATTCCATCTCAATTCTTCCGATGTGGATTCCATCATCATTGCCTGTTTTATATATGAGTTCAGGTTTTGTATTTTTTGATTTTCATTTTAGAGTTTGTTCCCCATCCTGGGATTATCGGTAAACAAACCATTTCATCCTGCAAAAAGGCCAATCCGGACGGTTAACCGCTTGCCGATTCTTTTCGCCAGATTATAGAATATATTTGCTTCACTATCAAGTTGTTATGTAATTTTATGTCATTAAATATCAACCCTAAAAATAGGAGGACCAAACAATGAAAAAACTAGCTGCTTTTCTGATACTGGTCATGTTCGGACTTCTGGTTAAAGCCGGAGGCGAAGCTACCAGTTATGTAACCGTAGACGGTAAGACCTATTTCTGCCAAACACTGAAGCCAGGATTATTATACGTGAACCTGACCATGGACGATGGATCTATCATGAAAATTCCATTCAAAAAAGTGGATGCCTATTCGTGTAAAGGACGTTTATTTGAAAGGCTCCCCATAATGTGCGAAGGTGCCCCGACAAACTGCACGGCCCTGATGGAATACATTACATCACGTAACAGTTTCCGGCTTTATAAACACTGCGAAGTTGGAGCATGCGGCGATCTGCTGGATAATACTTACAAAAATGCCCATCTCCAGGTTGAGTTCTATGTTTTTAAGGATGGAAAGTTCTACTTGCCGGTTACCAAAACGAACGCAGAATCAATATTGCCGTTCTTTGGAATAAAGGTGATCTGAAAAACCAACCGGGAATTGTTGTTGTTGTGTAAATTCAATTAATTGAGAATTCAAGTATCGAAATTAAAGGAGGTTGCAGCATTGCTGTAGCCTCTTTTGATTTTTAAATGATAAATGAAATAAAAGCATTCTGAAATTTGCTTTTTAAGTACCGGATTCCTGATTCACAGAATAGCATTAATTGCCTAGAAAGAAAATCCTATGTTAATACCGATACCGTCAGTATTTATTATTTTGCCGGATTTCAACCTCTGTTTATCATAACCAATGCCAACATACAGGGCGTATTTGTCTGCAATTTCAAATCTTACACCTGCCGTCGAATTCAGCAAGGGATAAATCCCCTCAATGCTAAAATCGCGAGTAATGTCAAATGAATATCCGACACCTAAAGCCCAATAAGGGGAAACGTATTTTTTCGTGAAATTCAACCTGACATTTGTGAATAACGGAATTAAAACATCTTTTTCAGCTAAATCGTAGCTTAATCCTGTACCTAAGGCCAATGAAAGATAAGGATTGAGCCTGTATCCGTACTTTCCATTAAGTTTCAGAAAATCCCTGCCATAATTGCCCATTCCAATTATATAGCCTATTTCTGCAGTACGTTCGAATCCTGCCCTAAAACCTGAACGGCTTTCAAATGAACTGCTGTGATCCGGCACCTGAGCAGATGAAGAGAAGCTATTTGCAATCAATACAACCAGAATGAAAAAGTTATTCATAATTAATGGCCATAAATTTATTTAAAGATATGGAAACATCTGAAAGATTCACGACAAAAAGTTACATGCAAGCTTTTATTTTGGGGCTAGCCAGCGGAATCTCCTGAAGGTGATTCACTAATGCAAATTTTCTGAGCTTTCGAAAGGCAACAGGTAAAAAACAGGCGATTAGTACTTTATTTTTATGATTAGATGCGATAACAGGCGATCTAAATTTTGACTCTGTTCTTTTTTAGAATATTACAAAGTGCTATAAATACTTGTTATACAGTTATAGGTACCCGTTTTATTGCCAGGATTGCATTATTCATATTTCAAAACGATGTATCTTTATACAGGGTTGAGATTAAAAAATTACTTCAATGGAAGAAGAAACTAACATACCTTCTCCTGTCCGGTTTAATCCGGTTAAACATCACCGGAATTATATATTGGATATGCTTAAAGGTGCCTCTCCCGAAGCGGTAGTTAGCCTGTTGGATCCGATATGCAATAATTATATCGACATTTACACCGGGACAATGATGCCTGAAGCTATTGGTGTAGCGATCATCTCCATTCTGAAATCGAACCGGGCACTTCAGCCAGAAGATTTCACCCGGTGGGTCGCCTTAAGGAACGGTTACCGGCAAATCAAACTGGAGGACCAGTCAGTGTGGATTGTACGGAAGAGTGATGAAAAGGAACGCTATATCCACATTCATCCTTCCAGGACCGGCCCATTCACGATCCGGTTCAAAGGTTCGACGGTAAAAACTGCCTGCCTGCTGAAAACCAGTTTTACCCGTTTCCAGGAAAAGCCTTCATTGGAAAAAGTAAACCGGATAAGGATACAGATTGGCCTTTCACCCGTTAAAAAGCTGGAACGCAACAAAGGTATTTTAAGTTGCTATGAAAAGCTTTTTGATCAGGACTGATGATGATCTTCTGAAATATTTTATAAAACCAGCACTTTTGCTCCTTTTATTTTCCGCAGCTTGATATCCATAATAGCCTGGTTGGCATTTTCAAACGGATAGGTTTCCACTTCCGGTTTAAAAGGCATTTCTGCAGCCATGCGAATAAATGCCCTTACATCGTGACTGGTAACGTTGGCAACAGATTTAATCTCTTTTTCCATCCAAAGGTGGCGGGCATAATCAATATTGAGCAAATATTCTGTATCTACCAATTCTTTCCGGATGGCATTGATAACCAGCCGGCCACCAGGCTTCAGGCATTCCAATGCGCGAACTACGGGTTCCCAAACGGGTGTGGTATCTATGATACAATCGAGCAGGCAAACCGGCTTGTCCGAAGTGTCACCGGCCCATTGAGCTCCCAGTTCCAGTGCAAACTCCCTTTCTTTCGGGCTGCGTGCAAATACATAGACTTCCGAATGCGGATATTGGTAATTGATCAGTTTTAACACCAGATGCGCCGAAGCTCCGAATCCGGTGAGCCCGATCCGTTTCCCATTGCTCATTGCGCACAAATCAACCGAGCGGTAACCAATTGCGCCGGCACACAGCAACGGAGCTGCTTCAGCATCGGTGAACAGATCAGGAATGGGATAGGCAAATTGTTCGGGAACTATCATATATTCAGCGTACCCGCCATTGACGTCCCTTCCCGTGGCCTTAAAATCCTTACAAAGGTTTTCCCTTCCAGACCGGCAATATTCACATGTTGCGCAGGCTGAATAAATCCAGGCTATCCCAACCCGGTCCCCTGGTTTGATGCCGGTCTTGTTTCCACATACATGCTCCACAGTGCCCACCACCTGATGCCCGGGAATTACAGGATAAACAGGTGGAGGTGTGCGCCCTTCAATTTCATCAATCTCGGTATGACAGACACCGCATGTGCTTACTTTAATCAACAGTTCGCCCTCCTGCGGTTCCGGCCTGGGAAGTTCGGCCAGTTTCAGCGGATAGCTATCTGTTTTCAGGTCATAAACCTGATCAATAATCCAGGCTTTCATACCCGTAAAGTTAATACATATTGCCTGGTTATGCAAAATGAACCTGAGTTCTAAGACATTGCGTAAAAAAATTGAAATCTTTATCTTTCAGTCATGAATTTTGAAAAGGAACGATGTATTCACGCTAAAAAGTATTTCCTCTTTAAGAGGCTATGTCCGCAACGACTTAATGGATTCAAATTCATATCTTTGTATTCTTCGTCTCTTTGTGGCAGATCATTATAAATTCTTTTTGGACAAGGCTCAATAAAGAAACTTGAACCAATTAGCGATGAAACAGGTCCGTTTTCGTTTTTATGAAGAGTTGAATGGTTATCTGCCAGAACAAAATCGCAAGGTTTGGTTTGACTATCTCATTCCGGGTGTAGTTACCATACGGGAGGCATTGCAATCAATGAAAATTCCTCCGGAAGAAATTGATTTAATCCTGGTAAATCAGCAGTCCGAAGGGCTTGATTATATGTTGCATGATGGTGACCGGATATCGGTTTACCCGGTATTTGAATTGTTTGATATTTCGGGTATCAGCCGGGTTAGCGAAAAGCCGCTTCGGAATCCACGGTTTATATGTGATGTTCATCTAGGGCGGTTGTGCAAATACCTGCGCATGCTCGGTTGGGATACGCTGTATTCGGACCAGTATACTCCGGATGATTTGATTGCCATTTCAGGCCAGGAAAAACGAATTATCCTATCACGAAGTAAAAAGCTGACCAGGAATAAGGAAATAACACATTTTTATTGGATACGGTCGTCGGACCCTTTGGAACAGGTTAAAGACCTGATCCGTAAACTGGATTTATCGAACCAGGCCATTCCTTTAACGCGGTGCCTGAATTGCAATCACATGCTCATGCCGGTTGAGAAACAGGAAATACTTCACAGGCTGCAAGTCCGCACAGCTGAGTATTACAATGAATTTTTCAATTGCCCGGTCTGTGATGCAATATACTGGGAAGGGTCACACTATGAAAATATGCTTGATTTTATCCGTCATTCTATTCTGGCTGAATAATCGATTTCGAAACAGGTAAAATGAACTTCATTCCGGTAAAAGTAGAATGTCATTCGGGATATAAAGTTGATGAGTATCCGATATGTTTCTATTGGGGAAAGATTAAGTTTGAAATCAAAGAGATATACGACCGCTGGTACCAGGCATACCCTACCCCTGAAGGGCCGTCGGCCGACTATTTTAAAGTATGCACTGTTGGCAACCTGGAATACATTCTCAAACATGAACTGAAAAGTAACCAGTGGTTCGTAGTTAAACCTTACAAGGCTATAATCCCGTATTCATCCAATTAATTGTAAGGAAAAATCACTTTCGGATGTATGGCATCGGCGGCAATAGGCGTATCGCTTTGAAATTTTGTTTCGGAATACCTGGTTTTATACCCAATCATTTATGATTGTTGGTATACCAAGTAAAGGTAAAAAAATACGCTGATATGGAAAGAGTTAGCTGAAAGCTAATTGATTCAGCTATTTCTCTGCAATTATTAAGGATTCTCTTCTGGCTTTATAATTTAGCTCTTACATATTGTAAAGGCCATTCTGTATCATCGCCTAAAATGTGCGCCGCGTGCAATGCAAAATAGGGATCACGGAGTGATGCCCGCGCTATAATTATAAGGTCAGCCTGTCCGTTCATTAAAATATCTTCAGCCTGTTGTGCTTCTGTTATCAAGCCTACGGCACCTGTTAATATGCCTGATTTTTTTTTAATGTGTTCGGCGAAAGCCACCTGGTAGCCCGGTCCAAGAGGGATTTTTACACCGGGTACCATTCCTCCTGACGAACAATCCACCAGGTCAACTCCATTTTGTTTCAGGATGGATGAAAGTTGTACTGCTTCATCGATATTCCAGCCTCCTTCTGCCCAATCGGTAGCTGATATCCGCACAAACAATGGAAGGTTTTGCGGCCAGACGGTTTGTATTGCTTTTACAATTTCCAGCAGCAGCCGTGTCCTGTTTTCAAAGTTTCCGCCATAGTTATCCGTCCGGTGGTTGCTTAACGGCGAAAAAAACTGGTGAATCAGGTAACCATGTGCCGCATGAATTTCTATCAGTTTATAACCCGCTTGCACAGCCCGTTGTGCTGCAGTTTTAAAATCAGCGATTATTTTTTTAATTCCATCAGTATCCAGCGATTGCGGAGCATCGTCTTCCGGATTAAAAGCAATAGCAGATGGGGCAACCGTTGTCCAGCCACCCTCGTTTTCTTTAAGTTGTCTTCCTCCATCCCAGGGCTTGGCACAGCCTGCTTTTCGTCCGGCATGAGCCAGCTGAATACCAGCCACTGATCCATGCTGATGGATAAATGAGGTAATTTTTTGCAGCATTTCGATATGTTCTTCATTATACAAGCCCAGGTCACCAGGGGAAATACGACCTTCCGGTGAAACGGCCGTTGCTTCCTGAATAATTAATGAAGCTCCGCCAACTGCGCGGCTTCCATAATGCACCAAATGCCAATCGTTTGCAAATCCATTTTCGGCAGAATACTGGCACATGGGCGAAATGGCAATGCGGTTTCGAAACGTAATTTCTTTTATAATAAGTGGTGATAAGAGCTTTGACATATTTGACATGCTTATTTCAGATGATTTAATGATTTAATAATAAATTACGTTTCCTTTTATTTCCCCGGATTAAGGAATCCATTTACCGTTGAAATGAAAAGATTTGGCTGATCCACGAAAGTCATGTGCCCGCTCTTTGGAAAGACTACAAGCTTTGAGCCTGTTATTTTTTGGTGCATTTCCTCCGAAAGCGACGGGTCGCATTCGTCGTGATCGCCTACAGTTATTAGTGTAGGAACCGTAATTGATGAAAGTCGGTTTGCATATTCAACAGATTTCAGGTTGCCATCAATCACAAACTCGCCATTCGACCCCCACATTTCCCGGTATACATCCCAGGCCATATTGCCATTGGCAACTGGATCGTAGTTGGCATCCGGGTGATTCTGATAAAGATAGGGGAAGTACCCTTCGCCCCATGCTGCGGTCATGTATTCAGAAGTATACCGGTTTTTTTCATAGTCTTTTCCATGGCCGTACAATCCTGCTTTCTCCATTTTTTCGATACGGGCCAGCAGTTCAGGTGCCATTTTCTCTTTTATCTTTTTAAAAATCTCATTCATTTTAGAAGTGCTGTGAAAGGTACTGCACAGGATCAGATGTGAAAGGTTTTCCGGGTATTTCAGTGCATATGCCTGGGCAAGAACACCACCAAAGGAATGACCAAGCAGGTTGATTTTCCCAAGATCCAGGACCTGGCGGACGACTTCCACATCCTCCACCATGTTCTCTACGGTATAAGCCGAGGGATCTTCCAGCTTCTGGGATTGTCCACAACCGCGTTCGTCGATGAAAATAAGCCGGTTCTCCCTGGCTAATGGTAAAAGGTAAGGCAGAAAATAATCGTGCGAAGCACCAGGACCTCCATGGACGATCACCAATGGCTGGCCTTGCCCCATCGTTTTGTAATAAATCAGAACCCCATGTGCGTCGACAAAGCCTTCCTCAATTTTGTACAAGGCTTGAGATGAGTTTTTAACAGAACTCTTTTCGCCGGAAATGGGATTGCAGGCAACAACCAGCATTGTTATGCCGCTGAGCAAAATAAAAATTATCTGTTTCATATATTAATAGATTATTTATAAGTCACATCTGTAAAGGCGGGAGCCATTTTCAGGTAATTCTATTTTCAGATCTAGGTTTTTTTGTCAAACCCCAACCCAGTGTACAGTATGTCGCATGGAGTCGGTTTGTAAGACAACCAATTGAAAAATATTCTTTAATTGAAGCTGAATCCTAGCCTGATTGCAAACAGTAACAAATGCCATCTCTCTCTGTTCGAATCCCGATGAGCAAATATATAATATTATAATCTTGATTGGTTAAATTGGGGAAAGGAGTTATCTGATAATTCTTGGTTTCAGACTTGAATCTCCTGGTAAATATGTCGGGTACGATCTTTCTTATCTATTGATGGAACCATTTTCATGGAAAAAATTTTGTTTTTAATTTAAAGAAACCATATAACGGCTTCCTGCTCCAGACAGGCAGCTAAAATTAAAAGGAGGCCGAATTCGACCTCCTTTTAATTTTCCGAATTTCACAGGACTTTGCGAACCTGATTTATTTGAAAATACCAAAAATCATCGCAACTAAAATGTGGTATGACTACTTAGCAGCAATTTGCCCGTCTTTATCCAACAATACCGGGTCGCCTAAACCAAGTTCTTTCAATTTATCAAACTGGGTGGCTTTATCGCCGACAATCAGATAAATCAGCTTATCCGGATGAATAAACTTCTGCGATAACATTGCATGTTCTTCCGGTGTCATTTTTTGTACAATCGCTTCGCGCTGTTTGATGTAATCGAGAGGAAGGTTATACAGAACAATAGGCGCCAGCATTTCGTTCAACTGCTGCAAGGTTTCAAATCTTCCTGAATTGCTCAATAACAATGTGCTTTTTACCAGGTCAAGATCTTCTTTCGAAATGCCTTCCGTATACTTTTTAATTTCATCACGGATTATCTGCGAAGTTTCGAAGGTTGAATTAGACTGTACAGCAGTATTTGCAAGAAATTGTCCACTATAAGTAGAGCCGGTAAACCCAGAACGAGCCCCGTAAGTAAACGATTTCTTTTCGCGTAAAATCATATTTAAGATTCCATTGAAATCACCGCCAAGTTTATAATTTATTACAACCGCTTTATAGAAATCAGGATTGGTGTAACTTGGTCCCAACTCCCCGACAAATACCTGTGATTGTTTAGCGTTCGGAATATCTATGAAATAAATTCCCGGTTTAGCTGAGGCAATACCCGAAACAGCCGGAATCTTTATTTCTTTCACTTTCCAGTCTTTTAAACCATTGAACAATGCAACCGCTTTCTCTTGCGTTACATCGCCGACTATAGTGATTTTGCATTCGGAAGGTGAGAAATATTGGTCATAATATTTCTTCAGATCATCGAGGGTAATTTTACCGACAGACTTTATGGTTCCGTCAGCTTCATTTGCCAGGAGATTATCATTTCCGTATACCAATTTGCTGAACACACTCTGGGCAATAGATGCCGGAGCCGTTTCAGTTCTTTTCAGCTTTTCAATCGTCTGGTTTTTGGCAAGATCGAATTCTTTTTCATCCCACCTGGGTTCGAACATCATTTCTTTAGCCAGAGCAAATGTTTCGTCCAGCTTGCTTGCCAGGCAGCTTCCCGAAATTGTAATTGATTCTTTGCCGCCATTTATATTGATGGTTGCGCCTAAATCCTGTATGGCTTCCTGCAGTTCTACCGGTGTTTTTGTTTTAGTTCCCTGGTTCATCAATTGTGCTGTTAATGAGCCAACTCCAATCAAATCAGGTTTATCAAGAAGCATTCCGCCATTCAGGATAACTGAAAACTGAACCAGAGGCACTTCACTTTGCTTGATTCCATAAATTGGAATTCCGTTTGTAGTTTTATTTTTCCAGATTGCAGGAATAGTAACTACCGGAACAGGACCTTGTACGGGTTCTTTTGTTCTGTCAATAAGTGACGGAATCGGTACATAAGGAGCATTAACAATATCTTTTTTCTTTGTACCCTGTTTATCAATAGACTCTTCCGGTACAACCCATAATTTTGAATCTGATGCCGCCAAATCTGCTTTGCCTTTGGGAACAATACTGGTAATCAGATAATTCTGGTTCCTGATATACTTGTTATAAACCCGCCATACATCTGCTTTTGTAACATTCATCATGTTATCGAAATCGGTGGTCATATAATCAGGCGATCCGTTAAAAATATTATAATCCCCTAATTGCATTGCTTTATTCAACACACTGGCGCTCTGCCTATAGAAATTATATTCAATACCGGCTTTCTGCCGTTCCACATCTTTTTCGGTGAATCCGTCTTTTTCAAATCGCTGCAAAGCTTCTTTAACAGCTGCTTCAACATCACTTAATTTAACATCGGGTAATGCAGTAATGCTGATATTGAAGACACCGGCAATTTCCGAACTTCGCTGACGAGCCGAAACTGAGAGTGCCAGTTTTTTCTCATCCACAATAACTTTATATAATGGCGATTTTTTACTCCCGGCAAGAATACGTCCGAGGAAATCGAGTGCATACGCATCCTTATTGAAGTCTTCAGCAGTTGGGAATTCCATGGACAGTCGTGGCGCATTGGCAAGATTATCTTCGCAATAAGCTCTTACTGTTTCATTTAGTTTAACGGGCATTTTTGCCAGCGGTGCAGGTGCCGGCCCGGATTTGATTTCAGTAAAATATTTATCGATCCACTTTTTTGTTTCCGCAACATTAATATCTCCTACAACAATCAGCGTTGCATTGCTTGGCGCATAATATTTGGCATGGAAATCCATAACATCCTGGAGCGATGCAGCGGCAAGATCATCCAGTTCACCGATAACGGTATGTCCATAAGGATGCGTTGCCGGATACATTAATTTGGTGGACATGTATTGACTTTGCGAATAAGGCCTGTTGTCGCCCTGGCGTTTTTCATTTTGTACGACATTCTGCTGGGTTACAAAAGTTTCCTGGTTTACTTTACTCAACAGGAATCCCATTCTGTCTGCTTCCATCCACAATGCCATTTCAACAGCATTCTTCGGAATAACTTCAAAATAATTTGTTCTGTCAGTGTTTGTGGAACCGTTCACATTACTGGCACCGGCCGTCTGAAGTTTTTTGAACCATTGACCTTGCGGAATATCCTGCGATTCGTTAAAACGGAGATGTTCGAATAAATGAGCGAATCCTGTTTTGCCCTGAACTTCCCTGGCTGAACCCACATGATAAACCAAATACACCGCGGCGATTGGGTTTGCTTTGTCGACATGAAGAATTACATTCATTCCGTTGGCCAGCACGTATTTTTCGTAAGGAATTTTAAATTCCTTTTTCTTCTCCACACCAAAGAGTGTCAGGTTAAAACACAGCGTAAGAGCAATAAAGACAATTGTCAGTTTGTTTTTCATCATTCATCCGGGGATTAAGTTGTTGTTTAATTAGTTTGTATGGTTTATTATATTGAAAGCATTTAATTGATTTTTTCGATTTTGTTCAATAATTTTAAATTGGCTGGGCCATTCTCTGGAATTGGAAGTTCATAAAAGAGAGAAAATGGCTTTGATATATCCATATATGACACTTCGATGATGGATTGGTTTAAATGGACTTATAATATTTTTTTTTGCCGACATTATATTTATGAATTCGCGGTAAAACTATACTTTTTATTTTAATAAAGGGAAGGATTATCTTGCGCTATGAATTTACAATTTGATGGTGAAGCTTAATGAAGAATAAAAAATGACCGGACAAAATTCCTTAACCACTCCAACGATGCAAATTACTAAAGTACAACATACTCGGTATTTTCATAGGCAAATCTGTTATAAAATCATTGAACAATATTTTTGATTGAAACCCAAAAATAATTTGATTTTTCTTAACAAGTGCTTATAAAACAAAACGAAATTTAGTGAATGCAATTAATGACAGAAAAGGAATCCATAAAAAAAGAAGGTCAAAACGACCTTCTTTATCAAACAAACATTCTTTTGTGCAATGATCACTCTTTGCCTGGTTTCGTTGTCAACAGCATACTTACAGCTGTTTCAGCACTTCTTCTCCCATCGCATCCGTGCCCAAAATTTTATCAGCAGGCGTATTGCTATCGGCAATATCCCTTGTACGGTAACCGGCTTTTAGTACGGCATCTACAGCTTTTATAATTGCATCAGCTTCGGTTTTCAAACCAAATGAAATATCTAACATTAATGAAACCGAAAGAATAGACGCTAAAGGATTGGCAACTCCTTTGCCAGTAATATCATGTGCCGAGCCATGGATGGGTTCGTAAACCCCGGTTCCGTCGCCAATGGATGCAGAAGCCAGCATTCCCATGGAACCTGCAATCTGCGAAGCTTCGTCGGTTAAAATATCTCCGAATAAGTTAGCGGTTACCACTACATCGAACCGGCGTGGGTCCTTAATAAGCATCATGGCGGTTGAATCCACAAACATATGTTCTACTTCCACATCAGGATATTCCAATGCAACTTTCTGAACAACTTCTCTCCAGAGGCGGCTTGTTTCGAGTACATTGGCTTTATCGACAGAGCATAATTTCTTTCTGCGCGAGCGGGCTGCGATAAATGCTTTGTGGGCAATACGTTCCACTTCGTACCGGCTGTATTCAGCCACATCGAAAGCGGTATCCCCATTGTTTTTTCTTCCTTTTTCACCAAAATACAGGTCGCCGGTCAGTTCCCTGAAAAAGAGAATATCGGCACCTTTCAATATTTCGGGTTTAATGCTTGAAGCGCTTAAAAGTTCATCGAAAAGTTTAATCGGGCGGATATTGGCATACAAACCCAATTCCTTGCGCATCCGTAATAATCCTTGTTCAGGGCGTACTTTTGCCGAAGGATCGTTATCATATTTCGGATGCCCGACAGCGCCAAACAAAACAGCGTCGGATTGTTTCATTTTATTCAACGATTCCTCGGGTAACGGATTCCCTGTAGCTTCAATGGCTACATGGCCTATCAATGCTTCATCATAGGTAAACGTATGATTAAATTTTGAAGCAATTTTGTCCAGTACTTTTTTACCAACTGCGGTTACTTCCTGTCCGATTCCATCACCGGGAACAATTAAAATGTGTTTTGATGCCATAATGTGTTTTGATATTATAATACTTCGTTTTGTTTAAGCAGATTTTTAAATATGCTTTTTAGCTATAAGTGCCGAGTGCCTGGTGCCGTGTTCCTGACACTAATCTAAAGGGTTCTAATAATCTTGAACATTTAGCCTGAATTGGAGTTGGCACCAGAAACTAGAAACCAGAAACCAGGAACATTCATTTTAAATCCCATTCAGCATTTTAACCGTTGCAACGATTGCCGAAACGGTTTGATCGCTATCCAGGCCATGGGTTTTAAATTCCTTCAAACCGGAGCGCCAGGTGATTATTGATTCACATAATGCATCAGTCTGACCACCAGGCGGAATGTGAACGACATAATCAGTTAAAGCCGGCAATTCGATCGATTTCTTTCTGTATATTTTTTTCAGGGTATTCATAAATGCATCGTACTGCCCGTCACCCTGAGCATGCGCTTCAAAAGTCTCACCTTTTATATTGATTCGTACGGTGGCTGAAGGCCTTAATCCCTTTGAGTTTGAAAGCACATAATTCTCTATAAACACCGTCTCTTCAAAAGCACCTCCATCCAGAACATCAGAAAGGATATAAGGCAGATCGGATTGTGAAACCGTTTCTTTTTTATCGCCCAATTCAATAATGCGAGCGGTTACTTTTTTCAGGTCAGCATCAGATAACTCAATTCCTAACTGAAGCAAGTTATTCTCGATATTGGCTTTCCCGCTTGTTTTACCCAATGCATATTTACGCTGGCGGCCAAAACGCTCGGGCAACAGGTCGTTAAAATAGAGGTTATTCTTTTTGTCGCCGTCGGCATGAATGCCGGCAGTCTGGGTAAATACATTTTCGCCCACAACCGGTTTGTTCATTGGTATACGCAGACCTGAGAACGTTTCGACCAAACGGCTTGCCGGGTATAATGATTTTTCTACTACTGATGTTTTAACACCTTTCACAAAATCATTCAATACAGCAATAGCACTGGCCAATGGCGCATTGCCGGCCCGTTCACCCATTCCGTTAACGGTAAGGTGCAGTCCTTTCGCACCGGCCTTAACCGCTTCCATGATATTGGCAATACTCAGGTCGTAATCGTTGTGCGCATGAAAATCGAAATGTGTTTTCGGGTAACGTTTAACGATTGCAGAAATATATTCAAAGGTTTCCGAAGGAATCAGGATGCCAAGAGTATCAGGCAACAAAATCCTTTTGATGGGTTGTGTGGAAAGGAAATCAAGGTATTGGAAAACGTACTCGGGCGAATGGCGCATTCCATTGCTCCAGTCTTCGAGGTAAACGTTGCAGGCGATATTGTTTTTCCCGGCCAGGGCAATTACTTCAGCTATCTCCTTAAAATGTTGCGCAGGAGTTTTCTTTAACTGATGTGTTAAATGGTTTAAGGAACCTTTCGTCAAAAGGTTCATTACTTTGGCGCCGGTTTCTTTCATCCAGTTCACCGAAGTTTCGCCATCCACAAAAGTGAGTACTTCAATTCTGTCGATTAAGCCTTTGCTGCCAGCCCATTCGACTATCTTTTTTACTGCCTGGAATTCGCCTTCCGATACGCGTGCCGATGCAACTTCGATCCTGTCGACTTTAACTTCGGTGAGCAACAACTGGGCAATAGTAAGTTTTTCGGAAGCTGAAAATGATACACCACTTGTTTGCTCCCCATCGCGAAGCGTGGTATCCATAATCTCGATATGACGTAATTTACCTGGCATAATTATCCTTTTACTAATTAAATGATACTGTTCCGGAAGGTCTAAATAACCATCTGTTTTGCGAACGACTGGATTTCGTTTTTCATCGCCTGCAGATAGTCAATGTCGTCGAAGCCATTCAGCATATTATGCTTTTTGTACCCGTCGATGGTGAAAGTTTCTTTTTCGCCGGTTGCCAGTAAAGTAATGGTTTGATCGGGCAGGTTAACTTCCAGTTCGGTTTTGGGATCTGCTTCAATAGCTTCGAAAATCTTAGCTAAAAATTCTGGACTAACTGTAACAGGAAGCACACCAATGTTGAGGGAATTATTCTTAAAAATATCAGCAAAAAAGCTCGAAACCACGCACCGAACGCCATAATCGTAAATAGCCCATGCCGCGTGTTCCCGGCTGCTTCCGCTGCCAAAGTTTTTTCCACCTACCAGGATTTTACCTGAGTATCTGGAGTTATTTAAAACGAAATCTGCCTTTGGTGAACCATCGGTATTGTATCTCCAATCCCTGAACAGGTTGTCACCAAATCCCTTGCGCTCGGTTGCTTTCAGGAAACGGGCAGGAATAATCTGGTCGGTATCTACATTTTCGATGGGAAGAGGAATTGCAGTACTTTTTAATATGTTGAATTTATCGTAAGCCATTTTAACTTTATTTTTTTTTGTTGATTAAAAACGATTGCCTGGTAACCGTTATAAAAAATCTCTTGGATCAGTAACGACGCCTGTAACAGCGGCTGCTGCTGCAACGAACGGACTTGCCAGCAATGTGCGGCTGCCGGGTCCCTGGCGGCCTTCAAAATTCCGGTTGCTGGTGCTTACTGCATATTTACCGGCAGGAACTTTATCATCATTCATGGCCAGGCATGCCGAACAACCAGGCTGACGTAACTGAAAACCGGCTGCTGTCAGAATATCAAGAATGCCTTCTTCTTTAATTTGCTGTTCAACCACATGCGATCCGGGAACCAGCCAGGCTGTAATGTTATCGGCTTTTTTGCGGCCCTTAACAATGGAAGCAAATGCACGGAAATCTTCAATACGTCCGTTGGTACAACTGCCCAGGAAGACATAATCTACTTTTTTGCCGATGATTTTTTCGCCTTCAGCAAAGCCCATGTATGCCAGTGATTTTTTATACGAAGCTTCGCCGTCTTTTACCGTTGCGGCGAAAGGAATGTTTTTGGTGATGCCGGTTCCAAGTCCCGGATTTGTGCCGTACGTAATCTGAGGTTCAATTTCGTCGGCATTATAATTCAACTCCTTGTCAAATTTGGCGCCTTCATCCGTTTTGAGTGTTTTCCAGTATTCCAGTGCAGTGTCCCAGGCATCGCCTTTAGGTGCTTTTTCTTTTCCTTTCAGGTATGCAAAAGTAGTTTCGTCAGGTGCAATCATTCCGCCGCGTGCCCCGCTTTCAATCGAAAGGTTGCAGACGGTCATACGGCCTTCCATGCTCATGTTTTCGAAAACCTCGCCTGCATACTCTACAAAATAGCCTGTAGCTCCGCTGGCTGTAATCTGTGAAATAATAAAAAGCGCAACATCTTTTGGGGTAACCCCTTTTCCTAATGTGCCATTCACATTGATGCGCATTTTTTTCGCCTTGGCCTGCATGATGCACTGCGAAGAGAGAACCATCTCTACTTCTGATGTGCCAATTCCAAATGCAATGGCACCAAATGCTCCGTGAGTCGAAGTGTGCGAATCGCCGCAAACTACGGTCATTCCCGGAAGTGTAATACCATTTTCCGGCCCAACCACATGAACAATACCATTTTTAGGATTGCCTAATCCCCAGTGCGAAATACCATATTTGGCTGCGTTTTCTTCCAGGGCTTTTAGCTGGTTGGCCGATAAAGGGTCTGCTACCGGTAAATGCTGGTTGATGGTGGGTGTGTTATGGTCGGCTGTCGCAAAGGTTTTATCCGGAAACATAACAGGAACCTTCCTGTTTTTCAGACCTAAGAATGCTACAGGGCTGGTAACTTCATGAATGAAATGCCTGTCGATAAAAAATACATCAGGACCATCCTGTATGCTTTTCACCACATGGGCATCCCATACTTTATCAAATAATGTTTTAGGCGTGTTGCTCATTTTTAAAAATTTAAAACTCTCATTGAAATTACTTTAAGAAATGCAAATTTCGGCAAAACAGCCGGGAAATGCCTCTGTTTTGAATCTTTTACTGGTTTTTAGGTGAAATACCGAAGGAAAGGCTGGATATTGGCTCAAAATATTGAACCTGATAATTCCGGATAAGATCCAAATCAGTCACACAATTAAAATAAACAGCCGATATGGAATTTTGTTGTCAAATGTTTATAAGGGTGTCAGCTGACCCAATGTTTTGCAGGGCATAGGAATTTGGATTACCCATGTTTAGCGGTGTTATTTGTCATTCAGCCCCACAATTTTATTAATATCTTTATTCTCAAGAATGTTTTTATCATAACCTTTTAATGCCGTGTATATCATAGCTTTACCAAATATTTCCGTATTGGTGACTATGCTGTCGAAATGTTTCAGTAAAAAATACAATGGGTTGAAAATAGTGTAAAGTGTATTGTATAGCCTGGTTTTTGATTTAACCCCATTCATCGGCTGGATAAAACCGGGCCTGAAGATATAAGCACTCCTGAAAGGCAATGCCAATAAAGCATTCTCGGTTTTGCCTTTTACCCTTGCCCACATAATTCTCCCTTTCTCAGAACTATCCGTTCCTGCGCCGGAGATATAACAGAAAGTCATTTCTTTGTTTAATCCGACTACTGTTGTAGCAACATTTAGTGTCAGGTCATACGTAATCCTGTGATACTCATTTTCCTTAAGACCTGCCGAGGAAACTCCAAGGCAAAAGAAACAGGTATTATATCCTGTCATTTCGCTGGTTAACCCGGCTAAATCAAAAAGATCCTTGTGAATAATTTCCTTGAGCTTCGGATGTTTGATGCCACAGCTTTGCCTGTTGATCACTAAAACGGATTCAACATCCGTACTTTCGAGGCATTCACGCAAAACGCCCTGCCCAATCATGCCGGTTGATCCAAACAGAATTGTTTTGATTTTCATAGTATCCGGGTTGCTATTTCATTTTGATTTATCGGTACATGGAATAATTGGGGAGTATTAAGGGTTGGTTTTTCAGACCTTCCACAAACCAGCAAACAAATGAATACCAGGGAAGTTTGCTGAAAATCCGAAATTCATTATTAGTATAAAAACAAGTTCTTGGTTTGGATTGATAGTAACAAAGCAAAAAGAGGCAATGAAGCCTCTTTTTATCATTTGAAACTAATATTGCTGTATTAGCCTCTAATCAGGTTTTTTATTGATGAAAATGATTTCAACTAATTCTTGATAAACTCAGCATTTGCGTCAATCAGTACTTCATCGCTTACAATAGCTGAAGGTACGCCATCACCAATTTTAAAATCCGAGCGATTAAGTTTCCCTGTAATCTTAAATCCGGCAATAGTCTTTTTGCTCATTGGATTAGTCCCGAGCCGGGCAACAGCAGTCAGAATAACAGGTTTAGTTATGCCATGCATGGTAAGGTTGCCTTTAACAATGTATGTATTAGCTTCTTTAGCCTTTTTAAAAGAGGTGCTTTTAAAAGTAACTGCAGGGAATTGAGCTACATCAAAAAATTTGGCACTTTTCAAATCATTGTCTCTCATTTCATTGTCAGTATTGATGGAACCGGCTTCGGCCGAGAATTCAACAACTGCGTCAGTAAAATCATCTTTGGTAGATGTAAGCGAGGCGGTTGCCTTTTTAAAAAAGCCTTCAACATCGGAAATCATCATGTGTGTGACGCTGAAACCAACTTTTGCATGATTGGTGTCGTATGTCCATGTTGTGTTAGTAACAGTCGTAAAGGCAAAGAAAATGGCTGTAAGTGCTATAGCAGCAAAAAAGGTGAGTTTTTTCATTTCTGTTTTAATTTAAAGGTTTGTAAAATGATCTGTTTTGAAGAAACAAAGGTACATCTGCGCTGAAGTCCGGCTGTTACACATTCAGGAAGATGTGTGGTACTTTCAGGAAAGACCCGGGTTTAAAATTCAAGGATCCAAATCTCAAGAGGGCTCAACCAGAAGGTTTTGGAATTTGGAATCCGGGGCTCGGATCTTTTATAAAAGCAGCTTTATTATTCTGTTGATTTCCTTTACCATGCTATTAGCCATTGTAAACCGGATAATCAGTATATCCTTTTTCATCAGCCGAATAAAACAAATCCATTTTGAGATCCTGTGATAAAGGCAAATTATTTTTTAACCGTTCAACCAGGTCGGGATTGTTAATAAACGGCCGCCCGAAAGCCACCAGGTCGCCGAGCCCGCTTTCAATATCGGTTTCCGCTCTTTCCTTGCTGTAACCCCCGGATAAGATAATGGTATTTTTAAAATTCTTCCGGATTTGTTTTTTAATTTCCAATGGCACCGCAGGTGCACCCATTGCCGAATGATCAACAATATGGATATGTTCAATACCAATTTTATTAAGTTGTTCAGAAAGGTAATTATAAGTTGCGTCAATTTCAGGATAATGAGGCATATCGCTTGCAACGCCGTAAGGTGAAAGCCGGATACCGGTCTTTTCCTTTCCAATTGCTTCAGCTACCGCAGTTACCACTTCGATAACAAAACGGCATCGGTTCTCAATATTTCCGCCATACTCATCCGTCCGGATATTGCTGACAGGCGACAGGAACTGCTCAAGCAGATACCCGTTAGCCCCATGCAACTCAACACCATCGAACCCGGCTTCCATTGCATTTTTAGCTGCGGCTACAAATTCAGCTTTAGTTTTTTTCAAGTCTTCGGCTGTCATTGCTTTTGGAACAGTGAAATCCTGCATCTGTTGCGAGTCGGTCCACATTTGTCCGGCAGCTTTTACAGCAGATGGTGCGAGTATCTGTGATCCTTCAGGCATATTCAATGAATGACTGATCCGCCCGGTATGCATAAGCTGAACAATTATTTTTGAACCACTCTGGTGTACAGCAGAAGTGACTTTTTTCCAGCCTTCAACCTGCGCTTTACTGAAAATCCCTGGTATGCGGGCATATCCCAATCCGTTAGGCGAAGGCGATGTACCTTCGGTTATAATTAACCCGGCTCCTGATCGTTGTTTGTAATATTCGGCCATCAGCTCATTTGGCACATTCCCTATCGCCCGGCATCTCGTCATTGGCGACATTACAACCCGGTTTTTCAAATCAAATGATCCTGCCTTTGCAGATGTGACTAACTTATATTCCTTCATAATTTCTTTTGATAAATTTAGTATCGTAACTAAACAAAAAACACTCTATAAAGTTTTTCCTGAACTCAAGGGTGATGATTTTTTTTGCATTGAAGCATGATGAATCGAAATAACCAGTTTTTGGAATTATTGCAGCTTCACTTAAAATGGAGATTCACCAGAATTCCCATTTAAAATCATGATAGTGTCGAATAAAATAATGCTTTCAGAGACAGGAAAATGGCAATACTCTTTTAGTTTCCATATCCGCCGGGTTTCCCAATGGTTGAATCGACGGGAAATTTATTCTCATCA
>Ga0079306_1000772_pt1 | contig 25664 bp, 16 predicted proteins | sample Methanotroph_Enr_FD_79181 | JGI IMG/M metagenome (GOLD analysis project Ga0079306, IMG submission 79181) | Enriched soil microbial communities from Old Woman Creek wetland in Ohio, USA - Methanotroph_Enrichment_5 | ecosystem: Environmental > Terrestrial > Soil > Wetlands | place: USA: Ohio...
GCTCATGCCTTTGCGCGACCCGGCCGCTTTTGCCAAGGTGCAGCTCACAAACAGCGTAGGCTGGACAATCGAATGGACAGACTATGACATTCAAATCGGAGCCGACACCTTGTGGCTGGAAGCTATGTATCAAGCCGCCACCGATGAAGACACCCGCACCTTCCTAGCTTGGCGGCTGCGTAACGGACTGTCGCTGGCTGATGCAGCCAAAGCATTAGGCATGACCACACGCACCATGAGCTCATACGGAACCGGTGCCCGCCCCGTCCCGCACCACATCGCCCTGGCCTGCAAGGGTTGGGAAGTTGAAAATCGTTAAAACCATCTCGTAGTTGCTTGGAGGTTTCGTGCAGCAAACCGCCAAGCAACATACAATATCTAAAATAATCGCCCATAAAAACCACCTGAAAAATCCCAGCGGATTTTAAATCAGCTGATCACGATCATGGTGGATTGCCTAAAGGCGAATCCGCTTTACAGCTTCAAGGTGATTATTTTGCTAACTTGACATTCAAAATTTATTGAGCTTACGCGCCACTTATTCCGCGTACTAAATCAAAGAACTTGCTAAACTATTAAGCTCTTTGTGAACCGTTCAGAATAATCAAAATGACCCGCAAACTTACCTGGCTACACCTCTCCGACCTCCACGCTCGCAAACGAGACGATTGGGACGCTCAAGAAATTAAAGAAAAACTTGTTCTTGATCTGAAATCCATGCAAAAAGATCACGGCCTTCGTCCTGACTTTGTTTTCTTTACTGGTGATTTAGCCTACGGTGCTGCCAACATTGAAATGACGGAGCAATATAAGTTAGTTCGGGATTTCTTAGAGTCCGTCAGAAAAGCTTTTGATCCAGAAATTCCAATTCGTGATCTTTACCTAGTGCCAGGAAATCATGATATAGATCGAGAAGAAATACTTCCTGAACAGACAGTATGGCTGAGGCACGGCGACCGAAAGTTGGACGAAATTATTGCAGCGATGCGAGATGGGAAAAAGCAATGGCGAGCCTGGATGGAAAGACTGGAGAACTATAGAAACTTTCTTATTAGTTACGGTCTAACTCATCTTACACCAGATGATCCCCACCTCATATGGGCCGATGTTCGTGAAATAGAGGGCGTTCGAGTAGGGATTGCGGGGCTGAATTCTGCTTGGTCCTGCGCTAACGATGAGGATAAAGCAAAACTTTGGTTTGGCGTTGATTGGCAGATTGCTCAAGTAAAACGGAGTATGGGCGAGGTGGATTTCGCGTTCCTTCTGGTCCATCATCCGGGCAATTGGTTTACCGAACAGGAGGATCCTGAAGTCATGCGACGCCTGCGCCAGGAATTCCCCATCGTGCTACACGGTCATGAGCATAAGAAATGGGTTGAACACGATAGCGAAGATCGACTGGTTCTATCAGCGGGAGCCTGTTACCAATCCACATGGATGGACAACGGTTATAGCCTTGGTACTATCGACCTTGACCAACGAACAGGCAGTATCCATTTGCGCGAGTGGGATTCCACTGGTCGCGGTTGGGTGTCGCACAATATTGCTGGTAAAACTAAGGACGGTCTTTGGCAGTTAAAAAATCTTTCATGGCTCAGTAGTTCAGACGGTGAAAAGCAAAATAGCTCTTTCGAGTCGACTGATAATGTGGATGATTCAAACCCTGTGCTTGGCGAATCGGCAGATGAACACTTCACCCAGCGTTACTGTGAACATGTGATCAAACAGTATGATATCTTGGAGCTGTTCGGCTGCGATATTCCCAAAGAACTCAAAAGCCATCAACTTTCTGTTGCTTATGTTTCACTAAATCTAACTCAAGAGGATGAAGATCAGCCTTTGAGCCGTCGTGTAAATTCCAAGTGCGATTCAAGCTCTACAAAAAATAAGACCTACTTAGAAGGCAATGAAGAACCACAAAACGACATCAACAATTCCAGCGCTGTGGTTGAACAAGTTCTTGATTCGGTATCGAAAGGTTTTGGGCGCTTACTCATCAATGGTTCTGCCGGAGCTGGAAAAAGCACCCTTATGCGTTGGTGTGCAATCCATGCCGCACAAAATATACTCAATGAGTCATTTACTTTTGAAACCGTGAAAATTCCATCAATTTTAAATCGACACATTGATGGAGAGCTATCCAGAGCATCTGAAAATTGGCGGCGAAAAATCCCCTTACTTATCCGTTTGCGCGACTGCCCAGCTGGACAATTACCTGCGGCTAACGAGTTGCCAAGTTTTCTTGCCAAGCATTTACCCTCTGCACCCTTGAATTGGATGACCAATGTACTCGATTCAGGACGAGCTTTAGTGTTGTTCGATGGCGTGGATGAGATTCACAAAGACCAACGCCCTCAATTGGCGAATGAGATTGGCGAATTAATCCGAACCTATCCCAAGTGTACCTATGTTGTGACTACGCGTCCCGGCGCAGTGGAATCTGGTTGGTTGACTCGATTAAATTTTATCGAGGCTCGCGTGGAACCCATGAGCCGTCGTGATCGGGAAGAATTTATCGACAAATGGTATCAATCTGCCGCTTTGGAATTAAAAAAACGCCCTCGTCCCGGCGAAGACCTGAGCTTGACGGCTTTCAAATTGAAAGTCGAATTGATAGAACAACCAGAGCTTGGCAAGTTGGCTTCTAACCCTCTGCTGTGTGCCATGATTTGCGCCCTCTATCGGGATCGTAGTGAGAAGCTACCGGAAACACCAGCAGAATTATCCGAGGCTCTTTGTCACATGCTTCTGCACCGTAGGGAACGAGAGACGCTGGGACTGGGTGACAAGCATTTTCTGGTGAGCTGGCGGGATTTACAATATTCGCAGAAAAAGGAATTACTGGCTGAACTTGCTTGGCACATGGTCAGCAACGTTAAATCATCCATCGAACGAACTGAAGCTTTGCGGCTTGTGGCAAAAGGACTTGCATCCACTCCCGGTAGGACAGCGGCGGAAGCGGAAGAAGTCGTGCAAGCGCTGGTTGAACGTAGCGGCTTACTACGTCCTGCAAGTGATGATCGAATTGACTTCCTCCACAATACCTTGAAGGAATATCTTGCCGCTGGCAAAGTAGCCAGCCTCGGTGATTGGCAAATACTCGCCAAGCAGGCTGATGATCCCGCTTGGCAGCCGGTCATTCTATTTGCTCTCGCTATTGCACCCGAACATTTCAGTTCAGAGCTGGTGAAAGTTTTATTAGCCCGTATCCCGTCAACAAATAGTCCAGTAGAAAAAACCCGTGCTCTGACGAAAACTGAGCAAAAAGCACTCGCTGTGGTTAAGTCACGCCAGTTCTTTTTAGTGCGCTGCCGAGCGACTGCGAAGCGGCTGGATGCCGATTTATCGAATACCATTGATGGCTTCCTTAAACATTTGCTTCCGCCTGCTTACATGAATGAAGTAGAAGCACTGGCTTTGCTCGGACCTCGAATTTTGCTTTATGGCACGGATACCCTTGAAAATGGCGAGTGGTGGGCAAGACAGAATTGTCACATGGCAACGCGCTGTCTACGACTACTACGATTGGTCGGCGGGGAGAGAGCGAAAGCAGTGTTGAAAGCCGTGCGCGGTCTTTCATCGTATTCAACGCAAGCAACCAACGAATGGATTCTTGCCTGTGGCGAATTAAGTCCAGAAGAGCGTCTCCCCTGGCCTTTTTATAGTAATAAAGCGGTTTACCTATCTTCGTCTCGCATTACCGACATTAGTCTATTGGAAGATTTACCGGAGCTGCAACGGCTCGACTTAGATCGGACAAACGTTACTTCGCTTAGCCCGTTGATTAAACTGCCCTTACTCCAGTCACTCTTTTTATGGTTTACGCCAGTGAGCGACATTAAGCCACTTACAGGGCTAGTTACTCTTGAAAACCTAAGTTTAAGAGGAACACAGGTTATAGACCTTAGCCCATTAAAAGAACTCATATCCCTCAAGCTCCTGTATTTGGGACATACAAAAATACACGACCTGAATCCTCTTGCCAGATTGATTGCACTTGAAAGCCTTGATTTTAGTAGAACGCAGGTTGTAGACCTCAAGCCATTAAAAGACTTAGTAAATCTTGAGTGGCTTAGCATGTGGGGCACTCAAGTGACTGATCTTACTCCGTTGACTGATTTGATCTCTCTTCAAAGTCTCAACTTTGCAGATACCCTGGTTACCGACCTTGAGCCATTGCGTGGAATGACATCACTCCAAAGGCTTTATTTACAAAACACAGCGGTGGATGATCTTAGTGCCCTGAACAAATTATCATCTATCCAATATCTCAATTTGAGCAGAACGAAGATTACCCACCTTGATCCGCTAAGTCAGTTAATCTCGATTGAAGAGATTGTACTAGATAGTGTGTTAATTAACGACCTTAGCCCCTTGGCAGGTCTGTCATCATTAGAGACGCTGCATCTGAATCAGATAAACGTAACAGACCTTAGTCCGCTCAGCCAGATAAAATCACTCAAACGCATCTACTTGGGAAAGACAGCAATAATGAAACAGGAACTGGAAAACTTTAAGACACTAAGACCAGATATAAAAATCCATCAAAGCAAGTAAGGCGCATCGCGCACCATTTATGAATACCAATACGGTTGGGCATCGAAATAGGCTGCGATGCCTCCTCGATATTCTTGAGCCTTTCCGCCATATCGTCGGGTAATCGGATGGATAAGGTTTCCATGATCTTAGTAACCTCAATAAAACCATGAATACACGAAATTTTTAACTTGGCTTTTCTTCGTGAACTTCGTGGTGAATTAATCCACTTACATTCTATTGAATATACGGACTTCTTCTCACTTATTCGCCCGCAATAAATTCCCGCAATACAGCTCCTTACCAGTTTTTGTCGGCATCCACAGTTGCTTGATTTCCACTTGCTTTGCAGAAAAATACTGTCCGGCGGATGCTGCCAAATCCGCCAACTCTATTTTGGGCGAGTAGGTGTTAAGGATTAAAAAAGCACCCGGATTCATCAGCCCGTGCGCCGTTTCTATCAAGGCGGCCATGTGATTTTCCAGCTTCCATTTTTCGCCTTTTGCGCCTAAGCCCCAGGCGGGTGGGTCCATGATGATGCCGTCGTATTTATTGCCCCGTTTCAATTCGCGCTGGGCGAATTTTAATGCATCCTCATGCACCCATTTGATGTCGGACAGATTAGAGCGCTCTTTGTTTTCGTTGGCCCAGGTGATCAGCTGTTTGACCGAATCCACATGCACCACTTCCGCCCCGGATTCACGGGCAACCAGCGAGGCCGCGCCGGTGTAGGCAAACAGGTTTAAGACTTTTTGCCCAGCGCTAACCCGCTCTTTAATAAAACGCCAGTTTGCCTGTTGCTCGGGAAACAGGCCCACATGCTTGAATTGGGTCAGTTTCAGGCCGAAGTTCAAGTTGCCGTAGGAAATAAGCCATTGTTCGGGGGCATGGGGTTTGATGTTAAGCCAGCGACCTTGAGTTGAGGATTGCTCTTCAAATTCCCAATGCGCCATGTCTTGCCATTGGTCGTAGGGCCATCCCGGTTTGAAATCGGCCTGGATTTCCGGGCGGATGGTGATGATTTTGCCCCAGCGTTCCAGTTTCTTGCCATCGCCTGCATCAAGCAGTTCGTAATCGGGCCAGGGCAGGCCGTATTCGCGTGGGATAATTCCGGTTTGTGCTTTTGCGTCTATGCCGCCGTTATTTTCAGGTGACTTGCGCCTAGCTGTTGCCATTTATGCTATCCACAATTGAGTTTTATATACTGGAGACGCGGAATTAATCCGATCGATTTAAGCTGCGGAATATGACTCGATGCTGCTGCTTGAGTACTTTTCAACGAGCATTGAAACTAAGCAATGAGCCTCAACTTAGCCTTTATAAAATACTCTCGTCAAAAACTAAAACCGGGGTATTGCGGGGTATAAAAATTCGTCACCCCGCCCGTCTCACATCAGGCCACGTTTTCTCCTCGTTCGCCGGTGCTGATATGGCCGCCTTCATCAACATCAATGATATAGACCTTGCCTGCGCCATGCTGATGGGTATTGGCAATAGTCATTATGGCATTGAAAATATTGTCCACCAATTCATCCTGGGCGAAAATCTCGATACGCTTTTTCGCCATAAATGGTGTGTAATCCTGTCCTTCAATAACTTTTTCACGCCCGAAACCTTCGCAATCGGACACGCTCATGCCTGGAAAATGGGGTATTTCGAGCAACATCTGGGTCAGTTTAGGCAACATAAAGGGCTGAATATAAGCTCGGATTTCTTTCATGGGCGGACCTAAGTTTCGTGTTGTTCTTCAAAATGGCGATAGAGCGCCGGCAGCATGGTCAAGGTTAATAGTGTTGCAGTAATAAGTCCACCAATAATAACCACTGCGAAAGGTTTTGCGGTTTCCGAACCGACACTGGTTGACAGTGCCGCAGGCAGCAGTCCCAGTATCGCCATCAGTGCGGTCATTACCACCGGACGCAACCGGCTGACGGAACCTTGCAAAATAGCATCTCGCAACGGGATGCCTTCCCGCCTCAGATGATTGATCTGGGTTAACAGGATAACGCCGTTTTGTACCGCAATCCCGAACAACGCGATGAAGCCGACCGCTGCCGACACGCTCAAGTGAATGCCGGTCAGCAGCAAGGCTACCAAGCCGCCAATCATGGCGAAGGGCACGTTCATCACAATCAGCGATGCATTCTTGAGCGACTGGAAAGCCCAGAACAGCAGGACAAAAATAAGCACCAAACTGACCGGAACGATAAATGAAAGCCGCTTCATCGCGCGTTGCTGGTTCTCGAACTGGCCGCTCCAGACGATCCGGTATCCGGGCTCCAATACAACCTGCTCCGCGACTTTTTCCTGCGCCTCGGCCACAAAACTGCCTTGATCGCGCCCGATCAGGTTGCACTTGATGGCGATACGGCGCATGTTGTCCTCGCGGCTGATGCGTGAAGCGCCCTGGTTGACCTTGATCTCGGCCAATTCGGCCAAGGGAATGCGGCTGCCATTCGGGGATAGCACGGTAATATCCTCTATCGCCCCGACCGAATCGCGCGCCGCCCCGGTTAACCGCACCGTAATGTCGAAACGGCGCTCGCCTTCCAGCATCTGTGTAGCGGTCTTGCCGCCCACCGCCATTGAAATTACATTTTCTACGTCATTGACGTCGATACCGTAGCGGGCTATCTTGGCCCGGTCAATGGCAATGACCATCTGCGCCAGTCCCGATTGCTGCTCGGCAGCCACATCGGTAGAGCCTTCTATGGAACGAAGAATACGGGTGATCTGATTAGCTTTTTCCTGAAGGACCTTAAGATCCTCGCCGAAAATCTTGATCGCAATCTCGCCTTTGACACCGGAAATGGCCTCCTCCACGTTGTCCTGAATCACCTGGGAGAAGTTGAACTGCAAGCCTGGGAACACCGCCAAGCGTTTCTGCATGGCTTCGACCAATTCGTCCTTGTCGCCATAATGCCAGGTATTTTTGGGATTGAGGTCAATAAGAATTTCCAGGTTGTTGAATCCCTTGGGATCAGTACCATCCTCCGGGCGTCCGAGCTGGGTGAGTATCGACTTGGCCTCGCTGAACTCGCGTAAGCGTCCGCGTATATCCTGTTCCAGCACCTTGGCTTTAGCCAATGAGACGGGCGTCGGCAGCGTAATGGTCAACCAGATATTGCCCTCATCCAGCTTGGGCATAAACTCGGTTCCGATCAACGGCGTAGAGGCCAACGATAAAGCCAACGTCAATCCCGCGCCAATGAATAATTTGCGAGGGTGACGCAACACGGCTTGCAATACCGATCGGTAGCGCCGCTCCATACTTTCCACTAACGGGTTGTGCGACTCGATAAGCCGGGGGCCTATCAAATAACTCAACAGCACAGGCACCAGCGTTAAGCTGATGACCAGTGAGCCCAACAGCGCAAAACTGAGTGTGAATGCCATCGGCGAAAATATTTTCGCTTCGACCCGCTGAAAGGTGAAGATGGGCAAAAAGGCAATAATGATGATGGCTTTGGAGAACAGGATGGGGCGGGCCAAGTCCACCGCCGTCATCAGCATGGATTGGCGCATATGCGCGACGCTGGCCTTTTGACTCATCTCTAACGTCACCTTGACCATAATCGCTTCGACCAGCACCACGGCGCTGTCTACGATAATACCAAAGTCAATCGCGCCCAGAGAAATCAGGTTGGCGGAAACATGCTCTGCATCAATCAGAATGAAAGCGAACAGCAAGGATAGCGGAATAACGGTAATAACCACGGCCGAAGCCAGCATCCGGCGCAGGAAGATAACCAAAATGGCTAAAATCAGCGCCGCGCCTTCCAGCATATTGTGCTCGACCGTACGCACAGTATGCTGCACCAGTTCTGTACGGTCATAAATAGGAATTATCTTGACGCCGGGAGGCAGAGCGTGACCATTAAGACCCTCAACTTTTTCCTTCACCCCCTGCAATACATTGATCGCATCCCTGCCCTTAATCAGCAAGACCACGCCTTCAACCACATCGTCGCGCTCATTGTAGCCAACGATCCCATTGCGCGGCTGCGGCCCCACCACCACATTGGCGATTTGTTTAACGAACACCGGCACGCCATCGCGGCTGGCCACTACGATGTCGCCGATCTCATCAGCGGACTTCAGCAGGCCGGCACCGCGCACGACCAATGCTTCGTAACCATGCTCGATATAACCGCCGCCGGTGTTGGCATTGTTGGCGGCGACAGCTTGATAAACATCAGGAAGCGTTAATTTGTAATCTCTTAGCTTGTCGGGATCAACTTCTATCTGGTATTGCTTAACACCGCCGCCAAAAGCCACTACATCCGCTACGCCCTGCACAGAGCGCAATGTCCGCTCGATCACCCAGTCCTGCAAAGCGCGCTGTTCAACCAAAGGATAGTTAGGCGCTTCAATGCGATAGCGATAAATTTCACCTACGCCCGTTGTCAACGGTCCCATCACAGGCTGAGCCCCGTCCGGCAAGCTGGAGCTGACAGCCCGTAGCCGCTCGACAACTTGCTGCCGCGAAAAATAATCCTCGGCTTCATCGTCGAAGGTTAGCGTTACCACAGACAAGCCAAAAATGGACACCGAACGCATATTGATCAAATGCGGCAAGCCGTTCATTTCTTTCTCAATCGGCAAGCTGATCAGCTTTTCCACCTCTTCCGGGGCTTGACCGGGGTATTGGGTGACCACTTGTACGAAAACATTCTGTACGTCAGGGAAAGCCTGTACCGGCAGACGCTCAAACGATATAACGCCAACGATAGCCAGCAGCACCGATACACCGATAACTAACAGCCGTTGCTGTAAACAGAACGCGATGATTTTATTAATCACTTTTTAGTTTCTCCAGCTTCCTGCTCCGTATCTTCCTCAGTCCGCAACAGCAGGGCTCCATCGACCACCAAGCGCTCTCCAGGGTTCAAACCCTCAAGAATCACGGCCTTATCCTTAAGACGCAGGCCCGCCTTGACCGGACGTTTTTGATAATGTCCGTCACCGATAGCCACAAATAGCCAGTCGGACTCATCCTCGGTAAATAGTGCCGTCAGCGGCACAACAACCGCCTTGTCGTTCGGATCGCTTTGCACTTCAATGGCGGCGTACATGGCAGGCAACAGACGGTTATCGTCATTGGGCAAAATACAACGCACTTTCACCGTGCGGGTGGTTTCTTCCACCACCTGACTGATATAACTGACAGTCGCGACAAAAATCTCGCCGGGATAGGCTGGCACTCGTACCAGCACCTGCGCACCGACATGAATCAAGCCAATATCTTTTTCGAAAACATCCATCTGTACCCACAGGCTGCTCAGGTCGGAGATGACGAACAGCGGATCAGCCAGATCGGGTCTGACTTCCATGCCGGGATTGATGTTGCGTTCGGTTATTACGCCTGCAATGGGCGCATGCAGCACAAAGCGGTTGTCGGTGCGCCCGTTGCGCACGCCAAGGTTTGCCAGTTTGAGTCGAGCCCGATCCGCCTCGCTGCGAGCGCGCGCCAGATTATCTTGCGCCTGTTCGTGATCTTTGCGTGGAACGATGCCGTTTGCATAAAGCTCCTGCATCCGCTGAAAAGCACGGTTGGCCAGATTCAAATCGGCCAACGCGCCAGCATAATCCGATTGCGCCTGCCCAAGTTCAGGGCTATCCAGTTCCGCCAGGGTATCGCCCGCCAGGACATGAGCACCCAATGCAGCGATAGCCCCGGTCACTCGTCCGGCAATGGGCGAGGAAACCCGAGCGGTGCGGGTTTCGTCATACGTAATCTTGCCCGTTACCGGGTCCATTAAAGGCCGCCGCACCAATTCAACAATGGCTTCCTTGATGTAATTCCGCTTGGGCGAATCGGGACTCAGTATTACTTCATTCTTAGGGAGTGCCGCGCTTTGGCGTTGCGGTTCATTATTGTGCGGCTGACAAGCCAGCAGCGACAAACCTAGCAATCCGGCGGCCAGCCGGATCGGATGATCGAAAAACTTCATATTCATAATTTGACTTCTTCTCCATAAGCCATCAATAAGTCCGCCCAAGCGTTGCTGCGGTTCGCCAAAGCGGTGTAATAATCCAGCATCATTGCTTTGTAATTGCGCTCTGCGTCAATCAAGTCCAGCAGCCCAACCGCACCTTTCTGATAAGCAATCTCCTGCGCTTTGCGCAACATTTCAATTCGTTTTACCACGGATGTCTCAAAGCGCTGCGAGATAGCATCAGCGCTTTGCCAAGCCGCCAAGGCCTTCATAACCTCGGCCCGCACACCCTGTTCAGTCTGTTTTAACGCCAACTCGGCAGAACTTAAGCCAACACGTGCTTTTGAGATTTCGCCTTCCTGGCGATAGAACAAAGGTAGCGGTACGCTGACGCTGACGCCGCCGCTTTCCGTAAAGAAGTTACCGGGGTCGCGCTGGTAAAAAGCACCGACAGTCACATCGGGAATGGCCAGCCGGTTTGCCAAGGTGAGTATTTTGCCGGCCTGATCAATACGCACTCGAGCAGCTTGCAGATCCGGTCGCCGCTCCAGCGCCTTTTCGGCCAATTGATCTTGTCCTGATTTTGCAATTTCAGGTGTAGCTACCGGCCAAGCTTCGACAGCGGAGATTTCCATGCTGTTTTCAGGCCAACCCAGCAATAGCAGCAGATCGGCTCGCGCCTGCTTCAATGCAGCCTTGGCCTGATCTTGATCGCCTTGAGCCTTGAGGCTTTCGACCTCGATACGGGTAAAATCGGTCTCAGAAATATCACCCACCTTGAGTCTGATGCCATTAACCCGGAGAATTTCACGGTAGCGCTCATAGTTTTCGGTTGCCACCTTGGCCGTTTTTTGCGCCAACAACAGACTGTAATAGCTGCGCCGCACAGCATTGGTGAGGACTCGTGCAGTGTCTTTCAAGTCAAAGTTTACCGCTTCGGTTGCAAGCTCACTGCTTTCTACCCGTAACCTGCGTTTCCCGGCAGTCTCGATGAGTTGTTGAATCTGTGGCGATATCGCAGGCAACGACGAGACATTGTTAAATTCCTGACGAAACATATTCGGATTCAGTGATGAAACGGTAAAGCTGAACACCGGGTTTGGAATCGCGGCAGCAATAATCTCTTGCGCCTGCGCATTATCGATATTGAAGTTTGCTGCAATCAAACTGAGGTTACGCTGATAGAACAACGCGATGGCTTGTTGTTCAGTAATGGCTACACTCCCTTCTGTAACTGCTTCCGCCCGCAGCGCCATCGTCCATAAAGTAAAAATCAGGCACATTAAAGCTTTTAAATTTAACATTTTCATAATTTATCGTTAAAAAAATAAACCCAAAAAAGCTTATTTTTCATTGAGCACGATTGCATTTCAGGAGATTAATTTATCGTTGAACTTATTCATTTCATACACTTCATGCTTCTGCTATTAGCGAAACTATGAGGGTATATAAACAAACTTATATGTCAGTAGTTTGAAAAACTCAATTTCATCACTTATTTACGATCGCAAAAAATCCAAGCCGCCCAAAAGCCAGGTAATTATATTGAAATGCACTATCCATGCTATGCCTATAAAAGTACTTTTACACCGCCGCAGAAAATATAGACAGCAAGTTCTATACCATGAACCAAAAACAACGCACCTACGGCTTTGATTGTGTTTTTCAATGGGCAAGCGCCTTAACTATGGTTCAAATCAACCGATTACAGTTGGCTTTAGGACCAAAAGAACCCGTATGATCAAGCACGACTGTATTATGGAGCTGCTCGTAAATAAGCATTGTGAATTTCGCAGATATGCGCATCGATTTTTGACTTTTTGATGCTTGATCAGCCGTTACATGTATAAGCTATAAGCATTAACATCAAGTTGAGTTTCGTAAAAATAACCAAGCCATTAAGAGCCTGCTTAAATCCAGAAGGCTACTCTCCATCTCTAGCCAGACCTGTTCATTGATTCATAAACCAGGTTTAACAGCATCACTTGGCTGGTAAGATCAAGCTCATGAAACGAAACACCATGCGATATTCTTGGCGGCGCATCTTTTTTCTTGCTAGGTAACTCTTGAATGCTGCGTATCGTCGCACTGGTATCTATATGTGCGTTTTGATTGGTCGGCTTGATAGGAAACTCGAAAGAAACCAACGCTTCTTCATTAGGGTTACCCAGCGCTTTATCGGCAATGATAGCAGCACCTGTGACACTGATGTCGGTAATAATGCCGGCCCCAGCTATGCCATTGACTTGCACCGGTAAATTCACCTTGGCCCTGATGGCGCCGCGAAGTGCAACGGATTTAATGTCCGTAGGAAAACCGAGATGCAAATAATAATACGGAGCTCTAAAGATACTTTTTACCCTGCACGTCAACGTAAAAACATCCACTCCAGCTAATATCCGAAGAACAACCGGTTCCTCCACCTGAATTTGAATCGACAGCCCATTTTCAATAGGTGTCTTTACTATCATGTACTCCCCATCAACGTAGCCGATGAGTTCCGTATAATAAATAAGTTGCTTGGGGCCATGTTGCAACGACATTTGCAAGCGTGAACCGACTTGCAAATTAATATCTTTAAAAGTGGTCATTCCGTTTTCACTCGAAGTCTAATTATCGTTATTTTTATATCGACTTTAATACAAGCCCAATTGCAGTTGGGCCGCTTCCGACATCATGTCCCGCGACCAGGGAGGATCCAGCACCACTTCGACATTAACGCTGGCGACGCCGGGCAGCGCGCGTATACATCTTTCCACGTCGCTCTGGATAACCGGCCCCATGCCGCAGCCTGGCGCAGTCAGTGTCATCATGATATGGACATCATTCAGGCCTTCTTCGGTCGGCGTCACTTTGCACTCGTAAACCAGGCCGAGATCGACTATGTTGACCGGTATTTCCGGGTCGTAAACCGTTCTCATCACTTCCCAACAGTTTTTTTCGACCGCCGCCGCATCACTCGCCGATACCAGCGTATGCAACGTATGCGGCTCCTTGCCCAAGGCGTCGGCGTCGGCTCCGGCAATCCGCACCATGTGACCATGCTCGCTGACCACAGTATAGTTGTCACCCAGCGCCTGATGGATAGTGACGATCTGGCCTTTGCTTAAGGTTCCGGTATTGCCGTCTGGAATAGTGACAACATTGACATCACGGGTTAAAACAACGTCTTCTCTTTCAGCCATAATAATTTGGTTATAAATAAAAGGTTCTAGCATCAATAGCTTGGCCGGTGATGCCTATGCTTTCTGAGCCGAATAAATACTGATAGATAGGAGCCAGCGATTTCATTGAAGGCAACTTGCTTTTATCTTCGGCCGGATAGGCCCGTTTTCTTAGCGGGGAGTCTATCGGTCCCGGTATCAGAGTATTGACCCGAATTTTGCCGAAGGCTTCATGCTCTTCGGCCAGTATGTTAGCCAAGCCTTCCAGAGCTATCTTGGACACGCCGTAAGCACCGGCGTAGGCGGGAGCCTTCCTGGCGTAGGAATCGGAGGTGAATACGATGGACGCATGTTCGCTCTTTTGCAGCACCGGCAACAAAACCCGGCACAACAGAAAAGGCGCATTCAGGTTGACGTTCAAGGTATGTCCCCAGTCCTTGGTCTTGTGCGTGGCGATCGGCGAAAAGGCGCTGAACTCTACCGCCGAATGCAAAATGCCTTGCAGGGAGCCGTACTCCTGATCAATCTTGTCGGCCAATTCCTGGTATTCGTTTTCATTGGCGCCAGCCAGATCGAACGGGTAAATGACCGGCTCGGGCGCTTTGATTGCCAAAATCGCATCGTAAACCGCTTCCAGTTTTGGGATATTTTTATCCAGCAAGATGATATGCGCGCCGTACTTGGCCAAGGCCAAAGCAGCGGTGCTACCTAAGCCCCCGCCGGCACCGGTAATTAAGATGACTTGATTTGTTAGCGGCATAGCAATGCGTCTATCCAGGTTGATATTTGCTCGGGCGACTCGATTAACGCATCAGCGCCCCAGGTTTCCGGGGCATCGCCGGGGTTAATATAGCCGTAAACTGCGGCCAGAGTTTTCATTTGCGCGTTTTTTCCGGCGGTAATGTCGTGCCGCGCATCGCCGATATAGACGCATTCCTGCGGATCGACATCGGCCTGCTTGCAGGCTAACAGCATCGGTTCCGGGTGCGGCTTGGGGTTGGCGGTGGTATCGCCGCTGACGATGCAGGCGGCGCGCTCGGTCAGCTTTAACGCGTCCATCAGCGGGTTGGTGAAGCGTTCGCGCTTGTTGGTAACCACGCCCCATTTAAGTCCTTGGGCTTCAATCGCAGCCAGCGTGTCAGCCATGCCTGAGAAAAAAACCGTGTGTTCGGCAATATTGTTCTGGTAATGGGTGAGCATGGTTTCCAGAATATCGGCCTTTACCGCATCGTCAAGGGTAGGCTGGCTCGCGTTGATCATGGCCGCAGCACCGTAGGAAATAAACGGCTTGATGATTTCAGTTGCAGCGGCATCAAAGCCGTGGACGTTCAGCGCGCGGTTCAGGCATGAAATCAAATCCGGCGCGGTATCGACCAGCGTGCCGTCCAGGTCGAATAATACGCAGGATAATTTGAAGTCAGCCGTCATGTTCAAGCGGGACGCTTAAAGGCGGCGATGTAATTGACGTCTATGTCTTTGCCCAGGCTGAAATGCTTGGTGAACGGGTTGTATTCAATCCCGACCATGCCCTGCAACTCAAGGCCTGCCGCTCGCGCAGTCTGGCTCAATTCCGACGGCTTGATAAAAGTTTTAAAGTCATGGGTGCCTTTGGGCAGCATTTGCAGCACGTATTCCGCCGCAAAAATAGCCAATAAATAGGCCTTGGGCTTGCGGTTCAGCGTCGAGAAAAACACCATGCCGCCGGGCTTGACCATTCTGGCGCAGGCGGAAATGATCGAGCCGGGATCGGGCACATGCTCGAGCATCTCCATGCAGGTCACATGATCGAAGCTTTCCGGCTGTTGCTCGGCCAAGTCTTCGGCGCTGATTTTTTGATAATGCGCGCCAACGCCGGATTCAAGCCCGTGCAGGTCGGCGATGTCGATCAAGTCATCACTCAGGTCGATTCCCAATGCATCTGCGCCCTGTTTAGCCAGTCCTTCGGTTAAAATGCCGCCGCCGCAGCCGACATCAACGATGCGCTTACCTGCAATATCCGCATAACGCTGGATAAACTGAAGCCTGAGCGGATTAATATCGTGCAGGGTTTTGAATTCGCCCTGAGTATCCCACCAGCGTTCCGCCATCGAGCCGAATTTATGGATTTCGTGCGGGTTTACATTGTTTGATGCAGTCATCATGCTAGCCGTGATATGAGGTTGATATAGTGTACTATATTAGTGGGTTATTAGTCATGCGTTGTCCGTTCCTGTCACGCACGGCCTTTCTGCCATTTGGATTTTATCTATTATATCAGTAGATCATTCATCCCTTAGTTTTCGTGACGACTTTTAATATTGGAAGTTAAGCTTTGACAGGCAAGTCGTTGTCTTTGACACAAGTAATCGCTATTTTCATGGTAGCGTTAACCGATTTTTGTGTCGGCACGCTTACAAAGGGCGAGTTTTATATAATCAAAGCCTGTTGAATGTGAAGGACTGCCCATTGAGATGAGGCAATGGCGAATTAGATAGGTGTATTAAAACTGAGCGGGTTGTTATTCTTACTGGTTTCTTTTTAAAGATTATAGTCTCTACCCTCAGCCAAAATTATTGACTGTAAACAGGCATTCTTCAGCCACGCAAGGCATCGCAAAAAAATAGCCCTGACCGAACTGGCAGCCTTGATTTTTTAGATAGCCCGCCTGCCCTGCCTGCTCAATCCCTTCAGTGATAATATCAATTCCCATGTGTTGCGCGATTGCAATAATGGAATTAACAATCACCTTGTCGTCATTCGCTTCCAGTATGTCTCTTATAAAAGAGCGGTCTATTTTTAAAACATTAACAGGAAACTGCTTAAGATAAGTTAACGACGAATAGCCTGTACCAAAATCGTCCAATGAGATACTAACGCCTATATGTTGCAAGTTTTTAAGCATCTTGATGGTTTGATTCATGTTTTTCATGATCAGGGTTTCGGTGATTTCCAGCTCCAGATATTGAGGCTCCAAAGCATACAAATCCAGAACCTCCTTAACAAGGTCAACCAGATTATGTTGCATGAACTGTCGCGCCGATAAGTTAACGGATATTTTCAAATTGGGTTTTCCAGACTCATGCCAGCTTTTTAACTGTCGACACGCATTATGCAATACCCATTCGCCAATACCGGTGATTAAGCCCGTCTCTTCCGCAATCGGTATGAATTGATCCGGTAAAATAAAACCGCGCGTGGGATGCCGCCACCGGCTCAAAGCTTCAAAACCCACAACCTCGGAAGTTTGCAAATTAACGATAGGCTGGTAATGCAACAGCAATTCTTTATTTTGGAGCGCTGAACGTAAATCATATTCCAAAGTGCTGCGCGTCAATGCCAACTCACGCATGTCATCGGAATAACACTGATAGTTATTGCGCCCCTGCCCTTTGGCATGGTACATCGCGGTATCTGCATTTTTCATTAACTCTGCAACCGAATGTCCGTCTTTGGGAAAAAAAGCGATGCCGACGCTGGTTGTTGTCATGAATTTATTGCCCGATAAATCGAACGCTTTGGATAGTTCGGTCAAAATCTTTTGGGCAATTTCGGCAGTATGCAGGGTAACGGATTGCTCGTCTTCAAAATCGGACAGCACAATCATGAATTCATCGCCGCCAAAGCGCGATACGGTATCGCTTTCGCGCACGCACTGTTTAAGGCGCTTGGCGACGCCTTGCAGCAACAAGTCCCCTATAAAATGGCCTAAGGTATCATTCAGGTTTTTAAAGCGGTCAAGATCCAAAAACAATACCGAAATCCATTGTTTATGCCGGGTAGCCCGAACAATACTGTGTTTTAAACGCTCATTAAACAGTACCCGGTTCGGCAGATCGGTCAGCGCATCGTAATGCGCCATCATTTCAATCTGTTGCTCGTCATGCCTGCGCCGGGTGATATCGGAAAAAATCCCTATGTAATGACTGGCCCTGCCGAATTGGTCGGTAATCGCGTTAATGCTCAAACATTCCAGATAGTAATCGCCGTTCTTGCGGCGGTTCCATATTTCGCCCTGCCAGCTTCCTTCGCGGTTGATTTTGTTCCACATTTGCCGATAAAACTCGGATGAGTGTTTATGGGACTTTAAGATGGTCGGCGATTTACCGATAACTTCGTCGGCATCGTAGCCGGTTACGGCGGTAAAAGCCGGGTTGATTTTAACAATGCGGCCTTGGTGATCGGTAATCAGGATGCCTTCGTCGCTGTTTTCAAACACCTTGGCGGCCAGCTTAAGCTCTTCTTCCAACTGTTTGCGAGCGCCAATATCGACGATATTGACTAGCAGGTAGTACTCTCCATAGTGAATGATTTGTTGCGGGGTAACCGACTTAACCAAACGCCCACTAAGCTCAACCAACACAGGAAGGCCTTGACGTTTTTGCAAGCGCAGCTCAATGCGTTTATTTTCAGGACGCTTAAAAAATGCCTGATACCGTGCATTGAAAATGATCAAGTCATCGGGATAGATAAAAATTGCAAAATATTTTTTGCTATTAAATTCGTCGACATGATAATCAAGCAAGTCATGAAGAGTGCGATTGCTACGTAATATTTCGGCTTTGCTGCTTAGAATCAAATAGCCGACCGGAGCCAGATCAAACAACTGGTCAATGCTTTTTTGCGCCCCCTGCAACTCGGCTTGCGTCAATCTGAGCTGCTCATTCTGCATTTCCAGTTCAATCTGGTAGACCGTTAAGTCATGGAAAACCCTGGCAATTTCACTCTGATCAGGAAGAATGGCCTCTTCCTTTTGCATGGCGATAAGGGATTCAGCCTTATCTCTTAAGGCCCTGTAGTGCTCGGCATCTTTTTGACGCATCAAATCACCTATACCATGACTGAACTTATACTAAATGGCTTTCAGTAATAATGATCAACAGCACTTCGCCGTTATGATTATTTAATGCTGAAGCGGAAAAATTTACCGTAATTTCACGTCCATCTTTAGCTAAGCGCCGCACTTTTAAATTATGCTGCACTGACTCGCCGTTAACAAGCGCCTCGATTCTATCGCGAGCTAAGGCCTGTTCCTGCTCCGAAACCAGATCGATAATATTAGTATTGATCACCTCATGCTCTTGCCAGCCGTACAGTTTTTCCGCACTCTGATTCCAGGCCATAATATTGCCTTGAGGATCCAGTAAAATAATGGCATCTTGCACATCCATCACAATCGTCGTTAAACGGTGCATGCACGACACGCAATCCTTGTTTTCCACTATTTGCCTGGAGCGTATATCCCTCTCGGTAAACGCGATCAATTCGCGGCTATGGTCTTCGGCATATAGCACTGAAACCGTTACCCAAACATTAAAAATACTGCCGTCTTTTGCAACGCGGCTGGTTTCAAATCCGGAATTCGGCATACCATTTTTCAGATTTTCCCGGATTTGCCGATCATTGGCCAATTCGTTTTCCGGTATCAATGCCATAAAATTCATCTGCAACGCTTCCGCTTCGCTCCAACCGTATAGCTCTTCAGCGCCACGGTTCCAAGTCAGGATTTGCCCATCCATCGTTTGCAAACTAATGGCGTCGTGAGAATAGCGCACCATAGTAGCCAAACGTTGCGTTTCTTCCTGCCCGCGCAGTTGCAGCTCAAGTTGCGTCTTTTTAAGCTGGTCAATATCGATAAACGTCAATATCACCCCGGCATACATATTGTCTGAAATGGTATATGGTGTGATACGCAGCAAATACCAGTTGCCTGCTGTCGTTTGCACGTCCTTAACAATGGTTTTATGATTCTGCACAACCGTATTAATCAGCTCGCCCAAATTAATATCAATGATACGATGCGACAAGTGGCTATAGGGACGGCCTACATCATGTTCCATGATATGAAATATGGATTGTAATATCGGCGTAAAGCGGCGAATATCCAGGTTTTCATCCAGAAACAGCGTAGCGATTTGAGTGCTGTTGAACAGGTTGTCCAGGTCATTATTGAGCAAAGTTAGCTCGGTAATTTTGCCCTGATATTCAGCATTGACGGTATACAGTTCTTCATTAACCGATTGCAATTCCTCATTGGTGCTTTGCAGCTCTTCATTACTGGCAAGCAATTCTTCGTTGGTTGCCTGCAATTCTTCATTGGACGTTTCCAGCTCTTCAACTGCGGCTTGCAGATTTTCCCTGGTAAATTGCAGTTCATGATCCAGATCGCTAATACGCTGTTCAGCTTCCTGATTCACGTCGAATGTCATCGACTCTGACGCGCTTAAGACATCTTTTTTGACGGTTTCGCTGATAAAAATAGCTAATAACGGTTCCTGGCCTTTTTTACCGGGCAAGGTTTTAAAGCGCAGGTTCAAAGAACGTACATCCTGAGCTTCACGAATACGAATGTTCGTTAAAACAATATCGTCATTACCGCTCAATGCGCGTTTAATCCCGGTAGCAACAGGAATAGACAGATCTTTTATGACAATTTTAGTGACATCCTGCACCAGCTTGCCGCTGGGATAAGCGAGATAATCCTTGGAATCGCCAAATACATGGGTCAGCTCCATTTTCTCGTTAACAATCAACGTAAACGGCAACAAATCATCGGCCAGACTACGAACAAAACGGTCAAGCACCCGGTCATCCGCATAATAAGCCAAATTGGCGCGATTGCTGTGTTGAGGTAATGGGGTATTGAAAGGGCCTTTTATGAACGGCCCCGGTTCTGAATTGGTTAAGTTAACGCCCGAAATATTTTTGCCTTTGGAGCGATGGATTTTCCATTTAGGACTTACCAGCTCGAAGTAATCGACCATATCGCCGATAGATTCGCTAGTGCCCAGCATTAGAACGCCTTCTTTTGCCAACGAAAAATTGAATAATTCAAAAATCTTACGCTGCAACACCGGTTGCATATAAATCAATACATTACGGCAACTTAACAAGTTGATATTGGTAAACGGCGGGTCCTTAATCAGGTTATGCTGTGCAAAGACCACCATTTCCCGGATTTTTTGGGTAATCTGATAATTATCCTCGCGGCGTATGAAATACTTGCTTAACAAGTCAGGCGGCACATCCGCAGCAATGCTGGCAGGATAAATACCGTTGCTGGCTTTTTCGACGGCCTTATGGTCAACATCGGTAGCAAAAATTTTGATCCTGAAATATTCACCGGTCTGCTCACGATATTCCGACAACATCATGGCTATTGAATAAGCTTCCTCGCCGGTTGAACACGCGGCTATCCAAACCCTGATTTCATCATCCTGCAGATGCTCAATAACGCTTGATAACCATTTGTCGCGCAACTCATCAAACGCTAATTCATCGCGAAAGAAACAAGTAACTCCAATCAGCAGTTCCTGAAATAAGATCGCTACTTCATTCGGATTATTCTGCAAATAGCGCACATATTCGCTTAGATCATTCAACTGATTGATAGTCACCCGACGTTCAATACGGCGCAATATGGTAGTCGGCTTGTAATAAGTAAAATCGACCTTGCTTTTTTCACGCAACATCAAAAAAATGCGTGTTAAATCGTTATCATCACCCGGCAACACCGAAGTTTCGGGAGCAGACGCATACGGATGCTTAACAAAAGACAGCAACTGCTTGGGCATTTCTTCGGGCGATAAAATAAAATCCGCCAAGCCGGTAGCAATCGCATTTTTCGGCATACCGTCAAATTTGGCCGTTTCGTCATCCTGCACCATGACCATGCCGCCGCGCTCTTTAATCGCACGAATGCCGCGCGTACCGTCGCTTCCGGTACCTGACAACACGATGCTGATCGCATATTCGCCCATATCTTCGGAAAGCGAGCGGAAAAATATATCGATCGGTAAATTAAGCCGGCCTTCCGAATGATCCTGCTCTGTTAATAACAAGCGGCCATGAAACGAACTGAGGTTTTTACGCGGGGGCAGCAGATAAATATTGTTTTCTTTAACCAATACGCCATCTTCGATACGGTTCACCGGCATTTCGGTGTGTTTGGAGAGCAACTCCACCATCAGGCTTTTATAATCGGGCGATAAATGCTGCACCACCACAAAAGCCAACCCGGAATTTGGCGACATTTTCTTAAAAAATGATTCCAGAGCCTCTAATCCGCCTGCCGAAGCGCCGATACCGACAATATATTTTGCTGGAGAATTAGCGAGTTCGTTCAATTCATTCATAAGTATTTGAAACAGTAAACATTAATGAAAACAAAATATATTAATTTCTGGCTAATGCATCCAGTCTAACGTGTAAGCATAATAGCACAACTCATCAATACCTTAATATAGTCGAGGTTGATCATCAATTTATGCAGTCGTCTAATATAACTACCCTATTTTCAGACAAAAAAAAGGCCGATGCATAATATGCATCGGCCTTTTACTCAGCTTATCTCAATTTACAGAGAATTAACCGCATTCAATTCCTGAAAAGCTTGTTCCAAACGGACTACCATGCCGACTTCACCGGCACGTTGCCAGACGCGTGGATCATAGTATTTTTTGTTTGGCTTGTCGTCACCGTCAGGGTTGCCGATTTGACCTTGCAAATAACCTTCGTTTTGTTTGTAGTAGTTCATGATGCCTTCCCAGGTTGCCCATTGGGTATCGGTATCGATGTTCATTTTGACTACGCCGTAGCTGATAGATTCTTTGATTTCTTCTGCGCTGGAGCCTGAACCGCCGTGGAATACGAAATTCAGAGTATTTGCAGGAACGCCGAATTTTTCAGAAACGTGTTTTTGTGAGTTAGCCAAAATGCTAGGCGTCAATTTAACGTTGCCTGGCTTGTAAACGCCGTGAACGTTGCCGAAAGAGGCGGCAATGGTAAAACGCGGGCTGATTTTGCTTAACTCTTCATAAGCGTAAGCGACATCTTCAGGCTGTGTGTACAGCATTGAATGATCCATATCGCTGTTGTCGACACCGTCTTCTTCACCGCCGGTGCAGCCTAATTCGATTTCCAGGGTCATGCCCATTTTGGACATACGCGCCAGATATTGGCCGCAGATTTCGATGTTTTCTTTCAGGCTTTCTTCAGACAAATCCAGCATGTGCGAGCTGAATAATGGTTTGCCGGTTTCTGCGAAATGTTTTTCGCCTGCATCTAACAGGCCGTCAATCCAAGGCAGCAATTTTTTAGCCGCGTGGTCGGTATGTAAAATGACCGGTACGCCATAAGCTTCAGCCACATTGTGTACGTGTTTAGCACCGGAGATAGCGCCCAAGATAGCAGCTTGTTGACCTTCGGCTTTAAGGCCTTTACCGGCAACAAATGCTGCGCCGCCGTTAGAAAACTGGACAACGATAGCCGATTTTACTTTCGCGGCCGCTTCCAACGCTGCATTAATCGAATCAGTGTTAATCACATTAACCGCAGGCAATGCAAAGTGGTTTTCTTTGCAAATCGCAAAGATTTTTTGTACGTCATCGCCAGTGACAACACCGGGTTTTACTACATCTGAAATTTTCTGTGACATTAAGGGTTCCTGTTTCAATCTATTAGGTTGAGGGTTAAGCTGAAAGCCATTGCGGTTGCGGAAAAATAACCGCCCAATGCTATCTGCCGCATATTATAAAGTGTGTTCAGGCAATAGGCTACGGGAATAGCCCCGTAGCCTGCAATTATTCAGCCTGTAAGAAGGACTTGACCTAAAACGTCCATGCGCATCAACATAACCAACTCCACTGTTTAAAGTCTTAAATTTCAAAGCAAGCTTTGAACTCCGGCATCCAAATGTTCTGGAGTCCAAAGCTTGCTTTGGTCACTTTCAAAATCGGCTTTACCTACATGGACAGATATTTGCTCCTGCAATATCTGCATTCATCACATCCATGTGGATTATGTAGGTAAAGGGCGTGAGCCGGAGCGGAAGCTTTACGATTTAAAAAATGTAAGCCGCTACTTTCCCATACTAACAACACCGCTTAATCCCATTCCACTTTTCATCCTGCCACCGCTTGAAAAAAGCCTCTTTGCTTAACGGCGTATCGGCTTGGTGATGCTCTGCATAGTGTTGCAAATAACGTTCGTAAGCGTCGTCGCCGGAAAGGCGACGCACCACCCGCCAAAATGATTTGATTTTGCCCAGCATCAATCCCTCACCCAATCTTCAACCAGACGGCTCGGACTATGCGGCGATTCCGCCAGCGGCAGCACCGGCTTTCCGGACAGATAACGGCTGCAAACGCGCAACATATCGAACACGATCAACCACAACAAAGCCACAAAAAACAGCGTTATCCAGCCGTCCAGATGCAGATTGAATATCAACTGCGGCGCGACAGCCGCTTTCTCCGGCGGCAATGCGCCTGCCGCCAGCTTGTCGGCCAGATCATTGGCCGCTGAAAAGAAACCGATGCGAATATTGTCGCTGGCTATTTTTTCCCAGGCCGCCGTGCTGGTGATCGTCACCAGCCATGTCAGCGGCAAACCGGTCACCCAAGCGTATTTGAGCTTGTCGGATTTAATCAAAATGCCGGTCGCCACGCACAGCGCAATCGCGGCCAGCATTTGATTGGCAATGCCGAACAGCGGCCACAAAATATTGACCCCGCCGTTCGGGTCGATCACGCCGATATAAAGAAAATAGCCCCATCCGGCCACCACCAACGCGCTGGTCAAAACGACCGACGGCGTCCACGACGTTTCGCCCAGTTTCGGCCAGATATTGCCGAGCATGTCCTGCAACATGAAGCGGCCCACACGGGTTCCGGCATCCAGCGTCGTGAGGATAAAAATAGCCTCAAACATGATCGCAAAGTGATACCACAAAGCCAACATGCTCTCGCCGAACGCGCTGCCGAAAATACTCGCCATGCCGACAGCCAAAGACGGCGCGCCGCCGGTTCTGGCAAACAGCGTCGCCTCGCCCATTTGATTTGCCAGAAGTTGCATCTGGTCGACCGTGACCGGAAAGCCCCACGAAGAAATTTTCGCTACGGCATCGATAGCTTCCTTGCCGACCACGCCAGCCGAACTGTTGATCGCAAAAAATACACCCGGATCGAGCACGGTCGCGGCCATCATCGCCATGATCGCGACAAAAGATTCCAGCAACATGCCGCCGTAGCCGATCATGCGTATATCGCGCTCATTGCTGAGCAATTTCGGCGTGGTGCCGGAAGCGATCAGCGAGTGGAAACCGGAAATCGCGCCGCAAGCGATGGTGATGAACACGAACGGGAATAGCTTGCCGCCGAAAATAGGCCCGGTGCCGTCGATGAACTGCGTCAACGCGGGCATTTTCACGGTTGGTTGCAACATGATAATCGCCACAGCCAGCAAAGTGATGGTGCCCAGCTTCACGTAAGTCGACAGATAATCGCGCGGCGCCAGCAACAGCCAAACCGGCAAAATCGCGGCCGCAAAACCGTAAGCCATCACCCACCAGGCCAGCGTCAAGCCTTCGTGATCGAACCAAACGCGCAACGTTTCATTGTGATCGATCCAGCCGCCGCCCATCACCGACAGCAATAACAAAGCCACGCCCAAGGCTGAGGCTTCCAGCACTTGGCCGGGACGGAAACTGCGCATGTACAGGCCGACTATCATCGCAATCGGAATCGTCGCCGACACCGTAGCCGTCGCCCACGGGCTGTGCTTCATCGCGTTAACCACCACCAGACCCAACACCGCAATCAGGATGATCATGATCGCAAACGTGCCGATCAGCGCCGCCGTGCCGCCCAATGCGCCCAGTTCGTCGCGCGCCATCTGCCCCAGGCTTTTGGCATCGCGCCGGGTCGACAAAAACAGCGTCACCATATCCTGCACGCAACCGCCCAGCACCGCGCCGAACAAAATCCACAGCGTGCCCGGCAAATAGCCGAACTGCGCGGCCAGCGTCGGCCCCACCAGCGGCCCAGGCCCTGCAATCGCCGCAAAATGATGCCCGAACACAATCCATTTATTAGTCGGTACAAAATCGCGGCCGTTATCCAGCCGTTCTGCCGGAGTCGCCCGTGTCTCGTCAACCGCCAGCACCGTCGCGGCAATCCATGCCGCATAAAAACGGTAGGCAATGGCATAGACGCACAACGCGGCGGTTATAAACCACAGCGTGTTGATATTCTCGCCGCGGTTTAAAGCA
>Ga0079306_1000774_pt1 | contig 25643 bp, 25 predicted proteins | sample Methanotroph_Enr_FD_79181 | JGI IMG/M metagenome (GOLD analysis project Ga0079306, IMG submission 79181) | Enriched soil microbial communities from Old Woman Creek wetland in Ohio, USA - Methanotroph_Enrichment_5 | ecosystem: Environmental > Terrestrial > Soil > Wetlands | place: USA: Ohio...
AGTGGATGTGCAGTTAGTGACGCAGGAGATCCTCAAGGGAATTGTCAAAGGCCCATTGGGACTTTGGCGTCCGGCGATAGTTGATATTCCTAAGCGAGAGAAAGTGCCAACTTTCTGATCTGCGTCAAAGCGAGTGTTGGCACTCGCGCGAGAGTTCGATATGCATAAGCGATAGATTTAGTCGGAAAGAAAATTACATTGGAGATCGATGATGCACCGCCTATGGCTAGGCAAACTCATGCATATGGGCATTGCGATCGTATTGAGCGCCTCTTTTTTCTCACTGCCCTCTGCTTTTGCATTGAACGGCGTTGCACCCCTGAACTCGTGTAAGTGGGATACAAGTCCGGGATGGGTCGCACGAGAAAATGCGAAAGTTGGGAATTCACATTGGGCACAGGGAATTCCACCTGAGTACAGCGGCGACTACATGTCGAGCGAGAAGGGCGTGACACCTCCGTGGGGAAAGGGCACTAAGAAATCTGTTGAAGGATGGATTGACAGGTCAAGCGGTACGTGCGGCGACCAAATCGGACTTCATATTACGGGCAACGGTCGACCAGTCACTATCAAGATTTACCGAATGGGATATTACGGCGGTGCTGGTGCCCGACTTGTAACGTCTACGACGATCGCGGCGGTCAAGGCCGGATCCAAGCCGATGATCACCAAGGGGCCGACGTCAACGGCTACAACGAATTGGCCAGTCGCGTGGTATCTCAAAATAAATCAAGCAACAATTCCAGGACAGTACCTCTTGAGGCTTGATGACAAAGGACCGGACTCGTCATTCGTCCCTCTGACGATAGTGGACTCCGATATAAAAAGCGCGATTACTTTGGTCTCTTCAGTCCTGACCTGGCAGGCGTACAACCAGTGGGGCGGGTATTCACTTTACAAAGGACCCAACATGACTCGCGCAACGCGGGCAACCATTGTTTCTTTCGATCGACCTTATGATGGGGATGGCTCAGGACAATTTAGATATATGGAGTACCCCATAATAAAAATTGCCGAGCAACTTGGCCTCGATATGAATTACATTACCGATTTCGAACTAGACGGCGCAGTCCCATCCTTGAAGAACACGAAGTCCATACTTTTTGGCGGGCACAGCGAATACTGGACGGTCAACATGAGAAACGCGGTTCAGGCCGCAGTCGATACTGGAATCAATCTGGTCTCCCTGGGTGGCAACGCTGCCTACGCGCACCCGCGACTCCAAGCAAACAACCGCGAGTTGGTGATGTGGAGATCATCAACGACGGACCCCAACCGCAATGACCCGGTTCTTGCCACGACTGGATGGCGGCAGTATCCGATTTCCCAACCCGAAGCAAAAATTCTGGGAGCACAGTACGTAGGACTCGGTGTCAGTGCCGACTACACGTTCCCGCATCCCGACCGATGGCCATTTACCACCATGACACATCCAGCCGTTCTCAAGAGCATTGTCGGACGTGAGGTAGATTCGCCTTTGTATTCAGTGGGACCTGCGGTAGAAGTATTGGCTGACTCCGCCATAGATTTTCATGGAAAGGCCGTGACGATTATGGCTACGTATTACACCAACGCGAAAAACGCAGGTGTCATAGATATTTCCACCAATGGTTGGACCTGCGCGATCGACGACATATGCCCATGGCATCCGCAGATCTCAAAAGACACCAAGAACGATGCCCACCTCATCACCGAGGAAATTCTGAAGGGGCTAACTAAGGGTCCACTCGGGGTCTGGAGACCTGCCATTATCGACGTCCAAGCGCGAACAAAGATGTCCGCTCTGCAAAGGATCTGAACTCACCATGTCGCTAACTGGGCTGCCACTATTTGTCTCATTGATCCTCATTTGTGTTCTGATCAACGCAGCCCTTATAGCCTTCTGGCATAAATTTCCTGGAAGAACATCAGTTAAACATTCGCAGAGGTTTGTCGTCCTCGTGATTGCCCAGTTGTTGGTTGTGACGACATTCTTTGTCGGCATCAATAGATCGATGGTCTTTTTCGCAAACTGGAACGATCTATTTGGTAACTACGATGCTTACAAATCTCCAATCACCCAGATCCAAGGGGAAAGTACCTCGCCGCTCGACACCTATGTTCGAAACACCAGACTCGCACCTGGCTTCCGTAGTCAGGGCGGACATTTCTCATTTGTGCTTAAAGGTGCCCAGAGTGGCGTCACTGCGCCCGTGTATGTCTATTTGCCTCCGACATACGGAGCGGACCCGACAAAGAAATGGCCGGTACTGGTGCTTCTTCCTGGATATCCAGGAGTGCCTACAACGTGGTTTCACGCATTGGATCTGGTGAAGATTCTCAGGCACGAGATCTCAACTGGCTACGCCCACGACTTCCTTATCGTTTTGCCGACGATGAGCATTCCGGCGACGCGTGACACCGAGTGCACTGATATCCCTGGCGGACCATTGGTGAACACCTGGCTCGGTGTAGATGTCCCTAGCGCCGTAATGGGCGGACTGGCGGCAAGCCACGATCGGAAGGACTGGGGAATTGTTGGATATTCAACCGGAGGCTTCTGCGCTGCCAAAGTGATGCTGAGTCACAGCTCCCAGTTCAGCGTGGCAGTTCCGATTGCGGGTTATTTCTACCCGACTCAGACCAAACTATTTGGCGGGTCGGCAACCCTCCAGGATGCGAATACTCCACTTCTCCTTGCAAAGGCACTTACATTGCCCTCCCATATGTTGCTTGTAGGCACTAGCCAAGATCCAGGGGTTATGGCCGCCATTTCCTCGATGGAGAAAGTGAATAATCCCAACCTGGTGATCGACCAGCTCATTGACCAGCACGGTGGCCATAGCACGAAGGTATGGAAGAGCCAGTTGCCCAGGATTCTCGACTGGCTCTCAACGCAAGTCCCTCGCTAAGAATTTCTCTAGTCGATTTCTCAGGTGAAACGTCGAGTTTCTCACGGAAATTTCAAGACCCTTTGCCAACTACTGCTGCGGAAGGCACCGCCACCCCTTGGTTATCCAAGCGAGGTGGCTTTTCTCGTTTCTGTCGTACGTGATCCGATGAACGCCTCGGCCCGCATAGTGGCAAGTCCGATTTTTGGAAGATCCGAGTTCTTTCTGAACATGACATAGCGCGGAACCCATTCTGGGCGGAACTTTGAATTGAAACGGAATAGAGTCTCCATCTGCAACCACCGCGATAGGAAGAGAAGGATTCCTCGCCAAGAGCGAATGATCGGCCCCGCACCAAGTTGCGCACCGCGTTCGAAAACAGATCTAAATGCTGCGAAATTGAGCGATATACGGGTGATTCCTTGTTCGCGGGCGTAGCGGATTGTCGCATCAATCATCAACTCGTTCACGCCGGAATCTGCTTGTGGAGATCGTCGCATGAGATCGAGGGAGAGTCCCTTTGAACCCCATGGAACGTATTGCAGCAGCGCCATCACTTGGCCGTCTTTCTTTGCTGTGACGATAAGCAGATCGGGTTCATCATCATCGGCAATTCGTCCCAGTCCCATCATGAATCCGCGCTCGGTTGCCGCACCTCGCCACCGTTTGGAATCCTCGGTCAAGAGAAGGCGCATCTCCTTGGTCATTTCGGAAGTGCGGAAGATTTCGGTGGTGTAGTTCTGTTTAAGAATTCTCCGGACAGATTGGCGAACATTGCGATAGCGTGGATTGTCTGGGTCATACTCGTCCACGTGAACCACGGCCTCGTCTCCGATTTCGAGGGCAGTCATATCTGTCTCTCGTACCCAAATTTCGCCGGCTTCTTCGCTACACCCGACAGCGACCGGGGTCCAACCATTCTTGGCACATAGATCCATAAAGGCAGCCATTGCCTGGGGCCAGGCGTCTGGGTTTCCTATTGGATCGCCACTGGCCAACGCACAACCGGCGACAACTCGATAGGTGATTGCCGCTTTGCGAGTGTTTGACCAGATAACGCTCTTGTCTTCACGTAGCGCGAAGTAGCCCACCGAGTCACGATCACCGAATTCAGATAGAAGCCCACGCAATCCGTTTTCGTCATCTTGGGTCATTCGAGGTTTTGGCGGGCTGGGTTGGAGCAACGTCAGAATTGGGGCGATGACGGTGAGGAGTCCCAGGCCTGCCATCGAATAATCGAATATGTCTTGTTCGCGGTGGCTGATAAAACGGACTGGTCCTGCGATGCCGACCAGCCCGTGAATTACAGTGAGTAGCATTTTGGTAAACGAGACCTCGCCGCCAAAGAGTCGATCTGGTGCGAGGATCAACGCGATGCCAATTGCCAAACTGAGCAACGCCAACTGTCCAAAAACGAGAAGTGCTCGAGTGATGACTCGCCTGACCGGTTTGGCATAGAACTCGTCACGAATCAAAAACAGCGATATGAACATCACCAGTGAACCTAGGCCCTGAATGTAATCAAGGCCTTTCACGATCGAGAGGGCGAGGCTGAGGAGTAGTAATAGTTCTGTCAGGAGGAAGGCTGCGTGATTGCGTCTAGCCAGAGCGAAGGAAAGGACAATAAGAAGGACTCCGACGATGATTGCTGCGGCTGTTGCGAGGTCGAGAACCCCGCGCGGGAGAGTCGACTCAAATAGGCGCATCTTTCTGTGAAAGGATCGAGAAGCCGTTGAGGCTAGACCAACCGCACCTAGAAGAAGGAGAATTCTCGCCGCCAGAACAACTTTCCATCGCGAGCCTTCGAGCCTGTTCATTCGGATATCGCCCCCCTTTAGGTTCCCGAGTATAGAGTTTAGTAATGAGGAGGCTGATATGAGCGACGACGACGAAGCAGGTCAAGACGAACTGATTACCGAAGAGATGCTCTGGGATCGCATTCCTGAGGTTGAGGGGGCTGAACGAGCGAGTACGTACTACGAACTGAGCGCCCGAATTTACGCCCGAGGCCAATATGACGAAGCGCTCGCCTTGGCCGAGACTGCGTGCGACATCTATTCAGGTCTTGGATCCAGTGCCTCGAGTGAGGGACTTGCCCAGGCGTATTCTGCAATCGGCTACAACCTCAATCAGTTGAAGCGCATGGATGAAGCAGCTACTGCCATGAGCAAGGCCGTAGATATTCTTCGGCAGAATAAATCTCCTATCGCACTGGAACTTGCATGCACGCTAGGGGAGTGGTGGTACTCGTCCAAGAATTATCAGAAGGTCATCGACACCATGCAAGAGTGCGCACAGGAACATCTTCTTGATGGCAATGAGATTGGTGCAGCAAACGATCTGCATCTCATTGGATGTGCCTATCGCGAGTTAGGAGATTTTTCTTCGGCTATCGGAAGTTTTACCGAGGCCCGTGCGCTCTTCAAGAGACATCGCGAAGTCATTAACGTCGCCCGGTGCGACCAGAAGATTGCCGCGAGTCATGTCGAATTGGGTAACGGAGAAATTGCCCTCGAGACTGCTCGCAAGGCGATTGACGTTTTTGAGACCGCCCACGATCACCGTCGCGAGATGATCGCCCTTTTCGAGTATGGCAAAGCACAGATGCTGCTCGGTCGATTTGATGAAGGGTTAAACACCTTTGAGCAAGTGCTCCAGACGGCGACCGATGATGATCCGAAGGATTTCGAGTTAATAGTCGATGTTGAGACTCGGATGGCCCGCGTTATGAGGGCTCATGGAAGGATCGAAGAGGCCGATGAGATTATGCGCCGGTTAGCCTCGGTCTCGGAAGTTCTCAACGACCAAGGCGAGGGCACCTAAAAGAGCGCCAATAGCTGCGACCATAAGGGGCCACTCGTGACCTTTACTAGTCCAGAACGCTCCGCCCCAGAAGCCGGCACCCATGACGGCGAAGTTCATTGACGCCTGATAAGCGCCTTGAGCCTTGCCTCTATGGTTTTGCTCGCTCAGTCCGCCAATCCATGCTTTGCCGACTCCATCGGTAAGTGCTGGGAAGATTCCATAGAGTGCAAGCGCCAAGACCGCAATTGTGTGACTATCGGTATATCCAAGAGTGAAATAAGCGATCGCGAATGCAACAAGGCCAATTGAATAGATTGCATGGGGGGAGAAGCGATCTGCAAGGTATCCTGCCGGAAATGCAAATACAACTGTGACAGCACTGAACAACACATATGCAAGAACCACTCCGCTAGTACTGAAACCGATATCGTGCAATCTCAGCAGTAGCAAGACATCGGGGATGTTCGTCAACTGAATGAGAACCAGTATTGCGATGGCTCGTTTGAGTTTTACAGGAAGTGGGCCTGCAGGAGGCTTTGTTTCCTCCTGTCTTATCTGCGCCCTCGTTTTGTCTTTGACAAAGAAAGTGAATGCGGCGGAGATGATCGCGGGAATCAACGCCCACATGGCGACCTTGCGGACGTCTCCGTTAAGTAACGACAGGCCACCGAGTGCGAGGAGTGGACCAATCACCGCGCCTAGGTTGTCCCCTGCGCGGTGAAAACCAAAAGCCTTGCCCAAATGTTCAGGTGGTACCGAATCATGAATCAGTGCGTCTCGTGGAGTGCTTCGTAATCCCTTGCCTATTCGGTCAATCACGCGTCCAAAGAAAAAAAGTGGCCATGCAGTTGCAGTCACGACAAATACTTTGCCAAGGCCCGCCACCGAGTACCCACCAACAACAAATGGCTTGCGTCCTAAACGATCGCTGGCTTTGCCAGAAAACAATTTTGTGAAACCTGCCGCGGCTTCGGCACATCCTTCAATAAGGCCAAGGGCCAACGGGGCCGCACCGATGACGCTTGTTAGAAGTATGGGGAGTAGCGGGTAGAGGAGTTCGCTGGCGGCATCTTGTGCCAGAGAAACAACCGTGAGAAGCATGAGGTTTCTGCTGAGCCACCCAAACTTCATGGATCCACTCCTAACGCGGTAAGTGTTGTAGCGCCCAGTGATACATCGCGATAGCGCCAGCTGCTGAAGCGTTCATGGATCGTGTCGAACCATATTGCCGGATGGCGTAGAGGACGGTGCAGGCCTGGATAGCTTCGTCTGACATTCCGGCGCCCTCTTGCCCGAAGAGCAAGACGCATTCCTCAGGAAGTTCTGAACTTTCAAGAGGCAACGACCCGGGAACATTGTCGATGCCGACAATCGGGATTGAATTCGCTTTTGCCCAGAGACGAAAGTCCTCAACCGTAGGGTGGTGGATGACCGTGAGGTATCGATCTGTCACCATCGCGCCACGGCGATTCCAATCTCTCTTGCCGACTATGTGAACAGCATTGACGTTGAATGCGTTGGCCGTTCGCACGATAGAACCGATATTTAGATCATGTTGCCAATTTTCAATGGCGATCTGAAGTTTGTGACGTTTGGTGTTGAGGTCGGCGACGATGGCTTCGACCTTCCAGTACCTGTAGACATCAAGAACGTTTCGTCGATCTCCCAGTTCAAGCAATTCAGGATCAAATTGGCTACCATCTGGCCATGGCTTGGGGTGCGGACCAACGCCGACCACAGGGAAGAACTCACCTGGCCCAATGGTTGCGGGTGGAAGCATGAAGTGCACTCTAAACTGAATAGATTAGAAACGCTATCCAAACTTCTGAAAGGGTAATTCATGACCGGTCTGGCTTGGGTGAACGATATTGCCCTACTTGTGCACATTCTTTCCGTGATCGGAATTATGGTTCTTCTGTTGATGCAGGCGAAGAAGTCGCCGCGAAGAATCAATCCAGGGGTTTTTCATAGCGCCACTGCTGCCCTTGTCGCGGGGTTAGTGATGGTGGGGATACGCACGCCACTTCACGATCAGAATCCTGACAAATGGCCACTCCTTAACAATGCTTGGGTGGGGACGAAGTTCGTAATTTTGTTGGTGATTTTGGTGCTCGTGTACCGCAATTTCAAGAAGCCTGATGTCAAGAATTCAATATGGGCCGCGTTGGTTGCTCTGACGAGCGCGAACATTCTCATCGCGATCTTCTTGTAGGAATCCCATGAAGAATCGCCGTAAAATATTGGTGCCAATGAGTTTGGCGCTCATGTTTGCTGCCCCTGCGGCGATGGCAACGCCAGCGATACCTGTGACCGCCATTTCACGAGTCTTCGCCCAGATTTCCTCGTCGGCTAGTCTGGCGGGACCGTCCATGATTTTGATGGATCGTGCAAGCGGTGAGATAGTTTTCCAAACGGATGCAACGTCCTTACGAAAACCAGCGTCGGTGCTCAAATTGCTCTCTACAAGCGCAGCATTGGAATATCTTGATCCGAATTACAAATATGTCACGCGAGTTTCACGGGGACTTAATCCAAGGACCTTGGTCATTTCCGGCAACCTCGATCCTTGGATGACGGATAGTCACTTCGAAGCCACTAAGTACCATCGAGCCTGGCTTTCCTATCTTGTAAACCGATCCATCGCCGATCTTAAAGCGGAGGAGAAATCTCCACTTCGCAATGTCTCGATCGAATATTCTGGTTTGTACTCCAAGGATGTCTCATTGCTCAGGCACGAATTCGTTGCCAAGTCCATTAATGCGAAATTCCATGAAATAAGCGCAGACCATGTTGCATCTGTTTCCGGTTCGGAAATCGCAACGGTTACCTCTCCATCCATAACTTCGATGGTGAAGTTCGCGCTTACCTGGAGCGATAACCTACTAGCCGAACGTCTGGCGCGAGCCGCCTCACATGCGGCGGGATATCCGATGAACGATGCGGGAGTTGCCCTGACCATCAAGAAGATGTTGACCGATCTTCAAGTTGATCAAAGCGGCCTATTTATTCACGACGCTAGCGGGCTGTCTCACCAAGACCGGGTAACCGCGAAATTGATCGCAGATCTTTTGCTGAAGATACGTGGAAACGAAAAGTTCGCGGCGGTGTATGAAGGCCTGCCGATTTCTGGAAAATCCGGAACTTTGGAGTCTCGCTTCATCAACACCGCGCCACAAGCAGTTGGTCTGGTGCATGCAAAAACGGGAACACTAGACGGGACAGTTAGTTTGGCTGGCTACGTAGAGTCGGGAACGCACGAATATATCTTTGTTGCTATTGCCGACCACATTCGCAAGGGCCAAGCGGCGGCCGATCAAGCTCGGAATACTCTGGACCGATTGCTCGGAAAAATAACTGCGCCTCTTGAGGCGACTTCGACCCCTTAGTCGTCGTCGCTGGTGCGCAACCCGTCGTCTTCGCCGCCGCCGGTCGGCATCGTGATTGCTGGCTTCTTGATGGTTATCGAGGCCTTGGCAGTTGGTGTTGCAGAAGATGTTTGCGCGACCTGGACGGTGTTGCCAGCCGAAGGCGCTGTCGGAGCGGGCGTTGAGAGAGAAATGGGAGCCGTAGAAGAGCTACTGGCTGAAGCGGTCGTCGCGACTCCGCTGGCAACGGCCGTCGGGCCCTCTTGAGTCTGGGCAAAAACCAGGCCGGCCCCAAGAACGAATAGGGGGGCAGTCAGGGCCATGATCCGAAGGGCTCTTTTGCCCTTAGGTTTTGGCTCGAATCCGTCGCCTTGGGCCATCTGGAACCATTCTGGAGTCGAATTTTCGGTATTCATGGTCATTCCTCGTCTTTTCTCTCGATGGCCAAAAAGTAACCGTGACATCTGGGAGGACTCTGAGAACGAGGCTCAATGTTGCTGAGTAATCTATGCCAATGACTATGACCCATCGTGTGGGGACTCGCGAGGCGATCGCTGGCTACGTCGCGCTTATGAAGTTGCGAGTTGTCGAACTGCTGCTCGTCACCACTCTTCCTGCGCTAGTACTTGCCCAGAAGGGGATTCCGAGTGCGGGCGTAAGCATTGCGACGATTCTCGGAGGCACGCTCGCGGCCGGGTCAGCAAATGCATTCAACATGGTCATTGAAAGTGACGTCGATCGTGTCATGGCACGCACGTCAAAGCGCCCGCTTGTAACAGGAGCTGTTACTGCCCAGGCCGCAATCGTTTTCGCAAGTGCTATCGGACTGATTTCGCTGCTCATCTTCTGGCTCTTCACAACGCCAATGGCGACCCTGTTCACTTTCATTGCCATCGCCTATTACGTGGTGATCTACACGATGGGTCTCAAGCGACGAACCTCTCAGAACATTGTGTGGGGCGGTGCTGCAGGTTGCATGCCGGTCTTTATCGGCTGGGCCGCAATCACCAATTCGATCTCCTGGGCGGCAGTGGCCTTCTTCATGGTGATCTTCTTCTGGACGCCGCCCCATTTTTGGGCCCTAGCAATTAAGTACAAGGACGATTACTCGGCTGCAGGCATCCCGATGCTTCCGGTCGTTGCGACGAAGACACAAGTACGAACGCAGATGTGGTTCCATACCATTGCGATGATTATTTCCTCGGTCGCCTTGATTGAGTTGGCAAAACTTCCGCTATGGTCATTGTTCGTTACGATTGCTTTGGGCTTGGTTTTTGCTTTCCAACTCCTTCAACTAAACGAGAAGACTGATTCTTACGGCAAGGTTGCGGGAAAAATCTTCCAGTGGTCGATAAGTTACTTGAGTCTTTTTTCGATCTTGCTGGTTGTTGCCCAGTTGGTTAGTTAAGGGCCTGTTCGATATCTGCAAGGAGATCTCCCGCATACTCCAACCCGACCGAAAGTCTCAGAACCGAGTCTGTAATTCCCATCTCGGCTTGAACATCAGGGGATAAGCGACGATGAGTCGTGGATGCAGGATGAGTGATCAACGACTTGCTGTCGCCCAGATTGTTGGAGATGTCAATGACTCGAAGTGCATTCATGAAAGAGAAGACATCCGCTTTAGGACCTTTGAATTCGATCCCAATAGTTGAGCCCCCGCCAGACATCTGCTTCTGGGCAATCTCGTATCCTGCATGGGATTTGAGACCCGGATATCGCACGCTCTTGATCTGCGGACAAGTTTCGAGATATTGAGCGAGAGTCTGCGCACTATTGCTCATCTTCTCCACGCGCATGCTCATGGTCTCAAGGGATTTCACGAGCACCCAAGCATTGAACGGACTCAATGATGGCCCTGTGTGACGGACAAAAGGATTGAGCTTTTCGTGAATGTAGGAAAAACTTCCAAGAATTGCCCCGGCAAGGACGCGACCTTGGCCGTCAATATGTTTGGTCGCCGAGTACATGACCACATCTGCGCCGAGTTCTAGAGGCTTCTGAAGAATCGGCGACGCCATCACGTTGTCCACAATCACAGTTGCACCTACGAGATGTGCCAAATTGCTGACCATCTCGATATCCACGATTTCAAGCATTGGGTTGCTGGGGGTTTCGATAAAGACGGCTTTGGTCGGTTTTGAAAGAGCCTTTGCCCATAAAGCAGGGTCATTGCCTTTGACCAATTCAATGGTGACGCCCCACTTGGGCAGGATTTCAGTTAGTACGACATAGCAGGAACTAAACATCGCAGCTGATGCGACGACGTGATCCCCGGCCTCAACCAGGCAGGCCACCGAGGCAAACATTGCCGACATGCCAGATCCAGTCGAAACGCAGAACTCCGCGCCCTCGATCGCCGCCAAACGCTGTTCGAACATCGAGATTGTAGGGTTGGCAAAACGGCCATAGACGTAGTGGTCTGTCTCGTCAGTGAAGGATTCGACCGCTTCTTCGGCGCTTGCATATGTGAAGCCACTGGTTAGGTAGAGCGCTTCCGCCGTCTCACCAAATCCCGAACGCGCAAGGCCGGCCCGGACAGCGTTGGTCTCTGGATGAAGCTTCCATTCTGGATCTGGTCGCTCGGGCAATGGCTGGTAACCCCAAGGGCGTTTACTCATGGTTGAAGTGTAGGGTTTCTGACATGTCTCTTGTCGCGTCGTCGGAACTGGCCATTTCAGTAAATGACCTCACCAAACATTACGGAGAGCGAGCGGCCGTCTCGCACGCGAATTTTGATGTGCCGATGGGTACCGTCTGTGGTTTCGTCGGGCCAAACGGCTCGGGTAAGACGACGACGATGCGGATGCTCTTGGGGCTGATCTCGCCGACTGCAGGAAGTGGAACCGTTCTTGGCCAACCCATCAATGACCCAGCCAAATATCTTGACCGCGTAGGCGCCATGATCGAAGGACCGGCTTTCTATCCCGCTCTCAGTGGAGCCGAGAATCTTCGCGTCCTTGCAACCTTGGGCGGGCACTCCCTGGAACAGATACAGGGCCTGCTTGATCGAGTCGGCCTTGGGGACCGCGCCAATTCCAAATACAAGACGTATTCACTTGGCATGAAGCAGCGACTAGGAATTGCGGCGGCGCTTCTACCTAATCCGCAGCTGTTGATACTGGATGAACCGACAAACGGATTGGATCCCGCAGGTATCCAAGAGATTCGAGATCTCTTACGGTCGTTGGCCAATGAGGGAACTACAGTTTTTGTTTCATCCCATCTTCTTGCTGAAATCGAAATGATTAGCGACTCACTTGTCATGCTTCGCGAGGGCGAGGTTATCTTCGCGGGGAAGACCCAAGATCTTTTGCTGCAACAGCAACCAACGATTTTGGCAAAGAGTGAAGACCCCAATGATCTTCAGCGCCTTCTGCAAATTGCGCATGAGGCAGGACACGATGGTTCGATCATTGGCGGAGTCGCCCATATTCTGGGACCACGCGAGTGGACATCCACGCTTAATCAGTTGGCGTTCGAATCTGGAATCGTCTTGGCGCTGCTTTCACCGGTGCTGCCAAGTTTGGAAGAGACTTTCTTTGAGATGACAGGAGCGGGCGAATGATCCGCGTTTTCTTTGCTGAGTGGCGAAAATTGCGCCGACCTTCGTTGTTCGTTGGAACGATGGCCGCGATAGTCGGTGCCAGCGCACTTGTCACATCACTTCTATTTCTGCTTATTGATTCGGCACAAGGAAATGCGCGTGAGGGACAAGTGATTACTCGCGCCAGCCTCGAACTTCCGCATGGATTATCGATTGGATTTAGCAGTTCTGCCGGGCTGTTGGGGCTTGTTGCTCTTTGCATCTTCGCCTCCCAGACTGCCCAGGAGTACACACATGGAACTCTTCGCAATCTCTTAGTGCGTCAACCTCGTCGGCTTACGCTGTTGCTCGGCAAATTCTTGGCGATGTGTCTATTTGCGCTGATCTCGGTGATCCTTTCGGCCATTGTGAGCATTACGTTGGCATTTGCCCTCTCTGGCAGGGCCAAAGTCATAACGACTGCATGGTCGACCTCAGATGCCCGTGTTGGCGTTTTGCATACTTTTGTGAATGTCTTGATATCGGTCATTGCCTACGGCACCATCGGCATGATCCTTGGTCTATTTCTTCGCTCTCCCATAAGCGCGATTTCTATTGGCGTGGCCTGGTTGCTTGTGGTTGAAAACATTATTGCGGCGACGGTGAAACACTCCGGCAAATGGATGCCGGGGCAATTGATAAACACCATCGCCGCAGGAGGGGATTTCAACGCCTCCTATTCGCACGCCCTCCTGATCTTGTCGGGATACCTGGCCGTGGGGGTACTCGTTGCAAGCGTGCTTTTCCGACGCAGGGATGTAACTAACTAAGGACACGCCACTTTTCAAAGTCTAATTCTCAGGTTGAGCCTTTAGTATTTCCTGTTCGGGAGGTAGGTCATGCGTCGAAATCGAGTGCTTGCTTGCGTGTTGGCGGTTGCATTTATTGCCGGCACAACTCCTGCATATGCGAAATCACCCAAGCCGACTCTGGCTCAGATCCAGGCAGCTAAAAAAGCCGAAGAGGCAAAACGTGCCGCCGCGAATGCCGCCGCCGCGAAACTGGCGGCGGCCAACCAGACGTTACGTCAACTTTCGGCGACTGCAGATGCTGCACGTGCGCGCTACCAACGGGCTCAACAACAACTCGCCGTTGCGACAAAGATATCGCAGGCCGCCGCATTGCATGCACGACTTACGGCGGCGGCTGTAAGTTCGGCTCACAGAACAATCGGCAAACTCGCAACTAATGCTTACATCATGGGTGGCGGACTCACCGATATCGAGCCCTTGCTCAGTTCAAACGGGCCGCAAGATCTTGTCGATCGACTTTCCACTCTGAGCACTCTCGGTGCCCACAATTCAACTGCGCTAGACCGCTACAAAGCCGCGCAAGTTGTAGCAGCGGCTGCCCAGCGCGAAGCGGACGCCGCAAAAGCAGCTCAGCAGAGGGCGACAAATGAAGTTGCATCAGCAAAGAAAGCCGCTGATGACGCAAAAGCCGCTCAACAGGCCGAAGTAGATAAATTGCAGAAGGTCCAAGATGAATTGATGCGGGAATTTGCCAGCGCTCGTAAGGTGCGCGTCACACTTGAGCAGCAACGCCAACTGGCCCTTCTTGAAGAGGCAAATGCCAAGAAGGCCTCGCAAACTCCAGGGCAGAAGAGCATTTGGCCCGACCGAGGGTTCAAGGGTCGTGCGTCATTTATTTCTACGGCAAAAGAGCGCACTGCGGCGGTGGCCTTTGCCAAGAAGCAGGTTCTAGCGCGCAAGCCATACGTATGGGGAGCCCAAGGGCCCAAATCCTTTGATTGTTCGGGCCTTGTTTATGCCGCATATAAATCTGCCGGACTGTCCTGGCCCTATTGGAGTCGACTCAACGCAGCTCTCTACTCCGTATCGACTATGCATGTGAAACTCAATGCACTCATGCCGGGGGATCTGCTTTTCTACTCCTACGACGGGACGGTAGGCAATATTCATCACGTTGGCATCTATGCAGGCGATGGAATGATGTGGGAAGCCAACTCAACGCGCTATGGGCTGCTGTATTCAAGCATTTATAGCGTTAAGGGCATGATGCCGTTCGGCGGCAGGGTCTAGTCTTGTAGGCATGTTGAATGCCGCCAGTAACGCGATGGTGGAAATTCGCAGTGCTGTACGTGCCCAACTCATCGATTGTGTTCCAGGAGACGTAGTAATTGTCGCCTGCTCTGGGGGAGCCGATTCGCTGGCCCTGGCTTATGCGCTGGCCAAAGAGGCAGAGAAAATGGCGCTCCAAGTAATTGGAGTGACCATTGATCATCAATTGCAGAGCGAATCTGGAGTACAAGCAAGGACCGTTGAAAGACAACTTGAGTCAATGGGAATCTCAACGGAAATAATCCAGGTGACCGTGGAGGTTACAGATGGAATGGAAGCTTCCGCTCGACGAGTGCGATACCAGGCACTTGATGAGGCGGCATTAACTCACAACGCGGTCAAGATATTTCTGGGTCATACCCGCGACGATCAGGCCGAGACAGTATTGCTCGGGCTTGCCCGTGGATCGGGGACAAGATCGCTCTCTGGAATGGCACCGACCGCGGGCAAGTACGTGCGACCACTATTGAGCATCACTCGGGAAACCACCGTTGCTGCATGCTTGGATGCAAAATTGGTGCCGTGGGAGGATCCGCATAACCAGGATCGGAAGTATCTTCGCGTGAGGGCTCGCCTCGATGCCCTTCCTGCTCTTGAGCGCTCCATCGGCCCTGGGGTTGCGGCGGCTCTCGCCCGAAGCGCGAGCCTGCTCCGAGACGATGCGGACGCCCTTGATGGATGGGCAGCCCGTGAATTCTCTGGACGCAACCCTGAGTCCATGGAAGTCGCGGCCCTGGCCGACCTGCCACGTGCGGTCCGAACCCGCCTCATCCGATTGGGGATTTACGCCTGCGGATCCCCTCAGGGCTCGGTCACAGCCGATCATGTGGCCTCCGTTGAGTCATTGGTCACCTCGTGGCACGGTCAAGGAGAGGTGAGCCTGCCCGGAGGTGTGAAGGCCAGGCGAATATCGGGCAGACTTTCGCTCTTACCCCCGACTAATGAGAAGCAGTGAGGAATCGTGGACCTATCAGAGGTTAGTGGCGATATCGAAAAAGTGATCGTTACTGAAGAGCAGCTCAGGGCAAAAGTTAAGGAACTTGCTGTCCGGATCGACACCGATTACCGCAATCGTGATCTGTTGATGGTTGGTGTTCTTAAAGGCGCGGTTATGGCGATGGCTGATCTGTCGCGAGCTTTGCAGCGTCATGTTGATATGGATTGGATGGCTGTCTCGTCATATGGCTCTGGCACAAAGTCAAGCGGTGTGGTTCGCATTCTGAAAGATTTAGATCGCGATATCACTGGCCGTGAGGTGCTTATCGTTGAAGACATTGTTGATTCGGGTCTGACTCTTTCGTGGTTGAAGGCAAATCTCGAATCGCGTGGGGCCAAGAGTGTCGAGGTACTTGCGATCTTGCGTAAGCCTGAAGCAGCCAAAGTGGACATCAAGGTCAAATACGTCGGCTTTGAAATTCCTACCGATTTCGTTGTCGGGTACGGTCTGGATTTTAATGAGAAATATCGCAATCTTCCGTTTGTCGGTGTACTAGCGAAACATATCTACTCCTAAGAGATGAGACCGTCGAAAAAAATGGTTAACAAAATGGCTAGCAAGAAGAAACTTCCGCGTAAGAAACCGCAGACGCGAATGCAGCGCATCATGCGCGGCCCTCTTTTTTGGATCGTCGCTGCCATTGTGGCGGTCACCATCTTTGGACAAGTATCAGCTGCCGGAAACAAATACACGCAAGTAAATACCTCTCAGATACTGGCCGCAATCTCGCAGAATCAGGTTGACTCTGCATTGCTGATCGACAAAGAACAGAAGATTCAGGTAAAACTCAAAGCAGGGATTTTGATCCAAGGATCATCAAAGATCGAGTCCTCATACATCACCGGTGAAGAACCCACGCTTGTCGATCTTCTTACAAGCAATCCGCCACCTCATGCATGGTCGGTAAAAGTGGGAAGTCAGTCACTTCTTGTCAGCCTGCTCTTCTCATTTGGCCCCTTCCTTCTGATCGGCTTCCTGTTCTTCTTGATGATGAGCAATGCGCAAGGAGGGAATCGTGCTTTCTCCTTTGGTCGCTCGCGGGCAAAACTGCAAACTGACGATGTTCCAAAGACGACTTTTGCCGATGTTGCTGGTGCCGATGAAGCGGTGGCAGAACTCAATGAGATCAAGGACTTTCTCGCCAACCCACCTAAATATAGAAACCTCGGCGCCAAGATTCCCAAGGGCGTCCTGCTCTATGGGCCTCCCGGTACCGGAAAGACTCTTCTAGCACGTGCGGTTGCAGGAGAGGCAAACGTTCCGTTCTATTCAATTTCTGGATCTGATTTTGTAGAAATGTTCGTCGGCGTGGGTGCGGCGCGAGTGCGCGATTTATTCAACCAAGCCAAAGAGAATGCACCCGCAATTGTCTTCGTAGATGAAATTGATGCTGTCGGACGTCAACGTGGTGCAGGTATGGGTGGCGGTCACGACGAACGCGAACAGACACTTAATCAGTTGTTGGTTGAGATGGATGGTTTTGAAGAGAACAGTTCAGTCATCCTTATAGCCGCAACCAACCGTCCAGATATTTTGGACCCAGCACTTCTACGTCCCGGCCGTTTTGATCGGCAGATTCCTGTTGAGCGACCAGACCTCAAAGGTCGTGAGGCAATCTTGAAGGTGCATGCAAAGGGCAAACCAGTTGCAAAGGACGTGGATCTCATTGCATTTGCGCGACGCACTCCTGGTTTCACCGGCGCCGATCTTGCCAACGTGCTCAATGAAGCCGCACTTTTGACGGCACGTGAAAACGAGAAGGTAATTACAAACACCGCACTGGATGAGGCGATCGATCGCGTTATGGCAGGTCCTGCTCGCAAGAGCCGAGTCATGAGCGAAGAAGAACGGCGCGTCACCGCCTACCACGAAGGGGGACACGCTCTCGTTGCGCACGCCCTACCTCACACCGACCCGGTCCATAAGATTACGATCATGCCTCGTGGTCGAGCACTCGGTTACACGATGGTGCTTCCCGATGAAGACAGGTACTCGGTCACGCGCAATCAACTCTTGGACAAATTGGCTTACTCCCTCGGTGGACGAGCCGCTGAGGAATTGATTTTCCATGACCCATCCACTGGCGCAAGTGACGATATTGACAAGGCAACCACTCTGGCACGTGCGATGGTGACTCAATATGGAATGACCGAAGCTATCGGTGCCATAAAGCTCGGAACCGACGTTTCAGAGCCGTTTATGGGGCGCGATTACGGCCACACCCGCGATTTCTCGGAGAATGTTGCCGCGCTGATTGATTCAGAAATTCGCAAGATGATCGAGAATGCCCACCAGGAGGCATTCGACATTTTGAACGAGAATCGCTCGATTCTGGATGACATGGTTGTTCAACTCTTAGAGCGTGAAACTCTCAACAAGGAGGAGATCTCCAAGATATTTGAAGACGTAAAGCCGCGCCCGGCTCGACCTTCATGGACCGGGTCTGCAACTCGCAAACCTTCCGATCTTCCACCGATCCCGACACGCATGGCTCTTTCAAACGGGAGTTCGCCGGTCGCGGGGCAAGAAGATCAGCACAAGGAGAAGAAGGCTCCGACAAAGCGAGCACCGAGAGCGAAGAAAACTGATGAGTGAAGTTAACCCGGTATCAATGGGCCCTCACGATGGACGGGCATCGCACCCTTATGACCAGCCGCGCGCAGAACGAGCGGTTAAGGAGTTGCTTCTTGCTCTTGGAGAGGATCCGGAACGTGAGGGCTTACAGGCCACCCCAGCCAGAGTTGCACGTGCATTCGCCGAGAACTTTGCGGGACTCTGGCAAGCGCCTGAGGAGGTACTCACCACAACTTTCGACATCGGCCACGAGGAACTAGTGATCGTCAAAGATATCGAAGTCTTCTCGCACTGCGAACATCACCTGACGCCTTTTCATGGTGTGGCACACGTGGGCTATATTCCATCTGGCCGTATTACAGGTTTGTCGAAGATCGCACGCTTAGTTGATCTTTTCGCGCGCCGTCCTCAGGTGCAGGAGAGGATGACCACCCAAATCGCCGATGCGTTGGTGGAAATTCTCAAACCCGCAGGCGTGATAGTCATTGTGGAGTGCGAACATCTCTGTATGTCGATGAGGGGAGTAAGGAAAGCTGAGGCACGTACAGTGACAAGTGCAGTGCGCGGAATACTTCGTGATCCGGCAACTCGTGCCGAAGCGATCAATCTCATCACAAAGAGGTAGTTTCGCTCATGCTACTTCCGCAGATGAGCCTTCCGAAGGATCGCCCCGTCGTAATGGGGATCTTAAATGTCACGCCTGATTCATTCGCTGACGGCGGACGGTTTGCGAGTTTTGATACAGCGCTCAAGCGCGGCCTCGAAATGCTTGAAGAAGGTGTCGACATCATCGACGTGGGTGGTGAGTCCACCAGACCCGGTTCTCATCCGGTAGCCAATGATGAGGAATTGCACAGAGTTCTTCCTGTCATTCAAGCATTAGCGACCCATGGTGCAGTAATTAGCATCGATACCAAGCGTGCAGCCACGGCACGAAAGGCGGTGGAAGCAGGTGCCCAGATTGTCAATGATGTGAGCGCGGGTCTGTCTGATCCTGAAATGCTTTCTGCTGTCGCATCAATGGGCTGTCCCTATGTTGCAATGCATACGAGGGGTGAGTCGGCGGATATGCAACTGCGAGCAGTGTACGAGGACGTTGTCAAAGAGGTCGTCGAAGAACTGCGAGAAAGGGCCAGTGCATGCCTTGCTGCGGGAATCTCTCGAGAGAACCTAATACTTGACCCTGGTATCGGCTTTGCAAAGGAATCTGAGCATAATTGGGCAATCCTCAATAATCTAGAAGAATTCAAAGCCATCGGCTACCCAGTTTTGATCGGCGCCTCACGCAAGCGCTTTCTAGGGAAATTAGTAGGCGCCGAGAAGACGGATGAGAGAGAATCTGCCACCGTTGCTCTGACTGCCCTCCTTGCCAAGAAGGGAATCTGGGGCGTTCGCGTGCACAGCGTAAAACCACATAAGGATGCGATTGCAGTAGCGAGGAGCATGAAATGAGCGACCAAATTGAAATCACCGGCCTATTCGGTTTCGGATACCACGGGCTCTTTGATGATGAACGAGAGAACGGCCAAGGTTTTCTAGTCGACCTGATCTTGAATATGGATTTATCAAAAGTGTCCAAGAGCGATTTAATTGACGACACTGTCAACTACAGCACCGTCTGCGATTTGGTGCTTGCCCAAATCGTCGGCCCACCTGTCACTTTGATCGAAAGGCTTGCTGGACAGATTGCAGAGTTGATCCTTAGGGATTATCCGAAGGTTGAATCAGTTCGGGTCACCGTGCACAAACCTGATGCACCAGTAGCGGCAAAGATTAAGGACATCTCCGTTTCCATAGTTCGAAGCCGATGAAGGCTGTTGTCGCCTTAGGTGCCAATTTGGAGGATCCGAACGCCGCAGTTGAGTTGGCCCTCGCTCTCTTGGAACAATCCACTGATTTGATCGCGCGTTCCTCGCTTTATTCGACTAAACCAGTCGGTGGACCACCCCAACCCGATTATGTGAACGCTGTCTGCATCGTTGATTCGGAATTACCACCTCATGAATTGTTGGATCTTCTCCATGGCATTGAAAAGAGCATGGGACGTGTTCGCAATGAACGATGGGGCCCCAGGGTGATAGATCTTGATCTGATCACATACGACGATGTCCTGAGTGAAGAAGAGGATTTGATTTTGCCCCACCCAAGAGCCCATGAGAGGCGATTTGTTCTTGAGCCGTGGCTGGAAATCGACCCAGATGCCGAACTTCCACTTCATGGTCGAGTAGCCGATATTTTGGAGGAGCTACCTCCTTCCAAGTAATCTTCTAGTTATAGCGAGCCCGGTACCAAGAAAGGACTGGAGCAGATGCAGGTAGTTGATCACCTAAGCCAGGTGCGTGGATCAGAACTTGGCCAGATTGCCCTTGTCCCGACTATGGGGGCTTTGCATAAGGGACATGCAGCACTGATTCACCATGCAGGGCAATTATCGGAATCGGTATTGGTGAGCATCTTCGTCAATCCGCTCCAATTCAACGATGTACAGGATCTGGAGAAATACCCGCGCACCCCAGAATCTGACATTCGGACTGCCGAAGAGGCAGGTGCAAGCATTCTCTGGCTTCCGGGGTACGAGGAGATTTACCCAGGTCCCATCGAGAAACTTGATCCTGGGCCTGTCGGTGCCCTTTACGAAGGTGCCATGCGAAAAGGGCATTTCGAGGGGATGCTGACGGTTGTCAAAAGACTCTTTGATTTGGTCCAACCTACGTGGGCTGTATTTGGTGAGAAGGACTTTCAGCAACTCTTCCTCATTAGGAAGATGGTCGAGGAGTATGGCGCAAAGGTGCAGATAGCTGCCGTTCCCACAGTTCGAGAGGCCACTGGTTTAGCGATCTCATCGCGAAATATCCGGTTAAGCCCTGATGATCTCGAGATAGCGCTGGTCATTTCGCGTGCTTTGACCAATGCTTCTCGGATGGGATCGATCGGCCAGATGCAGCAAGAGATGGAGGCAACACTTGCTGCCGAGCCCGGATTCAGATGTGAATATGCAGTAATTATTGATGAAACGGACTTTTCGCTCGCGACTGATTCAACACTGAGAAAGCGGGCATTGATCGCCGGTTGGGTAAATGGGGTCCGTTTGATCGACAATATGTCTATGGTTGGGACGACTCGATGAAACTACTTGCGCCAAACCCGGGTTGGACCGCGCGTGCGGATGTGATCGTTGTCGGCTCCGGGGTTGCAGGGCTGACGACCGCACTCCAAATCAGAAGTTTTGGTCTTTCGGTTCTGCTGGTCACAAAAGCGCGAGTGGATGCAGGTTCGACCAAGTGGGCTCAAGGTGGCATCGCCGCAGCGTTGGGTCCAGGAGATACGCCTGATCAACATGAGAAGGACACTCTTGTTGCGGGTGCAGGGTTATGTGATGAACCCGCAGTCAAAGTCTTGGTATCGGAAGGACCCGAAGCGGTTCGCAAATTGATCGCACGCGGCGCAGTTTTTGATAAGGAAGCAAGTGGAGAAATCTCCCTCACTCGCGAAGGCGGGCATCACCGAAATCGCATTCTTCATGCGGGGGGTGATGCAACAGGTGCAGAGGTGTCGCGGGCGCTTCTAGCTGCTGTGAGGAACGACCCGGAGATTGAAGTTCTTGAACACGCGCTAGTACTTGATGCGCTGAAGGATTCGAATGGAAAAGTGTGCGGGGTAACTCTGCACGTCATCGGTGCGGGAACGCGGGACGGCGTCGGCCGAGCCATCGCGAGAGCGACCGTTCTGGCAACCGGCGGTCTCGGACAAGTCTTTGCACAAACAACCAATCCATCAGTCTCAACAGGGGACGGGGTTGCTCTTGCACTCCGTGCAGGTGCCGATGTGGCAGATGTCGAATTCATCCAGTTTCACCCGACGGTGATGTGGTTAGGCGATGCCTCGCAAGGACAGCAACCTCTCATCAGTGAAGCTGTGCGTGGAGAAGGCGGTCACTTGGTTGATGACGAAGGTGTCAGATTCATGGTCGGCCAACATCCTATGGCAGAACTTGCACCACGCGATGTTGTCGCAAAGGCGATCATGCGTCACATGGAGAAGACTGGCGCCCATCACGTCTGGCTAGATGTGCGAAATATCGAGGGATTTGCTGAGCGGTTTCCCACCATTCATGCATCCTGTTTGGCTCACGGAATTGATCCCCTGAAAGAGTTGATACCAGTTGCACCCGCATCTCACTATGCATCTGGCGGAGTACGGGTTGACATGAACGGCCGCTCTAATATGGCTGGTCTCTATGCATGTGGCGAAACGGCATGCACCGGCGTGCATGGTGCGAATCGCCTTGCATCCAATTCGCTTCTTGAAGGGTTGGTGTTCAGTGCTCGAATTGCCGCCGATATCGCGGCGAACCTTCCCGAATTTTCAGAGCCCGTAGAGATCCCACAACAGACCATTTTGCTCGATCCGAATATTCGCAAGAGACTACAGACAAGCATGAGTGCCGGCGCTGGTGTTTTGCGTTCGCGCGTTTCACTTCTTAGAGCCAGCAAGGATCTCGAGGAGATTGGTAGGCAGTTCAGTACACAACCATGCGTTGAAGCTTGGGAGACGACAAACCTCTTTCACCTTGCCACTGCGATCGTGCGCTCTGCATTGTTGCGCGAGGAGACTCGCGGATCACACTGGCGAGAGGATTTCCCGGAGTCTTTGGCTGCTTGGGAGAAACATATTCTGCAGCGTATGGATCTCGAGGGGAATTGGAGCGCAGGTTTTGAAGAGGTGATCAAGGCATGAAGTATTCAGAGATTTCGCTGGAAACCCGCCAGGCGCTGATCAGTGCGTCTCTTGATCCAGAACATACGGTAGACCTTGTTACGCGTGCCTTTCAGGAGGATTTGGCAGGCGGTGAAGACGTAACCTCTGTGGCAACGATTCCCGTGGATCACAAATCCATGGCTGAGTATCGGGTACGAACAAACGGGGTGATTGCAGGAATCGAGGTAGCAAAAGTCTGCTTGGAACTTGTGGGTGTTACCGATTTCAATTCGAGTGTTCGCTGTGCCCACAACGTCGAGGCGGGCACCGTTGTGTTGTCAGCTCGAGGAAACACGCGAGCGCTACTTCTAGCCGAACGTACTTCGCTCAATTTTCTTGGCCATCTCAGCGGTATCGCCACACTTACGCGACGCTGGGTTGATGAAGTAAAGGACTTCAACACCGCAATTAGGGATACACGCAAGACAACCCCAGGGATGCGAGTTTTGGAGAAGTACGCCGTGCGCATGGGGGGCGGCACCAACCATCGAATGTCCCTGAGTGAATCTGCCCTGATTAAAGACAATCACGTTGAGGCCGTCGGCGGTGTGAGCAAAGCATTCGAGCGCGTGCGAACGCTTTACCCCCAAATTGAGATCGAAGTGGAGGTCGACTCGCTGGACCAGCTCAAGGAACTTCTGCTGCATAAGCCCGACCTCGTATTGCTGGACAACATGAGCATTGACGAATGCCGCCAAGCAGTTGCTCTGGTCGATGGACGCTGCAAGTTGGAGGCGTCAGGCGGCCTCTCGCTCGAGAACGCAAAGGCATATGCGCAGACTGGTGTCGATTTCTTGGCAGTTGGGGCGCTAACTCATTCTGCACCTGTATTGGATATCGGACTCGACCTTAAGGCGGAGATCTAAATGTTGCTAACAATTGATGTGGGAAATACAAACACAGTTCTTGGAGTTTTTGATGGGAAGGTGTTGGTCCGGTCTTGGAGGGTGAAGACCGACGCCCGCAACACATCGGATGAACTCTGGCTGCAATTTGGATCCCTCGTTGCCAATTACGAGATCACGGGGTTGGCAGTCTGCTCAACGGTCCCATCGACCCTTCGCGAGCTTCGCACCATGATCAATGGCTATTTCCCCGATATACGAACAACGATCGTGGAACCGGGGATCAAGACCGGCGTCCCCTTGCTAGTTGATAATCCGAAGGAGATAGGCGCTGACCGAATCGTAAATACCCTTGCGGCACATACCCTCTACCCGCACGGCCCTGCCATCGTTGTGGACTTTGGAACCTCAACCAACCTTGATGTCGTTTCTGATAAGGGCGAGTTCCTCGGTGGAGCCCTTGCTCCTGGAATTGAGATCTCCATTGACGCACTCGCAGCCCGTGCCGCCCAACTTCGAAAGGTGGAACTCGTCCGCCCTCGTTCAGTGATTGGAAAAAACACCGTTGAAGCCCTGCAGTCAGGGGCAATCTACGGTTTCGCCGGCCAGGTCGACGGTTTGGTTCACCGCATCACTGCCGAACTCAAGCAGTCATATTCAGAAGCTCCCGCTGTAATAGCAACGGGAGGTCTGGCGCCTCTTGTTCTCGGAATATCGGAGACGATTGGCCACCACGAGCCAGATCTGACGTTAATCGGACTTCGCCTCATTCACGAACGAAATGCCTGAATAGGTAGACTTCGCGCACTATGTCAGAAATATTGGATAACAAGCAGATTAATGGCCAACCCAACGTGGGATCAATGGGTGACCAGCCTGAAGACGACCTACCTGAACAGTTACGCATCAGGCGCGAAAAGCGTGCCGGGCTTCTAGAACGTGGTGTCGAGCCGTATCCCGTCTCGGTTCCGCGGACGAAATCCCTCGCTCGCATACGGACGATCTACGCAGACCTCGCGATCGACGTTGCTACTGGTGATCTCGAAAGTGTCACGGGGCGCATCATCTTCAAGCGCGACACAGGAAAATTGTGCTTTGCGACATTGCGCGAAGGCGACGGGACAACGCTTCAAGCCATGATCTCGCTGGACAAAGTGGGCGAGGATTCACTTGCTTCGTGGAAGAGCGACATCGATCTTGGAGACATCGTCAGCGTTACTGGCGAAGTCATCACGTCAAAGCGTGGAGAACTCTCAATTCTTGCAAACGAATGGGCACTCGCCTCGAAGTCGTTGCGTCCTCTTCCCAACGAACACAAACCAATGTCTGAGGAAACTCGGGTTCGAATGCGTTATGTCGATCTTATTGTTCGCCCTGAGGCCCGAAGCAATGCCCGTCTGCGTCCTGCGGTCATGCGTTCATTGCGCGACACCTACCACGAGCGCGATTATTTAGAAGTCGAGACTCCCATGTTGCAGGTGCAACCTGGTGGAGCAGCAGCACGCCCATTCAAGACATACAGCAATGCATACGACATGGATCTCTTCCTGCGCATTGCGCCGGAGTTGTTCTTGAAGCGCTGCGTCGTCGGTGGCATTGAGCGCGTGTACGAAATCAACCGCAATTTCCGCAACGAAGGCGCTGACTCAAGCCACTCGCCTGAATTCGCAATGATTGAAAGTTACGAGGCATATGGGGATTGGCGAACGGTCGCGGAACTCACTCGTTCCCTCGTGCAAAATGCCGCGATGGATATTTTCGG
>Ga0079306_1000776_pt1 | contig 25622 bp, 17 predicted proteins | sample Methanotroph_Enr_FD_79181 | JGI IMG/M metagenome (GOLD analysis project Ga0079306, IMG submission 79181) | Enriched soil microbial communities from Old Woman Creek wetland in Ohio, USA - Methanotroph_Enrichment_5 | ecosystem: Environmental > Terrestrial > Soil > Wetlands | place: USA: Ohio...
CCGCCGCCGCCGCCGCCGCCGCCGCCGGCCGCCGCGACCAGCTCGGCGAAGGTGGACACGACGCCCATTGACCCGCGCCAGGAAGTGGTGCCCGAGACCGTGCCCAAGGAGCTGCCCAAGGTGGACCAGTCCCTTGGCGGCGTCCCCGGCGGCGTTCCCGGTGGTGTTCCGGGCGGCGTCATCGGTGGCGTGGTCGGCGGTGTGGTCGGCGGCGTCGTCGGCGGCACCGGCCGGGTGGTGGACTTCGACTTCAGCCAGATCAAGGTGAAGTACCAGCCGCCTCCGCCGCCCTACCCGCCCCTCGCCAAGATCGCGAAGATCCAGGGCACGGTGGTCGTGGAGATCGTCGTCGGTCCCGATGGCGTCCCCACCTCCGCCACCGCGAAGGAGGGTCCCCCCCAGCTGCGGCCGACGGCCGAAGCCTATGCCATGCAGTGGAAGTTCGAGCCGGCCATGCTTAACGGCGTGCCGCAGTACGCCCGCTTCAAGCTGACCATGCCCTTCCGCCTCCGGTAGGGCGCCCCGCCTGATCCGCACCTGACGACGGGCGGACTTCCGCCGAACGCAACCCTCCTTACGCCACTTCACCCACTCACAAGGAAACCCCAATGAACCTGCTTGCTTCCCCCCTGGTGCTCGCGCTTGCCGAAGGGCAGGGCTTCTCCCCCATGGAGATCTGGCACGCCGCCTCGATCTTCAACAAGTTCATCATCATCCTGCTGTTCGTCCTGATCGCCCTGCAGATCTACGTCGCCATCGAGCGCTTCGTGACCTACGGGCAGAGCAACGCCGCCTCCGAGAAGTTCCTGAAGCTCTTCATGGACACCCTCCGCCGCGGTGACTTCGAGGCCGCCAAGCGCGCCGCCACCACCCACAACAAGTCCCACGTCGCCCTCGTGCTGAAGCACGGCCTGGACATCTTCCAGTACGAGAAGCAGCTCAAGACCATGAACCCCAACCACGACGCCATCCAGCCCGTGGAGCGCGCCATCGTCCGCGGCACCGCCGAGGTCGTCGAGCTCCTGAAGAAGGGCATGAGCAGCCTGGCCACCATCGGCGCCCTGGCCCCCTTCATCGGCCTGCTCGGCACCGTGGTCGGCATCATCAAGGTGTTCTCCGACCTGAAGACCAAGGGCGCTGGCGACATCAACGCCCTGGCCGGCTCCATCGGTGAGGCCCTGGCCACCACCGCTCTCGGCCTCGTGTGCGCCATCCCGGCCGTGTGGTTCTACAACCTGCTGACCAACAAGCAGGACATGGTCGTCACCAACATCAACAACGCGGCTTCCCAGATGATCGACGAGTTCATCCGCCGCGAGAGCCAGGCCTAGTCATTCCACCCCGGCCCGGGGGTGCAAGCCCCCGGGCCATTCTTTAAGGAGGACACCATGGATGCAGGTGGTGGTTCCAAGGGTGGCATGAAGGCCGACATCAATGTCACGCCGCTTGTGGACATCGTGCTGGTGCTGCTGATCATCTTCATCGTGATCACGCCCGCCGTGAACAATGCCGTCAAGCTGCCGCTCTCCAAGCATGCCCCGAAGGTGGACCAGCAGGAGGATCAGGGCGTCAAGTACCTCACCCTGATGTTCACCTCCAAGCGCGATCCCCGGACCTATGAAGTGACCGGCCCCGGCCCCATCCTGATCGACGACAAGGATGCCAAGGACGAGCGGTTCTCCATCGGCAACGAGGCCGAGCAGCAGAAGCTCATCGACTACATCAACCGCAACGTCTCCCAGCACGTGGACAAGCGGGTGTTCGTCAAGGCCGACGCCGATCTCCCCTTCAAGTACGTCAATGAGCTGTTCCAGGCCTGTCGCAAGGGTGGCGCCGACGAGGCGTCCATCGTGACGGCCGAGGACAAGAAGGAAGGAGGCCAGTAATGGATGCCGGTGGCCCGAAGGGCAAGCAGAAATCCGACATCAACGTCACCCCGTTGATCGACATCGTGCTGGTGCTCCTGATCGTCTTCATCGTGATGGTGCCCGGCCTCGCCAAGGCCATGAAGGTGGTGGTCCCCCAGGTCATCCAGACCACGACCCCGCCGAAGCCCGACCCGAACAATCCGCCCGTCGTCATCAGCCTCGACAAGGACGGCAACCTGATGCTCCAGGCCGACAAGATCGACGCCGATGGCATCAAGCAGAGGCTTCCCGACATCGTCATGCTGCAGCCGCTGGGCTACCGCAAGATCTTCCTGAAGATCGACGAGGACGTGAAGTTCCAGAACGCCGTCGATGTCCTGGATGCCATCCGCGTGGCCTCCGACACGGCGAAGAAGAAGTCCCTGGAGCAGGCCGACAAGTTCCAGGGCCAGGACGGTGGCGACGTGAAGGTGGCCGTCTCCATCCTGAAGCGTCCCGCTGCGGCCACGGCGGCCCCGACCAACGGTTGAGGCCCAGGCGCACCAGGGAAAGGCCCCGCAGCTGCGGGGCCTTTCCTTTTCAGGCGGCCCTGCGCCGGTGCCCCAGGATCGTCCCGTAGGCGACCCCCGACACCGTGAGGCCCACGCCCGCCAGCCCCATGGCCGTGGCCTGTTCGCCCAGCAGGGGCACCGCCAGCAGATACTGCACCACGGGCATGAGCTGGAGCCAGATGGCCGCCTCGCCCACCGAGAGGGCCCCGTAGGCCTCCGCCATGAGAAGCTGGCCCCCGAAGGCCAGAAGGCTCATCAGGAAGGCCACCAGCCAGGGCGCCAGCCCCAGGGGCCAGGGGTCCAGGGCAAAGGGCAGGACCACCGGCAGCCCGGCCAGGCAGAAGAAGAAGAAGATGGTCGGGGCGTTGTCCGTGGGGCGGGCCGCCCGGATGGCGTTGGCGCTCACCGCCGCGAACACGGCTGCGGCCAGGGCGGCCGCCTCTCCCGCTCCCAGGCGAAGGGCCAGCGCCGCCCCGCCCTGCCCCAGCACCAGCACCACCCCCGCCGATGCCGCCAGGACCGCCACCAGGAGATGGATCGTGGGCCGTTCCCTGAACAGGAAGAGGGACAGGACCGTGGCGAAGACCGGGAACAGGTTGTAGAGGATGCCCGCCTCGCCGGCGGGGATGTGGGCCAGGGCGTAGAAGTACAGCACGACCACGAGCCCGCCGGAGAAGCCCCGCAGCACCAGCAGGCGGTAGTTCCCGGGCCGGTAGAGGCCGGGCCAGATCCGGAAGGCCGCCAGGCTGAGGAGGATCCCCACGACGAAGCGGATCACCGAGAGGTGCCCTGCGCTGAACCCCATGCCGGGCAGGCTGAGTTTCCGGGCCAGGATGGCCATCAGGCCGAAGCAGAGGGCCGCCGCCGCCAGTTCCAGCCGCGCCAGGACCCGGCTGCGGGAGAGAGCGGCGGTGGCGGTGGGCATCCAGGGGTTCCTTCGGGGTCGTTACCTCATCATCCGATGCAGGTAGCGAAAGGGGAACCGCAGATCGCCCCGGTCAAGGGTTGTAGGCTCCCTGGGGCAGGTTCAGCCCCTCGGGGTGGAAAGTCCGGTGCAGGGCGCCGCCCCGGAAGGCGCCACGATCCGCCGCCTCCAGGTGGTCCAGCAGGTGGGACAGGTTCGCCCCGCTGGGCACGGCGGCGACGCCCAGGTCCGCCGCCAGTTGGGGCAGCGTCAGGTCATCGAGGAAGGTGCCCTCCTCGCGCACCACGGCGCCCCGGAGGGTGTACTGGTCCGTGGGGCCGGTGTGGGTGCGGAGGCTGGCGGACGGCACCACCACCGCGTCCACCCAGTCCGGGCGGCCGCCCCGGGCCTCGCGGTCGGCGTGGGCCGCGTACTTCAGATCCTCGCCGCAGAGCAGGCCGGCCACGGTGACACTCTCGCCGAAGCTGAAGTTGCGCGCAGGGGCCACGCGGAGCTGGCTTCCCACGGCGCGGTTCAGGTCTGCCACCACCCGGGAGAGGGTGGGCGCGAAGCTCGCGCCCGTCAGCAGCAGGGCCCGCCGGCCGGCGAAGCCCTTGGCCCGGGGGCTCTTGATGAACCGGCGGCTGTGCTCCAGGAAGCGGCGCACCAGTCCCACGCCGTTCTCCAGCTGAGCCCAGGAGCGGGAGTAGAAGGCGCGGCCCGGCACCTCGATGCCGGCGCGGGTGAACCACTCGTCCGCCAGCAGGAGCCAGGGCTCACCGTCGTTGGCCTTCGCGTACCGCCGCACCTCCGCTGTCCAGCGGGCCACCCAGTCCCGCGCGAAGGCGGGGTCCACATCCTGCACGGTGGGAAGGCCGTCGCGGTGCGCGGTGAGGCCCACGGGCACGCAGGAGAGGCTCAGGACGCTGCCCCGCCCCTCCCGGCGACGGGCCCACAGGTCGTCCAGCGTGCGCTGCCAGATGGCGCCGTCGTTGAGCCCGGGCGCCACCACGGCCTGGGTGTGGACGTCGACGCCCCCGGCCAGCAGGCGGTCGATCTTGCGGAGGATGTCGCCCTCCCGGGGGTTGCCCACCACCCGCACGCGGGCCTCGGGATCCGTGGCATGCACGGAGACGTGGATGGGGCTCAGGCGCTCGCGCACGATGCGGTCCAGTTCGGCGTCATCGCTGCTGGAGAGGGTCGTGAAGTGGCCGTAGAGGAAGGACAGGCGGATGTCCTCGTCCTTCAGGTAGAGCGACTTCCGGAAGCCCTTGGGCATCTGGTGGACGAAGCAGAAGACGCAGTTCTGCCGGCAGACCTTCACCTCGTCCTGGGCCAGGTCCACGCCGAGTCCCTCGCCCCCGTTCTCCACCGTGACCTCGAAGGCGCTGCCGTCCGGCCGGCCCACGAGCAGGTCCGTCTCATCCCGCTGGGTCACCAGGAACTGGTAGTTCAGCTGGTCCAGCACCCCCTCGCCGTTGATGGCGAGCAGCGTGTCCCCCGGGCGGATCCCGGCCTCCTCGGCCAGGCTTCCGGGTTCCACGGTGATGATCTGCACGCCCTTCTGCGCCAAGGCGCCTCCCTGCTCCGGATTTCCTGGGGAAATCCGGAGATAGATTGTCTCATCCAGAACGCTTTATGGCCTTTCCTATCTCCGGCCCGCCAGGGGTGGGACACCCTGGGCCCCCTCAGGCCCTCCGCAGGCTCACCGCCACGCCCCCAGCCCCCAGCACCAGCATGATCACGGCCTGGACCAGGGTCTTGGAGGAGATCTCCGCCCCGCCGAACAGGGCGGAGCGCAGGAACAGGAGCCCCGCGAGAAGCAGGAGTCCGTAGACGGCCAGCATCACCTTCCGGGCCCTGGCATTGGTCGCTGGCGTGTCCTCGGCGAATAGGCGGTCGTAGATGACCAGGCCCACGGCCGCGAGCATGTTCAGGGCGACGAACAGGAGCCAGAAGGTCCTGGCCGCGGCGGGACCGCCAGGCTGTCCCACGAGGGGTTTCAGCATGGACGCGTAGAGCATTCCGCCCAGGCTCGAGCCGATCAGGCTTCCGATGACGCCGTAAAGGAAGGCATACCCCATGTAGACGGCCTTCTTGTCGGCGGGCGCTACGAGGCCCACGTAGCTGTAGTACTTCGGATGGGCCGTCATCTCCCCGATGGAGAAGACCGAGATGCCCAGGATGAAGATCCACACATTGGTGGACGCTGCCAGGCACAGGAACCCCACGGTGCCGATGACGATGCCCGACACCATGGTGGGAAGCGGCCGGATGTTCTTCACAGCCCGGCTCACGAGCACCTGGAGGAGGATGATCGTGCCCCCGTTGACCACCGTGACGTGCTCCGCGTCGAACTTCAGGGGCACGCCGAAGGAGGCGAAGAACCGGTCCACGGGGGTGGCGTCCACGAAGTCCCGGAGGTACCAGAGGACCGATCCGAAATTCTGGAAGTAGAGGATCCAGAACCCGGAATAGACCACGATCATCAGCATGAAACGCGCGTCCCCCAGCACCATGGCCGCACCCTTGGCCACTTCACGGAGGCTCTTGGTGTTCTCGGGCTTCGGTGGATCCTTGAAGAGGAACACGGTGGGGAGCAGCATGGCGGCGCAGTACAGCGCGGAGGCCACGAATACGTAGCGCCAGGAGAACCCCTTGAGGACGCTCACCACGAGAGGCGCCAGGAAGGCCCCGATATTGATCATCCAGTAGTAGATCCCGAAGCCGAATCCCGAGTTCTCCTCGGTGGTGGTGCGGGCGAGGGTGCCCGAGATGATCGGCTTGAACAGGCCCGCCCCCGTGGCCATGAAGAGCAGCGCGGCGAACACGGCACCGTAGGTGGTCACGTTGCCCGCGATGAAGTACCCCGCCGTGAGGATCGAGAAGGCGAAGAGCAGCATCCGCCGGTAGCCGTACCGATCGGCCAGGGCTCCGCCCGCGATGGGGACGACGTAGGTGAACGCGTAGATCAGGCTCTGGAGGAACCCCACCGACTGTTCCGAGAATCCGAGCCCCCCCGCCGCGATCCTGTTGGTCAGATAGACCGCCAGCACGGAGTTGAGTCCGTAGTAGGCCGCCCGCTCGAACAGCTCCATGACGTTCGCGAGCCAGAAGACGGGCGGGAAGGAGCGGAGGAGGCCTGAGGGACGCTGGGTGGGCATCCCCGGAGTATACGGGATCCCCTCCGGCGGCCGGGACCGTCCAATGCCGTCCAGCCCGCCAGGGCCGGAGCCGCGGCGGGCTGAACGGATCCTGCAGGGCTACTGTGCCGCGGCTTTGGCCTGCCTGCGGGCCTCCACCACCTTGTCGGCGTCACGGCCGACGAGCTCCTGCAGATGGTGGAAGGCCCAGGTGAAGGAGCCGACGCCCATGGTAAGGCTGCGGAGCTCTACGATGACATCGCCCATCTCGGCCTGGGGGATGTAGGCGGAGACGACATCCCAGCCATTCCAGCCCGGCTTGGCGTCGAAGCCGAGCACCTGGCCGCCCCGGCGGCCCGTGACGAGCCGCTGGGCCTTGGAGGTGAACTCGCTGGGCACCGAGATCTGCACCTCGGTGATGGGTTCCAGCAGCACCGGATGGCACAGGGGCGCCCCCTCGGTCATGGCAATGCGGGCGGCGGTCTTGAAGGCCATGTCGGAGCTGTCCACGGTGTGGTAGCTGCCGTCCACCAGCGCCACATGGATGTCCACCACCGGGAAGCCCAGGGGCCCGCGCTTCATCCAGTCCACCACGCCGTGCTCGATGGCGCCGAAGAAGTTCTTGGGCACCACGCCGCCCACGATCTTCTCCTCGAACTGGAAGCCGGTGCCCCGCGGCAGGGGCTTGATCTCGAACCACACGTCGCCGAACTGGCCGTGGCCGCCGGTCTGGTGCTTATGGCGGCCGTGGATCTTGGTGGCCTTGGTGAAGGTTTCCCGGTAGGGCACCAGGGGCGGATGGGACTGCACGTCCAGGCCGAAGCGGCTCTTCAGCTTGTCCAGGGCGCACTTGAGATGGATCTCGCCCTGCCCCCAGAGGACGCGTTCCTGCGTCTCGGCATTCTGATCCACCCGCAGCGAGGCATCTTCCTCGCAGAGCTTCTGGAGGGCCGTGGAGAGCTTCACATCGTCGCCGCTCTTCACGGTATGGAGACTGAGGGCCAGCATGGGCTGGGAGGGCTCGGGCCAGCCGAGCTGGCCCTTGCCCGAGGGCGTCAGGCCGTCCCCCGTCCGGATGTCGTCCATGCGGCCGAGGGCCACCACGTCGCCCAGCCCGGCCTTCGTCAGCTTGGTCTGCTGGGACCCGAAGAGCCGGTTCATGCCGCTGACGCGGTTGCCGCCCAGGGAGGCCCCGTCGGCCACCTCGCCGCGCCACACCCGGGCGATGCTCAGCTTGCCCACGTGCTGGGCGTGGACGGTCTTGAAGACCTGGGCCAGGGCATCCCTGCCCTCCGGGAGGCCCAGCCGGGCCGCCGTGGCATCGGCGAAGGGGGCCTCGGCGCAGAGGGCCTGGAAGAGCCGCAGGATGCCGGCATCCCGGTCCGCCGACCCGAAGAGCACGGGCACCAGCAGGTCCTCCTGCACGTCCTTGGCCATGTCCTCGGTGATCTCCTCCAGGGGAGGCACCACATCGCCCAGCAGCTCTTCCATGAGATGGTCATCGAAATCCGCCAGCTTCTCGAGCATCAGCTGCCGGGCCTCGTGCTCCTCGGGCAGCACGGATTCGGGCAGAGCCACCAGGTCGGCGTCCCTGCCCGCGTCGTACTTGTAGGCGTGCTCGCTGATGAGGTCCACGTAGCCGGTGATCTGGTCGCCCTCGCGGATGGGGATCTCCACCAGCACCAGGGGGCGCTCGGAGACGCCCTGCAGCGCCCCCAGCGCATCCTTCAGCTTCGCCCCGCTGCCGGGGGCCTCCATCTTGTTGATGAAGATGATGTGGGGGATCTTGTGGTCATCCAGGAATTTCAGCGTGGGCGCCACCATCAGGGCGCGGCTGGGATCGGGATCCACCACCACCACGGCGATGTCGGCCACCATGAGCGCATGGGTGGCGTCCTGGTTGAACTCCACGGAGCCGGGGCAGTCGATGAGGGTCCAGGCCTGGTCCTGGTATGTGCAGGCGGCCAGGCTGGCCTCCACGCTCATCTGCCGGGCCTTGGCTTCCATGGAGGCGTCGCCGACGGTGTTCCCCTCCTTGACGGAGCCCTTGCGCGGCAGGGCGCCCGCCACGAAGAGAAGGCTCTCCATCAAGGAGGTCTTACCGGAGAGGTAGGGGCCCACGATGGCCGCCACGCGTGGAGTTGACTGAGAATTTCCGCTCACAGTGCCTCCTATGGATTGGGTCCGATTTGGGATCGCCCCAAGTGTTCCGACCTGCCCCACCCCTGGCAACACGAAAAAAAAGCCGCCCGGGAAAAGGCGGCTTAAGTCACAACCTGGGACGGATTTGAAGCTGGGTTCGGAGCGGTTTTCCGGCTGTCTCGGCGTCAGTTGCGCAGCGGCTTGCCCGTTTTCAGGATGGCGTCCATGCGGGCCTGGGTCTTCTCCATGCCGCAGAGGCGGGTGAAGGCCTCGCGCTCGAGCTCGAGGATGCGCTCCTCGGTGATCTCCTGGACGAGGCTCACGTCCCCGCCGCAGAGGATGTTGGCCAGCTCGCCCATGATGACGGCATCGTGCTCGCTGGCCAGCCCCTGGAGCTGGAAGTCGCGGACGGCCATCTTCAGGGCCTCGCTGCCGCCCCGGCCCGGCAGGCGCAGGGTGCGCTCCTTCACCGGCTGGAAGTCCGCGGCCATCCTGAGGACCTCCTGCTTGGCCTCGTTCAGCAGGAACGCCTTGTTCATCACCCGGCGGTCCGTGCGACGGAGGTAGCCGTTGCGCTGGGCCTCGTCGAAGCTGGTGTTCACGTTGGCGGTGCCGATGCCCTGGAACGCGGCCTTCACCTTGGGCATGGGGCCGAGCTGGTTCTGGGCGGCCATGGCGTCCTCCATGCGGAGGAGCATCTGGAGGCAGCCGCCGCCGGCGGGGATGACGCCCACGCCGACTTCCACCAGGCCGATGTAGAGCTCGGCGTGGCCCACCACCCGCTGGCAGGCCATGGTCATCTCGCAGCCGCCGCCCAGGGCCAGGTTGAAGGGGGCCGCCACCGTCGGGAACGGGGCGTAGGTGAGCATCCGGCCTGCGTACTGCAGCCGGCGGGCCACCTCCAGGATCTGGTCGAACTGCTTGTCCTTGGCGGCGTTCAGCACCATGACCAGGTTCGCCCCGGCGCTGAAGTGCTGGCCCTGGTTGCCCACCACCAGGCCCTTGAAGCGGCCCGGCACGTGCTTCTGGAGGGTGTCCTCCATGAGCCCGATGATGCCGTCGTCCAGGGCGTTCATCTTGCTGCGGAAGGCCAGGCAGGCCACATCGTCGCCCAGGTCGATGAGCTGGCAGCTGCCGTTCTCGGCCACCACCTTGCCGCGGCCCTCCTCCCGCTTGAGGATGATGACGCGCTTGTCCTCGAGGATCGGGTCGTAGGCCAGGGTCTTGGGGTTCAGCTGGGCCACGGGGATGCCGTGCTCCCAGCGGTAGAAGCTGGTGACGCCCTTGGCAAGCATCTGCTCCACGAGGGGCGCGATGGGCTGCCCGTCGAAGCGCATGCGCGCCACGACCCGCTCCACCCCGAGGGTGTCCCAGGTCTCGAAGGGGCCGAGCTCCCAGGCGAAGCCGTTCTTGATGGCGCGGTCCACGTTCAGGGGTCCGTCCGTCACCTCGCCCAGCCGGTTCACGGCGTAGGTGAGGTTGGGGGCGATGCAGCGCCAGGCCAGGCGCCCGGCCTCGGTGTCGCTGGTGAGGAGGGTCTTCACCTTCTCGGCCGGCTCGTCGATGCCCTTCAGCTCCTTGAGGATGGGCCAGTCCTTCCGCACCTGGGGGACGTACTCGCGCGTCGTGGGGTCGATGGCCAGGAAGGTCTTCTTGCCCTTGGCGTCCTTGGGCCCCTTCTTGAAGAAGCCCTGCTTCACCTTGTTGCCGAACAGCTTGTTGTCCAGCATCCACTGGAGGAACTCGGGGAACTTGAAGACGTCGCGCACCTCGTCCTTCGGGCAGAGGTCATAGACGTTCTTGGCGGTGGCCGCCAGGATGTCCACGCCCGCCAGGTCCGCGGTGCGGAAGGCCGCGCTCTTGGCCCGGGCCGAGGCGTCACCCAGGACCATGTCCAGGACCTCGAAGGGGATCTTCTCCGCCAGGGCCATGTGCAGGGTGGCCATGATGCCGTGGATGCCGATGCGGTTGCCGATGAAGGTGGGGCTGTCGTAGGCCGGCACCACCTCCTTGCCGAGGGCCTCCTCCAGCCAGGTGCGGAAGGCCTGGGCCTCCTGCTCGTCCACCTCGGGGCCCTTCACGAACTCCAGCAGGCGGAGGTAGCGCACGGGGTTGAAGAAGTGGGTGATGACGAAGTGCTTGCGGAAGGCGTCGCCGCGGCCCTCCACGAGCAGCTTGAGGGGGATGCCCGAGGTGTTCGAGCTGATCCAGGCCCCGGCCTTGAGCTTGGGCTCCAGGCGAGTGTAGAGGTCCCGCTTGATGGCGAGGTCCTCCTTCACCACCTCCACCACCCAGTCGCAGTCCGACAGGCGGTCCAGATGGTCCCGCAGGTTGCCGGGCCGGATCTTCTTCAGGAACGACGGGTGCATGGCCAGGGCCGGCTTGGACTTCGCGAGGCCCGCCAGGGCCCCTTCCGCCAGCTTGTCCGGGGCCGAGTCGTCGATGACGATGTCCAGCAGTTCCACCTGGCAGCCCGCCGACGCCACGTGGGCCGCGATGCCCGAGCCCATCACGCCCGAACCGAGCACACCGATCTTCTTGATGTTCATGGGAAACTCCTATTGATCCACAGATTCCACAGATTTCACAGATTCGGGCCGGGACCCGTAATTGGAGCTCCCCACCAGCCGCTTGGACTCGAGGGACCTCGCGCCGAAGTTCAACAGAAGGCCCACCGGCAGGGCCGTGGCTTTCAGATAATTCATCAATTGGGCATCCTCGATCGGCCCCATCCTGGGCAAGGCCTTCAGCTCCACGATGACCCGGTCGAAACAGATGAAATCGGCGCGGTAGGCCGTGCCGAGCCTCTGCCCTTTGTATTGGATCTCAAGGGGCACCTCCCTCCGGAAGGGGACTCCCCGGCGCTGCAGCTCAAGAGCAAGAGCCTCCTGGTACACCGGCTCTGTGAATCCGCAGCCGAGCACCCGGTGGACCTCCATGGCCGCACCAATGATGGCGTAGGTTTCAGTATCCCTGGACTCCACGATCACCTCAGAACATCTGTGTGAATCTGTGAAATCTGTGGATCAGATCTTTTCAATGACAGACGCGACGCCCTGGCCGCCGCCGATGCACATGGTGGCGATGCCGTACTTGCCGCCGTCGGTCTCGAGGCGGTTCAGCAGGGTCGTCAGGATGCGGGCGCCGCTGGCGCCGAGGGGGTGGCCGATGGCGATGGCGCCGCCCCAGGCGTTCACCTTGGCGGGATCGTAGCCGCCCTCGCGGATCACGGCCAGGCTCTGGGCCGCGAAGGCCTCGTTCAGCTCCATGGCGTCGATCTGGTCGAGCTTGAGACCCACCCGGTCGAGCACCTTCTTCACCGCGGGCACCGGGCCGATGCCCATCCGGTCGGGCTCCACCCCCGCCACGGCGCCGTTCAGGATGCGGGCGCGGGGCTTCAGGCCCAGGGACTTCGCCACGGACTCCTCCATGACCAGCAGGAACGCGGCGCCGTCGGTGATGGGGGAACTGTTGCCGGCGGTGACGTTGCCCTCAGCCAGGAAGGCGGGCTTCAGCTCGCCCAGCTTCTCCAGGCTGGTGTCGGCGCGGACGCACTCGTCCTGCTGCAGGGTGACGGGCTTGCCATCGAGGCCCTTCGTCTCGAAGCGGACGACCTCCTTCTCGAACTTGCCGGCCTTCCAGGCCGCGGCGGCCTTCTGGTGGCTCTGGAAGGCGAACTCGTCCTGCTCCCTCCGCGTGATCTTGTATTCCTTCGCCAGGTTCTCGGCCGTGATCCCCATGGAGCAGTAGGCCTGCGGGTAGTTCTCGCTGAGGAAGGGATCGACGCTGGGATTGAAGCCCATCATGGGCACCTTGGACATGCTCTCCACGCCGCCGGCGAGGAAGACGTCTCCGGCGTTGGCGAGGATGGCCCGGGCGGCCATGAGCATGGTCTCCTGGCTGCTGCCGCAGAAGCGGTTGATGGTGGCGGCGGCGGCGGTGATGGGCAGGCCCGCGCGGAAGCTCACCAGCCGGGCCATGTTCATGCCCTGCTCGCCCTCGGGCATGGCACAGCCCACCAGGACATCCTCGAGGATGGACCAGTCCTTCAGGAGGGGCTTGAGGGCCTCGATCACCGCCGAGCCCAGATGCTCGGGCCGGGTGGCGGCGTAGGCGCCCTTGACGCCCCGGCCGACGGGGGTGCGCTTGGCTTCGACGATGACTGCGGATCGCATGGGACCTCCAGGTGATGACTCTCAGAAGAGCTTGGTTCCGGTGAGCCTAGCAGCCGCGCCGCGCCTGGAAAGTCCCTACCGTAGGTCGGATCGGCCCAGGCCCGGATCGGGGTTACGCATCACCTTGACGGGACACGCGGATGGATGGATGTTTCGAAGGCAAGTGGGAAGCATCTTTTTTTTATGAGTCCGGTCCACCCGCGGTGGAAGGCCGCCTCGCCAGGGGAGGGGATCATGCCCCTCAAAGAGCCCTACCTGAGTCCCCGTCGCATCATGACCGTGGTCCTTGCCGGGGGACGGGGGCGGCGCCTGGCCGATCTCACGGACTGGGCCGCCAAACCCGGCCTCGATTTCGGCGGGAAGTTCAAGATCATCGACTTCACCCTGTCCAACTGCGTGAATTCGGGCTTCCGCAAGATCGGCATCCTCACCCAGTACAACTCCCACCGCCTGCTGGAGCACCTGGAGTTCGCCTGGAGCTTCCTCCCCGGGAACCTGCAGGAGTTCGTCCACGTGTGGCCCGCCCAGCAGAGCCTGGAGAAGGAGTGCTGGTACAACGGCACGGCCGACGCCGTGTTCCAGAACGTGGACAACATCCGCAAGTTCGATCCCCAGCACGTGCTGGTGCTGGCCGGGGACCACATCTACCGGATGGACTACAAGTACTTCCTCCAGGACCACCTCGACACCGACGCCGACATGACCATCGCCTGCCTGGAGGTCCCCCGGCTCACCGCCCGGGGCTTCGGCATCGCCCAGGTGGACGAGGGGGACCGCATCCTCAGCTTCGTGGAGAAGCCCCAGGATCCACCCGGCATCCCGGGCAGGCCCGATCACGCCCTGGCGAGCATGGGCATCTACCTCTTCAAGGCGGATTTCCTCTTCGACGAGCTGATGCGGGACGCCCGGACGGAATCGGGCCACGACTTCGGCCACGATCTCATCCCCATCCTCGTGCAGCGGGCCCGGGTGTACGCCCACCGCTTCGAGCGGAGCTGCATCGCCAACCCCCTGAACACCGAGCCCTACTGGCGCGATGTGGGGACCGTGGACGCCTACTGGGAGGCCAACATGGACCTGGTGTCCGTGCAGCCCGCCCTGAACCTCTACGACTACAGCTGGCCCATCTACACCCACCAGGAGCAGCTGCCGCCGGCGAAGATCGTCCACCGCGACGACGTCCGCCAGGGCTCGGCCGTGAGCAGCCTCATCTCCGGCGGCTGCATCGTCTCCGGCGCCCACATCCGGGATTCCCTGCTGTTCACCCGGAGCCGCGTCCACTCCTACGCCCAGCTGGAGGAGGCCGTCATCCTGCCCATGGCCGACATCGGTGAGCGCGCCCACCTCCGCCGCGTGGTGGTGGATCGCGGCTGCCGCATCCCGCCGGGGCTGGTGGCCGGGGAGGACCCGGAGGAGGACGACCGCCGCTTCCATCGAACCCCGGGGGGGGTGACCCTCATCTCCCAGACCATGCTGGACCGGATGGACGAGTGACGATGCGGATCCTCTTCGCAGGTACGGAGCTCTTCCCCCACGTGAAGGAGGGGGGCCTCGCGGACGTGCTGGCGGCCCTGCCCAAGGCCCTCCGGAACCTGGGGGCGGACGCCCGTCTCCTGCTGCCCGGCTATCCGGCCTTGATGCGGGCGGCGGCGCCCCTGGAGCCGGTCCTCGCCCTGGGCGACCTCATGGGGGGCGGGCAGGCCCGGGTGCTGCTCGGCCGCAGCCCGGCGGGCCTGCCGCTCTACCTCCTGGACCAGCCGTCCTTCTTCGATCACGGGAGACCCTACGGGGCCAGCGGCGATCTGGCCCTGCGCTTCGGGGCCCTCTCCTGGTCCGCCGCCCACCTGGGCCGCCACGGCGACGGCCAGGGCTGGAAGCCCGAGATCGTCCACGCCCACGACTGGCCCACGGCCCTGGCCCCCGCCTACCTGGCCCTGGAGGAAGGTCCTCGACCGCGCACGGTCCTCACCATCCACAACCTGGCCTACCAGGGGCTCTTCCCCGCGGACCTCCTGGCGCCCCTGGGGCTTCCCGCCTCCTCCTTCCACCCCGACGGCCTGGAGTTCTACGGGAAGCTTGGCTTCCTGAAGGCGGGCCTCGTGTACGCCGACCGCCTCGCCACGGTGAGCCCCACCTACGCGCAGGAGATCCTGGGCCCCGAGGGTCTGGGTCTGGAGGGCCTCCTCCAGCGGCGGAACGGCCGGCTCCGGGGTATCCTCAACGGGGTGGACGACGAGGTGTGGAACCCCGCCACCGACGCGCATCTGCCCCGGGCCTTCGGTCCCACCGACCTGGCCGCCCGGACCGCCGGCAAGCTCGAGCTGCAGCGGGAGTTGGGCCTGCGGGTGGAGGCCGATCAGCCCCTCTTCGCCATCGTCAGCCGCTTCGCCGCCCAGAAGGGGCTGGATCTCGTCCTGGAGAACCAGGCCTGGTTCGCGGCCCAGAACGCCCAGCTGGCCGTGCTGGGCCAGGGCGATCCCGAGCTGGAGGCCCGTTTCCTGGCGGCGGCCCGGCTCCACCCCAGCCGCGTGGTGGCGCGGATCGGCTTCGACGAGGGCCTCTCCCACCGCCTCTACGGCGGCGCCGATGCCATCCTCGTGCCCAGCCGGCAGGAGCCCTGCGGCCTCACCCAGCTGTACGCCCTGCGCTACGGGGCCCTGCCGGTGGTGCGCGCCACCGGCGGCCTGGCGGACACGGTGGTGGACGCCTCCCCTGAGGCGATCCGGGCGGGGCATGCCACCGGTTTCGTCTTCAGGGAGGCCAGCCCCGCGGGCCTGGCCGGAGCCCTGGAGCGCACGCTCACCCTGTACCGCGACCGGCGCGAGGCCTGGACGGGCCTCCAGAAGCGGGGCATGGCCCAGGATCTCGGCTGGTCCCGCGCCGCCCGCGAGTACCTCGACCTCTACGAGGAGCTGCTGCGCTCCGGGGATTGAGGCGGCATCAGGCTGGCGGCATCTGGCAGGAGGCGGCCACCGCCGCAGGCAGGTAGCAGTGCCGCACGTAGTCCATCACCATGCGGTCGGAGTTGAAGCGCCAGGCCAGGGTCCGGATGGAGCGTTTCACCCGCTTCACCCAGGCCCTGGGCACCCCGGCGGCATCGCGGTCGTAGTAGCAGGGCACCACCTCCTCCTCCAGCACCCGGAAAAGGGCATCGGCGTCGCGCCGGTCCTGGATCGCAGGGTCCGCGTGGGATTCGCCGCTGCCGATGGCGAAGCCGTTCTTCCCGTCGAAGGCCTCCGCCCACCAGCCGTCCAGCACCGAGATGTGGAGGGCGCCGTTCAGGACCGCCTTCATGCCGCTGGTGCCGCAGGCTTCCAGGGGCCGCACGGGGTTGTTGAGCCAGGCGTCCACCCCCTGGTAGAGGTTCCGCCCCACGTGGATGTTGTAGTTCTCGACGAAGACGATCCGGTTGCGGAAGCGCGGATCCTCCAGCAGGCGGTTCACCTTCTGGATGAGGGCCTTGCCCGTCTGGTCCGCCGGGTGGGCGCGCCCGGCGAAGATGAGGTTCACCGGCCGGGTGGGATGGTTCACCAGGGCCGCCAGGCGGTCCGGATCCGTGAAGAGCAGGTCGGGGCGCTTGTAGGGCACGAAACGGCGCGCGAAGCCGATGGTGAGGGCCTCGGTATCCAGGGGCGGCGGATCCAGGGGCGGCAGGCCCTGGTGGGACCGGGTGGCCGCCACCCGCGCGCGCACGAACCGGAGCATCCGCGCCTTGAGCACCTGCTTGATCTCCCAGATCTCCGCGGAATCCACGCCTTCGATCTTCGTCCAGAGATCGGGGTGGACCATGCCGTCCAGCCAATTGGTGCCGATGCGCGCCTCGAAGAACTGGTCCATCTCCGTGGCCAGCCACGTGGACACGTGCACGCCGTTGGTGATGTGGCCGATGGGCACCTGCGCCTCGGGCCGGCCGGGCCAGAGGCCCGTCCACATGGCCCTCGATACCACCCCGTGGAGCGCCGAGACCCCGTTGGCCCGGCTGGACTGCCGGAGCGCGAGCACCGTGGGCATGAAGGGCGAGCCCTGGTCCGTCGGGTTCACCCGGCCGAGGCTCAGGAGGTCCTGGACGGGGAGCCGCAGCCCCTCGGCAAGGGGGCGGAGGTGCTCCTCCGCCAGGTCGGCCGGGAACCGGTCGTGGCCGGCGTCCACCGAGGTGTGCGTGGTGAACACCGTGGCCGCGGCGGCCTCCTTCAGGGCCGTCCAGGGGTCGAGGCCGTCGGCCTGCACCCGGTGGCGGGCCCGCTCCAGCACCGCGAAGGCGGTGTGGCCTTCGTTGAGGTGGAACACGCTGGGGGTGATCCCCAGGGCCCGCAGCGCCCGGGCGCCGCCCACACCGAGCATCAGCTCCTGCTGGATGCGCATGCGCTGGTCGCCCCCGTAGAGCCGGGCCGCGAGGGCCTGGTCCGCCTCGCTGTTCCCCGGATCGCGGGTGTCGAGCAGGAGGAGGCGCACCCGGCCCACGCAGGCCTCCAGCACCTGGGCCCAGACGGTCCGGCCCGGCATCTCCACGCCCACCCGGGCGGGCTCGCCCCTGGGCGTGAGCGACGGCCGCAGGGGAAGATCCTTCAGGTCGTAAGGCTCCAGCACGTCCTGCTGCCAGAACGTGCCGTCCAGCACCTGGCTGGTGTAGCCCTGGTGGTACAGCAGGCCCACGCCCACCAGCGACAGGCCCAGGTTCGACGCGCCCTTGAGATGGTCGCCCGCCAGGATGCCCAGGCCTCCGGAGTAGATGGGGATGGATTCGTGGAGGCCAAACTCCGCGCAGAAATAGGCCACGGGCCGCGTGCTGAGCGGCCCGGCGTGGAAGAGGCCCCAGGTGGTGACGGGGTGGAGGTACTCGTCCAGCTGCCGAAGGGCCCGGTCGATCCGGGCGGGGACGTCCACCTCCATGGCCCGGTTCTCCATCTGCCGCGTGTCGATCTGGCGCAGCACGGAGATGGGGTTGCGGTGGGCGCGCTGGTACAGATCGAGGTCCAGGTCCCGGAAGATGGACCGCACCTCGGGCCGCCAGGTCCACCAGAGGTTCTGGGTGAGTCGTTCGAGCTTCTGCCGGAGGGGTTCCATGGCTGAGCCTCGATGTCCTGAGGGTGGGGCGCCTATTCTACTCCCCCTCCGGCAGGCCGGAGGAAGACCGCGCCAAGGGGCGGAAGGGTGAGCGGGAGCGACTGGCGGTGGCCGTGCAGGGGGATGGCTTCCGGACGCAGTCTCCCGGGATTCAGGAAGCCCTGGCCGCCGTAGGCCGGCGCGTCCGTGTTGAGGAGCTCCTCGAAGGCGTCCGCGGGGGGCACGCCCACCCGGTAGCCGCGGTACACCAGGGCCGTGAAGTTGAGGATCACCGCCGTGAAATCGCCAGGCGTGGGCCCGAGGCGCAGCAGCGAGAGCACGCTGTTGGCGCGGTCGCAGCATTCGATCCAGGTGAAGCCCCCGGGCTCGCAGTCACCGGCGTGGAGCGACGTCCGCTCCCGGTAGAGGGCGTTGAGGTCGCGGAGGAGGTCGTGGATGCCCTTGTGGTCCGGCCGGTCCAGCATGCCCCAATCCAGGGCGGTGCTGTGGCTCCACTCCCGCTCCTGGCCCAGCTCCGCTCCCATGAAGACCAGCTTCTTGCCCGGGTGGGCGAAGAGCCAGGCCAGGAGCAGCCGCAGGTTGGCCAGGCGTTCCCAGGCGCTGCCCGGCATCCGGCCCAGGAGACTCCGCTTCCCGTGCACCACCTCATCGTGGGAGAGCGGCAGCACGAAGTTCTCCGTGCCGTGGTAGAGCAGGCTGAAGGTCAGCTCGTCGTGGTGGAACCGCCGATGCGGCATGGGACGCGAGAAGTGGAGCAGCGTGTCGTGCATCCAGCCCATGTTCCACTTGAACCCGAAGCCCAGGCCCCCGGCGCTGGTGGGCCGCGAGACCCCGGGCCAGGCCGTGGATTCCTCGGCGATGGTGAAGGTGTCCGGGTGCTCGGCGTACACCGTCTCGTTGAGGCGGCGCAGAAAGGCCAGCGCCTCCAGGTTCTCCCGCCCGCCGTGGCGGTTGGGCAGCCACTGGCCCGGTTCCCGGCTGTAGTCGAGATAGAGCATGGAGGCCACCGCGTCCACCCGCAGGCCGTCGATGTGGAACTGGTCCAGCCAGTAGAGGGCGTTGGCGAGGAGGAAGGCCTGCACCTCCCGCCGCCCGTAGTTGTAGATCAGCGTGCCCCAGTCCATGTGCCGGCCCTGGCGGGGGTCCGCATGCTCATAGAGGTGCGTCCCGTCGAAGAAGCCCAGGCCATGGGCGTCCTCGGGGAAGTGGGCCGGCACCCAGTCCAGCACCACGCCCAGGCCCGCCTGGTGGAAGGCATCCACGAAGGCCTTGAAGTCCTCGGGCGTCCCGTAGCGGCCCGTGGGCGCGAAGAGCCCCAGGGGCTGGTAGCCCCAGGACCCGTAGAAGGGGTGCTCGCTGATGGGGAGCAGCTCCACATGCGTGAAGCCCAGGTAGCTCACGTACGGGATGAGCTGTTCCGCGATCTCGCGGTAGTTCAGGTACCGCCCGTCCGGGCGCCGGCGCCAGGAGCCCAGGTGCACCTCGTAGGCGCTGAAGGGCGCCCGGTGGATGGGCACCCGGCCCCGGGCGGCCATCCATTCGGCGTCGCCCCAGGCGTACCCGCCCAATCCATGCACGACGGAGGCCGTGCGGGGCGGGAGCTCGCAGCGGAAGGCGAAGGGATCGGCCTTCAGCGCCAGCAGGCCGCCCTGCGGGCCCTCCAGCTCGAACTTGTAGAGCTCGCCGGGGCCCACGCCCGGCACGAAGCCCTCCCACACGCCCGAATCGCTGGGCCGCAGCGGATGCCGCCGGCCGTCCCAGCCGTTGAAGGGCCCCACCACGCTCACCCGCCGCGCGCTGGGCGCCCACACGGCGAAGGCGGTGCCCGCCACGCCCTCCAGCACCGTGGGGTGGGCACCGAGCTTCTCGTAGGCCCGCAGGTGGGTGCCCTCCGCCAGCAGGTGGTGGTCCATCGGCCCCAGCCGGGGGGGGAAGCGGTTCCCGTCCATCACGCGTCCTGCGTCCACAGTCCCTCCGACAGGCGGATCCACACGCGGAGGGCCTCCGTGGCGCTCCAGGCCTGGGCGTCGCAACCGCGCTGCGCGTGCGGCGCATCGCCATCCAGCAGCTCCGGGAGGTGCCCCACGCAGCCCTCCGCCAGGGGGATCTCCAGGCTCCCCAGCAGGGCCCGGGCCGCGGCCACCGCTTCGGGCGCCTGGTCCCAGGCGGCGGCGAGGGCCTCGCAGAAGGTGGACAGGAGCCACACCCAGGCCGTGCCGTTGTGGTAGGCGGGCTTGCGCCGGGTGTCCTCGTCGCCTTCGTAGCGGCCCCAGTACGGGCGCAGGGGATCGTTCAGCGGACGGTCCGCGCCATCGCGGATCTCCAGGGGGCAGACCACCGCCAGGGGCGCCAGGCTGCGCAGCGCCCCAGGCACCAGCAGGTGCCGGCCCGCGGCGGCCACCACGCGCCGGGCCCGCGGGCCCTGGAGGAGCCCCAGGCTCACCAGGAAGAGCTGGTTGGGGCGGAGGTGGTCCTGGGGCACGGCCCGGGCGGCCGGCGTCCCGGACGGCGCCGCCAGCAAGTCGGCGTACCAGCCCGCGGCGGGCAGCCAGAAGCGGTCCAGGGCCGCCTCGGCGCGGAGGGCGAGGCCGTCCCAGCCCCCGCCCGGCCCCGGCACGCCCAGGTGCGCCAGCTGGCGCAGGAGGCGGATCCACAGCGCCTGGAGCTCCACCGGGTAGCCCTCGCGGGGGGTGCCGGCCGGGTGGTTCGTGTCCATCCAGGTGAAGTGGGCGGGGCTCCACACCAGGGCCGAGGCCGGATCCACGCGGATGCCGTTGGGCGTGCCCGCCAGGTAGCCCTCCGCCAGGCTGCGCAGCACCGACAGCAGGCTGCGCCCGCCGGCATCCGCGGCGAGGACATCCGGGCCCAGGGCCATCGAGGCCTCCTCCAGGGCCAGGGCGAACCAGAGCGGCGCGTCCGAGGTGTCGCGGTCCCCATCGTCGGCGGCCGCCAGGCGGTTGGGCAGGGTGCCCCGCCGTTCCAGGGCGCCGAAGGTGCGGAGGATGTCCAGGGCCTCGCGGTTCCAGCCCCCGGCCAGGAGGCCCCGCACGGCGATGAGCGTGTCCCGGCCCCAGTCCAGGAACCAGGGGTAGCCCGCGATGACGGTGGCCCCCGTTCCGCGCTTGGCGAGGAAGGCGGCGCAGGCCGTCTCCAGCTGCCGGCCGAAGCTGTCCTCCTCCGGACGCTGGGAGGGCCGCGCTTCCGGAGCACCGGCGCTTCCAGCCTCGGCCTCGACGGCGAGGGTCAGGTCCCCCGCCGGCGCGAGGGGCAGTTCGAACCAGCCGGGGCTCCAGGCATCGCCCTGGGCCGCCATGCCCCGGGCGGCCTCCACCGGATGGGGGATGGCCAGGCTCCATTCCGGTTCCGGATGGTAGAGGCCGCCCGCGCACCAGGCCCGCAGCTCCCGGTCCGGCGCCGGGCGGAAGCGGAAGCCCGGAAGGTCCGGGAGGCGCGCGGTCCCGGCCTCGAAGCGGCGGTCCAGCGCCCCGCTGCGGGTCGTCTCCCCGTGGAAACCGCGGTCCTCCAGGTCCAGGCGCACCGTGAGGCTCACGCGACAGGTCTCCGGCAGCGCGCCCTTCCCCGCCCCGCGCGAGAACCGCAGAAGGACCGCATTGCGCCCCGCCGGCATCTCGGCGCAGAGGCCCAGGGCCACCGTCCGGCCGTCCCCCGCGTGGGCCCGGAAGACCCAGCGGGCCGGCGGTCCCGGCTCGAAGCGCTCGAGGTTCCCGGCGCCGAGGGCGGTGAGGAAGCCGTCGGCGATGACCCAGGCCCGCAGCCGCTTGGCCAGCACGTGGCGGTCGCAGGGCAGGTCCGGGTGGAGGTTCGCGCCCAGCAGGCAGTCGTACTTGGAGCCGATGGCGCCGAGGTCGGCGTGGAGCCGCGCCATGCCGCCACGCCCGTTGGTGAGGAGGGCCAGGCCCCGCTCCCCGTGGCCCGGGAAACGCGGGATGCCGGCGCAGAAGCGCAGGCTCCCGCACACCGGCGGCCCCGCCTCGCCGAAGCGGTCCAGGTGCAGTTCGGCCTCGCCGTCCGCGTCCGGACCGCGCGGCGGCAGGGCGGCCCAGTGCCGGCCGGCGGCGGGAATCGAGCGCAGGTTCAGGTCCAGGAGCCCCGCCTGGCGGAGGGTCGCGGAGAAGGGCAGGTCGTCCGCCACGAGCACCCAGTGCCCCGGCGGCACGGGGACGATGCGGGCGGTGTCCTCCGGCCCCCAGGCCACCACGGGCGGATAGCGGTCCCCGGCCGAGGCGGCGTCCAGGGCGGCCAGCAGGTCGCCGGCGGTGCGGGCCGGATCCAGGCGCGTGAGGGCGGCGAGGAAGGCGGCCGGATCCCGGTCCACCCGCTCGGCCAAGCAGCGCCAGTCGCAGGGGCCGATGGCCTCCGCGGGCAGGGCCTCCGCCAGCCGCTGGAAGGCCCAGGCGGCCTGGGCCCGCCGAGCGCGGTAGGCCTCGCCCGCGAGCCCCTGCGGTGCCGCCTGCGGGGCCAGGCAGTGGGCGGCCCCGGGCTGGAGGGTGAACCGCATGCCGCCTTCGACCCGCTCCAGCCCGGGCGGGGGACCCAGCAGGTCGTGGGCCGGGGCGCCGAGGGCGGTCCAGTCGGCCGCGGACAGCTCCAGGTCCCGGGCCTCCCGCACATCAAGGTTCACCAGCACCAGGCAGGGGTCCAGGCCCTCGCCGGAGCGGCGGGCCAGGGCCAGCACCGGCGCGTCGGCCGGGCTCAGCCGCGCCACCTTCGCGCCATCGAAGAAGCAGGGATGGTCGGCCAGCAGGCGGTTCAGGGCCGCCAGCTCGGGCACCAGGTTGGGTTCGGCGCCCCAGGCCAGCCCGCGGGCCTCGTGGACATCCAGCTTCTCCGGCGCCAGCCACTCCACCCCGGCGCTGAAGCCGTAGGCTCCGCACGCGCTGGCCAGGCCGCAGAGGCGGTTGCGCAGGAGCGACCAGACCGGGCCCCGCAGGGCCAGGCGGTCGTTGTCGTGGGTCTCGCTGTAGTGGACCAGGGGGCCCAGGCGCGGCGCCTGCCGGAGGCAGTGGTCCAGGTAGCCCGCCACGTCGCGGGGAGCGTGGTTCTGGAACAGCTCGGAGTAGGCCCACTGCATGCCGCCTTCGCCCAGCAGCCGCTGCGTGGTCTCCCAGGCGCCGCCCAGGCCCTCCAGGAGGAACAGGCAGTCCGGGAATTCCCGGCGCACCCGCGCCCCGAGGTACTGCCAGACCTCCAGGGGCACCATGTAGCCCGCATCGCAGCGGAAGCCGTCCACCCCGCGGCGGCACCAGGTGAGCAGGGATTCGGCCACGGTCTCCCAGAAGGCCGGCGGCCCGCCCGACAGTTCCGCCAGGTCGCCCCAGGTCACGCCCCAGGCGCCGGGGCTGTGGAAGTGGCCGTCGGGATCCCGGAGGAACCACTCCGGATGGGTCTCCATCAGCCGCGAGCCCCAGCCCGTGTGGTTCACCACGATGTCGAGGAGCAGCGTGCCGCCGCGGAGGTGGACGCCGTCCGCCAGCTCCCGGAACTGGTCCACGGCCGTGCTGCGCCGGTCGAACTCGACCAGGGCCGGATCGATGGCCGTGAGGTCGAGCTGAGCGTAGGGGCTGCCGAAGCGACCCATGCGGGCGAAGGTGGTGGGCACGGGGCCCACCGGCAACAGGTGCAGGATGCGGCAGCCCATGGTGCCGAAGATGTGGGGCAGGCAGGCCACCAGGTCCCGCAGGGTGCCCGAGGGCGGGATCACCGTCATCCCCTGGGCGTCCAGCTCCGCCCAGGCGGCCTCCCGGGCCGGATCCCGGGCCTCCCGCAGGGCCCGGCCGGCGCCGAACATGCGGGGGAAGGCGCAGTACACCAGGTTCGCGCTGCGCAGGCGGTCCGGCAGGACGCTCACCCCCAGGTCACCCCCTTCCGGCCAGTGCTGGCGCCCGGCCGGATCCACGGCGTAGGCCTTGGCCCGGAAGTGGCCCGTCTCCGTGAGGGCCAGGTCCAGGGACCAGCCGCCCTCCTCGCCGTGGAGCGGGAGGTCCCGCCAGGCGGCCCCGGCGAAGGTCCGGGCCTCGGGCAGGGTGCCCGCCAGGGCGAGGATCTCCTCCCGGGCGCGGGCGCCGCGGGTGAGGTTGGTGCGCAGGAAGGCCCGCCAGCCCGGCTGGCCCGGCGCGGGATGGGCGAGGTCCACCCGCAGCCGGTCCCCCACGTAGCGCACCGCGTGGTCTCCTGGGACCGGTGTCATGGCGGGTCGGAGCACGGCTCACCCGGGGACGTGCCCCATGGTAAGCCCCCGGGCCTCCCGCCGCCGACGATTGCGGGTTCCCAGGTCCCGAGCCCGCGGGGCAGAATGGTCGCACCATGCCCAACGCCTCCAACGCCGCCCTCGAGTCGCTGCTCGCCGAATGCCGCAAGGTGATCGTCGGCCAGCCCCTGCTGCTGAACCGCCTGCTCGTCGCCCTGCTCTGCCGCGGCCACGTGCTGCTGGAGGGCCTGCCGGGCCTCGCCAAGACCCGCACCATCAAGACGCTGGCGGCGGCCAGCCACACCAGCTTCCGCCGCATCCAGTTCACGCCGGACCTGCTGCCCAGCGACGTGGTGGGCACCCTCGTCTTCGACCCCAAGGCCCTCACCTTCACGCCGAAGAAGGGGCCCGTCTTCGCGAACCTGCTCCTGGCCGACGAGATCAACCGGGCGCCGTCGAAGGTGCAGGCCGCCCTGCTGGAGGCCATGGAGGAGCGCCAGGTCACGCTGGGCGAGGAGAGTTTCCGGCTGCCGGACCCCTTCCTGGTGCTGGCCACCCAGAATCCCCTGGAGCAGGAGGGCACCTTCCCCCTGCCCGAGGCCCAGATGGACCGCTTCCTCTTCAAGCTGCGGGTGGACTACCCGAAGCAGGAGGAGGAGATCGAAGTGCTCCGCCGGGCCCACCTCTCGGGCGACGAGGTGCGCCCCGTGGTGGACGGCGTGACCCTCCTGGCCGCCGGCGCGCTGGCCGAGCAGGTCCGCATGGACGAGGCCATCCGCAACTACATCGTGCGCCTGGTGCAGGCCACCCGCCCCGGCCACGGCAAGCCCTGGAAGGGCAAGGAGCAGCTCCGCTGCGGCGCCAGCCCCCGGGCCTCGCTCGCGCTGCAGGCCTCCTCCCGCGCCCTGGCCTTCCTCCAGGGCCGGGACCACGTGCTGCCCCAGGACGTGGTGGACCTGGCGCCGGACGTGCTGCGCCACCGCCTCCTGCTCACCTTCGAGAGCGAGGCCGACGGCGCCACCACCGACCAGGCCATCGCCCAGCTCCTCCAGGCCGTGCCCCGGCCCTGAGACCCTGCGGCCCGAACCCAGGAGACTCCGCCGTCAACCCCACTCCCCCATGAAGGAGACCCATGTCCCCCGACCCGCTGCCGCCCCGCCCGAAGATCACAGGCATTACGCTGAACGTCCTCATGCCCGATGGCACCACCCGCGTGCACACCATCGACCCGAACATGAACGATGCCCTGGCCTGGAGCGACCGCGCCGTGCAGGTCCTCGGCAAGTTCTACGACCAGGGCGGCCCCGCCGAAGGCAAGCGCATGGCCCGCGAGGATTTTCTCCGCCACTTCCCCCAGGCCGCGCACCTCATCGGAGAGCAGCCTGAGCTCCCCATGACGCCCGACGTGATCCACCAGCTCTGGAACCAGCCGAAGCATGATGGGACGACCCCGGGCTTCCTCTGCAAGAGCATGATGAACGTCGTCAACGGCTAGCTGCTCGGCGAGGCGGGCTTCAGGGCCTTCGCCCGGGCGAGGGCCCTGGAGGCCGCCACCGGGTCGCCTGCG
>Ga0079306_1000777_pt1 | contig 25611 bp, 26 predicted proteins | sample Methanotroph_Enr_FD_79181 | JGI IMG/M metagenome (GOLD analysis project Ga0079306, IMG submission 79181) | Enriched soil microbial communities from Old Woman Creek wetland in Ohio, USA - Methanotroph_Enrichment_5 | ecosystem: Environmental > Terrestrial > Soil > Wetlands | place: USA: Ohio...
CGGGCATCTCCTTCCCGTAAATGTCCACTGGCCCATCGGCGAACCGGATCGTCACCCGCCCGCGGCATATGCCGCCGCCGTTCTCCTCCCATAGCCGGTTGAAGACCGAGAGAAAGGTCGTCTTACCTAGCCCCGATGCGCCGATTACCGCGACGATGCTTCTGGCCGGCAACGCCAGATTTATATCCTGCAAAACTGCTTTGTTCTGATAGGCAAAACAGAGCTTTTCGGTAACTATTTTTATGCCGTCGTCCATTCTCTACCTCCTGAACCGCCGGGAAAGGGTCTGTTCGATGACAAAGGCCCCGAGAAACAGAATGGCACAGGCCGCCAGCAAGAGGATGGCCGCCCCGAAACCTTTCTGCAGTTCACCTGGATCGCTGTATTGCGAGGAGATAAAATAGATGAAGAACGGCAAAGCCTCAAACTGTTCGAACAGCGATCGCGGCAGGCCGGCCGAAGCGACCGCCCCGGTCAGCATGATTACCGCCGTGTCCTCAGCCGCTCGACCGGTGGCGAGGATGATGCCGCCGAGGATCGCGGGCAGCCTGGCCGGCAACAGGACATACCGGATATTCTGCAATTTGGTGGCCCCCAGGGCCGGCGCGCTGAGCCGCAGGGCAGGCGGGACCGATTCAAGAGCAAGCTGGGTGCTGCGAATGATGTAGGGTAAGATTAAAAAACCAAGGGAAAAAGCCGATATCAGCAGGCACGGGCCAAAGCGACTAGGCAGCAGGCGATGGAGGGCAATGGTCAGGGAGAAACCGGCAAGCCCGACAACAATGGATGGCAGGCCGGCAAGGACGTCGAATAAGAGACTCAACACCTGCCGTGACCGGCCCCGGCAGTATTCGGCCATGTAGATTCCGGCGGCAAGGCCGACCGGGACAGCCAGGCCAACAGCAAGCAGCACCAGGGCAAAAGTGCCGGCAATAGCAGGAAACAGGCCGTCGAAGACCTGTCGCCGCAGCAACAGGGCGTCCAGCGGCGGAATGGTGCCGAAGATCAGGCCGGTTTCGACTGCTCCGGCGCCCCGATAGCCGAGATAACCGAGGAGCACGAGGAGCACCGTGAGCAGCAGGAGAGTACCGCTCCAGGAAAATATTGCCACTCCGTGTTCAAGCAGCCTTCTCATCCCGCCCGCCTCATCGACATCCCGGTGAGAAGACGCAGCAGCACCACCACGACCGACGCAAAAACGTAGAGGATTATTCCGGCGGCAAAGATCGATTTAAACTCCATGCTGGCAAAATCGGCGGCAATGACAAGGGCGATGTGGGCCGTCAGGGTCCGTCCGGAATCGATGGCGGTGTGGGGGATCGCGATGCTGTTTCCGGCCAGCATCAGGCTGATCAAGGTATCGCCCATGGCCCGCCCCAGGCCCATGACCATCCCTGCCACTATGGCCGGAAGAGCCTGCGGCAGTTGCAGATAGAGCAGTTTCTGCACCTTGGTGCCGCCCAGGGCATCGACCGCCAGACAGGAGCCCTTCTCCACGCTACTGAGACCATCTACAAAAAAGACGATCATGGTCGGGGCAATGAGCAGTGCCAGGATGATTGAGGCGGTGAGGATATTCAGTCCTGATCCGCCGGTGATCTGTTCCCGCATGAAAGGCACAAGCAGAAAGACGGCGACAAAGCCGTAGATGACCGTCGGAACGCCGGCCATGAATCTGACCATCGTCAGCAAACCGCGCCGTAGCGGAGGTGGCGCAAGAGTCGCGGCGACAAAAGAAGTTCCAAGACTTATCGGCAGGCTGATACACAAGGCCGGTAACGCGATGGCGATACTGCCGGTCACCATGGGAAAGATGCCGTACAGACCACGGTCCGGACTCCACTCTTCGGCTATAAGATGAAAGAACTGGCCGCCCCATAAGAGCGGCCAGCCGAGAAAGAGCATCAGCAAAAAGACGGCGATGGTCAGTAGACCGCTGCCGAAGGCGGCAAATCGAAAGAAAAATACCGGCAATCGCCCGAAAGTACTCACTGCACCGATATGAATCCCTTGTCCATCGCGATTTTCTGCCCGGTGGGGCTCAGAAGAAATTCGAGGAACGCCTTGGCAAGTCCGGCGGGCTCGCCTTTGGTCAGGCTGTACAGGCCCCGGGCGACGCCGTAGGAACCTTTTTTGACGTTGGCAAGACTTGGCGCCACGCCGTCCAGGGCCACCGGTGCAACCGTCGCATCGATATGGCCGACGGAGACATAGCCGATGCCGTAAGGGTCGCCGGCAACCGCCGTTTTCATCGCCCCGTTGGAGACCACCACATTGGCCTTTTTGGCGACTTCGCTCCTCTTCAGCGCCTCCTGCCAGAACACTTCCCGGGTTCCGCTCGATGCATCCCGGTCGTAGAGGTTGATCGGCCGGTCTTCCCCACCTACCTCCCGCCAGTTGTCGATCCGGCCGGAAAAAATATCCTGAAGCTGCTGTCCGGTGAGGTCGGTGACCCTGTTCTTCGGATTGACGACCACCCCGACTCCGTCGATTGCCCACTTGACCATGAACAGCTTGTGGGCGGCGATTTCCTCGTCAGTGGCCAAGCGTCCGGCATTGCCGATATCGACAAGACCTTCCCAAACCTGCTTTATCCCAACCCCGGTGCCGCCACCGGCTATGGTAATCCGAATCTCCGGGTTACTGGTCATAATCAATTCAGCCACCTCTTTCATCACCGGGATATGAGCGGTCCCCCCGGCGATTTTCAGCATCCCCTGCTGACCGGCAAAGATATCGAAATCGTCGCCGTAAGCAACTCCGGCAATGAAGCAGAACAACACACTGCACAATACACTTTTCCCCAGACTCCGCATCCCCCCCCCTTTTTTTGATGATTGTGAAATCGATACAAAGAGAGGTAGTAGCATATGCTCGAAACCTTTTCCAATTGGTAATTCTTATTGTTATCAGAATGTTGATTGGGATATTCGATAGCGGCTTCGCACTCAGGGGATTACAGGAGCTCAAAAAAACAAAAGCATGCTCAAGGACTGAGCATGCTTCGCATGGGATGATAAATCCGAGAAAAACTAGTCGCGGCTACCGCCAAAGAAGCGCAGCAACATCAGAAATAGATTGATGAAGTCGAGATAGAGCGTCAACGCACCCATCACGGCTCCCTTGCGCGCCACTTCTTCGCCCTGGGCGAGGATCCCTTCTTCACCGATCCTCTTGATCTTCTGCACATCGTAGGCGGTCAGGCCGGTGAAGATCAATACTCCGAGAACGGAAATCATCCAGTGGACACTGGAGCTGTGCAGGAAGATATTGACGATCGAGGCGATGATGATGCCGACCAGCCCCATGATCAGGAAGGATCCGAGCCCCGACAGGTCCCGCTTGGTGATCATACCGTACACTGCCATGGAGCCGAACATACCGGCGGTGATAAAAAAGGTCCCGGCAATCGATGTACTGGTATAGGCAAGAAAAATCACCGACAGGGTGAGGCCATTCAGGACCGCATAGCCGATAAACAGCCCGGAGGCCGTCGACGCCTGGATCTTTGCCACCCTGGCCGACAGATAGAAGACCAGTCCCAGTTCGGCCAGGACAAGCATGATAAACAGAGGAGAGCCGATAATTGCCGTAGCGAGGCCGGTATTGGCCGTCAGATAGGCGACGACTCCGGTTATACCCAGACCCAGGGTCATCAGATTAAAGACTTTGGCCAGAAACAGCGTCGAAGCTTCCTGCCGGGCCTGCGCGATTGTTGCAGGTCTTACGTTCTCGTACATGGTTATCCCTCTCTCAGAAGATTTTTAGATTCTCAATGCATAAAACAACTTCAGTTTAAGCATTTTCTCTCCGGGTGACAAGAGAATGCCGCATTCGCCTCCAAACCAGAAGGACAGTTGAACTGCACATGCGGGCACCACTAACCGAGGTGACGTTCATCTCCCGACACCATCCTGAATTTGTCGGCGCAGCTTTTAAAAACCTCGATAAGGGCCGGATCAAAATGCTGCCCGGAATCGCCAACGATGGTTTTAAACGCCTCTTCATGGCTCCAGGGCTTCTTGTACGGTCTCCGGGAAGTGAGGGCATCATAGACATCGGCTATCGCAATGACCCGAGCCGGAAAAGGAATCTCCTCTCCCTTGAGCTGCAAAGGGTAGCCCGTTCCGTCCCATTTTTCATGATGATGCAGGGCGATATCCATAGCCAGGGTCAAGTAGTTGCTCTCGGCCCCGATTTCCTCGCAAACAACACTCACCCTGGCAAATACATCCGCCGCTGCAATGGTGTGCAGTTTGACCTGATTGAATTCCTCTTCCGTCAACCGAGTCGGTTTGGCAAGAATTTCTGCCGGAATAACCGACTTCCCGGCATCGTGCAAAACCGATGCAAGAATTATTTTCTCCTTATCTTCTGTGGAGATATTCCAATTCTCATGACAATGTTCGAGCAGGATTTCGACATACCGTTGCATTCGCTCGAGATGGTCGCCGACGGATAAATCTTCATATTCGACAAGTGAAAGTGCTGGGGCTGGGCTCTTCAAGGTCGCGACTCTTGCCTTTGTTAAGGCAATAACCATCGACTTTCCTGCAGTTTTTGTTGCTGCAGAGGTCGATGAATCAGCTGGGGAATTCATCCGTTGATTATCGAGCATAGGGCCTGCCCACAAATTATATGGACAAGATCACGCTCAGATTTTGGTCAGATTTGGTTGCAATCAGCGCAAAACCGCAGGCATAGCAGCGCTACGTTGAGGATTTTGTGATTGAGCCGCGGCCAAAGATGACCCGAAGATGATATGCAAGATGTTCATGTTATTTGTGGACAGGCCCTTAGTATCGACGGCATATCATACTCTATTTCAAGTCGGACAAGAATCTTTATTCTCATTTTTGCCACGCTACCAACCGCTCGCTTGTTGCGATCACTTTTGGCGTAGACTTCCCGGAGATTGAAATGGCAAGAGCCGCAACAACGCTTCCTCGACATCATTCACAGCCCGCAGCTTGCTGCTTGGGCAACGGCAACGGAGCAAAAGCCGGATTGAATACTCCACGCCAGACTCCTACGAACCTGAAGTTTGGACACGACACCCCTCTGACAGCAGCCAGTCCTGTCAAAGGCCCCTTGCCCGAGCCAACCAAAGGAAAAATTTCAGGTAATCGGCAATGCCCTTTGCCGGTCACGCAGCTGTGACCTTCCTGCCATACCTCGGAAAAATGTGCTGAATGAGTGCTGTTTTCGAAAAAAAATTTCATATTTACAAGTACCTGTATTGACATTTTATTTTTTCCGAATATGATCTTTCAAGATATAGAGCATTTTCCCAGAAAATACAGGAGGAAAGCATGACCCTTACCAAAGCAGCTATTGTCGAGCAGGTATATGCCACTCACGAAAACCTGACAAAAGCCCAGGCTACCGAAGCCGTTGAGGCCATTCTACGACTGTCAAAAGACGCCCTGATCAATGGTTCCGATCTGATGTTAAGCGGCTTCGGCAAATTCAATATCAGAAATAAAAATCCTCGCCGGGGAAGAAATCCGAAAACCGGTGCCGATCTGACCCTCGACGCCAGGAGAGTGGTTACCTTCAAGCCTTCGGGAAAACTGCGGGAACGGGTCAACGCCAGTTAGTACCTCAGCAATTCATTTCTTGTTTTTAAGAAAGAATTTCTGAAGGTACGCATCCCCTCAAGGGGGACTGAAAAGAGTCTTCCTTGTGGGGCGAGTGCTTAGGGTATTTATCTTGAACTGTATCCTGTTTTTCAATAAACGGGATGGCAGTAACCATGTTTTTGGCTCTTACTGAGGGTACGTTTACCAAAGGATCTGCAAATGATCCGGAATAAACGTATCCTGATGTCCAGCCCATCGGCTCTCCTGCCTGCGCAACTCCTTTTTCTCAGCTCCTTTTCGGGAAGTTGTCAAGCCGCCCCGCCAAGGAACTTCCCGGATACTAAAGACCGTATCCACCGCATCCCTCCGACAATTTCCGACAGTTGCTTGTTTTTCCAGGTTTGTTGCTATAAAATGACTCATCGGGTTCTTTTGAAGTTGCCCGCTTCGCTGAGTTCGTGAAGATATTTTTCGGCGTAATTGTCGAGATTTTCGCGAGTTCCACCATGTATGTTATGTCGCCAAAACAACCAGGAAATCAGATGACCGACAGGCGAGACATTTTTCTCCAACTTCTGCAAACTAAGAAGCTTCCTACACCTTCCGAAACGGCCCTCGATGTAATGCGTCTTTGCCAGAGCGAATCGGTGTCCCTGCACGATATCGCCGAAAGAATTCAGACTGATCCCGCATTGTCTGCAGAACTCATCAAGTATGCCAATTCGGCTTTCATGTCCACGGGCATCCAGGTTGCCTCGGTCCAGAAGGCAACCGTAAAACTGGGGATAAAAACCGTTGTCAATCTTGCTCTGGGATTCTCGTTGATCTCACATAACAAGGAAGGCAAATGCCAGAGCTTCAATTATTCGGATTTCTGGTCGAAGTCCCTTACTATGGCCTTGGCGGCGAAAACCATTGCCGAGCACGTCAAGGGGGGCAACCCGGACGAGCTTTTTATCTGCGGCCTGCTTGCCCATACGGGAGAATTAGCGTTTGCCACTCTTTTTCCCAAGGAATATTCAGACCTTATCGACAGAGATCCGTCCTTCGCCCAAATGCAAATGCTCGAGAAAGAGGCTTTCGGTCTGGACAGTGCGGATTTGACGATCGAGCTTTTCCTGGACTGGGGACTCCCGGCCCAGTTCGCCCTGGCAGCCGGTTTTCATGGCACGCTGGGTTCAGACGAACTGGGCGAGTCGACAACCAGGGAGATCGCTACGCTGTTGCATCTTGCCGAACTCGTTGCCATCCTCTGCCACAGCAAAAATCCTTGCCGCAATGAACTGGAAACAATAGAAGATATGGCACTTGAATTCAATATCGAGAAAAAGGACTTCAAGGCCATATTCGAAGAGATTATTGCCCTCCGACATGAATGGAGTACGCGATACAAGATTTCAACTATTTCCTGCCCATCTTATGACACAATTAAGGGAGCCGGTTGATCTGCCCGTCCGTTCGCATCATTGCCAGAATAATTCATGTTTTTCCACATCATGTCTATAGCAGACCGGGATCCGGTTATTTTTCCGGATCCCCGCACGGCAAGCCATCCCCGACATTTTCCCCAACCTCTGCTGCAGGAATGCAGCACTTGCAAACAACATGCATCAGCCAACGTCCGGTCCGGCGGCAGGACTTTCCTCATTGCCTTTTGTTTGACCCATTAAATAAGGAAGCGTATCGTGAAACAGCAAGTCAAATACCGTGATGCAATATTTATCATCACCGGAGAAAAATCCTGCCCCATTTATAATCTCGGTGAAGAACTGAAAGTCGTTAACTACAGTCTTTCCGTTCCATCCTTCAAATCAAGCTGCCTCTTTCTCACCGCCGAGATATCGAAAATTGTCACGTCACGGGAGAGTTTCAGCACCTTTTCCAGGTTCGGCGGACAAAATGCCCGCTTCGACTGCGGTGGCTGCGGCGGCATGATCCACTTTGAATTCAAAAAGGAAAAGGATTTTGCCACGCTGCAGATGAAGTTGCTCAACGAGACGGAAGAGCGACGAAAAAGGCAGCACCTCGACAAGTTTTTTGGCGTGTTGCGAAATCTCGATATCTTCGAATCCCTGGATGACGACGCCTTAAGCGACCTCACCCTTCTTCTCGAACTCAAAACCATCCCCGTCGATAAAGTCATTCTCAAAAAAGGCGAACCCGGCAGCCACCTCTACATTGTTCTGTCCGGCCAGGTGGCGGTTATTGCCGATGACCATTCTCGGCTTGCCGAGATGGGCACGGGAGAGATCTTTGGCGAGATGAGCCTTCTCTCGGGCGAACCGGTGACCAGTTCCATCCACACCATTGCCGACACCGAAGTAGCCATCCTGAGCACCAAAAATTTCAAGCATGTTTTGAAAAAATATCCGATCCTCCAGATCTTCCTCTTCAAGCTTCTGGTCAAGCGGGCGCAAACCATGAGTCTCCGGTCGGGAAAGATCACTTCGGGAATGACCGGGGAACTTTCGGAAATCTCCACCGTCGATCTCTTTCAGCTTATCAATTCGTCCCAGAAAACCGGCAGGTTCGACCTGATCCTCGAACAGGGCAAAGCCATGGTTTTCTTTAAGGAAGGCGAAATCGTCCACGCCCGTTTTCTCGATCTGCGCAACAAGGAGGCGATATTTGCCCTGGTGGGTGTGAGAAACGGCCATTTCATCTACACCAAAGGGATTCCCAAGGAACTGGACAAGGCCCAGCCCATCGGCGGCTTCATGGGGATTATAATGGAGGGATTGCAGCGTATAGATGAGCACAAAGAATAGACCTTTGAGCTTCAAAGCCTGACCGGCCGAATCCCGCTCTGAAAAAGCTCTGCTGCAAGACTGCATGATCACCGGGCAAATGTCCTGCCGGCAGCAAAAGCCCGCCTCTCCTTCCGCTTCGACCTGAGCCATTCGGCCAGGTCTCACCGCTCGACTTCTACATTCTCTTGCGAGACTTCCTTTTTAGCGACTCACTACAGGTCGATTTTCCTGGACAACAATTGGATTATATTTTATATCAATTATAACCTTCTTTTGGTGTTGATTTTCCGGCTCTGTCGCTGAGCCGAGGAAAGGCTGGCGCGCCCTCGCCAGCCTTTCCTATCTGACAACCTTTCCCATAATATCAACGACAGGTTCAATCCTGTTTGAGAGGAAAAAATGGAGAAAAGAAGATACGAGCGTATGAGGATAAGAAATCTTGCAGTCGACGCATCCGATGGAGTGGGCTTTCTCCAGGGTGCGGTTGTCGATGCCTCCAGATTCGGGATATGCGTTACCGACCTGCAACGGCGAAAAGGCGGACCGCCGGCAAAAATGACCTTTATCGTCAGCGGACAGGGGGAAAATTTTAAAATGACCGTCAGACCCAGATGGTCATTCATTCAGGGCGCCGGCAAATCCGTCGGCGCCGAGATCATAGATCCGCCGAGGGGCTGGACCGAATTTATCATGAAATTCGAGCCAACGACTCAAAACGTTGAGGACATGGCGATCCCGGAGCCGTAAGAATCGATTAACTCTCAGAATCTGATCAGTTCATAGTCCCGGCTACCGAACCGCAGCTCTTCGGCGTAATCGATCTGGAACCGGTAGGGGATGTCGTAAGCCAGCTGCGCCAGCGTCTTTCCAGCCGTATTTTCCACGAGATCAAGAGAAGCGGCATCCAGGGCAACCGGATCCCTGGCCACCAGGATGCCGATATCGGGCGCGATCTTTTCAAAGGCATGGCCCATGCAGTCGCAGTCCTTGGAGATTCGCGTCAGCACATTGATAAACAGACTCTTGCCCGCAAATAGCGAGCAGACACCCATGGCGTGCTCGACCACCTTCTTCTGCAGGTCTTCATAGGTCGCCCCCCAATTATACTTCACGGCATCGAAGCGGCACATTGCCAGACACTCCCCGCAGCCAATACATTTACCCGCTTCTATCAACGCCGAGTCGTCCTGCAGGGTAATCGCCTCCTGCGGGCACCATTTGACACAGGTGCCACAAACCGTGCACTTCTTTTTGACGATCTTTGGTTTGGCCGTGGAATGCTGCGCCATCTTGCCCTTGCGGCTGGCGCAGCCCATGCCGAGATTTTTCAGGGCTGCCCCGAAGCCGGCGGCCAGATGGCCGGTAAAATGGGACACTGTTACCAGGGCGTTGCATTTGGCAAGCAGCGAGGCGACATGAACGGATGAATACGCCTTTCCCTCGACCGGCACGACACACTCCTCGTCGCCGAACAGGCCGTCGGCCATGATGATCGGCATGCCCGTCGCATCATAACCAAAGCCCTGACTGTGGGCATGGGCGATATGGCTGATGGCGTCGCTCCGGTTCCCTTTGTACAGCGTCGAGGTCTCGGTGAGAAAGGGGACGCCGCCCCGGCGTTTGATCGCATCGCCGAGCATCTTCAGGTACAGCGGCCTGACATAGCCGAGTTTTTTCGATTCGCCGAAATGGGTCTTTACGGCAGTGATATCTCTTTCGGTTATGCCTTCCAGCAGATTTTCCGCCTCGATCAATTTTTTAAGGTTTTCGCACAGGAACTCGTCCTGCTCGTTATCGGCCGCTTCAATGTAATATACTTTTTCGCTCATTCATCTCTCCGCAAAGTTGAATACTCTTCAAACGATTATTTGGAAACCATTTCCTGAAAAGGGTTACAACTTGGCACAATCCACGACCCGGAACTCCACCCTCCGGTCGATAGCGTCACGACTGTCGTCGGTGCCGGTACCAACGATATTTTCCTCAAAACCGCGCCCAACCGCAACCGTCTTTTTCGCAATGCCAGGCGAAACTCCGAGGAGTTGCTTCTGGATCTTATGGGCTCGTTTGTCCGACAGCTTCTTGTTGTATTCGGCACGGCCCGAATGGCTGGCATGGCCGGAAATCTCCACGCAGGACTCGGATTCGACAATCTTCCCGGCAATCTGACGAAGCCAGATTTCATACTCCGTGAGTTCTTCGGGTTGACCGAAAAAACTGGTGTCGTTGACCTGAAAGAGAAATTTTACACTGAGTGTGCCGTTTTTAATCCCGATTTCGGCGAGTTTTGCGAAAGCCTCTTCGGCCTCTGTTTGCTGCCCGAGTTTGATATATGCCTGATAGAGTCCGGCATAGGTTTTCATTACCTGACCATCCTCACGCACGGCGGCTTGGCCGAACAAATCAACGGCTAGCCGATAATCTCCGCCGTCATATGCCTTGCTTGCCTCGGCCAGCAAGGCATTGGTCGCCATGGTCGAAAAATATTCCGTATCGACCGCTTCCCCCGGGTTGGCCTTCGCTGTAACGATCGTCTTTTCCGACCGATCGTCGCGAATAAACATGGGGCTGTCGGAATAGAGGGGCGTGGGTTGCAGCTTCAGATCCTGATTGGCAATCCAGACCTCGGCGTGAGCCTTGACCTGGCTGGTCTTCATATCAACCGCGGAGAGATAGAACCGCGGGAGTTTTTTGTCCTGGTTGTTGTACCCTTCCTGCTTGATAATGCCGATGACGACAAAGTCTGCCTGGTTGATGCTGCCCGAAGTCATCTCGACGACCGAATAATGGGGAAAACTGTTGGCGGCGGTCGTGGCGATAATCTTGTGCACCTGATTGCCGAGTTCTACTTCTTCGCCGGTATCGGCGTTCATCACGGCATCGATTGCAAAAGTAATCGTTTTTTTATTCTCATCCCGGTTCTGCTGATCGCCGATTTTTTCCAACAAGGTCTTCTTTGGAGGTTTTTGCTGGTTGCTGATCTGGGCGAATATGTCAAAAGAGATCATGCGCATGGCAACCTCGAAAGACATGGGAGCGTCGAGGGAAGGACGGGCCAGGGGTTTCGGTTTTTTCGCACACCCCGAACCGAGCAGACTCAGCACGATCATAATGAGAATGACACCGGCATATTGGTGCCACAAGACAGATTCCTTGCTCCCCTTTCTCCTCATTTTGCACACTCCTTCAAGTATTTTTGCATTACCGATGCTTCTCCCAGCTGCCAATTTTTTCTCAGTTCCCGACAGGCAATACTGGAATCGTCAACCTGCTCTCCTGTTCTCATACTCGCTCTCGGCCGGGAGCCGGCGAGGTCTCGCATCTCACTCACCGTCCTGGCGTCTTCCCCGGCCAGCGCCTGCCCGTACTCCCGACCGGCAGTTGCCGCGTACGACGGTGAACCGGGATCCATCTGCTGCCGGTCAACAGCCATAGAGGATGACGATCCCTTAGCCCTGTCGATTTCGGCCACGCATTTCTGCACCAGCCGCTGCACCATGGAATCCATGGACATCCCGCTATGTTCGGTTTGACTGATGCCCAAAAAAGTAGTGCTGGACCCTCCCACCTCCATCTTATCCTCTACATACCCGGTCTTGACGATCGCGCTGCTTGCGGAGTCCAATATCTTGTATCGCAGCCCCACGATCCATACCTTCGCATCCTCACTTCCCCCGACGGAGGAAACAATTCCTCCGGCAGCGCGTCCGCCGATATTATCCCCGGCAAGCGTCGTGATCAGACTGCCCAGAGCCTTGCCGTCAAAGTCCGTCCCGGCTTCCGCCACAGGTTCGGCCTTGAGAACATCAAATTGAACAAACCAGCGAGTGGTGGCGAATTTCCCTTTGCGGAATCCCTTCAACCCGCCGGGATCCCCCATATTGACAGCCAGAGTCACTTCGTCGAGCAACGGGCCGAGATGGGCTCTCTCCAATACTTTAAAATTGGCTTTTTCCAATTCTATTTCGGCAAAGTCGGCAATATTGTTAGGAGTATATTTCTGGGTAAAGACCGAGTTGGTAAGCTTCAACTGGCCCGGCAGCACCACAAGCGGCGGACCTTGTTGGGCAGCGTTCTCATATACAACGGGCTGAACTGCCGATTTCTCCGCCAGTGCCATGGCCGTTGCCGCTGTATCGCTCCCGCCGGTCCCCTCGGGAACAAGGCCCGTCGAAGTCCCTGTTTCGGGAACGCAACCGCCGATAATCCCTGTAAGGATCGTCAGGCTCAGTGCCGTTGCAATAATTTTACATAGAGAAAGGAAAGTCTGGCCGGGGCGGGAAGCGGACACCTGAGGGACTGAAAGCATCACAGGCCTAATAAGAGAGATCGGTTGAATTGTCTGGAAAAGATTTCCCGAAACGTACGATGGTTCAGTCCTGGCAAGCAAAAATATCGCCGAGATCATACTGTGATAGGTGGCCGGTGGCAAGTCTTTTGAGCATTTCAGCACTGCCGAAAAGCGAGCAGGCCGGCACATCCATCTATCGGTAATAGATGGGGATGAGGGGAAGTGGCTTAGGGCAAAGGCGCAGCGATGACTTCCCGGTTGAACCGGGAGCGCAGCTCCTGCCAGAGGCTCAAACGTTCCGGTCCGCCAAGACGTTGCGAGCCCCGTTTTCTGTTCAGCCAGAAGCCCTGTCCGTTAAAGCTGTAGATGGGCAGGAGGTCTGTCCGCTCTGAGGCTGGAAGAATCGAATCGGTGAAATTATCCAGAACAAGGGGATCCATGCCCGGTTCGGCGTAGTAACCCAGAACCATATGCGACTGGTTCAGTTTCAGCGACTTGACATGGATGAGGCACATCTTCTCATCCGAAATATTCAGCTGGCGCAACGTGAAATATTTGGCCGTGGCGAAATCCTCGCAGTCTCCGCCGTTGCTCGCCAGCATCTCCTGGGGGGAAGCCCAATAGTCGGCCCTGCCCCAGTGAATCAGATCCTCGACGAATTCCAGGCGATTGAAAAAAGAATTCACCGACTTCAGCTTCTGCATTTCCGGCACTTCGCGTTTCTCCCGCATCAACTCGTGCCAGGACGCTATCCTATGCCGACCGGGATCAAACCCGACCGCATCTTCGATAGGCATTTTTTTCTTCACGCCGCATCCGGTTAGAGCAAGCAGAATGACAATCGGCAGAACGGCCGATATCAGAACCGGGAATGTTCTCGTTTTGCCCATTTTTGCGCCTGCGACCGGGAAATCTTCCTGCCCGGAATTCGAGGGATTCAGCTTTTTGGAATTCACCAGGATGTTATAAAGATAGCCATTCCCGCCTCTATCGCAACAGAGAGAACTGCACCAGCCGCTCCGGCTGCGGACTGCGAATTTTATTGTGCGCTTGAAGCGCTATTTCTGTTGTTTCGGCTGAAAAAGATATTATGGTTGCGTCCATGTCTTACGAAATGGATAAATATTTCTTCAGGTAAAGACGCTACTGCAGGTTGTCCAAGAAGTTGAAATCCTTAACACCTAAAATTCATTAAGGAAATTGCCATGATACAGGCCAAAAAAGGAGATAAGGTTACCGTTCACTATACCGGTAAACTTGTTGACGGCAGCATATTTGACTCAACCGTTGGAGAAGATCCTCTTGTTTTCACTCTCGGTGAAGGCGACATTATTGATGGCTTTGAAGAGGGCGTACTGAGTATGGTGGTGGGAGAAAAAAAGACCATTACACTCCCTCCTGAAAAAGCCTACGGAGAACGAGACGAGGAGAATGTGATTGAAGTCCCTCTTTCCGAAATGCCGGCAGACTTTGACTTTGAAGTCGGAGATGAACTGGAGCTCACCAACGAAGATGATGAGCCTATGCTCGTTGTTGTGAGCCAGTTGAGTGACGATACTGTCACGCTTGACAGCAATCCGCCACTTGCCGGACAAACCCTGATTTTTGATCTTGAACTGGTAAATATCAGCTAAGCTCCTGACTCACTGATTTATTCCGCTGATTCAAAGGGCCTTGAGTGTCAAGGTAAAGGTCCTTTAAATCATGTTGCGCGCCTTGTTCGTGGTGTTCCTCTCTCTCCTGATCGATGGGAATCTTAAAAAACAGTCCTACAACTCCAACTCAAACCGCTGCTCATTAACCTTACTTCCCCACTGATTGCCGACCTTCTGGTGAATGAGTCGAAACCCAAATTTCTCGTATAGATGCCTTGCTGCGTGGAGACCTACGAATGTATCCAGATAGACACGTCCGTACTGCCTTGAGCGACAGAATTCCATTGCCGTCGAAAGCAGAGCATTTCCGGCCCCTGTGCCGCGAATGGCATCCGAAGTGATGAACCAGCGGAGGTGGGCTCCGTCTGTTGCTGCGTGGGATCCGTCGATGGCGATCGATCCTTCTATCTGCTCCTTGGCGATTGCCAGCCAGAGTCCGTCGCGATCTTCGTGGAAGTGGTCGCAGAATCCGGCCAGTCCTTTGGCCACCTTGCTTTCGAAGTAGACCCCGAATCCTGAATGCCGGTAATAGTATGTTCCGTGAAGCTCGACGATCCGGCCGATTGCTCCCGGGATGTATCCCTTATGAAGAGCGTAATTCACAGGCAGCTCAGTTTCCTCAATTATTGATCCAGGAAGTTGCCGGATGCTTGAAGGCGTTTGACGCTATCTATCATATTCGTTTGGGCCTGTTGAATCCTGAACACACCAGTAGATCATGAATGCCCAGCCGATTAATGGGATAAAGCTAACGAGCTGCCACCAGCCGCTGCGGCCGATATCGTGAAGTCTGCGTGCCGCGACGGCAATTGACGGCAGGAGAGTAATAATAGATAGAAGTGAGGCAAGGTTATGACTGATCATTTGTCCGACCATCGAGAGAAGAAAGACAAACAGTGCCCACCACCAGAATTCGGGTCGAGTGGCGCGCCCGTTGAATTCGGCATACTTCCTGATACACGTTTCGATTGATTCCTTGAATGTCATAGCGCTCCTGCTCCCCAATTGTGAATGAATATTGATATGGGTATTTCGTGAACGATTTCATTGAGAAAACTTTCAACTCTGATTGAAAATGGTTGCCATCGCCTGAAGATCTTCCTCGGGAATAATATCCAACCTTGCAAATTGATCTTTTGAGAACAGGACGAATTCGCCCTCCGATCTTGCGCAGAGTCTGCCTTGATCGTCGACGAGCTCGGCCTGGACAATAGCTTTGCGGCCTCCGGTTTGTTCTTTGATGGATCCGATGCCGCACAATGACGACCCGACATAAACCGGCCTGAGAAACTGAATCGTCATCTGCTTGGTCAGGATGAACCTTTTAGTGAGAATGATCGCCGCCCAGCTCATCGTCTCGTCGAGAATAGTCGAGATCACCCCTCCGTGTATCAGTTTGCTCCATCCCCGAAACTGTGGAGAGACTGTAAGTCTCGTCCTGATCTGCTGGCCGTTTGTTTCAAAGGTCATGCGCAAGCCGGAGTGGTTTTCGGAGCCACAGCCAAAACAATCTTTATCCAAATTTGGCAGCGGCTCCCAGGATTGATCGTTATTATCGTTTTCCATGTGTAAATCGCTTCCTCGCTTCTGCTTCTACATACTTGTCTTTTTTTCCGCCAACATTTCCGCCATCAAACGTCTGTGACAATTTCCCCAACGGCATTATCGACAACGACAGGGGTCTCGAAGTAAGTCACTGAAGGATCCGTACCATACTTGTCTCGAATGAATTTTTTCCATTCGTCCGTGTAGAGTTGCTCCGCATCCTCTTGAGAATTCCACAGGTAGACGCCGCCAGCCATCGTGCCGTCTTTCGAGAGAATGTAATACTTTCGAATAAGCCCTTTTATCTCCCTGTACTTTGGGGCGGTGGCAGAAAAGATCTCGCTGGCCTTTTCACGTGAGAGCGGTTGTGGAAGTTTGATCCGGATGAGCGCTGTAATCATCATGACACCTCTTGTGGTCGAGGTTGGAAGTGCAACCGGAGACTGGCCGGTGCTCTTTGTATCCTCTTCAACTCACAATCTTCCTACGTTTATCTCGGACAAAGATCCGCGATTCCCGCCTTTCAATTTCAAAAAGTCCGATAGCGGTTATCAGCTCGCTCAGTTTTGCAAAGCCATAATTTCTCGGGTCGAAATCGTTGGCGGTTTTGTTGATGAAGTTCCCGACAGGACCCAGCTGGGCCCATCCTGTTTCATCTGAGGAAGCCTCTATAGCCGAACGCAAGAGACTCACCAGGGCGGTATTGCCTTTCAACTCTTTTGGGCTTTGCCGGCCAGCCGACGGCTCTTGCTGATCCTCCGCCTTCTTCGTAAAGACCTCTATATAGATGAATCTGTCGCAGGCAGACACGAAAGGTCTGGGAGTTTTTTTCTCGCCAAACCCATACACGCGCCTGCCGGATTCGCGAATACGGGAAGCGAGACGCGTGAAATCGCTGTCGCTCGAAACCAGGCAGAATCCTGCGAAGTGACCGGCGTAGAGCAGATCCATGGCGTCGATGATCATCGCACTGTCAGTGGCGTTCTTGCCTGTCGTATAGCGAAACTGCTGGATTGGCTGAATAGAGTGCTCAAGCAGCACCTGTTTCCATTGCCCAAGGTTTGGGGTGGTCCAATCGCCGTATATTCGCTTAACGCTCGCCACCCCTAATTTTGCGACTTCTTCGAGTAACGGCTCTATGACGGACGGATTGGCATTGTCTGCATCGATCAGGACAGCGAGTGAGGAGCTAATATCTTCGGGTGATGCCATGGTTTCTCCGATTATTTTGACCTACAGTAGAACTGTCGCTTCATGTTGAGGTGAACTAACAGGCCCGAACCGCAGGAATGGAAGGGAGGAAATAAAAAAGCCGTTTTCCCCTGCGCAGTTAGGGCGATACAGGCACACTGCATACCCTAGCAGGGATACGGGCATTTTTGCAAGCGAAATTAGTCAGATGGCAACTACACCCCAGACATGGGGTGAAGGAGTGATTCCTGGAATGAGATCTTGTTTAAGATCCCAGAATGCCAAGCAGACCATGAGAGGCTTCATGTGAGGCACCAGGCGAATCCGGCAATGACAGAAGCCGGCTGAGCGGCTGACCTGGAAGCAAATAGAAGGTGACATGGTTTCTTCCGTCCCTTGAGGCCGGAAAATATTTGTCCAGCTTTCCTTCCCATAGTTCAGCCCAATCGGTCCCGAAAGGAAGGAGCGACTCTGGCGAATCACGCAAATATGGCACGGTCGAAACAACTCTATCGAAATCCGCTGCAAGCCCGTGGTGAATGGCAACCGTATCCTTCTGGAACTTTTCGACAATTTCTATCACATATTTCCCGCTTGCATCAATATATGCCGGAATGGGGAGTCTGAGCACCGGTACGACGCTGGTATGGCTTATCAATTCGTACCTCGTGAAAATCCGTTCACCGCTGTCGCGTGTTGCGGCAAGCCACATTTTCACCGATGGCGGTGGTTGGTTTTTCAGGAGCCGAAGCCAGGCTTCAGTGCGATTTACCGAATCCTGCAACCGTGGCTTTTCCAGTTCTGCCATAAGGCTTTCGAGCTTGTCCAGGAGGTCTACCTCTTCAGTGCCCTTTGCTTCCGGCAAAGAACGAAGCGCAGTGATTTCCTCGTTAAAGAAAGTGACCTGCTCGGAAAACTCGTCATGCAAAGCCTCTTCTTCAGAAGCCAGAATTTCCGCCATAGCCATTACTAATCGAGCTCTCCATAAGCTCTGATCCGACGCCTGGTGCTTGATGCCAAACTCCTGGAGCAGAGATGATATGATGACATTTTTCCTATTCTCTGTCGGGCCGGTCGTAGAATCCGTTAAAATTGTCTTGAGTTGGACAAGATAGTATTCTTTTCTTTTTCTTATATCATCGATCAAGCGCAAAAACTGTTGTCGGTTTTCTCCCAGAGGAGCAGGGGTATGCGCTTTGCACAGGCCCCGCTCCAGAAAAAGATCGGATTCGTTGGCTGGATTGACTCCGACTCCTTGTTCTATCAACTGCAGAAAATGGAGTGGGGTGAAAAATAACAGCAGGGGATAGTATTCTTCGTTGAAGATGTCGGTGTCCGGAAAGAATAACGTCTCATAAAAATTCATAATTCCTCCTCAAAATGCTCCAAAGGATACCCTTCCCTACCCGCCAATAGTTGACGAGATGGCGGCCAGTTACGCGATGAAGCTGACAGCTGAAAGGGCTGCCCGCACCTTGTGCGAATACTCTCGGCGATCACGCAGGGCGGTAGTCGGCGTTCCGTCTCAGGCTCGGACTGTCGCCACGTTTCCCTCTACCGCCGCCACGAAATCTCCGCGATATCGCAGGATCTCGAGTTAATTCCTTCCAGTCTTTCTCGCTGCCGTAGGCGAGGCACAGATATTTGAGTTCACCGTGAACGTAAAGGGGGTAAATCAAAAATAATGCCCCTTAACTGAATTACAAGAATCACTGCACCATGTCGCCAGGCGACCTCGAAGCTCAAGGAGAGCTGGGACGATCACAAAAGGAGCAAAAGTTGCCATCATATGAAGAACTTTCACACCGCACCTCCCTAAGTAAGTTGGAGGAGACGGTGGGCGGTAGCAAAGACGAATCCACCAATCAACAGTATAAAAGGCTCCTTATTACCGTCAAGATTGGCAGTCTCTAGTGCCCCATAGTAAGCCAGGCGGCTCTCGGTGTCTCCGGGGATATTGGCGATGGGGTATCCGTGCTGAAGCAGAATAAGATTCATTACCAACCGTGAAGTTCGGCCATTGCCATCGATAAAAGGATGGATGGTTACAATCCTTTCGTGCATCTCCGCCGCCAATTCTACGGGGTGTAACTGTGCCCGTTGCTCCTCGTAGAACCTGAAACATTCCTCCATAAGAATGGGCACCTGCCATGGCTGCGGCGGAACATGCCGACTACCGGCTATTAACACGGGAAGACTGCGATAGCGTCCGGCATTTTCCCGGTCGATGCCGCGCAGAATCAGGCCGTGCAACTGTTTAACCAGCGATTCGGACAAGGTTGTCCGTGCCTGCACCAATTCACGCAGCAATAAGACTGCCTCATAATGGTTAATCGCCTCTAGATGCTCGCGCATGGACTTGCCACCAACGGTCAGCCCTTTGTCTATGACCAGGCTCGTTTCCCTCAGCGTCAGCGTGTTGCCTTCAATGCGATTACTCTCATAGGTGTATTCGATGTCCAAGGCATGAATGAGTGCTGGATTATTCTCGGTTCTCAATGTATCAAGCCGAGCCTTGGCTGCATCTATTCCCGCAAGCAGTTTTTGCAGGGTGTTAACGTTAGTATCCGCCATCGCTTCCCCCTTACATCGTCTTCAAGACAATTTTATTTGCTTTTCCTTACCATTTTGCTGGCGGCAGGCTACGTCCAGACAGATGATCTGTCTGATTGCACATCAGCAACTAGTGAGCACTTTATGCTCTGCGGCCACAGGACCGGTCTTACCTCACCCACCTCTGAAGCTCTAACCCACTGAAATCTAGAATTTCGAGAGTTTCTGGTGAATCGAACAGTTTCTTGCATAACTCGCATTTACGGTATGTCACGATGTCTCGTGCCTTCATTCCGGCAAAAGAGGCGATAGCAGTGACGCCTATGGTCCGGATGCAGTTATAGAGGGGGTGTTTTTCGCTTTTGGTGAAGAGCTGATCTATTGAATTATCTTTCAAGTTACCGAGGAGAAAAAAGTCGGTATTGTTGAAGTGACTGCCCGCATCGCAACAGGCATACATCGAGAGGTCAGGAGCGAGGTAGGGGTTCATTGTACAACGATTTTCCTGGTAATCCGTAAAGATCTCCTTGCGGTCCAATAAACCTGCCCTCCCGGCATAGATGACAGGTTCCGGGAAAAATTTCAGTTTATTGTCCCGAAGAAAGTTTTCATATTCATCGTCTTCTTCTGAAAAATCGGTCACAAAGGATATAAAATAGTCAATTCCAGTCGCTATGCAGCCATGAGCGGCGTTCAGCACATTTTGGCGAGGGACATGCTGCTGATGCCATTTGCTGCAGCTCATTCTCAGTTGAGAAAGCCCGCACTTTTTCAGCGTGCAAAGCATTTGTTCCGTCTTTTCCGGGGTAGTTGCCCAGAAGCTGTTAGTAACAATCCTGGAGTAGATCTTCTTCTCCCGGCAGAGGTCAACCATTTCGAGGAGATCGTCGTAATAGATAAACGGCTCCCCTGCGGTAAAACTCATGCCGGTAACGCCAGCCATAGCCATGTCCCGGATGATTTCTTTCGCCTCGGCAAGTTCCATCTTTTTAATTTCATGGGTATCACCGGCTGCTACACAATGGGCACATTTAATATTACAGCGGGTTGAGTATCCGAATGCTATTTTCCTCATGTTCCTAATGTACCGATCTTCCTTTATCAATCTTTTGCTCGGATCACTCATGACCCCTTTTATGAAAGCGATGCCTCCGCTCGTCAGCCGGCAAGCTTGATGCCATCTGTGTCGATTACGATAAGCCTTTTCTTATAGAGGGCGCCTATTGCTTTTTTGAAAACTTTTTTGCTTACCCCGAACAAGGCATAGACATCTTCAGGCGGACTTTTATCGGTAACGGCGACCATGCCGCCACGTCTTTTGAGAGTTTCAAGAATGGTTTGAGAAATATCATCGACTCCTCGAGGGCCTGTTTGTTGCAACCGTAGGTCTATTTTACCGTCTTCACGTACTTTTTTTATGTAGCCCTGCAGTCGCTGGCCTATGACAAGATCCTGAAAGACCTCGTTGTCATAGATCATGCCACTATGAGCACTGTTGACAACGGCACTATACCCAAGATCTGTCTCAGCATAGACAATAAGATCAACCTTCTCTCCCTCTTCATATTTCGGAGGCTGCAGATCAAGAAATTTCTCCAGCTTTGAAGAGGCTGTAATGCGGTTGCTTTTCTCACTCAGGAAGATAAACACAACATAGTATTTGCCTTCCCTCATGTTTTCCTGCTGCTCGCTTTTCGGTACAAACAGGTCGTTTTCAAGCCCCCAGTCCATAAAGGCGCCTGCGGTTGAGTTTGCCACAACTCTCAATTTTGCAAATTCACCGACTACAGCATAGGGTTTTTGCGTGGTTGCCAACAGGCGCTGTTCCCGGTCTACATAAACGAAGACCTCTATTTTATCACCCAGTTGATACCATGGGGCAGCATATGTGCCCTTGAGGAGAATATCTCCCAATTCACCACCTTCAAGATGAACGCCGTAATCCTGCACCCCTTTTATCGAAAGCATGTTTATTTTGCCAATCTGTACCATCTTTCCCTCTGTGAATCACAGTCTATGTGTAAAATCTTTTCGGACCTCATTGCCACTTCAAGTTTCTTGTCTCGGATCATTTACGTTTTGAATAATTTTTTCGTCTGCAACAGGCGGTCCAGGAGTTGAAAGTCAATTATCATACCTGCAACTCAAAGCTTCCTCATCCGCCCGGTAGCCAATGTTGACGAGCTATCGGGCGGAATCTCAATGGAACATATTGCACGATATTTAACTAATGCTGAGTATACACAAAAGGGAAAGTAGAACAATTGCAGGTCAATCTTCATTGACAGGCAAATAGACGGTAAAGGTCGAGCCTTCCCCTGGCGCACTCTCAACATAAATTTCTCCATGATGACTTTTGACGATCCCATAGCAGATAGACAAACCCAAACCAGTTCCCTTTATCTCGGGCTTTGTCGTGTAGAAAGGTTGAAAGATTAAATCCAGCTTTTCAGGCTGAATGCCAGTGCCGTTGTCCTTGATTGCCACAGCAACTCTGTTTTCCTCCTGCCAGGTCGTTATCGTAATGATGCCGCCGTCCCGACACGCGTACGCTGCATTATTCAAGAGATTAAGAATGACTTGTTTGATCTGATCCGGAATCGCGAAGATCTGCGGCAACCTGTCAGCATAATTCAACATTATAAAAATCTTTTTCCTCTGAAAATCGGACTTGCACAACAACAGCACAGAATCGATCGTCGCATGCATATCCATAAAAACTTTCTTGCCCGAAGACGGGCGGTTAAAGTCCTGGAGGCTGCGAATCAGATTTTTCATCCGGTTACCTTCGCTGATAGCCAACTCCAGCAGTTCCCTGTCGTCCTCCTCCAATACCAGGTACTTGCTGAAGCTTTGAAGTATGGCCAGAACACCTTGGAGGGGGCTGTTGAATTCATGGGCGATAGAGGCCGATAAGCTACCGATTGCCATCAGTTTTTCTGCATGAAGGTATTTTACTTGTGCTTCCTGAAGCTCGCGTGTGCGTCTCTCAACCCGTTGTTCCAGCTCTTCATTGAGAGCAGAAAGCCGTTCTTCAAACTGTTTACGCTCGGTGATATCTTCGGTAAAAATTACGATTCCGCCCACATCTCCCGATAAAAGATTCCAAGGCCGGACTTCCCAACGGATCCATTGGACTGATCCGTCAGGCCATTCACGGTGATCTTCTTCGACTCCCACAACTTCTCCTGCAAGACCGCGGCGGTGGGCTTCCTTCCAACGTTCCGGTATATCCAGGATCTCATAGTGCGACACCCCAAACAAATCCCGACCTTCCAAGCTGTGATCGAGCAGCCAGCGACGACTGGCGCTGAGGTAACGCATATCGCGATCGAACATCGCAAGCGCGACCGGAGCGTGCTCGATGAATAACCGCAAGCGCTGCTCGCTCTCATAGAGAGCTTTTTCCACCCGCTTAAGCTCGGTGATATCCTGCACAGCCACGGCGCTTCCGACAATATTTCCTTCAATGTCATAAACAGGGGACGCGCTGTTGAGAACATAGATTTCAGTACCGTCGAACCGCTGAATCCGCATCATCTGCCCGAGTGTGGTCTGTCCCTTTTGCACAGCTTTGGCTGCTGCCCATTCCTCGGGAGTCACAAGTCGATCCGTATCGACCCACCATGCTTTGTAAATCGTGTAATCTTTCACAGATCGAGCCGAAAGCGGCCCTCCCCATATCACTTCAAAGGCTCTATTTGTATGAGTAATGCCGCCTGATTTGTCGGTAATGGCAACGCCTGTCGGCAATGCGTCCATAACAGCCGCAAGAAGGCCCTTTTCATTCCCCAACTGCATATTTGTCGCTTCCAACTCGGCGGCTTGCCGGATCAGCTGGTTGTTTCGCTGCTGGAGTTCTTCATTAGCTCTATGAAGACGCGCCTCGCTCTGTCGTAAAGCCTCTTCTGCTCGCTTGCGGTCGCTGATGTCATGAATGATGGAATAGACAAATGTTTTCCCAGAACTTTCGATCTTGTTGCTGAATACATCCACATCCCGGATCGAGCCGTCCGCTCGCCGGTGGCGAAACTCAAAGTGGCAACTTTCTGATAGTACGACTCGTGTTATTTCAGCTTTTATGGCCTCAGGAGGCAGGATGTTAATTTCTTCAATGCGCATTTGTTTGAGTTTCTCGTGTGGCCATCCATAGAATCGTACCGCCGCTTTATTGGCATCAACGATTTGGCCAGTCTCTGCGTCAAGTATCATTATGACCGCAGAGTGTTGTTCAAATAGCCTGCGGAATCGGTTCAACCTGATGAAGCGGCCAGGAGGAACGCCCGAAGTTTGCATGTTTGTTTCTTCCTTGCTACGATCTTTTATCTCTACCAGGAATGTTCTTGCTGAGATTATATTCAAATGCAAGACTGTTTCACACTCCTTACCCTAACAGCGCAACTTTCTGATCTTCTTACCGGATGGCAAAAATTCACCTAACCCTTTAAAGGTTTTTACCACTAATCCAACTGTTCGTCTATGACGATGGAGTCGGTTGTACGAGCTGGTACTGCTCCTTCGCCTTGTCTTTTCATCCCTGAATTCTCTAAGATTGCAGCGAACTACACCACAATGTATCAATTGACAGAGCTTACTTGACTTGAGAGGATAAGAGGGATGATGCGACAGTAATATAGCAATGCTTCCAATGACCAGACGCTAGGTACCATGATGAACTTTCTTGGCAGGCTCTACCTATTCCTTTGCTTTCTTTTGTTGATCAGCTTTTTCGGGCCGGTTCATGCCCTTGAAAAGGGCCCTGTGGGGACAATACGGGTCGGCATTTTCCCCTTTGAACCCTTTAACTTCACTGACGAAAATGGTGTCGCACAAGGGCTCAATCCAGACTTGCTCAGGGAAATTGTTCGCGATGAACGGTGGAAAATCGATTTCGTGAAAGGCAGTTGGGCAGAATGTCTTGAACTGCTGCAACGACAGGAAATCGATCTGCTGGTCTCGGTTGCATATTCATCAGAGCGAGCCCAGGTAATGGATTTTACCTATGAATCTGTGGTTGAACTCTGGGGTCAGGTTTTTGTCAGACCTGAGGGGAAATCTTACAATATAAATGATCTAGACGGTCGCAAAGTGGCGGTCATGCGTCGAGATATGAGCGGCATTAATTTTATCAAGACGGCAGAGAAACTAGGTATACATTGCGAAATCCAGGAATTGGACACCCATGCCGAAGTTTTTTCTGCAGTGCAAAAGCAAGAAGCAGATGCCGGGGTTGCTCCGCAGCACTACGGCCTTCGCCATGCCAAAGATTACAATCTGGTTGGCAGTACAATTATTTTTAGTCCGTTCTCAATATATTTCGCAAGCAAGAAAGGAACGCAGCATGAACTCTTGAGCCACATTGACGCCCACTTGTCCGCGTGGAAAAGAGATAAGAGCTCTTTCTACTACCAGAACCTTGAACACTGGATGGGCAATTTTGCCATTCGACATACCCCTGCATGGCTGGCCTACAGCCTTATTGTCGCAATTTCATCAGCCCTCCTCTTTTCCGGCTTCACTCTTCTTTTAAAGGACAAGGTCAAACGAAAAACCAAGGAGTTACAGGAGAGCGAATCCCGCTATCGCGAACTGGTCGAGAACGCTAATAGCATTATCCTCCGCATCGATAACCAGGGATGCATTACCTATTTCAATGAGTTTGCCCAAAGCTTTTTCGGGTATGAAACCCAAGAGGTGATCGGCAAAAGTGTCATTGGAACAATAATGCCGAAGACAGGTTCGACAGGCATTGATCTTCAAGACATGATTATAGATATTGGATCACGGCCCCATCACTATAACGAAAATGAGAATATGCGACGGGATGGTACCCGAGTCTGGATTGCTTGGGCCAATAAGCCGCTCTATTGTGACTGACCAAGATAACTGATGGAGAAACCTGGAGAAATGTGCAAGATATATGAGGAGAGTAAAAGGAGCCCCCTCAGGTATCTTGGCGGATTCTTGTTCGGGGGCTCCTGCCTTAACCTCAACACAGGCAGGAGTAATGCTATCAGATCTTCTTCAGGACGTCAGTCTTTTTC